>Ga0068863_100003258_pt1 | contig 16036 bp, 14 predicted proteins | sample KBSSwiS62_FD_66596 | JGI IMG/M metagenome (GOLD analysis project Ga0068863, IMG submission 66596) | Switchgrass rhizosphere microbial communities from Kellogg Biological Station, Michigan, USA - KBS Switchgrass S6-2 | ecosystem: Host-associated > Plants > Roots > Rhizosphere > Soil ...
GCGTTCGGCACTGGTGCTCGCCGACGACCACGGCGAATTGATGGCCCCAGTGGTGCGGAGCGGCCGCACCGGGATGCCGAAGTTCACGATGACCGACGAGCAGATCGCCGACATCGCCGCCTTCGTTCACACATTCCGCGCCGCCGGCTACGACGAATCACGCATGAAGCCGCCGAGCATCGTGGTCGGCGACGCGAAGGCGGGCGAAGCGTTCTTTCAGTCGAAATGTGCATCGTGTCATTCGGCCAGCGGTGATTTGCGCGGGCTCGCGACCCGGATTCCTGATCCCCGGCTGCTGCAGCAGAACTGGCTGATGCCTGGCACCGGCGGCGGCCGCGGCGCGGCGCCGGTCGTGCGCGTTCCGCCGACAACCGTGATCGTGACACTGCCGTCCGGGGAGCGAGTGGAAGGCACACTGGATCGCGTCGACGATTTCACCGTCTCGTTGACGACGGCCGACGGGACGCGGCGTTCGTTCCGAACCACCGGCAACACCCCGAAGGTCGAAATCCGCGATCCGCTGCAGCCGCATCGCGACCTGTGGCGAACCTACTCCGACACGGACATTCACAACGTCACGGCCTACCTGGTGACCTTGAAATGAAACCCTTATTTCGTGTTTTCGTGTTTTCGTGGCTCGCCCTGGCCGGCGTTGCGCTGGTGGCCCAGGGCGATCGCGGTGGACTCGATCCCGCGCAGCTCCTGAAGCCGCTCGCAGACTCCTGGCCGTCGTACTCTGGCGACTACACCGGCCGGCGCTATAGCGCGCTGACGCAAATCAACCAGGCGAACGTGAAGCAGTTGAGCCTCGCCTGGACGGCGCGACTCTCGGGCGCGACGACGGCGACGACCAGCATCGGTGGCGAGGGGACCGGCGACATTCCCATCGGCAATCCGAATGTGAAGGGCGCCGTGCTGATGGTCAACGGGGTGTTGTATGTGACGTCGCCCGACCACGTGTGGGCGCTCGACGCGCACGACGGCCACGAGCTGTGGCACTACTTCTGGAAAACCAGGGGCGGGACGCACATCGGCAATCGTGGCGTCGCGATGTGGGGCAACTACCTCTACTTCGTCACGCCGGACGACTACTTCGTCTCGCTCGACGCCAGGACCGGCAAGGAGCGGTGGCACAAGGAAATCGTGCCGTTCAGCCAGCAGTACTTCCTGACGTCGGCGCCGATGACCGTCGGCAACCACATCATGGTCGGCACCGGCAACGATCTCGACTCGCCTGGCTACCTGATGTCGTTCGATCCTGAAACCGGCGCGGAGCAATGGCGCTTCTACACGGTGCCGATGAACCCGGGCGATCCGGGCCTGGACACGTGGAAGAGCCTCGACGCCGCGCGCCATGGCGGCGGTCATCCGTGGCTGCCTGGCGTCTACGATCCGGAAACGCATTTGTACATCTTCGGCACCGGCAACCCGACGCCGGCCTATACGTCGCTGCCGCGCGGCGACGGCCTCGCCAACCTCTTCACCTGCGCGATCGTGGCGGTCAACGTCGATACCGGCAAGATGGAGTGGTACTACCAGACCTCGCCGCATGACACGCACGACTGGGACTCGGCGCAGACTCCGGTGCTCGTCGACGGCGATTTCCGTGGCAGCGGCCCGCGCAAGATGGTTCTGACCGCCAGCCGCAACGGCTACTACTTCACGCTTGACCGCCGGACCGGCGAGCACATGGTGACCAGCACGTTTTCGGACACCGTGAACTGGGCGAAGCCGCAGCTGAATTCAAGAGGGCAGCCGGTGCGCGAGCCCGCGAAGGATCATCACGTCGCGGGCGCGCTCGTGTCGGCGGCCAACGGCGGCGCGACCAACTGGCCGCCGCCGGCATACAGCCCTGATACCGGCCTGTTGTACGTGCCGACGGCCGAAACCTACGCCATGTACTACCTGACCGAAACCGATCCCCGCGGTGCGATGGGGCTCGGCGGAAAGGACGAAGTCAGCGTCGGCACGATGGGCAGCTACATCAGCGCGATTGATTACAAGACCGGCAAGACCGCCTGGAAGCACAAGTTCCGCACTGTTGGCGGCGGTCGCGGAGCGCCCGGGCTGTTGACGACCGCAGGCAAGCTGCTGTTTGGCGGCGACGTGTCGGGCAACTTCGTCGCCTTCGATCCGGCGACCGGCAATCCGCTGTGGCACACCACGATTGGCCAGGTGTCGAACGCTCCGGAGACGTATCTCGTGGAAGGCCGTCAATACGTGCTCGTCGCCGCCGGCGACACGTTGTACGCCTTCGCGCTCTACCAATAGTTCGCGCGAGGACACCATGCTGACACGACGTGAATTCGGGATGCTCGCCGCGACCGGTCTCGGTCTCAAGTGGAACGCCGTATTCGCGCAACCGGCGACCGCCGGCGTCCGGCTCGGCGTCCAGACCTACAGCTTCCGCGATATCCCCCGCGCCGCCGGCGGCGATGGCGTCGGCCCCTTGATTGCCGGCATGACCGCCTGCGGGTTGAAAGAATGCGAGTTGTGGGCGCCGCAGGTGGAGCCCGCAGGGCTCAGCCGCGAGGCGATCCGCGCGTGGCGGCTCGAGACACCCCTCGATCACTTCCGCGCCGTCAAAAGCCGATTCGACGCAGCCGGTATTTCGATCTACGGCTACAACTACAGCCCGAACAAGAGCTACACCGATCCCGAAATCGGCCGTGGATTCGAGATGGCGAAGGCGCTCGGCGCTGAGATCATGACAGCGTCGACAACGCTCGATGTGGCGCCCCGCATCAAGCCGTTTGCCGAGCAGCATCGGATGGTGGTCGCGATGCACGGGCATTCGAACCTCACCGATCCGAACGAGTTCGCCACGCCCGACAGCTTTGCCGCAGCGATGAAGATGTCGCGGTTCTTCAAGATCAACCTCGACATCGGCCACTTCACGGCGGCGAACTTCGACGCCATGGCCTACATCCGCGAGCATCACGGCGACATCACCAATCTCCACCTGAAGGATCGAAAGAAGAATCAGGGCCCGAACACGGTCTGGGGCGAGGGCGACGCACCGATTCGCGACGTGCTGCAGCTGCTCAAAAAGGAACGCTGGCCGATTCGCGCCTACATCGAATACGAATACGAAGGCACCGGCAGTCCCGTTGACGAGGTGAAGCGCTGCGACGCCTACGCCAGGCAGGCGCTGGCGTGACGCGCATTGGAATGGGCCTGGTGGGCCCTGGCTTCGTCGGCGCTCACCACATCGACGCGGTCCGCCGGCTGGGTTTCGTCGATGTCGTCGCCGTCTCCGCTTCGACCGAGGCGTCCGCTCGGCGGAAAGCTGACGCGCTCGGCGTGCCCAGGGCCTACGGCAGCTACGAGGCGCTGGTCGCCGATCCAGACGTTCACGTCGTCCACAACACGACGCCGAATTACCTGCATGTGCCCGTCGTGTTGGCCGCGCTGGAGCGCGGCAAGCACGTTATTTCGGACAAGCCGCTCGCGATGACCGCGGCGGATGCGAAGAAGCTGTACGAGGCGGCCAGGAAGGCCGGCGTCGTGCACGCCGTCACCTTCAACTACCGCGGCAACCCGCTCGTGCAGCAGGCGCGCGAGATGATTGCCGCCGGCGAGCTCGGACGCGTGCATTTCGTTCACGGCGGGTACCTCCAGGACTGGCTGCTGCAGGACACGGACTTCTCGTGGCGTCTCGAGCCCGAAAAGGGCGGTCGCACATCCGCCGTGGGCGATATCGGATCGCACTGGTGCGATCTGGTCCAGCACGTCATCGGCCAGAAAATCGTCGAGGTCTTGGCCGACTTCACGACGGTCATCGGCACCCGGCTCAAGCCGTCGGCATCCACCGAGGCATTCGCCGCCGCGTCGGATGTCGCGCGCGAGTCGTTCAGCGTCAGCAGCGAGGATCTGGCCAGCATCCTGGTCCACTTCGACGGCGGAGCCAAGGGCGCGTTGTCGGTCGGGCAGGTCTGCGCCGGCCACAAGAACGATCTCTGGTTCGAGGTCAGCGGGCGCCAGGCGTCGCTGCGCTGGTTGCAGGAACGGCAGAACGAACTCTGGATCGGGCGCCGCGACAGCGCGAACGGCACGCTCCTCAAGGATCCGTCGCTGCTCGGGGCGCCGGCCCGGGCCTATGCCCACCTGCCAGGTGGGCACCAGGAAGCTTGGGCCGATGCGTTCTGCAATGTGATGCGTGACGTGTACGGCTTCATTGCCGCGCGAAAGCCACCGACCGATCCGCGGCCGCCCGCCTTCGCCTCATTCGAGGACGGGTATCAATCCGCCCGCATCGTCGACGCCATCCTGGCCAGCCACACCAGCGGCGGCGTGTGGACGAAAGTCGAATCCGCATGACCACAGCGACGCGCCTGAAACTGTCCGTGCTGATGTTCCTCCAGTATTTCGTCTGGGGGTCTTGGTACGTGACGATGGGAACCTGGCTCGGTCAGACGCTGCATTTTTCCGGTGAACAGATCGGGCTTGCCGCCGGCACGACGGCACTCGCCGCCATGATCTCGCCGTTCTTCATGGGAATGGTCGCCGACCGGTTCTTCTCGACCGAACGCATCCTGGCGGCGCTGCACCTCATCGGCGGCGTCGTGATGTTCTGGGCGTCTCTTCAGACCACCTTCGGGACGTTCTACACGATCCTGCTGATTTACACGCTGTGCTTCATGCCGACGCTGGCGCTTAGCAACTCGATTTCGTTTCACCAGATGAAGGATCCGGGGCGCGAGTTCCCGGCCATCCGAGTGCTTGGCACCATCGGCTGGATCGTGGCCGGTCTGCTCATCGGTACGCTCGGCCTCGAGGCGTCGGCGACGCCCCTGCAACTGGCTGCCGCAAGTTCAATCGTCTTGGGTGTGTTCTGCCTGGCGCTCCCGCATACACCGCCGCAGAAACAGAGCCGCGCCCGGCTCGCCGACATCCTCGGGCTTGACGCGCTGAAGCTGCTGGGTGAGCGGTCGTTTGCCATCTTCGTACTCGGGTCGTTCCTCATCTGCATACCGCTGCAGTTCTATTACGCGTTCGCGAACCTCTTCCTGAACGAGCTGCACGTAACGAACGCAGCGGGGAAGATGACGCTGGGGCAGATGTCGGAAATCTTCTTCATGCTCGTGATGCCCTGGTTCTTCCGCCGCCTCGGCGTGAAGTACATGCTGCTCGTCGGTATGGCCGCGTGGACCGCGCGTTACGTACTTTTTGCCTATGGAAACAGCAGCGACCTCGTCTGGATGCTGTACGCGGGCATCCTGCTACACGGCATCTGCTACGACTTTTTCTTCGTCACCGGACAGATCTACGTGGACCGCCGAGCGCCAGCCGACCTTCGCGCGGCAGCGCAGGGACTGATTGCCTTCGTCACGCTCGGGGTCGGCATGTTCATCGGATCGTGGGTCTCCGGGCGAGTGGTCGATGCGTTCGGGGGGCCCGCCGGCCACGATTGGCAGAGCATCTGGCTCGTGCCGGCCGCGGGTGCGGCCGTTGTGCTGTTGCTGTTCGCCTTCTTTTTCCGCTCCACCGCAGACTCGACCGTCAGCTGATCTGGTACTTCCTGATCTGGTACTTCGGCACACAACCTGCACCTTCTCCGACGGGACTAGAGAACCTGAGGAGGACATCCCATGTATAAGGTGAGAGTGTTATGTGGCGCGGCGATACTAGCTGCGTGCCTGGCCCCTGCGGCTCATGCAGACGAGTGGACCAAGCTGACGTACTTCACATTTAGCGCGCCGGTCGAGATGCCCGGCATGGTGCTGCCTGCCGGCAGCTACAAGTTCGAGCTGGCGGACCCCGACGCGACGCGCCGGGTTGTTCGAATCTCGGAGAAGGAGGGTGGCAAGGTTTACGGCATCTTCCTCAGTATTCCCGATCAGAAACTGGAACCATCCGACAAGCCAATCGTGATGTTCAGAGAGGCACCCGCAGGCGCGCCGGAAGCCGTCAAGGCGTGGTTCTATCCGGGTGAAACCACCGGCTACGAGTTCGTGTATCCCCACGATCAGGCGCTGAAGATCGCGAAGGCGATGCACACGTCGGTGTTGACCGCGAAGGGTGAGGTGACCGGCACGACGCTGGCCACGGATACGACGCGTATCGACGAGAACGATCGCGTGCTGTCGGCCGACGAGCAGCTGAAGGATTCGGCCAAGCGTGCGACAACAAGTACGTCGACGACCTCGACGACCACAACCGCGACGACCACGACGGCTCCAGCCGCTGCGGCGCCGGCGACACCGCCGTCGGGGACGACGACCACGACTACGGCATCCACGACGACTGCGGCGGCCCCCGCTCCAGCGCCGGTAACGCCGCCAGCGACGACCACCGCCTCGACGACGACGGCCGCAGCACCGGCGCCAGCGCCGATGCCGACTCCCGCGCCGACGACGGCGCAGGCCGTTCAGCCACCGACGACGATAGCCCCTCAGCCAGTGACGACGCCGCGCGGCACGACCATTACCGAACCGGCGCCGGTTGCTACGTCCGGCCAGGCCGAAAGCCCGCGTCGCCGCCTGCCCAAGACGGCGAGCCCGCTCCCGCTGTTCGAGCTGTTCAGCGGTCTCTCAATCGCCGGCGGCTTCGCGCTTCGGGCCCTTCGGAAGGCACGCGCCTAGTGGCCAGTCGCCAGTCGCAGGCCCGAACTGTGACTGCGACCTGATCGCCCAGGTCCAGGAATCGCGCGGACGGGAATCGCTCCCGTCCAGCGGTTTCTGGACGCCGATTCCGCGACAATCCCCGTATTCTTAAGGTTTCGCCGGCCGAACGTCTTTGACGATGAAGACCTTCTCGCCGGGCTTGATCAGGCCGAGCTCGCGGCGGGCGACCTCCTCGATTGCGCTGGGGTCGTCCTTGAGGCGCCGGGCTTCCTCGCGCAGGCGCGCGTTGTCGGCCCGCTTGTGCTCGATGGTCGCGGACAGCACCTCGTACTGGTGACGGGCGCGGAGCATCGCGAGGAGACCCTTTTCGCCGACGAGGCCGTCCACGATGATGGCGCCGGCGACGACGAGCAGCAGGATAGACACCATGCGGCGGCTGCGCACGGGGCGCTTGGCTTTCGGCGTCTGGCGTTTGCGGGGGGTTGCGGCGTCGACCTTCGGCACGCGCGGGAAACAGTACACCAAGTTGTTACAAAGTACAAGCAGAGAACCGTAAAAGAGATGACCGACCTCATCGTTATTCTGACGACGATGCCCGACGACGAACGCGCCGACGCGCTGGCGCGAACGCTCGTGAGCGAACGCTTGGCGGCGTGCGTCCACGTGCAGGCGCCGATTTCGTCGACCTACCGCTGGAAGGGTGCCGTCGAGCGCGAGACGGAGCGGCCGCTCGTCATCAAGACGACCCGGGCGCGCCTGCACGACCTCGAGACCCGCCTCCGAGCGCTGCATCCGTACGAGCTGCCCGAATTCGTGGTGTTGTCGGCGGAAGCGGACGAAGCCTACGGCCGCTGGGTCAGCGGCGCCGTCGGCTCTTGACGAGCTCGAACACCATCGGCAGGACCGAGACGAAAACGATGCCGATGGTCACGAGCGAGAAGTTGTCCTTCACGATCGGGACGTTGCCGAACAGGAAGCCGGCGCCGAGACACAATCCCACCCAGGCGCCGGCGCCCGCGGCGTTGTAAAGGACGAACGACGCGGACGTCATCTGTGCCGCGCCGGCCACGAACGGGACGAACGTCCGAACGATCGGCACGAACCGGCCGAGGACGATCGCCTTTCCGCCGTACTGCTCGAAGAACGCGTGGGCGCGTTCCAGGTATTCGCGGTTCAGCAGTCGATGGGACGTCTGAAACACCCGCGGGCCGATGAACCGGCCCACGGCGAAATTGACCGTATTGCCCGCGAAGGCGGCGAACGCCAGCAGCCCGAACAGGGCCGGCGTGCTCAGCTTGCCCGTCGCCCCGAGCGCGCCGGCGGCAAACAGCAGTGAATCGCCCGGGAGGAACGGCGTGACGACGAAGCCGGTTTCGGCGAACACAATCGTGAACAGCAACCCGTACACCCACGAACCGTAGTTGCCAACGAACTCGAGCAGATGCTTGTCGAAGTGGAGGACGAAGTCGATCAAGCGGTCATACCTGATCGAGGGCCTGGGTGAGGTCTTCGACGAGATCGTCGATGTCCTCGATGCCGGCGGAAATCCTGACCAGGCCGTCGGTGATGCCGATGGCGGCCCGTCGATCGGCGGGGACCGAGGCGTGCGTCATGGTGGCCGGATGCGAGATGAGCGTTTCGACGCCGCCGAGGCTTTCCGCCAGCGCGTGCAGCCGCACCGCATTCAGCAGCCGCCGCGCGCCCTCCAGGGAGCCGAGGTCGAAGGCGAGCATGCCGCCGAAGCCGTTCATCTGCTTCCGGGCGAGCTCGTGTTGAGGATGCGTCGGCAACCCCGGGTAGTAGACCCGCTTGACCTTGGGGTGGGCGCTCAGGAACTGTGCCAGGGCAAGGCCGTTGGCACTGTGCTGCTGCATCCGCAACGCCAGCGTCTTGGTGCCGCGCAGGACCAGCCACGAATCGAACGGTCCCAGGATGGCGCCTTCGGCATTCTGCACGAACCTCAGCCACTCGATGTCGTCATCGCGGACCGCGATGACGATCCCGCCGACGCTGTCGCTATGTCCGTTGAGGTACTTCGTCGTGCTGTGGGTCACCAAATCGGCGCCGAACTCGATCGGCCGCTGGATGGAGGGACTGGCGAACGTGTTGTCCACGACGAGCCGGACGTCGTGGCGATGGGCGAGATCCGCCGCCGCCCGCAGGTCCGTGATGCGCATCACCGGATTGGTGGGCGTCTCGACGAACAGCATCCGTGTCGCCGGCGTGAACGCGCGTTCGACGTCGTCGAGCTTCGACGTGTCCACGTAACTGAAGGTCAGGCCGTAGCGCTGCAGCACCTTGTCGAACAGGCGAAAGGTGCCACCGTAGGTGTTGTCGGACACGACGACGTGATCGCCGGACTTCAGCAGCGTGGCGATGGCGCCGATCGCTGCCATGCCGGAGGCAAAAGCGAACCCGGCTTTGCCCTTCTCGATCGCGGCGATGTTGCCCTCGAGCGCCATGCGCGTGGGATTGTGCGTGCGCCCGTACTCGAACCCCTTGTGGCGGCCCAACGCCTCCTGCACATAGGTGGAGGTTTGATAGATCGGGGTGATGATGGCGCCGGTCGATGGATCGGGCTGCTGTCCGGCGTGCAGACAGATCGTACTGAACCTTGCGCGCGCTGTGAGCTTCACGATCCAGTTACGATACATGTTTTAATATCGCGAAGTCCATGGCGAGACTGACGGTCGATCGTCGCGCGGGCGTGCGAGGCGCGCTGCTCCACACGCTGCCGGGACGCGTGATTGTGGTCGGCATCGCGCTCAAGCTCGCCGTGCTGGCGGCCAGCGTCCTGCTTGGCGCCGAGTCGCCGTTCCTCAGCGTCGTCGATCGCGTGGCGGGGCTGGCGGCGGCGATCGGCGTCTGCTACTTCCTCGTCCAGCTCATCCTGCTCGCCAAACGGCGTCTGTTGTGGCGCGTCCGCCGGAAGCTGCTGGTCTCGTACATCTTCATCGGGTTCTTCCCGGCGTTCTTTCTCGCCGCCTTCTCGCTGTTGTGCGGCTTCCTGCTGTTTCTGAATTTCAGCTCGTATCTGGTGCAGGCGCGGCTGCAGTCGCTGAGCGATCGCGCCGAATTCGTCGCGCAGAACGCCGCGCTCGAGATTCAGCGTGCCGGAGGTCGGGATGTGGCCGGCATCATCTCGCACCGGCAGGCGATCGCCGCCGACAAGAGCGCCGCGGACGTCTCGATCGCCGTTCTGCCTGTGGCGAGTTGCACGAAGACGTCTGAAGGTGGAAGTCAGAAGTCTGAAGCGAACCTTCAGACTTCAGACTTCAAACTTCATACTTCGGTGACAGCCGGTCCGTGGTCGCACGGGGAACCGCCCCGAGCCGTGCCGGCCTGGATCGGCTGCTCGGGCTACTCGGGCGTATTCGCGTACTCGCACAAGAAGATGTCGGCCGGCGACGATGCGGACACCCACTTGCTGGTGCGGTCGGTCGCGTTTCCTGACACGCCGCGACCTGGATATGCCGTCGTCGTCGACATGGTGGTCAACGATCGCGTTCGCCAGGAACTCCGGCGCGACACCGGCGTCGACGTCCGCAGCGTCACGGCCGCGGACAGCCCGGATCCGGAGTTCGCCAAGCCGCTGTCGGGCGCGGCCGGCGGGCACGACGGGCAACCGGCGGTCGTCGCCGAAAGTGGCGTCATGGGCAATCTGCCCGGGACGATCGAATTCCGCGACTGGCTGACCGGCACCACCGGCAGCCTGACGATCCGGATGTCCCTGTCCGTCGCGGAGCTCTACGATCGGATTTCCTCGGCTGGCGGCAACGTGGGGCGGCGCGTGGGACAGGGGTTGCTGCTCGCGCTGTTCGCAATCGGCGCGCTGTTTCTGATCATCCAGTTCATGGCGCTGATTGCCGGCCTGGCGCTGGCGAAGTCGATCACCGGCTCGGTGCATCAGCTCTTCGCCGGCACCGAGCGCGTCCGGCAGGGCGACTTCATCCACAAGATCGCGGTGAAGACCGACGATCAGCTCGGCGAACTGTCGGTGTCGTTCAACTCGATGACCGCGAGCATCGAGGATTTGCTGGTGCAGGCCGCCGAAAAGAAGCGGCTCGAGGAAGAGTTGCGCATCGCCCACGAAATCCAGATGTCGCTGCTGCCGCAGGGCCCGCTGTACATGCCGGGGCTGTCGGTCACCGCGCTGTGTGTGCCGGCGCGCGAAGTGGGCGGCGATTACTACGATTTCCTTCCGCTGGACGATCACCGCGTCGGCGTGCTGATTGCTGATGTGTCCGGCAAGGGGACATCGGCCGCGCTGTACATGGCGGAGCTCAAGGGGCTGATGCTGTCGCTCAGCGAGATCCACTCGTCGCCGCGCGAGCTGCTGATCGCGGCGAACCGGATCATCGCGCATCACCTTGATGCGCGCAGCTTCATCACGATGACCTATGCGGTCGTCGATCTGCGCAAGCGGATCATGACGTACGCGCGCGCGGGCCATACGCCGCTGATCTATGTCCCCGGCGCGGGCATCGGCGCGCGCGACGTCCGTATTCTCACGCCGGATGGGATGGTGGTTGGCCTCAAGCTCGACAACGGCGAGATGTTCGCCCGCCTGCTGCAGGAGGAGACCATCGCACTGCGGCCGGGCGACCTGTACCTGTTCTTCACGGACGGGATCAGCGAGGCGATGAACGCCCACGACGACTGCTTCGGCGAATCGCGGCTGGGCGAGCTGGTTCAGGCGCATGCACACCTGCCGTCCGCCGAGCTCCGGGAGCGGGTGCTGCGCGAGATTGCCGCCTTCGTAGGCGACGCGCCTCAGCACGACGACATGACGATGATTCTGCTGAAGGTCGACGAGGTGGGTGAGGCCGTTGCCTGATCTGGTCGTCGTGTTCCGCACCTCGTCGGGGATCGAAGCCGGAATCGTCCGCAGCCTTCTCGAGGCCCATGGGATCATGTCCGTCGTCTCCTCCGACGTCCCGCAGTCGATTTTTCCGCTGTCGGTCGATGGCCTCGGCAACATTCGCCTCGCGGTGCATCCCAGCGAGGCCGAAGAAGCCGAGCGCATCATCGAGAGCCACCGCACCGAGCTGAGAAACGGCGAAGTGGTGCGGCTGCGCGACGAGTTCGACGCGCTGCAGCAGGCGATCGGCTACCGTTTTCGCGATCGCGGACTGCTCGAGCACGCGATGACCCACACCTCGCGGGCCAACGAAGACGTCAGCGGCGGCGTGCACGACAACGAGTCGATGGAGTTCCTCGGCGACGCCGTGATCGGGTTCGTCATCGCCGACGTGCTGTTTCGCGAATTCCCGGAATTCGACGAGGGAGAAAAGTCGAAGACGAAAGCGGCGCTGGTGTCGACCGCCACGCTGGCGCGGCAGGCCGAGCGTTTGGACCTCGGCGAGCATCTGCTCCTCGGGCGGGGCGAGGAGAAGACGGGCGGGCGACGCAAGCAGGCGCTGCTCGCCGACGGCTACGAGGCGCTGATCGCGGCCATCTATCTCGACGGTGGCATCGAGCACGTGCGAGCCTTCATCGTCCGCGAGTTCGCCCCGCTCCTCACGGAAGTCCAGCGGCACGGTATCGCGGGGTCGCAGGACTACAAGTCGGCGCTCCAGGAGCTGCTGCAGGGACGAGACCAGCCGCTGCCCGAGTATCGGCTCGTCGGCACGATGGGCCCGGATCATCGGAAGCTGTTTCAGGTCGAGGTCGTCGTCAACGGCGAGGCGCTCGCCGAGTCGACGGGGCCGAGCAAGAAGGAAGCGGAGCAGGACGCGGCACGGGCGGCTCTCGATAAACTTAAAAGTTAAAAGTTAAAAGTTAAAAGTTAAAGTCACAAGTCAGAAAGTTGAGAGGGATGATGCGAAGCTTTCATGTATGCGCGATCGCGGTCGCGGGGGCACTCGTCGGATCGCTGGCGACGCTTGGCGCACAGAAACGGTTGCAGCGGTCCACCGTGTTCGAGTGGGCGTCGCTCGAGGCCAAGCCGACGCAGACGGGCGCCCGGCGCGACGTGATGCGGGCGCCGACGCCGACGCTCGACGAGCTCGAGATTCACATCACGACGCTCAACCCGGGCCAAGTCTCGCACCCGCCGCACCAGCATCCGGAAGAAGAGCTGCTGATCGTCAGAGAGGGGACCGTCGAGACGCTGCAGAATGGCAAGGCGAGCCGGCTCGGACCGGGATCGGTCATCTTCCACTCGTCGAACGACTTGCACAACATCCGCAACGCCGGCTCGACGCCGGCGACGTATCACGTCGTTCAGTGGCGCGTGGCGCCGGCGGCCAAGTAGCTGAAATTACGGCAACGGTCCCGTATACCGCGCGCGCGGGCGAATCAGCTGGCCGGACGTGTATTCTTCGATCGCGTGCGCGATCCACCCGATCGTGCGGCCGAGCGCAAACAGCAGGACCGGCGCCTGCTCCGGCAGGCGAAACGCGCGCGTGATCGCCGCCAGGCCGAAATCGAGGTTCGGAAGATCGTGCAGGAGCTCGGTTCCAGCCTTCCGCAGGTTTCGCATCGCGCGGCATGCTGCCTCGTGCCCGCTCGATTCGGCGAAATGCGTCAGCAGTTCCGCCCGCGGATCGCCATTCGCGTAGAGAGGATGTCCGAACCCGGGCACCTGTTCACCGCGCCGCAGCCGGGCGGCGACCTGCGCGCGCGCGTGCCTCGGCGTCTCCGACGCGTTGAGCAGCGCCAGCACCCGCTCGCCGGCCCCGCCGTGCTTGTATCCCCGGAGCGTGGCGATTGCCGCCGAGACCACGTCGTACGGCGAGGCGCCAGCAGACGCAGCGCACCGTGCGGTAAACGCCGAGACATTCAACTCGTGGTCCGCGCACAGGACCAGCGCCGCTCGAATGACGTCGCCGACTTCGGCGCGCCCCGGCGCCCACGTGCGCTGCAGCGCCAGATGCAGAGGCGCCTGCGCGTCACGAGGCGCCACGATCGACGCCAGCAGCTTCACGATGCGCGCGCCGGTGAGGCGGACGGCCGCGGGGCGCAGGTCGTAGGACGCCAGATCAGCCCGCGCGGCAACCGGCAGGGCCGCCTGAATCAGCGTGTACGGATCCTTCGCGCAGGCTCGCAGTCGGGTGAGCTGCCGATCGGAGAGCGCGCACGACTGGGCGAACAGGCGGCTCCGGTCGCTGTCTTCCGCCGCCCACAACACGATGGCCGCGTCCTCGAGTGTTGCCGTCGCCGCAAGCGCGAGGGCGTCGCGGCCGCGGTAGTACAGCCGCCCGTCGTGGATGAGCGTGATGCCCGACTCCAGCACCGGTCCGCCCCAGTGCAGGCCGCGGGCGGCGGCCGCGGCCGGGTCGCGGCGCGCGGCTTTCCGGTCCAGCAATCGCTGGACGTCGTCGCGAGAGTAGCGGCGCTCGCGCGGCCGGCCCGGGACCGCCTCGGATCGCAGCTGACCGCGGCTCGCGTACGCGTACAGAGTGGCCCGGGTCACGCCGAGCAGATCCGCCGCGTGCGCCGCCGTCAGGTGATGGGGTGCTTCAGCCGCCATTAGTTGATTCTACGATCAATATTGACAATGTGAGAGCGGCCGGTCGAACATCGAACTATGGCAGACGGCTTGGAAGGCGTCGTCGCGACCTCGACGCGGCTCAGCGAAGTCGACGGCGACGGCGGCCGGCTGACGCTGGCGGGCTACGCCGTCGAAGACCTGGCGCCGAACGCCACGTTCGAAGAGGTGGCGTACTTGTTCCTGCACGGACGCCTGCCCGACCCCGAGGAGCACACGCGCTTTGCGCGCGAGCTGGGACGGCGGCGCACCCTCACGCCCGCGGTGATGCGCGTCCTGCAGGAGGCCGCCGCCGCGCAGACGGCGCCGATGGACGCCTTGCGCATGGCCGCGCCACTCCTCAGCCTCGGGCGCGACGAACAGCCGCTCGAAGACGCCATGAACGCGATCGCATCGTTCCCGACCATCGTCGGCAGCTACTGGCGTCTCCGCAGCGGCGAGCCGCCGGTGCCGGTGCGACCGGACCTCACGCACGCCGCTCACTACCTACATCAACTGTTCGGCATCGAGCCGTCAGCCGAGCGGGCGCGCGCGTTGGAAACCTACCTCAATACCGTCTGCGACCACGGCCTCAACGCCTCGACGTTCACGGCACGTGTGATCGTGTCCACGCGATCGGATGTCATCTCCGCAATCACCGGCGCCGTGGGTGCGCTCAAGGGTCCGCTCCACGGCGGCGCGCCCGGTCCCGCCCTCGACATGGTGTTCGAGATCGGCGCGCCGGAGCGGGCCGACTCGGTGATCCGCGCCAGGCTGGATCGCGGCGAACGACTCATGGGATTCGGCCATCGCGTCTATCGCGTCCGCGACCCGCGTGCGGACGTGCTGGCCGCCGCGGCCGAGCAGTTCTACGCGCGCGGCGGCGATCGACGCCTCTACGATCTCGCTCGATCCGTGGAGGCCACCGCCCTCCGGCTGTTGCGCGAGCGCAAACCGGATCGGCGGCTCGACACCAACGTCGAGTTCTACACCGCCCTGCTCCTGCACGGCCTCGATCTGCCGCCGGCCTTCTTCACGCCGACCTTTGCCGTTGGCCGGGTCGTCGGCTGGTCCGCGCATTGTCTCGAGCAGCTGCGCGACGGCAGGTTGATCAGACCGCAGTCGACCTACATCGGCCCGACCGGTCTCCATTACGAACGCGATCGTCGTGTCGCGGCCGCTCGCCAGTCGGCATAGGTACGCGGACGAGCTCCGGGTGAACGAGCGATGTCGACTACGCACCGCCGACCGGTTTCGACGCCAGGTAGCGCTTGCGGGCACGCGCGATCAGATCGGGGTTCGAGAGGTGCACCGCGATGTCGTGCATCTTGCCATCCAGCTTCTCCGGCGTGAAGCCGAGTGCATATTGATGATGGAGCTCGTCGGCGACGCGCGCGAACGTGGACGCCAGATCGCGGGGTGAGGTGAGCTCGAAGTACCCGCCGCCAGTCGCCGCGGCCATCTTCGGCAGCCCTTCGTCGGGTTTCTCCATCTGCGGTTGTCCGCCGCCATAGCCGCCGAGCCCACGACCTCCGAGCCCGCCGATGCCGCCCGGGCCGAGCCCCCGGCCGCGGTCGCCGCCGCGCCCCCCAAAGTCCGGCATGCCGTTCTGGCCCGCCAGACCGATCGCGTAGACCATGATGTTGTCCTCTTCGGCGCGCTTCATCACGTCCTTGAGCGATCGGTTGTGATTGCTGAAGTTCATCGGCTTGTCGACGCCGTCGGTGAACACCAGCACCACCCGGCGACCCGGCTCGAGCAGCAGCTTGTCGATGGCGGTGTTCACCGCGTTCCACAGCGGGGTCGGCCCGTCTTTCTGCAGCTCGGTGTGCAGAATCCTGACGAGCGCGTCGCGGTCCGACGTGAACTCGGGCGGATCGATCTGGATGCGATTCCCGAAGCTGCCGATGCGGGCTTTGTCGTTGGGCAGCATCGCGCGGACGAACGCCTCCGCCGCCTGCTCCTCGAGCTCGAAGTTCGGCTTCATGCTGCCGCTGCG
>Ga0068863_100003260_pt1 | contig 16031 bp, 9 predicted proteins | sample KBSSwiS62_FD_66596 | JGI IMG/M metagenome (GOLD analysis project Ga0068863, IMG submission 66596) | Switchgrass rhizosphere microbial communities from Kellogg Biological Station, Michigan, USA - KBS Switchgrass S6-2 | ecosystem: Host-associated > Plants > Roots > Rhizosphere > Soil ...
GGTTTCGTGTGGCGGGCATCCTCTGGTCCCTGCCGACGGTGCCAAGCCCGAGGGGTTGGCCGCGGACCCTGCCCATGCCGGCGTTATTCAGACAGGCAAGCGCTACTTCGATGAAGAGAGTGGCTTGGAACTGTTGGCGGTAAAGCCGGGCTCGAGTTCACTTGCGATTGGTGGCCGGCCGATGGGCCTGCGCGAAGCCAAGGCACTGCCGACTTCAGATTGATTTGCCTTTAGGTTGCGCCGCCCCATTCGCCAAGGGGCTTGGCGCCTGACTGGGTTGGATTGTATGCCCGGGCGTGGAGCTCGGGTAATCTCCTTCTTGTCCGAGCTGACGATAATGTGCAGCGATCCGGGCAACTGACCCGGTGACGCAGACATGATCGGAGAGTTCCAAGAATAATCATTAGATCAAGTGTTTAGTCCCGAGGTAAGGCGACACGGATCGGTCTCGAATCGTGCTGGCCCTTCTACCCGAAGCGAGCGACATATTCTTGATCTGGAACTCGGTTGCATCGTCTGAGAGCGAGTACAGCGCCTCGATCACCAGGATTTCGAACATCAGCACCGGATCGAACGGCAGGCGCCCACCCTCGCGACGAGGGCTACGGCGCAGCGCAGCAACCAGCGCGCCTCGGAAAACCTGGAATCGACTTCTGCCGTAAATCGCTTCAGCGGATTGCCCCGCCGCGCTCACCACCTCGCACCGGTCCGAAAAGATCGAAGAAACCTGCTGCCTCCGCTACCGTGGTCATACCAGATCGACAACGGAAGCGCTTTGAACAGTGCCAGGGGCGGCCAGACGGGCTCATCTTTGGAGGCCGGATAAGGCAGATCGAGAAGAACCGCGACTGCGTGCCAATCGATCAGCGACACAAGCGCGTCCAGCGATAGAGTCCTGCGCTCGGATCCTGAAAACCCAAAATCGAACGCTGCGCCACAGCCGCTCTCGTCCCTGGAAAGCCCATAGCTTCGGCAATTGGCGCGCCTGTCTACGCCGCCCCGGGCACAGGACCGCTGGGGCGGACACGCCTTGGACGCATGACTTTCGCCTCCTCAGGCTTAGTCGGCGCCAACGGCTTCAAGGTGCTCGGCAGCACTTGATGGTCTGGATGCCCCTACGGCCTCCCTCAGTGGACCGAGGCAGAGCGCGAGGCAGAAGCAGACGAGCAAGATGCCGAGACTGACGATCATCGCCAAAGACGTCCCGAGAGCCCCTGTGCCGTCAAAGGCATGTTGGCTCAAAAAGCCCACCAGAGCTGGTCCGATACCCAGCCCGAAGAAGTTCGTGAAGGAGAGGAACGCGCCCGTCATCTGACCTTTCAGATCGTCCGGTGTTACCTGCTGAATCGTAATGGTCCCAAAACTCAGGCTCGGATAGAACAGGCTGGCAATCACGGCCAAACCGATAACAGTCAGAGTAGAGTTTGCAGCTAGGTACGCCATCAGACTGAACGGCAAAGACAGCAGAGCCATAAAAAGGAATAATCTTAAAGGCGCGTCGCGAACACCCTTTGCAGCCAGCCAGTCTATCGAAATGCCAGATATCAGATGACTTAAAAGCGGCGGCACGAAGAACATAAAACCCATCAGTGCACCCGCCTGCGCCTTCGTCCACCCATGAACTCGCATAAGAAATTCAGCACTCCAGTAGCTGAAAGAATAGTTCACAGTCACTGACAAGGCGAAGGTAATAAACAAGGGCACGAAGAGGCGCTTGCGTGACCCCAGAAATCGATAGAGCGGCTTTAGGCCGGGTGCGGATCTGGTTTCTCGCAAACGGGGTGGGTCGGGTAAGAGGAGGACAGCGGGCAGGAGGAGAAACCCGGGCACCGCCATGCACAGGAACACAAATTGCCAAGGCCGAATTTCCACCCCGATGAACGGCACCATATTGCCTTGCTGGGTGATCCAGAGAAGCAAAAAGCCTACCGAGACGGCGGCAACGGCGGCACCGACGTTGCTTGACGCCATGTAGATCGACAAAGGCAGGCTTCGTCGTTCCTGGGGGAACAGTGAGCTTATCAAGGGCACGGCCGCCGGCGACAACGCAGCTTCGCCGACCCCCAACGCCATTCGAAATAGAAACAGAGAAAAGAAACCGGCCGCGAATGCCGATCCCAATGTCGCAAGCGACCAGACCAGCAATCCGCCGAAAATCACGAATTTTCGGGGAACCCTGTCCGCCGTGAGGCCCAGAGGCACTCCGAGGATCACGTAGGTAACCGAAAACGCCAACCCCATCAGGAGCCCGACTTGAAAATCGCCGATGCCGAAGTCGGCCTTTATCGGATTGATGATCATCGCAAGCATTATGCGATCCATCATCCCCAGCGCATAGAGGACCGAGAGAAGGCCAACGCTGCTCCAGGCTATGACGGAGGCAGATCGGGGACGGGCAATCTGAGACATCATGGTTTCCTGTCTGGAGGAAATGCGGGCGGCTCGCTTTTGTCGGCAGCCAGTCGCATCTGGCTTAAACCAGCCATCCTGACCACAAGGTCGGGCGGGATCCTCTCAGGGCTGGTCACAGTGTCGCGTCAGCGCCTGTCGTTGCTTCCTTCCGCGCTTCCGACACAGCCTTCCGCATCGGCCCGAGCGAAAAATACAGACATATGCTGATTATGCAGATGCCGGTTCCCATCATGGTCGAAAGAACCGCGCCGAGTGCCGTATCGTCTTTCCAGACATAGTGAGTGAGGAAACCGACCAGCGCAGGGCCGATCGCAAGACCGGCAAAATTGACCAACGAGAGGAACAGACCATTCACTCGTCCCCGCAATTCCTTGGGCGTGAAAAGCTGTATCGCTGTGGTGGCGAAGCCAAGGCTCGGAATGAGGAACAGTTTCAGCGCCAGCAGACTGCAAATTGCCACCATCGGGCTTGAAGTAGCATAGGCCAGGATGCCGAACGGCAGCGAAATCAGGGACATCCAGAAGAAAAGCCGGAGCGGAGCGTCATCGATGCGATGCGCGGTCATACGGTCGACAAGACCGCCGGTTATAACGTGGCTGATCAAGGGAGGCGCAAGCAATAGCAGCCCTAGTGCCAGCCCGATCTCGGCCTTCGACCATCCAAGCTTGCGGTAGAGATGTTCCGCACTCCAGTAAGCGAAGGCATAGTTCAGCGTGACGTTGGCGGCGAAGGCCACGATGAAGAAGGCAAACAGCCGCCTGTGCTTGGCTATGAACGGCCCCATGCGCGCCGGCGAGGACCGTGTCGCCGCCGATGCGTGCCTTCTCGGTTCAGGCAGCCGGGTTGCCAGGAAGCCGAACAGACAACCCGGAAGGCCGATGATGAAGAACACCATCTGCCAGCCGTAGAAAGAATGGCCCAAGAGGCCAATGCGCTCGCTGCTCCGGGAAAGTGTATCAATCAGAAGGCCACCGCAAATGAGCGCCAAGGCCGATCCTACGTGCGTTGCAGCTTGATAGAGCGAAAGTGGAAGGCTCCGCTTGTCCGGCGGGAACAGGTCGGCAATCAGCGGTATGGCCGCCGGAGAAAGCGCTGCCTCGCCCACACCGACCAGCATGCGCATGAGGAACAACGCAGCAAATCCCCCAACGAAGCCACAGCCGATCGTAGCCGTCGACCAGATAAGCAGCCCAGCCAATATGATCCGCCTGCGTGGGTAGCGATCGGCCAACATGCCAAAGGGGATGCCGCAGATTACGTAAGTCAGTGCAAAGGACAATCCAAGTAATAGGCCGAACTGGAAGTCATTGATCCCGAGATCTGCTTTGATCGGGCCGATCATCATCGAAAGGATGACGCGGTCAAGGATGGCCATCGCGTAAAATGCACACAGGATGGCTACTGCTTTCCACGCCTGTGTGCGCTGTGGGTAATGGCCATCTATGTCCACTATCCTTCTGCTCCTGCAAAGACATGCGAAGCGGTCGGCGAGCCGACCATTGCGGCACCGCCACTCCTCATTTGAAGCTCACGGAAAGCCGAACGCCATAAGTTCTTGGCAACGCATACACCTGGCTATCGGCCGTGGTCGAGGACAGGATGAAGCGGGGGTACTTCTCGTTCAAAAGGTTCAGACCCCAAAGCGCGATCCGCGCACGCCCCGATGGCTCGAGGTAGGATATCTCGCTGTTCAATATGTTGGTTCTCGGCTGCACCACCCGATTGCTCGCTTCCCAATAGGAAATGCCGCTGTGGAAGAAGTTGGCGCTAGCAGCCAACTCAGAGCCGTCGGCAAGCGGCACGGTGTAATCGGCGCCGACATTGAACGTGAATGAAGGGGTTCGGATCAACTGCTTTCCGCTCGCGTCTATAGTCGCGCTAGCGTTGCCGCCGAGACCGGTCGGCACGAACACCTGCGCATTCTTATAGTTGCGATATTTGGCGTTAAGAAGCGAGAGGCCGCCACGAATGTTCAGGTTGCGGACGGGGCGCATCACGACGTCGCCCTCGAAGCCGTAGATGCGCGCACTGGCCGCGTTCTCGAGGCTAGACAGAAGGGTGATGGGATCGCGGACATTGACCTGAACATTCTTGTAGTCGGTGTAATATCCCGCCAGGTTGAGCCGTAACCAAGATGTAAGCTCGCCCTTGAAGCCGAGCTCATATTGCGTGACGGTTTCGGGATCGACCGGTTTTGCCGAGAATGTTGAGCTGGCATAGACGCCCGCCTTGAAGGCCTGCCCGACCTTCGCGTAGAAGTTGAGGTCCCTCGACGGCGAGAATTTAAGCGTCGCGCTAGGCGTAAACTTTTCCCAGGTGTGCTCACTATCGACAAGGGCGCCGCTGATGTTATTGCGAGCGTCGTATTGCTTTTTGTCACGTGTGTATCGGCCGCCCACCGTTAGGTTGATCTGATCCGAGAAATCGTAGCCAAGCTGTCCCCACAAGGCGACCGAGTTCGTTGTCACGGCAGTAGTTAGATTGGTCGTCGACCGGACGCGACTGGGAAAGGCGACGTTGACGTTGATCACACCCGGGTTGCCGGAGCGGTCGTGATAATAAGTGGCACCTACGATCCAGTTGACGGGGCCATGTCCGGTCGAAACAGCGTAGAGATCCTGGATGAAGGATCGTGTCCGGCGAGTTCCCAGCGAGGTTCCGACAAATTGTGGTGTAGTATCCGAATCTGCAATGCTGTTTAAAGTCGTTCGCTGATATCCGCTCACCGAATTGATGGAGAAGCCGGGCCGGCTCCAACTGGCGATCAGCGCGGCATTTGAGGCGGTCGTATCGATCGGCGTCTGGTCGAGCGCTGAAGTCTCGAACGGATTATCGGGAATGAGCACCGCCGGATTGAAACGTCGGGCAAGCGTGTTGCGGTTTCTCGCCTGCGTCGAATAAGACACGGAGTCATTTGTCCCGGCAGTGCTGCCGATCAGGGTGAACTTCAAGTCATCGACCGGGTTCCACAGTATCTTAGATCTTACGGAATAGCTACGCGTCTGCCCCGTCCTGCTACCATTCGCAATGTTACGGATATACCCGTCATCATTACTGTAGAGTACGGCAATATCGGCCGCAACATTATCTGTTCCGCCCGTAACGTATGCCTTGCCGGTCACCTGATTGAATTTGCCGTAGCTAAGGCTGAAGTCCATTGCTGGATCCACCGTGGGGGTCCGGGTAATGATGTTGATCGCACCACCCATCGCATTGCGCCCGAGCAGAGCACCCTGCGGACCCTTGAGCACTTCGATGCGCTCCACGCTGTTCAGTTCGATTACCGTGGAGTTGAGTGCTGGCTGATATACGCCATCAACATAGACCGGAACGACAGACTCATCGCCTGCCGTCACTCCACGAGTGCCGATGCCACGGATGGTTGGCTGTGGAGAAAAGGACGATTGGGTAAAGTTAAGCCCTGGCGTCACTTGCGTCAGTTGCTGAGTCGAAGTGATTCCGGCACGATCAAGCTGGTCCCCTGTCAAAGCAGTGATTGTTGCGGGGACATCCTGCAGCCGTTCTTCACGTCGCTGGGCGGTTACAACAATGTCCGCGGTTCCGTCGGAGATTGTCGTATCCGCTTGCGCGACGGCGGGATCGACACTCGCAACGGTTACAATCGCCGCGATACTCGACGATAGTAAATGAAATCCTTGCTTCCTCATTTCCAGCCCCCTCTCGATATTTTTATTAGTGTCATCCGCATAGGCGCAACGACAGCGGCGATGTCATGTGTGTGATCTGTATGACGTGCCCGCACCACAATCAGTTTACGTATCCTGGCATTCATTTGCCATGTCCAGAGATTTTTACAATTATTCCTAGCTTTTGACAGAGACAAAAATACACTTTTAATAGCCTGGTGATTGGCCAACCTGATATGGCCTGATCATCAGTCGGAAAACGTGAACGAATGTGCCGGTGGGCAACATCGATCAATTCCTAAGAATTCTTAGGGCGCGACATCTGTTTTGACGTACTCCGTACTCGACAACCAATTCTTCTAACATTTACGAAGCGGATATTTTGAATTTCTGTAAAAAGCCCGCGTCATTTTAGCAAATTGCGTAGGCAAGGCGCTTTGCTACTACGCGGCAACACCGTTCGAAAAAAGCGAAGCCTGATTGCGATCGAGGTACTCCTCGTAACCCCATTCTGCTCCGTCCTCGCAGGACGGCTTAGAAAATCGCACTTGCGGTACACCATGGCTTCGCAGCCCATGCTGACGTACAGGCCAATCCACGAGCTGCTTAAGCCGGCAGCCCGATCCTCTTGAATTTGTCTGCTTCTCGCCCCAAACCGCCATGTCCAACGCTTTATCCTTCACCCCACACCCGTGCGAGCAACAAGATCGCTCGCCTGCAGCCTCCTGATCAGAGGCGTGAGCACTTCACCTGGCGGTGCCCGCACAGCCCAGGTGAGATCGCATGACTGTTAGTATGATTTTGACAGTTCCGTCAAACGCACTGTTCACGATTGATAGCTACATTCGGCACGGGAAAGACTGAGGGTCCCAGTTTCTCATCCAGCTTGAAGTTGAGTATCCGGCGTTCAATCGTCCGGCCATAGCAGCAGCATAGCCGCCATGACGGACACGGGTCTCGCAGCTCTCTCGGATGCGGGCTTCGATGCCGGCTTGCGCGGCGACGGGATGTGAAGCTGGTCGATCGAGATGGCACAGCTTCGGCTCGAAGCGTGGTCCGGGATCAAGTCCGGGACGACGATAATGCTTGACAATTAGTGCCAATTCGGTTATACGCTCCAGCACACGGCGGGTGTGGAGGGGCTGAGACGTCGGCCCTACCAACCCCGCACCATGCGGCCGGCGGCTCCGACGGGACCTCCACACCGTAGCGATGAGTCTAGAAAAGTCCGGCGGCAAGCTGCGAGCCCGCCCCGCCGGGTGCTCATCGCGACAGGGCCGATCCGAGCGACGCTTATGCTTCTCCTGCGCCCGGACGTTCGCAACCCGTGGAAGGCCAGCCAAGCCTGTCGTGCCCAGGCAAACACCGGCTGCGAAACGCCGTGTTCTCTTCTTGGCGTAACCCCGCACTCGCCAGCGGGCGTGAAGCTGTGCCTTCCTTCCCCCTCGATGGGGGAAGGATACGAAGGCTTGTGAGCGTCAGCGAGCTAGCCGCAGTTGGATGAGGGTGACGGTGCGGCGTTAGGCGTCGCGTAAACCGAGAGCACACCCTCATCCAAGCTTCGCTAGCCTCTTGCAGAGGCGAGCTACGCTATCCTTCCCCCATCGAGGGGGAAGGAGGATTGCGTCCCGTCGTCCCAAACTCGACCCGGGACCGGTTGCAGCAGCGACCAACATCTAAGGCGCCTGCCATCAAGCCTCTCAGGTCCGCACCCGAGCCCGGTCCCGGATCAAGCCAGGGGCGACGCGGCAAACGAAAAGGGCGGAGCCTCACGGCCCCGCCCTTTCCCCTTGGTAGTTCCGAAGCGATCAGAAGCGATAGCCCACTGCGGCTACGATCTGATGCCGATCGAGGTCGACGTTGAAGCGGTCGCTGTCCGGAACGTCGCGCGTGAAGTCGACTTCGCCCTTCGAGTAGTTGGAATAGCGGTATTCCAGCTTGGCGAAGGCGTTGCTGCCCATCTTCTGCTCGACACCCGCGCCCAGACGCCAGCCGTCGGCGTCGATGTTCACTCGCGAGGAATCGGTGCCGTCCGTCCCCAGAACACCGAAGCGCGCATTGGTATAGCCGCCCTTCACGTAGACCAGGGTGCTCGGCGCTGCCTTGAAGCCGACGCGGGCACCGGCGTAGAGGTCGCGCTTGGCATTGACGCGGCCCAGGCCGAAGTTCTGCGGGATACCGTCGTCGAAGTTGGCCTTCGCGGTGCTGTCGGTGAACTCACCCTCGGCGCCGATCACGACGCTGCCGAAGTCGTAGTCGTAGCCGAGGCCGGCGCCGTAGAGAAAGCCGTTGGCCTTGTCGTGCGCCGTGGCGCTCACCTGGTCATCGATGCTGCTGCCGGCCTTGTTGATGTCGTATCCAGCAAGGGCCTCGACGTAAGGTCCGGTGAAGGATGTCTCCGTGCTCTGCGCCAGGGCAGGGACGGAAACCAGGGCGCTGCCAGTGGCGAGGCAGACAAGAATTTTCTTCATAATCAACTCCATATTCCTACGGCGGGTTTTTTCGACCCGGGATTGTTGCCGCCGGAGCTCGCTAAATGCCTCGCCGCGGGAAGGAGTTTCATGAACCTAACACAACGAACCTGTGATGCGTTTGTGCAACACTTGGCCGTTGTGGCGGGGGCGTCGACGCGCTCGGTTGACGCAACCGCTCCGAGCTCGCGCGTGCTCTCACGCCGAGTTCGGGGAGGCGCCCAGCCGCGTGGCTTTCAAGCCGGGCCCACCTGCACTATATGGCGGCCGATCATGGCCGATATCGAAACTCCCGCCGATCCCGCAGCAACCGGGCTCATGCCGATCCCCGGGCACATCGACCCAGTGCCCCTGCCGCGCGCAGGCCTGGTCGATGGCGTGACCCCGCGCGCCGACGGGCGCACCGATCTGATCGGCCTGCCCCGCCCGCGCATTGCCGCGTTGTTCGAGGAGGCCGGGCTTGACCGCAAGCAGGCCCGGCTGCGCGCCAAGCAGGTGTTCCACTGGCTCTACCATCGCGGCGTGACCGATTTCGCCGAGATGACCGACATCGCCAAGTCGATGCGTCCCTGGCTCGCGGAGCGCTTCGTCATCGGCCGTCCCGAGATCGTCGAGGCGCAGCATTCGACCGACGGCACGCGCAAGTGGCTGCTGCGCACCGCCGATGGCCACGACTTCGAGATGGTCTTCATCCCGGACGCGGACCGTGGCACGCTGTGCGTCTCGAGCCAGGTCGGCTGCACCCTCAATTGCCGCTTCTGCCACACCGGCACCATGCGCCTGGTGCGCAACCTGACGGCGGGCGAGATCGTCGGCCAGGTGATGCTGGCGCGAGACTCGCTGAACGAATGGCCCAATGCCACGTCCTCCCGGGCTCGGCCCGGGACCGTTTCCGGCAGCGAGGACCCTCACGGTGCCGACCAGCAAGCTCTCGTCATGGCGCGACCGGTCCCGGATCAGGTCGGGGACGACGACGACGAGGGCGAGGGTTCCTATTCCTCCGACGGGCGCCTGCTCACCAATATCGTGATGATGGGCATGGGCGAACCGCTCTATAACTTCGACAATGTGCGCGATGCGCTGAAGCTGGTGATGGACGGCGATGGCCTGGCCCTGTCCAAACGGCGCATCACGCTCTCCACCTCCGGCGTGGTGCCGAAGATGGCGCAATGCGGCGAGGAGATCGGCGTCAACCTGGCGGTCTCGCTCCATGCCGTGACCAAGGACGTGCGCGACGAGATCGTGCCGATCAACCGCAAGTACGGCATCGAGGAACTGCTGCAGGCCTGCGCCGACTACCCGGGCGCCAGCAACGCGCGGCGCATCACGTTCGAATACGTGATGCTCAAGGACAAGAACGACAGCGATGAGGACGCGCGCGAACTCGTGCGCCTGATCAAGCACTACAAGCTGCCGGCGAAGGTCAACCTGATCCCGTTCAACCCCTGGCCCGGCGCACCTTACGAGTGCTCCACGCCCGAGCGGGTGCGGCGCTTCTCCGACATCGTGTTCGAAGCCGGCATCTCCGCCCCCGTGCGCACGCCGCGCGGGCGCGACATCGATGCGGCCTGCGGCCAGCTCAAGACCGCCGCCGAGAAGAAGAGCCGTGCCGAGCTCGACCGCCTTTACGAGGAAAAGCAGGCCGCGCTGGGGTGAGCGTGGGGGCCGTCGTCTGCTCTTGCGACCAGGCTCGTACATCCTGCAGCCATCGCGTCCCTTTACGCGTTCTTCCGGTCAGCACCGCACAAGAGGTTCGACCATGAAGAAATTGATCTTGGCCCTCGGGCTCGCGTCTTTGGCCGTTCCGGTAGGCTCGGCAATGGCCGATCCGCCACCTTGGGCGCCGGCGCATGGCCGGCGCGACAGGGAGGAGCATCGTCGCGATTACGACCGGCGTGGTTACGACCGGCGCAACTACGATCGCCGCGACTACGATCGGCGGATTTATTCGCGCGATGGCAATTACCTTGAACCACGCCGGCTCGGCCGCAACGACCGTGTCTGGCGCGGGCGGGACAATCGCTATTACTGCCGGCGCGACAACGGGACGACGGGGCTGATCGTCGGCGGCGCCGCCGGCGCGCTGCTCGGCCGCAGCCTCGATGGGAGTGGCGACCGCTTGCTGGGCACGCTCCTGGGCGGCGCGGGAGGCGCCCTGCTCGGACGCGAGATCGACCGCGGCGGCGTGCGCTGCCGCTAAGTGCCCGATGCAGACCGACCGGCGCCTACGCGCTGGTCGGTCCCGGCATGACTAGAGCGCGGTTGCGAAGCGCAGCGGCTCGCCATGGGCGGCGTTGGCGAGCTGCCCCTCCCACATGGCGAGATTGCCGCGCACGATCGTGCCGACCACCCTGCCCTCCAACTCCATCCCGGTGAACGGCGACCACCCGCAGCGGCTCTCGAGCCAGTCCTCGGTGACGGTGAAGCGGCCCTTGCGATCGACCACGGTGAAATCCGCGTCGTAGCCGGCGGCGATACGGCCCTTGCCGACCAGGCCGAACACCCGCTGCACGCCGGCACTGGTCATGTCGATCAGCCGCTCCAGCGTCATGCGGCCCTTGGCGACATGGTCGAGCATCAGCGGCAGCAGGGTCTGCACTCCGGGCATGCCGCTGGGGCTCGCCGGATACGTCTTGGCCTTCTCCTCGCGCGTGTGCGGCGCATGGTCGGAGCCCAGGACGTCGGGCACGCCCTGATTGAGCCAATGCCACAGCCCGTCGCGATGCGCGGCCGAGCGGATCGGAGGGTTCATCTGGGCATAGGTGCCGAGCCGGGGGTATGCGTCCTCGCCCGCCAGGGTCAGGTGCTGGGGCGTCACTTCGCAAGTCGCGATGTCGCGATGCTGGGAGAGCAGCTCCAGTTCGGCCGGGGTGGTGATGTGCAGGACATGGATCGGGCGGCGGGCTTCGCGGGCGAGGCGCAGGATGCGCCGCGTCGCGAGGATCGCGCTCTCGTCGTCGCGCCAGACCGGATGGCTCGACGGATCGCCTTCGACCCGCTCGTCCTTGCGCGCATTCATCCGCGCCTCGTCCTCGGCATGGATCGCGACGCGCCGCCGTCCGCTGGCGAGCACCCGGGCGAGCGCCTCGTCCTCGGCGACGAGCAGGCTGCCGGTCGAGGCGCCCATGAAGATCTTGACCCCTGCCGTACCCGGGATGCGCTCCAGCTCGGCCAGTTCCTCGGCATTGTCCGCGGTGGCGCCGACATAGAAGGCATGGTCGCAGAACATCCGGTGACGGGCGCGCTCCAGCTTGTCGTGCACGCGCATGGCGGTGTCGGTGTTCGGGTTGGTGTTGGGCATCTCGAAAACGGCGGTGATGCCGCCCATCACCGCGGCCCGGCTGCCGCTCTCCAGGTTTTCCTTGTGCTCCAACCCCGGCTCGCGGAAGTGGACCTGGCTGTCGATCACGCCGGGCAGCACGTCGAGCCCGGTGCAGTCGACCCGGCGGCCGCCGTCCGGGTAGCTCCCGATGCCGACGATCTTGCCGTCGCGCACCGCGACATCGGCATGGACCGGACCCGAAGGCGTATGGACCCGGCCACCGGTGAGCACGAGTTCAGGGGCTTGGCTGCTCATCGCGGCTCCTCTTGCGGGTAGACTTTGTTTGCCGTCGCACTGGCGACGACTCGTTTTCGGAAGCCTCTCTCTACCGGGAGAACCCGAGCAGGACAGCCTGCTACTGATTCCTACAGCTTTCGGTCCGAACGCGCTGCCGCCACGCCAACTGCACACGATTCTCAAGAGCGGGCACATCCGAGGCCATTCTTCCAAAACCAAAATGGCTATCAACTTACCTCATAAGGAAATTTTTCCGTTTTGAATTGCGAATGATTATCAATATACGGCGTCCCGTGAGGGGTGCTGGTGAGGGTGCTCCGGGGATCAACGAAACGGAGGGCAAGTTGGAAATTTCGTCGCTCAAGGCTTCGGCCGGTCAGCCATCGCGCGGCAATCTGCGCGCCAGCGCGCAGGCCTTTCTCGCGCTGTCGTGCTTCAGCGCCTTCGCGCCCGTCGGTGCGCATGCGGCGGAAGGCCATGCCGGCGAAAGCGCGCCCAGCGACCTTGCCATGGCCGACGACGCCAGCCGCTCCAGCATCATCGTCAACGGCGAGCGCGAAGCGAGGGCGCCCAAGGACGTCGCCGAGCCGATCAACACGCCGCGCTCGGTGGTGAGCATCTCCAGCGACGTGATCGCCAAGACCGGTTCGACCAGCCTCGCCGATGCCTTGCGCACGGTGCCCGGCATCACCTTCGGCGCGGCCGAGGGCGGCAATCCGATCGGCGATCGCCCGTTTATCCGCGGCTTCGACAGCCAGGGCTCGATCTTCGTGGACGGCGTGCGCGACTTGGCCTCGCAATCGCGCGAGGTCTTCGCGGTCGACAGCGTGCAGATCGTTCGCGGCTCGGACTCAACGCTCGGCGGACGCGGCTCGGCAGGCGGCACGATCAACATCGTCTCCAAGCTGCCGCAGCCCGAGACCTTCGGCAGCGTCTCGGCAAGCTACGGCAATGCCGACTACAAGCGCATCTCCGGCGACGTGAACCTGGCCGTGACGCCGACGATCGGCGTGCGCCTGCAAGGCCTGTGGCACGACCAGGACGTCGCCGGCCGCGATGCCATCTGGCAGAAACGCTGGGGCTTCGCGCCCAGCTTCACCATCGGCATGGGGACGCCGACCCGCCTCACCGCCTCGTACTACTACCTCGAGAGCCACGAGCTGCCGGATAGCGGCCTGCCCTTCCTCTATGCCTGCTCCACCACCGTGTGCAACGCGCCTGTCGGCAACACGTTCACGACCCCGGTGCTCGGCAACGTAACACTGCGCGACGGCACGACCGGCAAAGTCGACCGCTCGACCTACTACGGTCTGAGGGACCGCGACTTCCGCGATGCCAAATCGCAGTCCGGCATGATCCGCGTCGAGCACGACTTCGGCAACGTGACCTTGCGCAACACCGCGCGGTTCACGCATGACACACAGGCCTACATCTTCCTGCTGCCCGACGACAGCACCGGAAACGTGTTCGGCAATCCCAACTTCGTCGCCGGCTCGATCAACCCGGCGACCGGCGGCGCGCGCCAGACCGGTGGCGGCTATGTCTGGCGGCGGGCCAACACCCGCTACGGCTATTCGGAGAGCCTGACCGACCAGATCGACCTCTACGGCAAGGTCATGACCGGCTCGATCGAGCACAGCTTCTCAGTCGGCGCGGAAGCGGACTGGGCGAAGTCGCGCCGCGGCACTTTCGTGCTCGCGACAGGATCGACGATCACGCCGCGCTGCGACACGGTGACGATCGCGCGCTTCTACTGCACCAGCCTGTTCAATCCCAATCCCAACGACCCTTGGGTGAACTATGCCAGCGACACGTCGAATGCCCTGAAGGCCATCGCCAAGGGCGCGCCGAACACCGAGACGCAGAACGACGCCAACACCGTCGCGGTCTACGCCTTCGATTCGATCACGCTGACCCCGCAGTTGATCCTCAACCTCGGTGCGCGGTTCGACCGCTTCAAGTCGACGGTGACGCTGCCCTTCACCGCCGGCGCAGCGCCGAACAAGTATTCGCGCACCGACGAGATGTTCAACTGGCAGGCCGGCCTCGTGTTCAAGCCGACGCCGGAGACCAGCCTCTACGCCAGCTATGCAACCTCGGCCACGCCGCCCAACAGCCTGCTCGGCGAGGGGCGCGAGGACAATGCGCTGCCGACCACCTTCGTGTCCTCAGCGGTCATCGACGCGCTGAAGCCGCAGAAGACCAAGTCCTACGAAGTGGGCGCCAAGGCCAACGTCCTCAATGAGAAGCTGGCGCTCGGCCTTGCGGTGTTCCAGACCGAGATTCAGAATGCCCGTGTCACCGACACGGCCGGAACCGCTGCGTTCCTCGGCGAATCGCGCATCCGCGGCGCGGAGCTGACGGTAAACGGCACCATCCTGCCCGGCTGGACGGTGTTCGGCGGCTACAGCTTCCTGGACGGCAAGATCGTCGACGGCGGCTTTACGGTGCTGACGGTTCCGGCGGCGAACGGCCGGCCGGCCACGACCGTCGCGGTGCAGTCGGTCAACACCGGCAAGCGCATGGTGCAGGTTGCCCGCCACAGCTTCACGGCGACGACCAACTATGAGGTTGTGAAGGGCCTGCGGATCGGCGGTTCGGCGATCTACTCCTCACGCCAATACGGTGGCTACGCCGACAACCGCACGGCGACCCAGAACGCCGCCGGCTTGGTGACCGTGAACCCGGCGACGGTGCAACTCGCGCGCGGTGTCCCCTCGTACTGGCGCTTCGACGCCTCGGCCAGCTACGACGTCACCGCGAACCTCAGCCTGGCGGTCAACGCGCAGAACCTGACCAACAAAGCCTATTTCAACCAGGTCTATTCCAACCACTACGCCTCGATCGCGCCGGGCCGCACCGTGTTCGGCACGGTGACGCTGAAGTACTGACGAGGTCGGTTTGCGGCGGCCGGGGTGCGGTGTCCGAGACGGACTCAGCGCCCTGGCCACATCCGCTGCAGCTCCGGCTCGCGGTCGAAGAACTGATGCTTGAGCGCACCGGCGACATGCAGGAACAACAGCGCATAAAGCGCATAAGCAGCGAGTTCATGCGCCTCGCCAAAGAACGCGTGCGCCGCCTCGCGCCGCTCGGGAGCGAGCGCCTGGACGGCGGCGATGCGAGGCCACTCGAACAGCCCGAACCACGCCATCGGGTGGGTCTCAGCATCCTTCCACGCGGAATCCATGATCCAGCCCGTCAGCGGCATGACGAAGATCACCGCGTAGAGCAGGCCATGGACGATGTGCGACACGGTCCGCTCCCACGGTGCGTAGCTGCGCGGAAAAGCGGGCGGACGATGCCCGATGCGCCACAGCAACCGAAGGACGGCGAAACCAAGCACGGTCACGCCCACCGACTTGTGCGTATCGATCATCGGGCGCACGCTCTCGTCGGCCACGTAGGGCCAGGTCAGGGCGAGCGCGACATTGAGGATCATCCCGAAGGCGACGATCCAATGCAGGGCGATGGCGGCATGCGTATAGCGCGCGACCGGCATCGGACGCGCAAGCGGATCGGTCATCGGGGTCCCACTTCATCGCAACGGTTGCAATCGCGCCTTCATCTGCGATTGCGCATCTTCACGCAATGACGATCCTGCAGCACACCTTCGACCTTCAGTCGCCGCGCCTCTCGCCGCGACCGGTCCCCCTCGTAAGCCGCGCAATCGGCTTGATCGCGCCGGTGCTGCTGATCGCATTGATCGTGCAGGCATTCTTCCGCACCGGCATCGCCTCGTGGGGCGTGGGCATCGCCTACATCCTGTACGACACCGCACTGCTGCTGTTCACCGCCTGGAGCATCCTGCCGCTGGCGCGCCCGGCGGGGCCTCGGGCCGAAGTGCCAGGACCGCGCCAGTCGCTGGGCGTCATCATCGCCGCGCACAACGAGGCGCCCGTGCTCGGCATCACCATCGACACGCTCGCGCAACAAGCCGACCCG
>Ga0068863_100003261_pt1 | contig 16031 bp, 18 predicted proteins | sample KBSSwiS62_FD_66596 | JGI IMG/M metagenome (GOLD analysis project Ga0068863, IMG submission 66596) | Switchgrass rhizosphere microbial communities from Kellogg Biological Station, Michigan, USA - KBS Switchgrass S6-2 | ecosystem: Host-associated > Plants > Roots > Rhizosphere > Soil ...
CCGCAAGGACCACGCCATTCCGGTCTCGGACGATCCCCCGCCTCGCCGGTACCACATCGTGCCGCAATCGATTATCTTCGGCTCGCGCTCGATAGCCTGCTCCGGTAACGATCTGCATCCAAAACGCCCGCCCAACAAGTACGCTTACCGCCAAAAGCGCAACGACCGTGGCAATAACATAGCGCGAGGAAGGTAATGCGGTGCCCAAAAAAACGCGATGTTCTTTGACGTAGGTGACGTCATCTGCAGACAACGTCTCATGTTCAAAGACATGACGGTCGCCACGTGAAACGCGAAGCCCGACCCCGTCACGGGACCACCCAAACAAGCCGTTGTCGGGGTTGCGTGACATATCAATACCGGGAGAGACGGAATGCCACGAATCGCTTAAACACAAAGTGATTGAGCAAAAACGCGAAGGTGATGATGCAGGCATCCAACCCCAGCGTCCAGGCAATCTCCTGCCAGTGCGGGAATAACGAGCCAGCCCCTCCGCCAAAACGAACCGCCGTATGCGCAAGCGCAAGCCAGAGCCAATCAAACGCTCGGCTTAGCAACGTCAGTGCAATCGCCGCATACAAGGAATGATTGGTGAGCACCGTTTCGGCGACCAGCGCGATCAGCAGTGCGATGATGAGGAATCGCGCAAAAGCAAGCGTCATGCCGCCGACGCTAAACAGATCAAGCACCGCTCCTGAACTCACGGCGAACACGTACGCACTCTCAGGCTGCCGCAGGATGATGAAGCAGACCAAAATCGGCAACACCGGCCGCACATCCACAACCGGCCACGGCAAAAAGGTACGGAGCGTGGCCTCAAACAACCCGGCGAAACACCCGAGCACGAGCAGAAGCAATAATCGTCGAAGGCGCATGTCAGTGTGGGCGCAGTGCGGCGGGACGGAGGACAATGACCAAATCAAGTTTATCAACGCGGGTAAGCGGCTCGAGCGTTGCGGTCTTGAATGGATCGGTTGGCTTGCCGTCTACCTGGTTCACCAGAGCAATTGCCAAGTTTGCGGGGATCTTTTCTTCGGTTCCGGCGGTCACGATGATGTCGTTCGCCTTCAAGGCCTGACCCTGCGGGACAAGTGTCAGCCGAGCGACGCCATTCCCCTCTCCTTGAACGAGCCCCAGGAGCTGATGCTCGCCACCCAGCGACGCCGCGACACGGCTCCCCTGGTCAGAGGTCATCGTCACTGTCGCGACGCGTTGTGAGACGGAAGTCACTTTGCCCACAAACACGCCATCATCTGCAATCACGGCCATGCCGACTTCGATGCCATCCTCTGTTCCGCGGTCAATCAGAACCGATGCGAGCTGCGGGTCGGTCGTTCGTGCGATAACTCGGGCGCCTACGTGGTCGTATCCGGAATCATTCAAAAAATTCGCAACCTTTCGCAACGAAATATTCTCTTCCTGCAACGACTTCAACTCCACATAGTCCACCGATACGGATGAAAGGCGGGATTCGAGCTCGGAGTTCTTCTGTTTCAGCGTCTGGACCGTGTCGCCATTATTGCCATTCTTGTTGGTTGCAGACCCAATCGCGGCAAAGGCCTGCGCAACCGGCATAAGTGCCCAGCGCACACCATTTTCAACCGGCTGCAATAACCCTGCGACGTGCAATAACGCCACCGCAAAAATCGCACCGAGAATAATCAATGGAGCCTGTATTCGACGTGACATACCTTTGTTGTGCCATCCTCTCGCGCCTTCTTCAAGCTCGGAGGATGGCTGCGCCCTATTTCATTCGGTCCGTGGACGGCAATGCGACGTCTTGCAACAGCTTCGGATTCTCCAGCAACATCCCACACCCACGCGCCACAGCCGTGAGTGGGTCTTCGGCGATACGAACCGGCAATCCGGTACCTTCAGTGATTGCGTTATCGATCCCGCGCAATAATGAGCCTCCACCGCTCATCACAATGCCACGGCGGTAGATATCCGCCACAAGTTCGGGCGGCGTAATCTCGAGAATCGACTTGATATGTTCGATGATTGCTTTGACCGAGCGAGACAACGCCTCACGAATCTGAGAATCATTCACCAGAATTTCGCGTGGGAGACCAGACAGTAGATCACGGCCACGCAATGGGACTTCGATCCGTTCTTCGAGAGCCATGGCAGAGCCCGCGGCAATCTTCACTTCTTCGGCGACACGCTCACCCACGAGAAGATTAAAAACATCACGTGCGTACTGGATGATATTTCGATTGAGTTCATCGCCCGCAATCGGAATTGATTTGGCCGTAACCACACCGTTCAATGAGATAACGGCGATTTCCGTTGTTCCACCTCCCAGGTCAAGAACCATGTTCCCCACAGGATCAGAAATGGGGAGGCCGATACCGACCGCAGCGGCGAGCGGCTCCTCAACCACAAAAACTTCGCGGGCGCCGGCCGACGTCACGGCATCCGCGACCGCCTTGCGCTCTACTTCGGTCACATCGAGTGGCACACCGATGACAACACGCGGCCGCGGCACAAAGGCCGAACTCTCACGATGGATCTTCTCGATGAAGTATCGCAGCATTTTTTCCGTAACCTCGAAGTCGGCGATGATACCGCGTTGTAGCGGGCGCGTGACTTGGATGTGCGGCGGCGTTTTGCCGATCATGTTACGAGCATTCGCCCCGACGGCAAGAATCTGACCCGTACGGACATTCACCGCAACCACGGACGGTTCTTGCACGACGATCCCCCGTCCGTGGACGAACACCAACGTATTCGCCGTGCCAAGGTCGATGCCGAGATCTTTGGAAAAACGTCCGAGCACGGAAGACAACATATCGGCTGCATCTTACGCGCGCCGACACCGATCATGCAAGGGCATTTCTGTGGTTAATCCCGTCGCGACTGTTGAACAAGCAACGATGCGTACTCAAACATGCTTGCAACTAGAATGAGCACTAAAAGTACCCACCAATGAAGCACTCCTTGGGAAGATAAGGCCAGCGATGAAACCGCGACGAACGACAAGAGTAACGCGTGACGGAATGAAACTTTCACTTCGCGTGAAATGACGTCTTTCCGCTTGAGTAATACGACGCGATAAAAGACACCCACGAGCGAGAGTGAACCGATCATCCCCGTCACGAGCGTGATGTAGAACAAGAGAAAACCAAACAAACCGGTTTCAAGTGGGTTCACATTCAGAAGGACGATAAACCAGGCGACCCACGCGAGGGCGGTCGAGGCAAGCATGAAAAAAATATACCAACGAAAACTCATGCGACTGGTGACAGGATATCACATTCTCAAAACCCTTTCGACTGAACGAGGATCCGCTTCACCGCCTGTGCGCCGAGCTGGCGGTTGATTTCGTTCTTTAGACGCGTCGCGTCGATAGACAACTCCTGTTTCGCAGCTGGTGACGTTGTTTCAAACTTTAGCACGCCTTCGCTGAACGACAGGGTACGCACATGCGCCGCTCGATCTGCATCCCAGAGCTTTGCAAGAACTGTTTGTGCCGTATCGAGGACGCGAGCCAATTGCAGGTCCACCGACTGCGGGGTGGCCCTGACGCTACGCGAAAGGATGTGCTTGAGCGGCTCAAAACTCATAGGCGTCGGAATTCGCAAATGTTGCGAAAATCACAATAGCGACAAATAAACGGCGACGGCGACGGCGGAAACCGTGACAGCAAGATTTCTTCCATACGCCCTTGGACGTCCTTCATGAAGGCCTCGCGCTTTGCGCCTTGGAGGATATCTACCTCGGCCGTCTGGCCAGTGAGCACATAGATGTATGCGAGTTTCTTGATGCTCATCCCACGCTCCTCCATCGCGATCTGATAGATCCAAAGCTGTTCTTTATCTGGCGTTTCGAGGTCATCGGATGTTTTGCCACGCCCCGTCTTATAATCAAGAATTGCGTAGCCGCCTTCGGGCAGGGCATCCATCCGGTCCACCGCGCCTTTGATGGAACGCTCGCCGATCCGCCATTCAAATGGCTGTTCGAGAAACGCCACATTCGGAGGCTTCTCGGTCCACTCAATATGGAGGCGCTTCAACGCCTCTCTCCCCTCTTTTTTAAACTCGTCCTGTTGCTGGCGTGATTCATACCACTCATCAATCCAGACCTCTTCGAAAATCTTCAAGGCCTCATCAAGCGTCACGCGGAAGCCAGATAACTGAACAGGTGAAGCGCTCTGTGCAAACAGGTCTCCCTGTTGCGCGCGGCCACGTTCAAGATGAAGGGAGAGAATCGCATGAAACGCCAAGTGCATCGATTGCCCAAAACTCTTTTGGAACGATCCCAAAATCGGGATTTTATATACGTGCGCAAATTTGTATTGCAGCGCGCATTTTCGGAAGGCGGCGAGCTGCGTAAACGAGAAACGTTTCTTGAGCGGAAACGCTTCACGTTCGGCCATATCGGCTTCGGTAAACGCCGGTGGAGGGGCAATGCTCAGCAAGCTCGCGTCACCTTGCGCCGGCGTCGCTTCAATCGAGAGACTCGCCTCGGACAAAAAGACTGACGGCTTTTTCAGGCGCGTTCCGCCGTAGCGTTCTGCGCCGGTTAACGTCAACGAATCCTTGGCGCGAGTCATGGCGACATAAAACAATCGCCGCTCTTCTTCGACGTGCGTATCCCCCTCGGGCAGTCGCTCATTGACCAAGCCATCCGGCAACGGAATTGACTCACCACGAGGACGCGTCGGAAAGCGCTGATCGACGAGGGAGACGATGAACACATGCTTAAACTCAAGACCTTTTGACGCATGAACCGTCAGGACTTTGACCAGTTCCGGCCCCTCGTTCGGATCGATGTGAAGCGCCCCTTCTTCCCCACTCTCAATCTCGATCCGCAGTTCCTCCAAAAAACCCCGCAACGTTGGTCCATGCGTCGACTGCTCGTAGCGCTTGACCCGATCTGCAAAAGAATTGAGCAAGCCGATCGCCTCGATTTTCTCTTGCTCGGGTAACTTCATAATGCTCGCAAGATAGCCCGTCTTCTCGAGCGTAAGCTGAAGGACTTTGAGCGGCTTTTCGCGACGGGCGGCTTCGGCAAGCGCATCAATATGCGCAACGAGCGTTTCCGCCCGACGAGCGGTTTCTAGTTCAACACCTTGCAGCGCACGGACCTGACGGAGCGCCTCCCAAACCGGCATTCCTTTGCGACTTGCGTATTGGATAATGGTCGCGATATCACGCGGCGGAAAGCTGTAACATGCCGCCGCCATGGCCCGCCACACATGCTGCGACTCGTGATTACGCTCGACGAGCGTTAGAAGTGACGTCAAATCCAAAATAGCCGGTTGGGCGTACAGCCCACGCAAGGCATAAAATCGGTACGGCACGCCCCGACGCTCTAACGCGGCAATAAACGGCTCAGCCCCGTCGTTGGAACGCGAAAGGATCGCGACGTCATTCCACGACAGCGCGGGATCTTGCTCCCTCAACTCAAGGATCCGTGCGGCCACACCATCCGCTTCTTCGTCGAGTGAGCGATACCAGCGGACATCGACTTTCCCGCCCGGACCGCGCGCGCTCGTCAGACGCTTCGAAAGTCCGGTGTCTTTCAACCGGACTTCCAGACGGTTTGGATCATTCTTCCTGATAAAACCGTAAGATGTATCAAGAATCTCTTGGCAGGAACGATAGTTCTGTGTGAGCAGCACTGTCTTGGCTTCGGGGAAGTCGTCGCGGAATTGAAGGATATTCGCCAGTGATGCGCCACGGAACTTATAAATCGCTTGGTCATCGTCACCAACGACCGTAAGGTTCCGCTCCTCACCCGCCAAGAGTTTGATCAGTTCATACTGAGCCCAGTTCGTATCCTGAAATTCATCAACGAGAACCGTCGCGAACTGATTCTGAAGTTCCTTTAAGACACGCGGCCGTTCACGAAGTAGGCGCAGGGTTTCGACAATCAAATCGCCAAAGTCGAGTGCGCCCTCTTCACGAAGAATGCGACGATACGCGGCGTAGCAATCGGCGATCTCCTTGAGACGAGCACGTTCCCCCGTCACAAACTCCGCATCACCATCAAGTGCGACGTCTTCCGCGAACTGGCAGTACCGCTCGGGGTCGATGCCTTCGTCCTTGGCGCGCGAAAAATGCTTGAGTAGTTCGGATAAAAACTTCACCGGATTCCCCAAAGGCCGGTAGTGATCGAGCGGTAATTCGTTGATGTGACGTTTCAACAGCAACCACGCGTCGGTTTCGTTTAACAGGCGAAACTTGGTCGGCAATCCAATTTCGAGGCCATAGCGTTCAAGAACGCGTTGGCAAAAACCATGAAACGTCGAAATCCAAAAATCATAGGTTCCGTTCGGCAGGAGCTGGAGGACACGGTCTTCCATCTCTCCTGCCGCTTTTTCGGTAAACGTGAGCGCAAGCAGGTTCTCGGTCGTTAGCCCTTTGGACTGCATCAGATGGACATAGCGACGCGTCAGCACGGTCGTTTTGCCCGTGCCGGCACCAGCCACGATCAACAGCGGACCGTCACCATGCGTGACGGCTTGAAGCTGGGCCTCATTTAATCCTTCCAACAGGTCCGACATGGGGCACACTGTACCAAGTCGGGGTAAATCGACAAACTTAGATTGTTACGTTTTCGATCCCCTCCCGAATCCTGTGCATGAGTTCCAAATAGAACCGAACGTTCGCCATAGTCACCAGCCGTTGCGCCAACATTTCGTCGACGCTAAAGAGATGGCGGATGTAGCCCAGTGAGTAGCGTGAGAGCTCTTGCGACACCGGATCATCTGCTGCGGCCACCAACGGGTCTTGTGACGTCTTGAGTGATTCGTTTGTCAGATGGACCGTCTCATAAAAATCCGGACGATTCAGATCGTCGTGGACGAATCGATACAACAAGCCGTGCCGTGCGTTCCGGGTCGGCAAGACGCAATCAAACATGTCGACGCCGCGCTTCACGTACGCAACAATTTGTTCGGGCTGGGCGCCGCCCATAAAATACCGCGGGGCATCTTTCGGCAAAACATCATTCAGAGCTGCAACGGTTCTACAGGCATCTTCAAACGGCTCACCGACAGCCAGACCGCCAATCGCGTAACCATCAAAACCGATCTTCACTAATTCGTTCGCATGTTGCTTGCGCAATTCCACAGAAGTCCCGCCTTGAACGATCCCGAACAACCTTGAGCCCGGATTGTTCGACGACGCTCTCCCCTTCTCAAATTCAACCTTGGATCGTTCGGCCCAACGAATCGTCCGCGCCAACGAATCCCTGAAATATTCTGGCGTGCTGTCAGCTGGCGCGCATTCATCAAGCACCATCACAATGTCAGATCCAATCGCCGCCTGGATCTGCATCGAAAGCTCTGGCGTAAGCAAATGGCGTGAACCATCAATATGCGACGCAAACTGCGCACCTTCCTCGGTAATCTTACGCATTTTCGCCAACGAAAAAACTTGATAGCCGCCCGAATCCGTCAGGAGCGCGCCATTCCAGGACATCATCTTGTGTAATCCTCCAAAGGCGTTGAGGACGTCGATCCCTGGTCGCAGGTAGAGGTGGTAGGTGTTCGATAGCAAGATCGGACTGCCGAGACGCTCGATGTCGTACGAGGACAAGGTTTTGACGGCGCCCTTGGTGGCGATCGGCATGAAGAATGGCGTCTGAAGGGCGCCATGAGCGGTTTCCAAAACACCACGACGCGCAGCGCTTTGAGAAGAGGTTGATTGCAGTGTAAACATGTTAGAAGTGTTCGGCGGGAGATTGCTTGGGAAAGAGTCGGGTCTGGACCCATTTGGAGCGAAGCGCGAGGACGACGAGAGCCACCGTCACGAGGAGTAGCACGATAAAAATTGCGATCGCTCGTGGGTTTGTAAAGACATTTCCCAAGAGCGTCAAGGTAATCGTCCCCGGTAAAATACCCAGCAGCGTCCCGAGCGCATACTGGCGAAAGATCATCCCGGTCATCCCACACGCAAAACCAACGGTATCAAACGGAAAAAAGAAAAGCCGCATGAAGAGTACCGCGAAAAAGCCTTCTTCTTTTAAGACCGTATCGTACTTTTTGATCCAGCCTTTTTCGTGCTCACGGACAAACTTGCGCCCAAAGATGCGTCCAAGGAAAAACGCCACACATGCCGAAAGCGTATCGCCGATGACGTTGAGGATCGTCCCGAAAATCGGTCCATAGAGTGAACCAGAGACGATCGTTAATACGCTGGTGGGAACCAAGAAAAAGAGCGGACGGACGAGGTAGAGGCCGAGCAGGAGCAATGGGCCCCACCAACCCAACTCTCGAAGAAATTGGTGAAGCACGTGAGGCAGGGTACGAAATGGAATGCCAAGCGAGTGGATATACCCGAGTGCAACAATAAAAAGCGTCATCCAGACGACGGCGAGGAGCAGCTTCCCAATCAGGGAGCTGCGCGAAACAACAGCCTGCATGTGGTTATTGTAGCTCTTCTTTCTTCTCCTTGATAAACGCGAACCATTCTTCGAGCACCGTCAGGAACATCTTAAACGGTGCCTCAAACAAGAAGTCAAAAATGAAGAGAAATACATTGATACGTGAGATGCTTTGCGAGAGCAATCGGCCAGCGCGCAGGATTGGCAATGAAATGAAGTCCATGGCGAGTGACCCAAAGGTATCCTTCCCCGCCACGATCACGTATTCGCGCGCGTTCATTCGCAAGCGGAACGCAAAGAAACTCACCACACAAAGGAAAAACACGAAAATCACGGCTGATACCCAGGTGAATTCCAGTGCGATGAGCAGGAGCGCGACCCCACCAAAAATCAAGATGAACAGCAGACCGTAACCAAGCTGCAAGAGCAATTGACCCAACACGCTGTGCTTGCGAGCAACGCGCACTTCACGAATCGTCACGCCTTGCGTAGAGAGCAGCTGGTCAATATTCGATTGGAGTTTCTCGGTGTTGTTTTTCCCTGGCACGTGAATCAACAACCCCACGAAAAACATCAACGTTGGCGGGAAGAGCAAATTGATCGCGAGCGCGGGAATCGCTACGGCGTTGTACCAGAGATATTCCAACGGGACCTCAACGGCAAACGCCAACAGCATCTTGGTGACAAGGAGGTACATCGTGGCCCGAACGGCACCACGACGCAGACGCTTTTTTGCATCGTTGTACCGACGCTCCGCGATCCGTGTCACGACGGCATGCAACGACTCGGGCTTTTCGAGGATCGCGGCCGCTTCGTCCGGCTTTTCGGCCAAGGCATCACGCAAAATATTGAGGGAAACCGCCCAGGGCTTCACCGTGCGTTGAAACTTTGGAGCCAAAGGATGCTCCAAACTCATGCGGATACGACGCTCGATCCCGATCATGCGTTCGGCAATCGCCTGAGGATGCTCAAGCCATTCGCCGGGACGCAGCCACTCAGGCAGGTAGGCGCGAAGCAATTTGTACGACAAGACCTCGTCATCCGCCTTGAGCAACGTTCGGTAGCACGCCAGGTAAACCTGCAGCCGTAGTTCCGTGTCGTCGATCTGCGCGCCGGTGACCTTCACGCGATCAACGACCCGTTCGTAGAAAAACGTGACGAGCGCCTTTTGTTGCGTGGCATCAACCAAAAGCTCTTCGATCTCGACGGAGACAACCCCCATCAACCAACTGAAATGGGACTTCGAACCGACGCGACAGCGCTCAAGTGTTTGGTACTTGCGGATTCTGATTGCGACATCATCGGCGATGCTTTCGGAGAGTTCACCGTTGGGGAGATATCGGGCAGCGATGAGCTCTCGAACAAGATGGCGCGCGATTACGTCGGGATCACGCTCCAACACGAGCTGGCGACGCAAAATCCGGGCAATGGCAGCCTTGCGCAAGAGATGGTCGTCTTTATAATCAACAGCATTCCGAATGAGCTCGTACAAAAAAGAAAAACGGCTTACAGCCGCGTGGACGTTGATACGTGCACCTTCAGGGACCTCCGGCAGTTTGACAGGGCGCACAGCCGTCATCAGCTGCTCCGTCAGGCCGCGCGAAAAACTCGCCATAGTGAGCCTTAACGCTACAGGGTATTCGGTCTTTTAGCAACCCTCCACAATTTCGCGCAGAAGTGCTAACGTCGGTTTTACCTATGAATTTCGCAGATCTCTCTGCGATTGACTGGCCCAGACTGTGGCAGAACATGCCCGTTCCGTGGGCCCTGATCATCGCCCTGGGCATGCTTGCTTTTGGCTACCTCATCAAACACTTGTTCGAGGACATCTTTGAAGAACGTGAATTTTTTCTTGTCATCTTCATCTTCCTCATTCTGTACGTTGGTGCGGCGTTTGCCGTGAATTACCTCAATCCCACACCCTTCACGTCCTAGTGCGTCTTCGGCTGTTTTTTGGACGGCTTTTTGGATTTTGATTCGTCGACCATCTGGAGCTCAGCGACGTACTGTTCAAAGTTCTTGGTATAGCGCAATTCTACAAGCTTCTCGAAGGCTGTTTTTTCCATCTTCTGGGCATCAGCACCAAGTTCTTTCTCGAGGTCTTGGCCTGCACGAAACCAAGCCCATTCATCGGTAAACGTGTACCAGGAATATTCCCACAGCTCGTCTTCGAGAACGTGATCGAGGCGGTGGAGCGCTTCCTCGTCTTCGCCAAGCAACGCTTCCAATTTCTGAAGCAGCGCACGGTCTGCGATCGCCTCTTGTCCCCGCTCACGGCGCAACTGGTCTTCGGTGATCGCCTTCTGAATCAGTGCCGCGTGGATTTCTTTCAGCTCTTCGCGGCTCATTTGTACGGACACAAATTCCGTCAACATATGGAGATCAGGATAGTCCAAAATCCCCTTTTGGTCAATCGTCCAAGATTGCCAAGTCCCGGACTCCTCCGTATGATTCGCCGAACATGAATACATTCGTCGGCACCGTCGTTTCCGGCAAACAACAAGCCCGAACCTTGGGATACCCGACGGCAAATCTTGAATACCAGTCAGATACTCCCCCTGAACGAGGTGTTTGGAGCTGCACCGTAAAATGGAACACAATTGTATACAATGGACTTGCCGTCATCGGGATGTGGAACATCAACGAACAGCTCCCAAGTCTGGAAGTTCATATTCTCGATTTTTCCGATGACGTCTACGGACAACGGATTGAAGTCGCACTCCATGCAAAACTCCGCGACCTCCTCCCTTTCACTGATGTCGAAACGCTAAAGAAACAAATCGTCGCAGACATCGATCAAGCGCATCTCGTTGGATTTTAAAAGCCCGCCGGTAGGCAGGCCTTGAGAGGAACCGATCCATTTTCAGCGGAGCGCTTATTGGCCCGTTTCAAAACGGATCACGTGGCGACGCTTTTCGTTTTCTGCGGCGCGAAGATGCGTCAGCTTCACAAACAACCAACCCCCTCCTTGGAACATCTGCACCAATGGCAGATCCGAAGGATTGAGTTTCTCGCCACGTTTCAGGGCGCCCTCAATCATCCCAAGTGAGTCCGCCTGACGGACGAACGTCGCAAGCGGCGTGTGTGGCGGAAAGGTGCGGCGCAGGAGATCAAGAATGGCCGTGTAGTGACGTTGGGCTTGCCCATTCCAATCAGAGACCCGCGTGTTGAGTAGACCGAACGGCGAGATCGCTCCCGGCGTTTCCTGCACGAAGAAATCAACGTAAAAACGCGAATCCTCCGGAAAGTCGATCGCCAACCCCAGATGTGCGCCTCGTGCAGATTGCGAAAGGATATCGGGATGGCACAACCCCTCGTCGAGGACATATCCCTCCAGCTCCTGCCATCGGGTGAGGAGCTCAGACAGCGTGCGCGGATAGACGTCCATAGTTCTCCTTTGCTCGACATTCTGCGAGCTTCGTGAGTGTGGGCTTTGGAGCCTCCGTTGTCAATCAGCTATCATTCCTCCATGTTCGGTCTCTCGCGCCAAGAAACACTGGTTCTAAAAAGCCTCTCGACTCCTCAAAAAATCCAGGACTTTTTGGAGACCATTCCAGCCAACCACGAACCTGACGGAGACACCTGCCTCTCCCCTCGCCGCGTACTGCGCGAACGCCGGGCGCATTGCATCGAAGGCGCGATGCTGGCCGCCCTCGCGTTCAGACTCCAAGGCCGACGGCCACTGATCGTGGATCTCGAAGCAACATCCAACGATTTTGATCATGTGATCGCGGTGTTCCAAGAGCATGGCCATTGGGGTGCAATCTCAAAAACGAACCATGCGGTGCTGCGTTACCGTGAGCCAGTCTATAGGACGCTCCGCGAGCTCGTGATGTCGTACTTCCATGAGTACACCACCGACGACGGCAAAAAGACGCTCCGCGGCTATTCGCGCCCTGTCGACCTGTCACGGTTTGATCACATCAACTGGATGACGTCGGAAGAAGACGTCTGGGAAGTACCGAACTATCTGTGCGACGTTGCCCATATCTCATTGCTCTCCCGCAGTCAGATCGCGAGGCTTCGCAAAGCGGACAGCATTGAACGTGAGGCAGGAAAAATCCTGCATTGGCCAAAACCCTAATCGAGCTGCATTGCGCCAGCCGAAGGCGTTGCAGGAGGTGGTTCGGGTGGCAGCGCTTCTTCGGGTTCTTTTGCTGCTTCCTCGGCCTCTTTTGGCGTGAGCCGTTTTAATGAAAGATTCTTTGCGAGCAGCGTCCCCTCTTTGAGAATATTCGGGTAATTCACAATCACGGACTTGAAACCTTTAGCTTTGATGAGAAGACGGTATTTTCCTGGACTGACCACAAACGCATAGCGACCCTTTGGGGAGGTAACCTGCGTCTCAAGCACTTTATTAAATCTTGCATCAAGGAGTCGAACAGCGACTTGCGATAACGGTCGTTTCAAGTCCGCGTCCAAAATCGTCCCATAGGGTGGCGTGGCGGGTTTAAACGAGAACAAGCGGATAAGCAGAATCGCGACATAGATGACAAACGCGATCCATAAGAACACCGATGTTTTGAAGGCCAGCGCGACGGAGAGCGCGATCAACGGACTGAATAAGGCGATGGCATATTGGGTGTTCTTGCCCAGCACGAGACGTTTCGGTAACCACGATTTTTGATGCCCAGTTGGATCGATGGGAATATTCTTCGTCATCACGCCGTAGTCTTTGATGATGACATGTGCCGCCGGCAACAGATTATCGTAGACCGTGGCATTATTCTTTCCGAGATAGATCGACGGGAACGCAAACCCCGGCTTCACGGCTTCGACGTAAAATTCGCCACGGGGAGCGGATAACTTGTACCGCCCGTGTTTATCCGTCACCACAGTGCGAACAATCTGATTGTGAAGATCGCGCAGACGAACAGAGACAAGAGCTTCTGGGATACCTGTAGCACTATTGAAAACGACACCATATCCAGAACGACGGCGGCGGAATGCAAGATAGGCCGGGCGGGTTAGTTTCAACAGAAGCAGCAAAAAACCGGCGTATGCCACCTCCTCTGCAAACACGGTCCAGTTCCACATCATACTTACTTATAATTCGCCGGTTCGTAGACGTTCCGTGCGTTCCAAATAAGCCAACCCGACGCTCCAGCATCCCGTGCTGCCTTGATCTGCGCCTCGATCATGGGGGCAGTATACACGGCACCAATATCGAAATCCTGGATCCAGGGACGGAATGATTGGCGTAGCTGTTTCTCCGGAAAAAAGGGATTCACGAGTTTTTCCAGCTTTACACCAGACTCCAAGGTCGTTTTCACGACGTCGTACGGATGCGTTGCGGGATTCGCAAAGCCTTCGAAGCCCTTCGGGTAATGCGAAGGATACGCCATCGGGGAGACGAAATTGGCATTCGGCAAAACATCTTGTAGACGCTGGCCAATACCGAAGTCATCGGTTCGCAAAAACGTCATGCCAAAGAGGTCAAACGAAACGGGGATGCTTGCCTCTTTCATGGCGCCGCCAACGTGATCGAAAAAATCTTGCATGACCTCGACTTTGGATTGCTTCCCGTCATACACAGGATAAACGATCCCCTCCAACTCTCCGTCGGACGGGAAACGGACGTAATCAAACTCGACTTCGTCAAAACCGCGCGCGTACGCTTCTTTTCCAAGCGCCACCGCATAGTCCGCAACCGGAGTCGCAGCCGGATCCAGCCACGGCGTTCCCGTTTTATCAACCCATGTTCCCCCACTCTTCTTCTGAAGTGTGAACTCTGGATGAGCTTTCCCAAATGCCCCATCACGCATGATGAAAATTCGTGCGATACGATAGATATGATTCCGACGGAGAGTATCCAACAGCTCATCGAGATTCCCGATCGCTGGATATTTCAAAGCATACTGCTGAAAGTCAGGATTGTTTGGGACAAAACCTAACTGGCCGTTATCTGCCTTCAGATCAACGACCGCTGTGTTCAACCCCCGAGTGGTCATGTAGTCGAGAAGTTCCTTCCCTTTTTGGGAACCGGCGGTGTAGACCGTCCAATACAACCCGCGGACTTCGGCTGGCAATGGAACATGTGGGACGGTAGATGACGCAATGACCACCGTTGAGGTTGCCATGAGCGTCGTCGACGAGGTTTCTGTGGGGAGCTCCGCTGACGTCGACGTTGGCACGCGAAGCGCTGAGGACGAAGAAAGAAACACAGCAGCAGAAGGCGTCGTAGAAAGAACAAAACCGATCGCTGCGGCTGCGGCGATCGGCCATGCGAAATACATCAATATGTGCTTTCCCTCCATGGATGCATGGTAGCACCCATGACTCACCACGTCCTGCTAAAAATCGGACCCAACAATCGTGACTGGAATCGACAAGACTTTCGGATCCGGCTTATCACTCGGGTTCTCTTCGGTAATCACGATCGTCGCCTTACCAACATATTCCTTGGTCGGCATGAGCGTTGCCGCGTAATCGACAGGGCTGTCCGTCATCCAGTCTTCGGTCGCAGTGAGCGGTGCCTGGGCGATGGTTTTGCCTGAAGCATCCTTCAATTCGACGGAACCAGAAATCGCCTCGAAAGCCGTCCAATGACAGCCCGCCGTTCGGTTATCCAACACGGCTTTCACATGAATCGGCAACCCAACCGTCGTATTCGCGGTAGGCTCACTCACTGTCAACGGATGACAGGTCGACGTGGGGGTTGAGGTCGTGGGCGTTGTCGGAGTAGGTGTGACAACCGTGTTCGTCGGAATAATCGGCGTCGGCTGTTGTTCGATAACCGTCGTTGGAGGTACGAGTTTCCAAACGACGGCGCCCCCAATCACGGCACCAGCAAACACGCCAATTACTGCGTAGATCCAAGCATTTTTCATATAAATCCAGCATACACAAAACCGCGAACCGTTTCAATGGTTCGCGGTTGGGTTGGCTTATTGCGCAGGAGCCGGGACTGGAGCGTTTGTCGGCGCTGCGCCCGCGGGAGAGCCTTGCGGCATGTCCGGTCGCAATTGGATAGAATTCGCCGTGATGCTTCCGTCGGAGTTCGTCGTGCCAACGACCATGACGTTCGTTCCTTGGGTAAGATCATCGATCGTCCCCGACGTCATTTTCCCGATCGTTGTCGAGGTCGAATAGAAAATAACCTTGGAACTCCCGTCACGACCTTTCACCGTGACGCTCTTGTCATCTTTGGAGACGACTTCGCCATTCGTAAATCCGCCACCAGCCGCACGACCGCCAAGTCCAGCACCCAAAGCCCCCGAACCACCTTGAGGAAAGCCCTGCGCGAACGTGCGATTTCCGCTTCCGCGCGGTGGCTGCGTACCTTTTGCGTATAACGTCCCTCCATAGAATGCGCCGCCTCCGACAATAACGACCCCGAGAACGATTGCTGCAATGTGTGATGATTTCATATTTGAATCAATAAAGAATAAAATAATTATTCGAAACGAAGTGCTTCAATCGGGTTGAGTCCCGCGGCACGTCGTGCCGGATAGAAGCCAAAGACCAAACCGATCACTGCCGAGACACCTACGGCCAATGCCACCGAAGTCCAAGCGACGGCCGTGGGTGTACCCGTCACGCTACTGATGATTTTTGACGACGCGTAGCCCAGCAGAATTCCGATCCCACCGCCGAGCAACGTCAGCATGATCGCTTCACCTAAAAACTGTCCTACGATCTCCGCCTTTTCGGCACCAATTGCCTGCCGTAAACCGATTTCTCGTGTGCGTTCGGTG
>Ga0068863_100003263_pt1 | contig 16015 bp, 18 predicted proteins | sample KBSSwiS62_FD_66596 | JGI IMG/M metagenome (GOLD analysis project Ga0068863, IMG submission 66596) | Switchgrass rhizosphere microbial communities from Kellogg Biological Station, Michigan, USA - KBS Switchgrass S6-2 | ecosystem: Host-associated > Plants > Roots > Rhizosphere > Soil ...
CCGTGGTCCCCGAGCCAGCTCTGCGCATCCAGCAGGATCCAGTCGCCGATCGGCAGACGCGCGAGGCTGATCGTCAGATCGCCGTTGATGAACGTCCAGTCCTTGAAGCTCAGCACCGTCGAGACTCCGTTGCAGAAGTCCGCGACCATCGCCGCACGTTGCAGCGGCGTCGGCGCCTGACCTGCGAACAGCGGTCGATTCACACGAAACCAGATTGCCGCGGGTCCCGGCGCACGAAACTGGCCTTTCACCACGCTCAGCGTCAGGCCGCGAATGAACGCATTCGGATTCTCGTTCGGTGCGTCCGCGACCTCGCCAGCCTCCGGTCCCGGCAAAGTCACCTTCTCTTCGATCGCCGTCGGCGGCAGCTCGAGCTCGGCGCAACGGATCTTGAGCACGGTCGCGCGCACGACCACGACGTCCTCGCGCAGCAGCGTGACGGCGCACAGTTGAATCTTGCGTCCTTCGCGCACGACTTCCGTGCGGATCTTGAGCGGCGCGATCGGCACTGGCCGTAGCAGATCGACCGTGATGCGCACGACTTGCATCGGCTCGCGCGTCGTCATGCGTTCCGCCGCCCACGAGATCAGCGCAGTCGGCGCGCCGCCGTGCTGCAGGTCGTTGCCCCAGGGGCCTGCGGTGTATTCGGTGGGAATCGCGAGGTCGTGTTCGACCCGATACAGGCAATTCATTGTTGCGCGAGAGTTCGCAGGGTCGCTGCGGTCGCCGGGTCCGCCGGGAAGAAAGATTCGAGCGCCAATTCTGACAGAGTTACGTCGACCGGAGTGCCGAAAACCGTGATCGTGCTGATGAAGCTGAGCACCCCGGCATCGGTTGCGAGCCGGAAGGGCACTGCGTATGCCACCGCGCTGCCCGCGGGTTCTGCAGTGTGAGCAGGAGCGGGATAAGCCGTCAGCTCTTTCAGCAGCTCGGCGAGCGTCGCGTCCGCAGACACCTCGACCTGTCGGCGCAAGCGCGCGAGCAAATGTGCCCGCCACTCACCGAGATTCACGATCCGCGGCGCCATGCCATCCGGATGCAACGTCATGCGCAGTACGTTGAGTGGTGCTGTGATGAGTGTCGGCGACACGCCTGACATGAAGTACCTCGCTGCATCGTTCGCTGCGACCAGCTGCCAGTGACGATCGACCGCGATGGCGGGATACGGCTGATGGCCCTTCAATACGAGATCGACTGCTTCGCGTGCAGGCTGCAGCTCCGGATCGCTCAGCGCGTGCTCCTTGAACATCGGCGCGAAGCCCGCGGCGACCAGCAGCGAATTGCGTTCCCGCAGCGGCACGTCGAGCAGCTCGGCGAGATGCAGCACCATCTCGCGGCTCGGCTGCGAGCGGCCGGTCTCCAGGAAGCTCAGGTGCTTCGAGGAGATCTCGGCCTCGACGGCGAAGTTGAGCTGGCTCATGCGCCGGCGCTGGCGCCATTCGCGCAGCAGGTGGCCGACGGGTCGGGTCGCGGTGAGGGTCAGGTTCATGGTCACGACGATAACGCAGGCGCGGCCGGCGGCTCCATTACCTCCCCGGTAATCGACTGCGCGCCGGCGCCGCGCCGATCATGGCCCCCGCTACCTAACCTGTAATGAGGATTCCGCCATGACCTCCATCCGTGCTTCTTCTTTCCTGCGCCGTGTGCTGATCGTCGATGCCCTGATCAGCGGCGCGTCCGGTGTCGCCATGTTCGCGCTCGCCGACGTGTTCGCCAGCCTGTTGCAGCTGCCGGTCGACCTGGTCCGTGAAGCCGGCATCATCCTGCTGCCGTTCGCGGCTTGCGTCGGATTCGTTGCCTCGCGCCAGGAGCCGGCGCGCCTCGCGGTGTGGGCGATCATCGCGATGAACATCCTGTGGGTCGTAGACAGCATCCTGCTGCTGTTCAGCGGGTGGGTTGCGCCCAACGTTCTCGGCTACGTCTTCGTCATCGCGCAGGCCGCGATGGTGCTCGTGCTCGCAGACCTCGAGTACATGGGCCTGAAGCGGTCGCCGGCCGTCGCGGCCTGAGCGATACTGGGCGCAGGTCACATCGCACCGGGGCGCCCATGACTGCATCGGCCTTGTTCGCTTTTCTGCACCACGCGGCAGCTTTCCTGCTGGTCGCAGTCGTGATGGTCGAGCTCGTCGTGATGCGCGGCGAGCTCACCCTTGCCTCGGCTCGTACGCTGCTGCGGATGGATTCGGTGTATGGGATGTGCGCGGTCATGTTGCTGATCGTCGGCTTCATACGCGTATTCCGCACCGAGAAGGGCGCCGACTACTATTTCCACAGCGGGCCGTTCCTCGTGAAGCTCGCGTTGTTCGTCATCGTCGGTCTGCTGTCGATCCTGCCGACCGTGCAGTTTCTCGGTTGGCGCAAGGCTTTAAAGGAAGGTCGGGTGCCCGCACTCGATGACGGCAAGCGGCGACAGATCCGCCTGTTCATTCACATCGAGATGACGCTGCTGTTCATCATCATGCTGTGCGCGGCGTTGATGGCGCGCGGCATCGGCTTCATCGGCTGAGTTTGCCGAATACATCGTTCCGCAGCTTCATGGCGAGGATCGCGAGGCACAGCACCGCGGTGATGGCGTTGGCCGCGACGATCACCCAGTCGTCGCGCAGATAGCCGTACAAACCCCAGAGCAGAACCCCGGTCGTGAAGATCAGGTACATACCCAGGGATAGCGAGTGGGTGTCCTTGTAAACGAGGACTTTGTGCGCCTGGGGCACGAAGGCGATCGTGGTGAGGGTCGCGGCCACGGCGCCGACGATTTCTGTGGGGGTCATGCTAACCTTCGGACATGAGAGTCGCGATTATTGCATTCATCGTGCTAGCCGGCAGCGTCGGCGCCGGCACGGCGCGTGCCGCCCCGCTCGGCATCTATGCCGGTGTGTCCTTCGCGATGTCCGAGAAGGACTCGACGCCCAGCGCCTTCGATGACGAGGCCCTGCTCGTCTACAACGCCTTCGGCTTCCAGCCGACGTCGTCCAGCACATCGCTCGATACCAAGGACTCGTCGTACGGCTTCGTAGTCGGCTGGCGGTGGACGGAGCACATCGCCCTGGAAGGCGGCTACATGGACCTCGGCACCGTCGCCTATAAGAACCGCAGCACCGGCCTGTTCGCCAATACGCCGCCGCCGGAAAACTGGGCGCAGAACATCGAGACCTCCACCAGCGGCATCGCACTCTCGGCGCTGGGCATTCTGCCGCTCAACTATCGCTGGGAAGTGTATGCGCGCGGCGGCGTGCTCATCGCGAACAGCGAGGAGAGCGCGTTCATCACCGACGGCGTCAATAGTCAGAAGCTGCGAGCTACCCAGAGCAGCTTCGATCTGTTCGCGGGCGTCGGCGTGGCCTTCAGCCTGGCCGAGATCTACAACATCCGCTTCGAGTATGGCCGCGTGTTCGACGCCGGCGACGATAAAGTGCTGGACGAGGCCGATGTCGACATGGCGACGCTGAACGTCACCGTTTCGTTTTGACGATCTCGACCGGGCGATGCGTGCCGACTTCGGCGCACAACTGTTCCGGATGACGTAGCTTCCAGATCGCGAGATCCGCGCGCAGCCCCGCGCGCAGCATGCCTCGATCCTCCCCGAGCCCAACTGCGCGTGCCGCATTGATCGTCACGCCGCGCAGCACTTCGGCCGCAGTCATGCGGAACAGCACGCAGGCCATGTTCATCGCGAGCAGGAGCGACGCGATCGGCGACGTGCCGGGGTTGCAGTCCGTCGAGACCGCCATCTGCACACCGAGCTCGCGCATCTTGTCGATCGGCGGCAGTTGTTTCTCGCGCAGATAGTAGAACGCGCCCGGCAACAGGCCCGCGATCACGCCCTTGCGGGCCATGAGCTGCAGCGAAGCCTCGGATGCGTATTCGAGATGATCGGCCGACAGCGCGCCGTGACGAGCCGCGAGCTCGCCGCCGCCGCCATCGCTCAATTGATCCGCATGCAGACGCAGCTTCAGGCCGAGCTTGCTCGCGCGCTCGAACACGCGCTCAGTCTGTTCGCGCGTGAAGGCGATCCGTTCGCAAAACACGTCCGCGGCGTCGGCGAGCTGCTCGGCTGCGACTGCAGGCAGCATGTCGTCGCACACGTGACGCACGTAGTCGTCCTGTCGCTGCGCGAACTCCGGCGGCAGCGCGTGCGCGCCGAGAAACGTCTTGATCACATCGATGCCGAGTTGTTCGCCGAGCCGCTTCGCGACGCGCAGCATCTTCAACTCGCTCGCGAGATCGAGTCCGTAGCCGGACTTCACCTCGAGCGTCGTCACGCCTTCATTCACGAGCGCTTGTGCGCGAGGCAGCGACTGCGCGAGCAGTTCGTCTTCGCTGGCGGCTCGCGTGGCGCGCATCGTCGATACGATCCCACCACCCGCGCGCGCGACCTCCTCGTAGGTTGCGCCGCGCAATCGCGCTGCGAATTCGTTGCTGCGATCGCCGGCATACACGAGGTGCGTGTGGCATTCGATCAGGCCCGGCGTGATCCACAGACCGCGCGCATCGGTCTCGACAGCCGCCGACCAGGAAATCGCCTGCAACTGTTCGCGTGTGCCGAGCCAGGCGATGCGGCCATCCCGGATCGCGAGCGCCGCGTCGGGTACGTGACCGATGCCGCCGGCCTCGTCCATCGTCGCGAGGTCCGCACCGACCCAGACCCGATCCCAGGTAATGGGGACAGTCCCCATTTCTTCAGCCATGGTTCGATTGTCTCCGCTCACGGCAGAAATGGGGACCGTCCCCATTACCTGCATTCGTCTTTTCTTGGCTCATCTCTATACTGCCCCGCATGTCCTTCCAGTCCCGCTATCGCTTCACCGCCGCCTGGTTGCCCGATGGCTGGCGGCGCAACGTGGTGATCTCGGTCGACCCGGCGGGCGACATCGTGGACGTGTCGCCGGACGACGTCGTCACCACCGCGCGGCTGGTCAACGGCGCGGCGATACCCGGCATGCCGAATGTACACAGTCACGCCTTCCAACGCTCGATGGTGGGCCTGGCCGAGCGCCGCGGCACCCATGTTAGCGGTGGCGACAGCTTCTGGACCTGGCGGGAGACCATGTACGAGCACGCCAGCCGCATGTCGCCCGAATGCCTGAACGCAGTCGCGGCGCAATGCTATGTGGACATGCTCAAGGCCGGCTATACGGCCGTGTGCGAGTTTCACTACCTGCACAACCAGCCGGACGGCACGCCCTATGCGCAGCGGACCGCGATGTCCCAGGCGCTGATCGACGCCGCGACGACTGCGGGCATCGGGCTCACGTTGTTGCCGACGCTGTACCAGACGTCCGATTTCGGTGGCGCTGCGCCGACTGCTCGCCAGCGCCAATTCGTGCTGGCGACCGATCAGTATCTCGATCTCATCGATGACCTGTCGCGTGCGCAGTCCCCGCAGATCGAAATCGGCGTAGCGCTGCACAGCCTGCGCGCCGTGCCGCCGGACGCGATGAAAACAGTCCTCACCTCGCTGCCGTCGACCAAGTCGATTCACATTCACATCGCGGAGCAGGACCGCGAGGTTGCGGCAGCTCAGCAGCATCTGCACGCACGACCGATCGAGTGGCTGCTCGAGCACGCGCGCGTCGATCGTCGCTGGTGCCTCGTGCACGCGACGCACTCGACCCATGCCGAACTCAAAGCGGTCGCTGCGACGGGCGCAGTGGTTGGGTTGTGCCCGACGACCGAAGCAAATCTGGGCGACGGCGTCTTCGCGCTGCCCGCGTGGCTCGCGGCCGGCGGCACGTTTGCAATCGGCTCCGACAGTCACATCTCGCTGTCGCCGGCTGAAGAGCTGCGCTGGCTTGAGTACGAAGCGCGTCTGGCGACCAAGCATCGCAATGTGCTTGCGACGCGGGATGACACGTCGACGGGTGCGATGCTGTGGCGACATGCATGCACCGCAGGCACGCGTGCGACTGCGCGCAACATTGGCGCTATCGAAGCCGGTCGTCGCGCCGACGTCGTCGTGCTGGACACTAACTTGCCACTCTTCGCGGGCCGCGACGAGGACACGTTGATCGACACTTTCATATTCAGCGGCACTGGCCACGAAGTGCGCGACGTCATGGTTGCGGGCCGCTGGCTGGTGCAGGAAGGACGGCATTCCGCGGAGACCGCGATCGCCGTCAACTACAAGCGCGCAATGAACAGGATCCTGGAGTGAGTCGACGATGAACGCTCGCACAAAACCCGCAGACGATCGCCGTCACGGTGCCCGCCCGGTGCGCGCCGCGCGTGGCACGCAGCGCTCGGCGAAGAGCTGGCTGACCGAAGCGCCGCTGCGCATGCTGATGAACAATCTCGACCCCGAAGTTGCAGAGAATCCCGACGAGCTGGTCGTGTACGGCGGTATCGGCCGCGCTGCGCGCAACTGGGAATGTTTCGATCGCATCGTCGAGACGCTGCGTGCCCTAAACGCCGACGAAACGTTGCTGATTCAATCCGGCAAGCCCGTGGGCGTGTTTCGCACGCACGAAGACGCGCCGCGCGTGCTGCTCGCGAATTCGAACCTGGTGCCGAAGTGGTCGACGTGGGAACACTTCAACGAGCTGGATCGCAAAGGCCTGATGATGTTCGGCCAGATGACTGCCGGCTCGTGGATCTACATCGGCAGCCAGGGCATCGTGCAGGGCACGCACGAGACATTCGTCGAGATGGGACGGCGGCATTTCGGCGGCGATCTCAAGGGCAAATGGATCTTGACCGCGGGCCTCGGCGGCATGGGCGGCGCGCAGCCACTGGCCGCGACGATGGCGGGCGCGAGCATCCTGTGTATCGAATGTCAGCAGAGCCGCATTCAGAAGCGCCTCGACACGCGCTATCTCGATGCGCAGGCGCCGTCGCTCGATGCAGCGCTCAAGATGATCAACGACGCGACCGCGTCGCGGCGCGCGATTTCTGTCGGCGTGCTCGGCAATGCGGCGGAGATGCTGCCGGAGCTGGTCCGTCGCGGCGTGCGCCCGGATGCGGTCACCGATCAGACTTCCGCGCACGACCTGGTCAACGGTTATCTGCCGATCGGCTGGACCGTGGAGCAATGGTTGGAAATGCGTACGCGCGATCCCGCTGCAGTCACTGCGGCCGCGCAGAAGTCAGCCGCCGTGCACGTCAAGGCGATGCTCGACTATCACGCGATGGGCGTGCCGACGTTCGACTACGGCAACAACATTCGCCAGGTCGCATTCGACGAGGGTGTGAAGAACGCGTTCGCGTTTCCGGGCTTCGTGCCCGCGTACATCCGGCCGTTGTTCTGTCGCGGCGTGGGGCCGTTTCGCTGGGTTGCGCTGTCGGGCGATCCCGAGGACATCTATCGCACCGATGCGAAGGTGAAGGAGCTGATTCCCGACGATCCGCACCTGCATCGCTGGCTCGACATGGCGCGCGAGCGCATCAGCTTCCAGGGCTTGCCGGCGCGCATCTGCTGGGTCGGTCTCGGGCAGCGGCATCGGCTCGGCCTCGCGTTCAACGAGATGGTCGCGTCGGGCGAGGTCAAGGCGCCGATCGTCATCGGCCGCGATCACCTCGACTCCGGCTCGGTCGCGAGTCCGAATCGCGAGACCGAAGGCATGAAGGACGGCTCCGATGCGGTTTCCGACTGGCCGCTGCTCAACGCGTTGTTGAACACAGCGGGCGGGGCGACGTGGGTTTCACTGCATCACGGTGGTGGCGTCGGCATGGGTTACTCGCAGCACGCGGGCGTCGTGATCGTGTGCGACGGCACGCCGGCGGCGTCGCGGCGTGTTGAGCGTGTATTGTGGAACGATCCTGCGATCGGCGTCGCGCGCCATGCTGATGCGGGATATCAGGAAGCGATCGACTGCGCGCGCGAGAATGGCTTGAACCTGCCGATGCTATGAACGTCTACGAATTTCATCGCGGCACGACGCCGCTGCTCATCAGCATTCCGCATTCGGGAACCGAGCTCCCCGAGGCGCTTGCTCAGCGCTTGACCGTGGTCGGCCGCGGCGTGCCGGACACGGACTGGCACGTTCACCTGCTGTACGACTTCGCGCGCGACCTGGGTGCGTCGATCATCAAGGCGAACTATTCGCGCTATGTGGTCGATCTGAATCGCTCGCCGGATTCGGCATCGCTGTACGTCGGCAATCCCACTTCGCCCGTATGCCCGACCGAGACGTTCGGGGGGTCGTTCATCTACATGGCGGGTCAGGAGCCGGACGATCGCGAGATCGCCGCGCGCATCGAGGAGTACTGGCGGCCATATCACAACCGCATCGCGACCGAGCTCATGGCGCTGCGTACCGCTCATGGCAGAGCGCTGTTGTGGGATGCGCACTCGATCGCGAGCGAGATTCCGAGCCTGTTCACCGGCGTGCTGCCGGAGTTCAATCTCGGCACGCGCGATGGCGCGAGCTGTCCGCGCGGACTGGGCGACGCGCTGCTCGACATCGTATTGAGCGATGGCGAATTCGGCGCCGTGCTGGACGGTCGCTTCAAGGGCGGCTACATCACCGATCATTACGGCAAGCCCGCGGATGGTGTGTATGCCGTGCAGCTAGAACTTGCGCGGCGTGCGTACATGAATGAGGACCTGGAGCAGGTGTGGGAAGCGCAGCATGCGCAGCGCGCTCAGGTCTTGATAGAAAAGCTTCTTCGTAAGTACCTGACAAATAAGTAAAAATATCGATATTAGCGCAGGTCGGCGAAACAGGGACCTCATGGGGTCGGCCGCGCGTTGCATCGACAGGCCCACTCGGCCGCACGCCCGGAGTCACGACATGTGCCTGGCAGACGTTTTCGGAACGCACGAAATCATCACCGCGGCGGCGACGGCTGAAGTGCCGGAACACCAGCCGGCGATCTGCGGAACGGTCACGTTGCACTGTGTAGACGGCGATGAAACTTTGCGGCTGACCATGCCGATGCCGGACGCGCTGTTGCTCCTCAACTCACTGCGTGCAATCGAGGAAGAGTTCGAGCTGAAAGGCTGGGCCGAACAGATCGGCTGCAGTGCCGTCGCGATGGAGGAAGTCGCCGCCGAGCTCGCGCAATTCTCCGAGGATCTCGGCCGGCCCAGCGCGTCGCTGAACTGAGAGTCGTCGCGCGGAAGCGCGACCTACAGCGCCTGCACCGCACGTTCCAGTGCGGTGATGACCTCTGCGGGCAGAAAGGGTTTGCCGATGAAGCCGAGCGGTTGCCACTGCTCCGCTTGCGCGCGCGTCGCGGGGTCGAGGTTGGCGCTGACATAGATCGAGCGCACGCCCCAGCATTCGAACAACATACGCGCTGCTTCCAGCCCGCTGCTGCCGCCGTGCAATCGGATGTCCATGAACGCGAAGTCGGGTCGCTGGCGCGCTGCGGCCTCCATGGCTGCTGCGGGATCGCGCGCTATCGCCAGCACCCGGTGGCCGGCACCTTCGACGAGATCGCTGAGGTGCCATGCGATGAGCACCTGGTCTTCGACGATCAGTACGGTGGCCGCCATGACACCGCTGACTGGAGCGGGAAGGTGACGTGCACGGCATACGTGCCGGCAGCACGCTCGATGCTGACCGTGCCGTTCAATTGCCGGGCCAGCATCCGGATCAGCTGCGTGCCGAGGCCCGCGACCTCGGACGATGACTGATCGGGTGCGTCGCCGTTGTCCGCCACGGTCAAGCGCACTTGGCCGGTGCCGTGTCGCAGGAGCCGCACTTCGATCTGCGCCGGACCTGTCGCAGGTTGCGCGTGCTTGAGCGCGTTCATCACCAGCTCGTTCACCACCAGCGCTACGGCGACGCCGTGCTCCGTCGGCAGCCGCATCTGTTCCACTTCAATCTGCAGGCTCGCTTGCGCGTTCTCCTCCATGCCGGACGCGCGCACGAGCTCCGCGCACAAGCCAGTGAGATACGTGTGCATCTCGACCGTGAGCGGATCCGCGTCCTGATACAGCCGTTCGTGGATCGCCGCGATCGCAGTCACGCGCGCGATCGCTTTCGCAAACAGCTCGCGTGTCTCGGGCTCCTTGAAGCGATGGCCTTGCAGGCTGAGCATGCTCAGCACCAGCTGCAGGCTGTTCTTGACCCGATGATTCACTTCCTTCAGCAGCAGCTCGCGTTCCGCCAGCGCGCGTCGCAAGGCGGATTCACTGCGATGCAGACGCAGCAGCGCGCGCGACACAGCTTCCAATTCTTCCGGTTCGACCGGCTCGACCAGGAAGCTGTCGGCGCCGGCTGCCAGCGAGTTGACGCGATCGACTACCGCGATGTTGGTCGCCGACATCTGCAGCACCATCGTCGAGGCTGTGGCGGGGTCGGTCTTGATGCGGCGGCAGACTTCCACGCCGCTGACGTCCGGCAGATTGATGTCCATGATGACGAGTGGCGGCATGTCTTCCCGCACGATCTGCAGCGCCTCGTTGCCGGTGCCCGCTTCGAGCACCTTGAAACCGGCGCGATGCAGGATGCGACTGGTCGCGTACCGGCTCGCCTCGTTGTCGTTGACGTTCAGGATCGTCTCAGGTGCTTCTGACATGGTTGCTCTCCGGCACTCCGCAGACCCGATGCATGGTCTCGATCACAGTGTCGCGCGACAGATCGCTCTTCATCAGCAGCGCATCGGCTAGCGCCGCGCGCTCACGCTCTTCGGCGTTATCGAGGCGCTGCGAAGTGAACAGCACCACCGGGACGCTGCGCGTGTCTTCGATCGCCTTGAGCATCTTGAGCACTTCGAAGCCGTGCACGTCCGGCATCATCAGATCGAGGAAGATCACGTCCGGGTGCGCCTGGCGCGCCAGGCGCAGGCCCTCGTAGCCACCGGTCGCCTCGATCACTTCGTAGCGGCTGGTCGAGAGGAACTGGCGCAGCGCGTAGCGCTCGATCTCGTTGTCGTCGATGATCAGTACGCGATCCAGCGCCATCGGCGTCGCCGGCTCGGACGGAACCAGGGGCGCGACGCTGCGCTCGCCGTCGATGCGCAGCGGGATCGCCAGCGTGAACGTCGAGCCGTGGCCGAGCGCGCTGCGAATCTCGATGCCACCGCCGAGCAGTCCCGCCAGGCGCTGCGACAGCGGCAGTCCGAGGCCCGTGCCCTTGACCGAAGTCTGCAGCGGATTCTCCACCTGCGAGAACTCGTCGAAGATGCGCCGGTGATTTTCCGGCGCGATGCCGATGCCGGTGTCCGCGACCTCGAACACGATCAGCTGCTCATCCTGCGACAAGCGGCACGACACGCGCACCGAGCCGCGCTGGGTGAACTTGAGCGCGTTGGACACGAGATTGCGCAGGATCTGGGCGACCTTGCCCTGATCCGTGTGCAACTCGGGCAGGTCGTCCGGCTCCTCGATGACGAGCGCGACGTCGTCGTTGACGAACAGCGGCTTGAACATGCCGCGCAACGCCGCGAACAGGTCGGTGACGGTGAAGGTCTCGGCGCGCAGCTGGATCTTGCCGGCTTCGACCTTGCGCAGATCGAGCAGGTCGTCGATCAGCGTGGCGAGCTGGTCGGCCGCCTGCACGATGTAGCGCACCTGACGTTCCTGCTCGACCGTCAGCTCGCCGTCGAGCCGGTGCAGCAGGATCTTCGACAGCGCCAGGATCGAGTTCACGGGCGTGCGGAACTCGTGGCTCACGCTCGACAGGAACCGCGTCTTGGTTTCGTCGGCGGCGCGCAGGTGCGCGGCGCGCTCATCCAGCTCCGAATACAGTGCCATGACGCCGCGGTTGGTATCCTCGAGTTCGGCGTTCAGCCGCGTCAGCTCTTCCTGGCGCAGCCGCAGCTCTTCCAGGCTCTTCAGCAGGTCACGGTTCTGCTGCTGGATCTCAGCATTGGCATCGCTGGTGCGATTCGCGGCGACGGCGCGGCCGAGCGCTTCGATCCGCGCACGCGTAAACGGCTCGGCGCGTCGCGGGACGTGTTTGCGCAGCGTGATCGAAGTGCCCGCGCGCGGCGCCGAGCGGATCTCGAAATCGTCCATCAGCCGCCGCGCCGTCACGAGCCCCAGCTTCGGTTCGCCGCTGGGTGTCGTGCCGCCGACGGCTGTTTCGAAGTCGGCGATCCCGGGACCCTTGTCGGCAATCGAGATCGACAGCGCGGGCTCGCGTCCGCCTTCCTCTTCGAGCGCGAACTCGATGCGTCCGCCGCCGCCGTGGCGGACCGCATTGCGCGCCACTTCGGACACCGCTGTCGCGATGCGAACCTGGTCCTGCGCGTCGAAGTCGAGCAGGGCGCTGACCTGCCGCGCGCGCTGGCGGGCGGCGATCATGTCGCGATCGTTCGCCAGCTCCAGCTCCAATAAGGAATGTCTCATGGTGCCGCCCGTCGCAGCGCGACCACCATGGAATCGTCGCGGCCGCGCTTGCAATCACGATACAGCACCGCGGCAATGGTGGCGCACGGATGTTGCATCAGACCCGGATAGCGCTCGGGCTGCCAGGCCGCAGTCAGCCCGTCTGAATGAAATACAACTGTCGCCGCCGGCGTGATCGCATAGCTCAGCTCACGGATGCGCGGGGTGGCATGTCCTACTATGCCGTTGTAGGACGGGATGCGCTTCGCCGCGTTTCCTTCGACGATGGCCGCGACCAGGTTGCCGATGCCGGCGGCGAGCAACTGGCGGCGGTCCCAGTCGATATCGATCACGATGGCTGCAGCGCCGCGCGTTGTGCGCAGGTTTGCGTGGATGCGCTCCAGCACCGCAGCTGGTGCGCGCGTTTTCTCGGTCATGAAGACCTCGCACGCCATGGACGCTGCTTGCGACGCTCCGAGTCCGTGGCCGAGGCCATCGACGCCCATCACCAGTGCGCCGCCCGCGCGCTCCACGTAGCACCACGCGTCGCCGCACTCGACCTCCTGCGGCTTCGGTACGACGATGGCGCCGATTTCGATCGGCAGGGCGCGCGGTGCACGGGCACTGGGCCATAGCTGTGCGACCACCGCGGTGCCGTGGCCGGGCTGCGAATAGACATCGAACAGCTGCGACATGCGATTGATCGCGCCGAGCCCCGTGCCCGGGCTGCCGCCAGTCGAGAATCCGTCGCGCAGGCACCTCGCCAGGTCCGCGATGCCCTGGCCCTTGTCGAGCCCGATGAGCCCGACGCCGCGACTGTCGCCGCGCTCCAGCGGTTGCGCGATCAACTCGCCGCCGCCGCCGTGCTTGACGAGGTTGCTGCAGATCTCCACCGCGACCAGTGCCGCGCGTCCTGCGTCTTCTTCGTTGAACCCTTGCCGACCGGCCATCGCCGTGACCGCGCGCCTTGCCTGCGCGATCTGGCTCGATTCCGTGACTACGATGCTCTGCACGTCACTTCCAGCGCGTGATCGTGACGCGCGTGCCTTCGCCCGGCTTCGACCAGATGTCGAACTCGTGCGAAAGTTTGCGCGCGCCGTTGAGGCCGAGGCCGAGGCCGTTGCCGGTCGTGAAGCCGTCGCGCAGAGCGAGGTCGATGTCGGCGATACCCGGGCCCTTGTCTTCGAAGGTAAGACGCAGCCCGTTGCGCTTGGGACCACCGTATACGCGCTCGACGTGCATCTCGCCGCCGCCGCCGTAAATGACCGTATTACGCGCCAGCTCGCTCGCTGCAGTCACGATCTTGGTCTGCTCGACGAGAGTGAAGCCGACATCCATCGCCCGGCTGCGGACGATCTGTCGTGCCCTGACTACGTCTTCTCCGTTGCGAACCGGGAATGTTTCGAGGTCACTCGCCATTGGCCGGCTCGTCCGGTCGCGCCAGCACTGCGCGCATCAGAGCCAGACCCGCATCGACGTTCAACGCGGTGCGGATGCCGGGCAGCGACAAGCCGAGCTCGACCAGCGTGATCGCGACCGCCGGACGCATGCCGACGACCACGGTCTGCGCGTCGAGGATGCGGGACATCGAAGCGATGTTGCCCAGCATGCGACCCATGAACGAATCCACCATTTCCAGCGCCGAGATGTCGATCAGCACGGCCCGGGCACGCGTCGTGACTATTTTCTGCGTGAGGTCGTCCTGCAGCGTCAGCGCGAGCTGGTCGTGCATGTCGACCTGGATCGACACCAGCAGCACGTCTTCCAACTTGAGGATCGGAATACGGTCCACGGCTCAGCCTCCCAGCGTGGCCGCCCGCCCAACCGCGAGGCCGCGTCGTTTGAGCGCCAGGGCGAAGGCATCCGCGAGGCTCGCCTTCGTTGCCACCGAAGACAGGTCGATGCCGAGGTGCACGATCGTCTGGGCGATCTGCGGGCGGATGCCGCTGATGATGCAGTCCGCGCCCATCAGCTGCGCGGCCGCGACTGTCTTGAGCAGATGCTGGGCGACCAGCGTGTCCACGGTCGGCACGCCGGTGATGTCGATGACTGCGATGCTGGAGCCGGTAGCGACCAACCGTTCCAGCAGGCTCTCCATGACGACCTGCGTGCGCTCGCTGTCGAGCGTGCCGATCAGCGGCAGCGCCAGCACGCCGTCCCACAATTGCACGACTGGCGTCGACAGCTCGATCAGCTCTTCCTGCTGACGCGCGATGATCTGCTCGCGCGCCTGCTGAAAGACCTCGGTCGTGTGCAGGCCGAGCGCGTCGAGCGAGATGGTCGCATCCCACAGCGTGCCGGCGAGCGCCGCGGGATCGCTCTTCAGGCTCTCGGTGATTCGTTTGAAGAGAGCCTGCTTCAGGGAAAAGATGAACGTCGCAACCTGCGACGGCGTGAACCCCTGCGTCGCACGGCTGCGCGAAAGCTCAGTGAGAAACTCGCGAACGTCGGCCCATTGGGCGCTGCGCGCGTCGAACTCGATGCCTTCCTGGATCGCCTTGGCGAACAGCCCGAGGAAACGCTGCGATTCGTCCCGCAGCTGTGCCTCCTGGATGCGCCCGGCGCGCGACGCGCCGCTAGCCGTCTGGTTGCTCAGCCATTCGGCGAGAACTTCTTTTTGATGCTGCTCGACGATCGCCGGTAGGCGACTGGCGGGTCGGTTCACGGGGCGGCTCCTGGGGAGGCAGTGATCTAGTTTTATGTAGGGGTCTGCTCGACCCACGACGACCGTACCGATACGCAGAGCTGCGCCGGTTGGTTCCCGCAAGCGGGAATTTTTTACTCAGTGCGACGGCGGTACTGCACGAACGGGGTGAGCTCGGCGACCTGGCGGTACAGATGCTGGGCGCGGTCGTTGGTATTTTCCGTATGCCAGTAGACTCGCTCGGCACCCTGGTCGTCCGCGGCCCGGTACACAGCCTCGATCAAGGCGCGGCCGGCACCGGCGCCGCGACTCGCAGGGTCGACGAACAGGTCCTCGAGGTAGCAGTACCCCGCCCGGGCCCAGGTCGACGCATGGACGTGAAAGTGCACGATCCCGACGATGCCCTGGCCATCGAGAGCGACCAGGCCTTGGAACGGGTGGGCCGGATCCAGCAGCCGCTGCCAGGTGAGCTCGGTGAGATCGGCCGGTAGCGGATGCTTGTAGAACTCCAGGTAGCCGCGCCACAGCTCGTTCCAGCGTTCACGATCGGCAGGCTGAAGGGCACGAACCTCAGACCTTCCGCTTCTTTTTGTCATCCGGCTTTTTCCCCTTGTCTTTATCGTCGTCTTTATCGTCTTTCAGGCTCTGCCGAACGCTGCGCACCGAGATGCTGCCTTCGATCGACCGCGCGAACGCACCGACGAAGGCATTGTGTAGCACGCTGCCGATGGTCGCGAACAGATCCGCATTCGGATGCTCGATGGTGCCACTCAATGGAATGCGCGCCGCGACCTGGTCTTCCTGGTGGTTCTCGAAGATGTGCGCGGCGATGTCGACGATGCCTTCCCACAGCCGCCGCAGCGGATTCTTCTCCGGCTCCTTGCTGCTGTACATGTTGACGTCGCGCATCACGGGCTTGGCGTAGCCCTTGAACCTGCCGTCCGCTGCGGCGAGCTCCATGTACAGCTCGAACTCGCCCTGCTCGGCGTCCGCCTTGATGAAGCGCAGCAGCCACGGATTCACTTGCGGCAGCTGCACGTTCTTGAGACCCAGATTCAAGTCGAACGTCGGCTTCACCGCGAGCGGATCTATGCTGCCGTCGAGTTTCGCTTTGCCGCCGTGGAGCACTTCCGCGGTAAAGCCGAAGTGGGCGA
>Ga0068863_100003264_pt1 | contig 16014 bp, 19 predicted proteins | sample KBSSwiS62_FD_66596 | JGI IMG/M metagenome (GOLD analysis project Ga0068863, IMG submission 66596) | Switchgrass rhizosphere microbial communities from Kellogg Biological Station, Michigan, USA - KBS Switchgrass S6-2 | ecosystem: Host-associated > Plants > Roots > Rhizosphere > Soil ...
GATAGTGGTCGGCGAGTGCGGGTGCCAGCTCTTCCGGCGGGGCGTCCACCACGTCGACGCCCGAGCGCCGCAGCCGCGACGCGATCGCGCGCCTGTCATTGCGTGCCCGTTCTGCCGCAGCGGCGTCATATACCTGGGCGGCGTCGGAGCGGCCTGCGGCAAGGCGTTCGATGCGTGGATCCGCGACGGCTGCGAGCAGTATTTGATGCTTGGCCGACAGCTGTGGCAGCACCGCCATCAGGCCTTCGTCCAGCGCAGAGGCGTTGAGGTCCGTCAACAGCACAACCAGCGCTCGTTGCCGGATTCGCCGTCGCACCGCGGCCACCATCGCCCGTGCGTCCGACTCCACCAGTGCGGGCTCCAGGGGCGCCATGGCCTCGACCAACTGTGCGAGCAGTTCGGTACGCGATGCGTTGTGGACGCCGCTTCGCGCCACCCGGTCGTGGGCGATGAAGTCGACGTGATCGCCGGCGCGCGCCGCCAACGCGGCGAGTAGCAGCGCGGCGTCCATCGACCAGTCCAGCCGCGGCCAGCCGCCGGGATCGCCGGCGGTGGGGTCGACTCCGACGCGGCCCGCCGACGTGCGGCCGGTGTCCAGCACGATGACCACGCGTCGGTCACGCTCGGGCCGCCACGTCCGCACCACCACGTCGCCACGCCTGGCGGTGGCACGCCAGTCGATGGATCGAACGTCGTCGCCGATGACGTATTCGCGCAACGAGTCGAATTCGGTGCCCTGGCCGCGGATCAGCACCGGCGTCATGCCTTCCAGTTCGCGCAGTTTCGCGAGCCGTGCGGGCAGGTGCTTTCGCGAAAGGAACGGCGGCAGGATCCGGATCTGCCAATGCACCCGATGCGAGCCCTGCCTGCCGGCCAGCCCTAGCGGCCCGATCGAGCGTGCCGTGACGAGTGCGGAGCGCTGATCGCCGCGGCGTACCGGGCGCAGCGTGGTGACGAGGCGAACCTGTTGGCCCGCAGCGACATTGACGGGGTGAGTCCGTGGTTGCGGGCGGGCGCTGGGCGCCCATGCGTCCCGAACTTGGCCGCGAAAGCGCCTACCGCCCGCGTTTTCGACCACCAACTCCGCCTCGATTGGCTGGCCGAGCCGAGCCGCCGTCTCGCCGAGCCGGCTGCACTGCACCTGGCGTGGGCTTGCGGCGAGCGCGATATCCGCGACGATGCCCGCGACCAAGGCTGCCAACAGGACAACGAAAGTGATTGCCGGCCAGGGTGAAACGGCGATCGGCAAAACGCAGATCAGCGCGATCAGGCCGACGCGGCCGGTCAAAATCACTAGCGCGGTACCGGCACGGCCGCGAGTATGCCGTCGAGCACGCCGTCCGGGTTGGCACCCTCGAGTTCGGCCTCCGGCCGAAGGGACACCCGGTGGCGCAGGGTCGGCCGAGCCATCGCCTTGACATCATCGGGGGTGACGTAGTTGCGACCCGAAAGCCACGCCCAGGATCGCGCCGTGGCCAGCAGCGCCGTCGCCCCGCGGGGCGACACTCCGAGTTGCAGTGACGGTGAGTGCCGCGTCGCCCCGACGATGTCGACGATGTAGCCGAGCACCTCGTCGGCCACCAGCACCTCACGAACCGCCTCGCGGCCGGCCGCCAGCTCCGCAGCTCCTGCAACGGGTTTCACCGCCGACAGGTCGCGTGGATCGAAGCCCCGCGCATGCCGGTCGAGGATCGCGATCTCCTGCTCTCGCGGCGGCAGGGGCACGTTGAGCTTCAGCAGAAAGCGGTCCAGCTGGGCCTCGGGTAGCTGATAGGTGCCCTCGTACTCGATCGGGTTCTGTGTCGCGGCGACGATGAACGGGTCGGGCAGCGGACGCGGCTCGCCTTCGACACTGACCTGGCGTTCCTCCATGGCCTCCAACAAGGCGGCCTGCGTCTTGGGCGGGGTTCGGTTGATCTCGTCGGCGAGCAGCAGATTGGTGAACACTGGGCCCGAATGGAACTCGAATTCCGCTGTGCGGGCGTCGTATACGAGTGAACCGGTCACATCGCCGGGCATCAGGTCGGGAGTGAACTGCACGCGCTTGAACTCGAGCTGCAGTGCCGCGGCAAGGGTCCGCACCAGCAGCGTTTTCGCCACCCCCGGCACACCTTCGAGCAACACGTGACCACGGCAGAGCAGCGCGATCACCAAACCGCTGACGACGGCGTCCTGTCCGACGACCGCCTTGGCGATCTCACTACGCAACGCCAGCAAGGCGTTTCGCGCGGAGTCCGATGTCGCGGTGGTCTGGGCGGTTGGCTGAGTCACGATTGAGCGACCTGCCTTTCGATGTTGTCGAGTTCGTGCGCGAGGTTGACTAGGTCAGGGTCGCTGGCCGGAGGCGGCCCGAACAATATGTGAGTGAGCGCCTGTGGAGACGACCCGCAGCGTTCGGCGACCGCCGCGGTGACCGCGGGCGGGTCTGCGTCGGGTCCGAGACCGAGGCGAGGCGTCATCCGTTGCAACGCGGCGGTGCGCAGCGCTTCTGCTGCGCGATCACGCGCACGTTGCGACCGGTACAGTCGGCCACGGCCCTCGACGGTCTCCGAGGCCCGGACCACCACCGGCAATTGCTCTGCCACCAGCGGGCCGATGCGGCGGCCCTTCCAGACCGCCAGCACTGCGACCACCAACACCAACTGCAGAAGCACCCATTTGACCGGCGCGGGCATCAAGCCGAAAAGCCCCGGGCTACCGTTGGATTCGGTGCCGTTGGCCTCACTGTGCTGCGGCGCGTACCAGATCAGCCGCGGATGCGATCCAGCCAGATTCATCGCCAGCGCGGCGTTGCCCTCCTTGAGCAGGCCGGAGTTGGTCATGAAATCCGCTGAGCTGACGACCGTCACCTCACGGCCTTTGTCGGTGTAACGGACCAGCGCTCCGCCGTAGCAGCGCGTCACGGACACCGTGCCCGCCGCCTCGTAGTCATCGCCGAGGCCGAGTTGCACGCGCCCTGCGCGATTCGCCTCACGCATGTCGCAGTCGGGTTTTGAATCGGCGAACGCGATCGTGGAGCCGCCGAGACGCACCTCGGGGGCGAGTTGCTCGCGGGTTCTGGATATCGGTGAAACCAGCAGACGATCACCGGGCAGTGCGGCCAACCGGTGCAGTATGTCGTCGTCGGACAGATACATCGTTTGCGCGATGAGAAGTAAGGTGTCGGGCCGCGCAGCGGCTTCCACCGCAGCGATGTCGCCTGCCGCGACGACGTCCACGCCATGCTCGCGCAGGATCGTGACCAGCGCTCGGGCGCCTTCCGGTGACGTCGATTCCGGGTCCATCGGTCCGCCGGGTCGCGGCGCCGTCAGCAATGCGCTGATGGCAGCCACCGCGATGATGACGGCCAATGCGAACAGCACCCATCGAGCACTTCGCCATCGCTGGGTGACCGTCGGCCCGACTGCAGTATCGCGGGCTGTCATCGCACTTCGGCCCAGCCGTCGGCGGCCGCGGGGACCGCAGCCGTGGCGTTGGAGGTGGCCGACGTGCGTGATCTCAGGTGGTTGTCGAGGTCGGCGATCATCCGGTAAGCAGCCTCGGTTCCCGGCCGCTCGCCGTAGCTGACGTCGTTGAAAGCCTCTGCTGCCCTGCTCAATTCGGTGGCCAGTGCGGGTAGGGCGCGGCCGGCGTCGCGTGCGAGTTCAGTCGCGGTGCGGCCGGGTACGGGATCGAGGATCGAGCTCTCCTCCAACTGCCGGGCGACGGCCCTGAGCCGGTTGCGGATCGCAGCGGACCAATTGCCCTGCGCCGCATACTGTTCGGCAGTGGCGCGGTGTTGAGCGGCGCTGAGCTCGTGTTCGCCGAACAGTGCATGCTCGCCGCGACGGTTGGTGCGGATGGTGCGTCGGGCGATGCGGATCGCGACCACGATGGCGATCGCAAGCAGAATCCCCAACACACTCAGTGTCAGCCAACCGCCGGGCACCGATGCGCTGGCCTCCATCAGTCGATACAGCATCTCGTTGATCCAGTCGAGAATGCGGTCGGTCAGTGATGCCTTGGGGTAGATCGGCTTTGCGAGCTCGTGCTGCGCCGCCTCGTGCGCGGCATCGCGGTCGATATCTATCGTCGGCACGTCAGGGTTGGCGGGTCAGCCAGAGGTGGTCGGTGGAATCTGGCGGAGCGCCGGGCCCCAACCACGCGCCGGTCTGCAGCACCATGTCGAACGCCTCGGCCCGGATGCGGCGGTCGGTGTAGAGCAGCACGACGACTCCGGCGGAGAACGGCGCGGTGATGATCTGACCAATCGCGCTGCCAACGGACAGCAGCACCAGGGCGAAAAGGAGCGCCATCGTGGAAGACGCTGCAGTCAGCAGGATTTGGCCGCCCAGGCTGAATGGCACGGAGACCGCTCCTGCCACCACTGAGGTGACGATCATCGCGAGCAGCCAGATGCCGAACACCCGCCAGAAGTCGTTGCGCACCAATTTGAATGAGCGCGCAATGGCAGGGAAGATCCGAAGCCGCTCCAACACGATGAGCGACGGTGTGAACATCAGCATGGTGGCCAGATAGATCATGCCGACGGCCAGTGCGATCACCAACGGCACCCCGACAACAGCAGCCGCGGTACCGTTGGCCGCCACCGCGACACCGGCGATGATGAGCACACCGATGGTGACCAGGACGACGGCGCCAAGCACCTGCAACACCGCGAAGCCGATCAACGCCCACAGTCGGGGGCGCAGCCGCTGCCACGCCTCCTTGACGGTGATGCTCGCGCCGAAGATGGCACGTCCGACGACGACGGTCAGCATGCCGCTCAACAAGATGGACGACAGCCAGGTGGCGGCTGCGCCTGCGATGCTGGAGGCCGACGAACCGATCAGCAGCCCTGTCGATACTTCCTGACCGTTCAGCGTCGGCTGAAGCCGACCCGTGACGGCGAACGGGCCGACCGATAAGGCGAGAGCAAGCAGCTGTGCGGCAACCACCACCACGGTCGTCAACCCCAGCGTCGCTTTGGGATTGGCTCGGATGTAGGCCACCGCCCCGTTGAAGATGTCCGACAGGGTCAACGGTCGCAACGCAATCACGCCGGGCTTGAGAGCCAGCGGTGCGCCGTATCCGGGCGGCGGATAGCCCGGTGGCGGATAGCCCGGCGGTGGGTAACCACCCGGGGCGCCGTATCCAGGCGGTGGGTAGCCCGGTGGCGGATATCCGGGCGGGGGGTAGGCCCCAGGCGGCGGATAGCCCTGATACGGGGGCGTCGGATGACCCTGGTAGCCCGGCGGCGGATAGCCGGGAGGCGGATAGCCGGGCGTCGGCGGGCCAGCCGTGGGGTAGCCGCCGGCGTCGTTGCTCATGGTCACCATCCTGTCGATGACAGTGCGAATTGACAACGTCGTCGACGGCGCGCCGCCGGAAAGGCGCACCGGCCGGCGGCCGCCCCGGCGTAGCGTCTGCGTCATGGCCGAACTCAAAGACCGGTTGCGCGCCGACTTGACCTCTGCGATGAAGTCGCAGGACAAGCTGCGCACCGCGACGTTGCGGTTGGTGCTGGCGGCGATACAGACCGAAGAGGTTTCAGGGAACGCGCCGCGTGAGTTATCCGACGCAGACGTGATCAAAGTGCTCCAACGCGAGGCGAAGAAGCGCGGTGAGTCGGCCGAGATCTACACGCAGAACGGCCGCGGCGAACTCGCTGCGAACGAGCACGCCGAGGCTCGCGTCATCGACGAGTATCTGCCCACGCAGCTCACGGAAGCCGAGGTGGCCGACGTCGTCGACACCGCGATCGCACAGGTGGCCGAGGAGATCGGGGAGCGGCCCGGCATGCGGCAGATGGGCCAGGTGATGAAGGCCGCGACCGCGATTGCCGCAGGCAAGGCCGACGGCAAGCGTCTGTCGGAGGCGGTCAAAGACAGGCTGTAGCCGTTTCGCCCGTCGTTTCTCGGGAAAGACGCCCGGGTACCCGAGTGCCATGACGCGTTTTGGCTACACCCTGATGACAGAACAGAGCGGACCTAAAGAGCTTGTCCGTTATGCCGTTTCGGCGGAACGCGCAGGCTTCGACTTCGAGGTGTCCAGCGACCACTACTTCCCGTGGCTCGCGTCGCAAGGCCACGCACCGTACGCGTGGTCGGTGCTCGGCGCCGTCGCCCACGCGACCGAACAGGTCGAGCTGTTCACCTACGTCACCTGCCCGACGATGCGGTACCACCCCGCAGTGGTCGCGCAAAAGGCCGCGACACTTCAGATCCTCGCCGACGGGCGATTCACCCTCGGCGTAGGCAGCGGAGAGAACCTCAACGAACACGTCGTCGGCGGGCGCTGGCCGACGGTGTCGCGGCGTCAGCAGATGCTCAAAGAAGCCATCCAGATCATTCGCGAGTTGTTCACCGGCGAGTTGATCGATTGGAAAGGTGAGTATTTCGAGGTTGACTCGGCCCGGATATGGGATGTGCCCGAGACACCGGTCGCGATCGCCACGGCTGTCTCCGGTGAGCGGTCGGTCGACATGTTCGCGCCGCTGTCCGATCATCTGATCGCCGTCGAGCCGAACAAGGACCTCGTCGATGCATGGCACGAAGCGCGCCGCGCGACCGGGCTGCCCGGCGACGTGCGTGTGATCGGGCAGATACCGATCTGCTGGGACCCCGACCGCGACGCTGCGGTCGCGCGCGCACACGATCAGTTCCGTTGGTTCGGTGGCGGCTGGGCAGTCAATGCCGATCTACCGACGACCGCGGGATTCGAGGGTGCCACACAATTCGTGAGGCCGGAGGACGTGGCCGAATCCATCCCGTGCGGACCGGATCTCGACGCAATCGTCGACGCGGTGCGCAAGTACGCCGACGCCGGTTTCACCGACATCGCGCTCGTACAGATCGGCGACGACAACCAGGAGCTGTTCCTGAAGGAAGCCGCGGGCTCACTATTGGAGCAGCTGCGCGCCGAATCTCATTGAGAGGAAACAACTATGCCAACCGGTAAAGGGATTTACGACGACGAAGACAGCGACGAGCCGAAGGGTGGGCGTCCCGGTCCGAAAGCCGAAGGACGCGAGGGCGGCATGGCGACCCGCGAGAGCGCGCCTGACGTCGCGGAGACCGACGCGGAACCCACAGCCTAGTCGGCTTCTCTGCCTTCGCGACTGCGCCGATAGGCCGCACGGCGGATGTCCGCGAGCCAGGCCGGAGCCAACTGCACATCCTCATCGCTGTGCATCACAGGATCGAACGCGATGTCGTCGTTGCTCGGGTCCAGATGAAGGAGTTTCAACCGTGCCAGCGGTTCAAAGCTGCCGGTGCCCTTCGCCTGCTGGATATCGAAATCGATTCCACCAGAATCGATTTGGTTACTGATGGTGTCCAGCGACAGGCCCGGCTCATCGATCTTTGTTACCAGTCTGGCGCGCACCCACCAGGTATTGTCGCGGAATCGAAGCGGCATCAGGCTCGAGAACGTCGTGGCAGACCATGACCTTGTCGGCGCGAGGACGAAGCGGCTCTTCGCGATCGTGGAGGCCAGCAGCACATCCCACGGCACGCACGAGCGCAGATCCTGCGGAGGAGGGATACGCCAGGCCAAGCCGGCGATGTCGGCCATCGCGCCGGGCAGGCCCACCCCCTTGGAGACCCGCCCGATGACATCGCAGGATTGCATCGGCAGTCCCTCATCTGACGGCGCTACCCGCTCGAGGCGGCCCGCGGCGAGGACACCATCCGGGTGAAACAGCCGACTGTGGCGGATGGCGGCTCCGAGCCGAACCGGCAACCCCACGAAGTCAGATGCATGCACCACGCAAGGGTGCCCAGAACGCCGCCCTACAAAACCAATACCAGTGGTTTAACGGCGACCATAGCGGGCATTAATGACGGCAGTGCTGGACGCACAAGCAAACACTGTCGAAAGGCCGATGTTGACAGGGGCATACACCGACCTGGATTTCCCAGCCGTGACCGAGGGTGTGTACACCCCACAAGCGGACTCCCAACTGCTCATCGACGTCATGGAGAAGACCGGCCTTGCGCGTGGTCACCGCGTCGCCGATCTGTGCACCGGCAGTGGCGTTGCCGCGATCGCCGCCTATGAGCAGGGCGCCACCGAGGTGACGGCCTTCGACATCTGCTCGCGCGCGGTGCACTGCGCGCGGAGCAACGCCGCTGCCGCTGGTTTCGACGTCGCGGTGCACCTCGGATCGTGGGCGCGCGCGATCGAATTCGGCCCGTATGACTTGATCGTCTGCAATCCGCCGTATGTGCCGCATGATCCAAACGCTGAGGACGTGCAGTTGCCGTCGCACCTCGGGTCCTCGTCGGCGTGGGATGCCGGATACGACGGCCGTATGGTCCTTGACCCCCTGTGCGCGGCCGCGAACGATCTACTCGCTACCGGCGGCACATTGCTGTTGGTGCAGTCGGAGTTCGCCGGTCCCCGTCAGACGTTGGCGCAGCTGGCCAGCACCGGGCTGGACGCGGAAATCATTGCATGGCAATGGATTCCCTTTGGTCCCGTGCTGTCGTCACGGGCCCAGTGGCTAGAGGAGGCGGGTCGGCTCGAGCCGGGCCGCCGCGAGGAAGAGCTGTTGGTGATCAGGGCGGACAAGGCGTGAGCGACGACGAGCCCCGCATCGTGCGGGTGGTGCCCGCGGGCCCGGTGATGGTGCAGGGGCCGGTGCGCATCGAGATGGCCGACGGCAGCGTCGTGGAGTCCGACCGCTTCATGGTCGCGATCTGCACGTGCCGGCGCAGCAAGAGCTACCCGTTGTGCGACACCAGCCACCGCTGCCGTCAGCGGCCGGAACGGTCAGAGCGGTCGGCGTAGCGACGAGCGGCCCGACTTCCAGCACGCCATCACATGCGCGGCGACCCGGTCTTCCACGACGTCGCGGGCCTTGATGCCGAACACCACGTCGCGGTCCAAATGTGGTTCGCGCGCAACGAGATCCCCGACGACATCGGTGCGGACCACCTGTTCGTGCACCGCGTCGGCGACGATGTGTTCGCGGTAGAAACTGATGCACGGCTCTGGTGCGCCCATCCGCTCCAGCGCGTCGACCAGTCGGCGAGACCCGGGTGACGACGTGATCTCCGTCGATGCGAAGTGCCCGACGGCGGCGCCGCGCAGTTCGCGGTGCAGACCGAACAGCGACATCAGGTTGACCGACGCCAGCGCGTCGGCAGGCACATCATCGAGATAAGCCAGGTATGTCGAGTCGAGGCCTGCGGCGTCCAACAGGTCGGCGAAAAGCTGTTGATGCACCAAAGGTCCACGGCCACCGCCGTATTCGTCGAACTCAACAGCGACGAACGATGCCTTGGCCTGTCCGATCAAGCGAGGTATTGCGAAGGCGTGCGGGTCGGCTTCCTTGAGGTGATACAGCGAGCGATGTACGAAGTACTCCCGCATCTGGTCCCAGGTGCCGCTGTCGCGCAGGTAATACGACGGACCCTCACCGTCGACCGGTTCGAGCGACAACGCGTCCATCGCGTCGGCCGCGGTTTCGTCTTCGGCGATCTCGCCGACGTCCTGTCGGACCGCGCTCAAGAACGCCTCCTCGAGACGGCCGCGCACGTGCAGCAGCCCAGGATTCCATTCCCAGCGCGGGTTGACGCCGTCGAAGCCGCGATAGTGCAGTTCGTAGCAGACGTAGAGGGCCAGCTGCAGATCGAGACCGTAGGGGTCGGCCTCACAGAGTGGAACGTCGATCGGACGGGCGTGCAGCGCCGGCCTGCCGCGGGCAAGTGTGTCGATGATCGCCGATGAGAGGGGGCCGACGGCGCGGGGCAGTTTGGGTTCGACTGATGTCGACGGCAAAGTCACGCCGCAGGTAATTCCCCACCAAACGGGCAGTCAAACTACTCCGGAGCGCACTCCGCGATGAGCGCTTGCGGGTCGGTGACACTGATATCCAGCGTGCGAACTGTGATCGGCACACCGATCACGTACGCGCGGGCCGGCGGGTCGATGGTCAACTGCACGATGCCCTTGGAAGAGCCGTTCACCAGCCACCGGCCGCGAAACCCGTGGGCGCCCCACGCGTACACCTTGTCGGTGTTTGGCTTGGCCGCCTTTATCGAGGTCAGCGGGATTTCTGCGCGAAACCCCCAGCCGAAACGCACGTACAGGGAACGGTCTGCCACCCGCACTTCGCTCTGCTTGGGCCCCAGACCAAAAGGTACGGAAATAGGCAGGAACCACCGCTCGTACCGCAAATCCGTTGTCATGATCGCGAGCCTAATGTCGTGGCGGTTTGTTTAGTTCTAGAGTTGGTGGGGAAGTCGGCTCCCAACGCTGTCGAGCCGCAGGGGGGTAACGCCATGGTTGGCACACTGATAGCCATCTATCTCATCGGGTGGCTGCCGGTGAGTGTTGCGGCGTACGCAGCCGGCACCCGACTCGCCGATCGCAGGGCACGCCCGGATCAGCCGTTGATGGTGGTCGTCAGCCTGGGCGCAGGCGCCATCTGGCCGCTGTTGGTCGTCGGGCTCGTCGAGATGAGCTCAGTGATGGTGCTGACCAAGGTCCCGTCGAAGCCCAGGCGCAGCATCGGCATCTACGCCTAGTCGCGGTCGCAGTCGGCGGCGGGCACGGTGAGCGTGAAGGTGGCTCCCTGTCCGGGTGTCGAGATCACCGCGATGTCGCCGCCGTGGGCCTGGGCGATCTCGCGGACCAGCGCCAGCCCGATGCCGTAGGGCTCGCGGCGCGAGGTTCCGGTGTGGCTTGCACCGTGCGAGAACCGGGTGAACAACGTCGGCAGCGCTTGAGGATCGATGCCAACCCCGTCGTCGGCCACCGCGACGCTGACGTGCTTGTTGGGACGCGACAGCCGTACGTCGATGGTCCCGCCCTGGTGTTGATGGGCCAACGAGTTGTCGATGAGGGACGTCAGAGCTCGTCGAAGCGCGGGTGCTGACCCCATCACATCGAAGTTGTCATCGGCCGACCCGGTGGGCTCTAAATGGATTGTCACACCGAGGGATTCGGCATGATCGGCCATGCTGGCACAGACCGCCTGGGCCACCGCCGACAGGCTGACAACCTCGCGGGGTGGGGTGCCGGCCATCATCGTGGCCGAGGCGAGAAGGTCGTCGACGATGTTGCCGAGTACCCGCGTGTCGGTGACAAGCGCGTTCGCGTCCTTCTGGAGCGCAGGGAGATCGCCTTCGCTGACACGACCCGCGAGCATCTGTGCGCGCGTGTGAAGTACGGTCAGCGGTGCCCGCAATTCGTGAGACGCGTCGGCCACGAAACGGCGTTGCAGCGCGAGTGCCTGAGCCAGCGGCCGCACCGATCGCCTGGTGAGAAGCACGACGACGGCGACTGAGGCCAAAATGCCTGCCAATTCGGCGAATCCGAGCGAAAGCAGCAGTCGATTCCGGCCGGCGTGATACGGCCCCAGATCGAGAAGTGCGACGACCCTGCCTTCCGGCCGATCCATCACAAGGGCGCGAAGCTCGGAACCGCCGACCCGGATATCGGTGAAACCCGTTGGGCCGGTGAGCAATGCGACCCCGGGCTGGCCACCGTCACTCGTCGAAACTTTGCCGTTGTTTTCGCGCAGTACCAGTTCCATGCCGGGCGGCGGATCGTTGACGTCGTCGGCAGTCGCGGCAACCGTGTGCAACTGGCTGCTGATCTGTCGGTTCTGCACGCGAACGTCAACGATGAACACGACGGCCCCGACCACGAGCAGCACCACTGCAAGTGCCAGCGAGGCTTGGACGGCGGCGATGCGGCCTGCTCGTTGCACCACGGTCAGATCGCTTACCGGCGCCGGCGGTTCCGGTCGGTGGTCGGGGTGGCGCTGCGTGCTCACTCGAGACCGAACCGGTAACCAGTGCGATGGACGGTGCGGACTACGTTCTTGCCGAGTTTGCGCCTCAAATAGTGCACGTACGAATCGACGGCACCCGGCGTCTCGGCGCCGTCGAATACCGAATCGAGCAGCTGCCCACGGCTGAACACGCGCTTGGGTGCCGTCATCAACATCGCCAGCAGCGATGCCTCGCGCTCGGACAACTCCACATCCACACCAGCCGGGGTGGCTCCTGATACGCGTCGTGTCAGCCGGTCCAGCCGCAGGCCGCCCGCGCAGACAGTCGCGGATGCGGTGTCCGTTCGCCGCAAAAGCGCCCGGACTCTGGCCATCAGTTCCGGGATCTCGAACGGCTTCACCAGATAATCCTGTGCACCCGAGTCAAGGCCCTCGACACGGTCGGCCACCGCGCCGCGGGCGGTGAGCAACAGGGCCGGTGTGACGATCCCGCGAGATCGCAGCAGCACGATCAGCTCGGCTCCGTCCATCACCGGCAAGCCGCGATCCACGACCATCGCGTCGTAGGCACCGGTCAGCCCACGGTGCAGGCCCTGCTGACCGTCGTAGGCCGTGTCAACCCGGTAGCCCTGCTCGGCGAACAGTTCGGCAAGCATCGCGCTCAGCGCGCGGTCGTCCTCCACCAGCAACAGAGCGGGCCCGGAGGTTGGCGTGGCCACGTTGCGAGCGTGCCACGCTGCGCGGTCGTCATGGCGCGGAATGCCGCCCACGGGTCTCCGGGGTGGTTGCCAACAGGGAAAGCGCAAGTCGCGGGCAGCGTCCGACTGCGGCGCGGGCGTTACGCAACGCCTGCACTGGAACGGCAGGTTCGCGCGACCCGTCGCGGGCCAGCGGGTAGCCCCATGGGTCGCGGCGGAGGACATCCGGCAGGAGTTCCACACACAACCCACGTCCGTCGCACCGCGTCCAGTCGACGTGCAGTCGCTGCGTCGGCTTCTTCGTCGACTTCATACCGCCGACACCTCGGCGGCTTCGCAGCTGCGATGCCGGTGACGTTCGATGTCTGCGGAGAATGTCTCGAGGGCACTGCGAATCATTCGCGCGGTTCCGTCAGGATGCCTGCACGCGCCCCGACCCTCAACCAGACCGACCAACCTGCGTATCTCCCTCACATCAGTGTTCTGGGCACGTTCGTAGGCAAGCTTGCCGAGCAGTTCAGCCAACCGGGGAAGACCGGTTGTGCACGGTCCGCATTGGCGTGCGCTTTGAGCGGCAAGGTAATCGGCGATCTCGGCGGTCCGCGCGAGGCCGCATTCGTCGATCCGCAGCGTGTGCACGATGCCGACCCCCGACACCCCGGTCCCGTCAAGGGCACTTGCCCGCACCCACGTGCCGTGATAGCCGCCGAGCAGCGCAGCGCGCACGACCTCGGGGCGTGGGATCAGGTCGGCCACCGGCGTGCCGGCCGGAACTTCCACGACATTCTGTTTGGCCGTGGCGTCCGAGAGCGTGACCAGCATGCTGCCGGGGTTGTTGCCGCCGCCGACAGACCGAAACCAGTGCGGTCCGAATCGGGCGATCAACGCGATATGTGCCAGTGTTTCAACGTTGTTGACCAAGGTGGGCCGTCCCCGCACCCCGGATATAGCCGTGACCACTGTGCGGTCCCGCGGTAGCGCCGGACCTCCCTCGATTCGCCGTATCAGTGCCGACTCTTCGCCCGCGACGAACGTGTTCGGCGCCTCGACCACCGTCACCTTGAACCGGTCGAGACCACTGGCCCGTCGCTCGTCCAGCGCGCGAGTCACGTCGGGTACCAGGTGAGTCGGCACGTACAGGTAGACCTTGTCGGCGTCCACGGCACCGGCCGCCAGTTCGAGCCCGTCGAGCACCAGGTGGGGCGCGGTGGTCAGAAGCACTGCATCCTTACGGCTCAGCGGTTCGCCCTCGGCACCGTTGCCTACGACTACCGGATCGCGGCCGGAGACTGCGGCGATCTTGCGACCCGTGGGGAAACCCGCACCGCCCCTGCCAGACAGCCCGGCCGCGTCGAGCAACGAAATCAATTCGGGTGCATTGACTTTGGGGCAGTCGCCGAACCGCAGTCGATGTGCTGCCAGTGCCGGTCCCTGCGCGGCGAGAAGGCGCGGCATGTGCGGCGGCGCAACGTGATTCGTCGTCATGCGCGCCCCGATAGTCGCGCGTCGGCGTACTCGGCGAAGTTGGGCCGCAGCCGCCACACGAGTGCGGCGGCGACCGTCAGTGCGCAGCAGCCGGCGAACGCCAGAAACCACCCGCGGTAGGCATCTGTTCCGTTTCCCAGCGCGTGCGCCAACGCGACCGGCCACAACGCATAGGTCAGCCAGTGGACGACGCGGAAAGCCCGTAGGCCGAGGCGCTGCCGCAGCAAGCTGCTGATGATGATCACGACGAGCAGGTCGACGGCGAGCGTCCCCAAGCCTTGCCACAGCGGTCGGTACGCGCCGAGGAAGGGTACGACGAAGTCGACCAACCGCAGCTGTGCGTAGGGATCTAAGAAGAGCAGCGTGATGTGCAGCGCGACAAGAAGAGTTGCGGCAAGGGCGGCGAAACGGTGTACATCGGCGACGGCGAATCTGGGTAGCGCCTGCAGCGGGCGGCCCGAGCGAGTTGCGATGCCCAATGCCACCGAGATGGTCAGGAACGCAAGGGCTGTGATGCCGGTGCCACGACCGACGGCCCACAGTGCTTCGTCGGTCATGGCCAGCCTCCGACGGTGTGAACCTCCATGTTCTCGTCCACGAGTCGTGCGGGCATGCCAAGGGCTGCAATCCATTTCAGTGCTGCCCAGCCGCGAACGATCGCAGCCGTACTGACGGTGTTGGCCGCGAAGCAGGTTTGTGCCGCAACGCTGACGGTGCGCCACACCGGATCTGCTGACCGGCCCGTCCGCGGATCGAGGATGTGGTGGACGAGGTGTTCGCCGATGCGCCACTGTCGCCGCACCGTGCTCGAGGTGGCCAGCGCAGAGCCGGCAGGCAGGGCTATCGAACTCGCAGGGTCGGCGTCGGCGTCTTGGACCAGTATCTGCCAGCCGCCGTCTGGTGCCGGTCCCGCAGTGGCGATGTCACCGCCGAGATTGATCAGCGCTCCACAGCCGGTGACGAAATGTACACGGCGCGAACATCTATCGGCGGCGACCGCCTTGGCCGTCGCTCCGAGGTCCAGCATGACTCCCGGCGGAACGGTGACGCGGCGGCCCTGCAGTGTGATCATCGACCACGAGGCAGGAATGGTCATCGAACCGGCGAGCGTCGGCGAACCGGTGACTGCACCGAAATCGCGGTCATAGCCCAGTGCCACCAACGCGGCGCCGATCGTGGGGTCGACGTCACCGTCGGTCAGGCGCGCCGCGGCAAGCGCGGCGTCGAGTAGGTCCGCGAGCACCTCACTGACCGCCATCGGCCGACCGGAAGATGTTGCAAGAGAGTTGATTTCGGAGTCAGGGCGAAATCGCGACGCGGCGGCATCGATGGCGTCGAGTTCGTTGTCGACTTCGCGGCGTGCGACGTCCAGAGCTTCGGGATCGGTGACGACGATCTGCATCTCGGTGCTCCACCGCTGCCATTCGGCGGACGCGGTGTGTTCGATGACGGTCGTCATGACCCGCGGGACCGCGAGATCTGGGGTGAGAAGTTCGGCGCCCTCACCGTCGTGGGAGTGAGTGCTCGCCGGGTTGAGGTGCTGCGCGGTGTCGTCGGGGCTGGAGCCTGGCGCGTGGCGGGAGCCTGCTCGACGGTCGTCTCGGGGGCATACGTCGGCTGGGGTGTGTATGTGCGAGTCGGCGCCTGCTCGACCGTCGTTTCCGGCGTCGCTGTCGGGGGTGGCGGGGGCGGGGCGACAGGCGGTCCTGGCGGAACGTCTGGCACCGAACTGGGTGCGACTACGGTTGGCGCTTGCTCGACGACGTCGGCTGGCGGTTCGGCAGGCGCCGGCTTCACCGTGTCGGCGTAGGCAAGGGCGGATGCGCCGGCCACACCGGCGATGCCGATGCCTGCCAGCGCCCACGAGGTGGCGGCGGCCCGGCGGAATCCCGAACGGGTTGAGTCCATGACCGCCGATATTGGCAGCCAGTTCTTTGAGTGTTCCAAGAACTCGGCGGCCGGGCCGGTTCAGCGTGAGCGCATCACGCCGAGCAGATCACACAGTCGGGGTGGCGGGATTCGAACCCACGACCTCTTCGTCCCGAACGAAGCGCGCTACCAAGCTGCGCCACACCCCGCGTGAAGCCACGACAGCGTATCGCACCG
>Ga0068863_100003266_pt1 | contig 16010 bp, 16 predicted proteins | sample KBSSwiS62_FD_66596 | JGI IMG/M metagenome (GOLD analysis project Ga0068863, IMG submission 66596) | Switchgrass rhizosphere microbial communities from Kellogg Biological Station, Michigan, USA - KBS Switchgrass S6-2 | ecosystem: Host-associated > Plants > Roots > Rhizosphere > Soil ...
TTTCAGATCGGGGATGATCTGGGGCGACAGCGGAGATTCGTCCGTAAGTTTTTCTATTAGCAAAGTCCGGTTTTGCGGTATGTCGGCGATGCCTTCATTTACTTCGCTTTTTCTTTCCTGTCCACCAATATCATAATTGAACATAGTTGGTAAGATTTAAATATTATTAATGCAGAAACCTTTAAAATTTGAAGAAATAATAATCTTGAGTAAACATAAACCTTTGCTTATTTACAGAATAATCATATCGCTTAACAACCATTTAAATAGATGAATGCGCGTGTTCAACATCCCAGGCCAGTTCATCAATAGCTGATTCTTTCATTGCGATATTCAGATTGTCGCCCCTGGTAAGCGATCCACCAATGATCATACGCGAAATGGGACGTCTCAACTGGTTTCGGATCACGCCTTTTATTTGCCGTGCACCATACTTCGGTGTAAAGCCTGAAAGTGCCAGAAATTTTTTAGCCTCTGGACTTATAGCCATCGATACACCCTGTTTGTGCAGCGGATCTGTAAGGCTTTTCAAATGAATATCAAAAATGCGCACTACATTTTCTTCTGATATCGGGGCAAAGGGTACAATTTCAGTGAGGCGTGCCAGGAATTCCGGTCTGAAATATTTTGCCATAATCTCCATCATTTCATTCGTAGAAGGGATCTGGTTTTTATTGAACCGCTCGGCAATAATTTCACTTCCAATATTGGATGTGAAAAGAATAATGGCATTTGAAAAATCACCTTCCTTCCCCAAACGATCATGCAGCTTGCCTTCATCCAGTATCTGAAGAAAGATATCGAACACGGATGGATGCGCTTTTTCGATCTCATCAAATAATACAACTGAATAAGGTTTCTGGCGAATCTTGTTGACGAGCACGCCGCCTTCTTCATAACCAACATAACCCGGAGGTGCACCATACAATAAAGCAGCAGAGTGTTCTTCCTTGAATTCAGACATATCGAACCGTATCAGGTAAGACTCATCATTGAAAAGATAATCTGCAAGTGATTTTGCGAGTTCTGTCTTTCCCGTTCCGGTTGGTCCCAGCAGAAAAAAAGAAGCAATGGGCTGGCCGGCTTTTATAAGTCCCGACCTGGATTCCAGGATAGCTTCCGATACGGCTTTGATTGCATGATCCTGGCCTACCACTCTTTTTTTCAATACGTCTTCCACGCCCAGCAGTTTTTCCTTTTCCCTGCTTTGAATTTTTCCAAGGGGAATACCGGTCTTATAGGAGATGATCGCAGCAATATCATGCTTGGTAACCATCTCTTTTTTTTCAGCAGCGAAAAGAGATAATTTATTGATCATTGCCTGCAAATGCGCTGAATACGCTTCCGGTATTTCCAGGTCAGGATCCTGTTGCTGGATGCCTTCGTCCAGCTTATTCAATAAGATAGGACTCAGTTTATCTTTTAATTCATCGTGGCAAGATTTCAATTCAACCAACAGGCTATCCTTATCATTTGCATGTGTATTCAGAATAATATCCAACCGGGTTTTAACGGCGCACAATTCCTTAACAGAAGTATCACCCATCATTTTAATAGCCGCCATTGTTCTGTCCATCAGGTCAACCGCAGAGTCTGGCAAACGTCTTTCTTTAGAATATCTTTTTGCCATGATCGCCGACTCAATCAATGCATCGGGTTCTACCTTAAGTCCATGATGTGTTTCATAGAGCCCAACAATTTGCTTAAGCATATTTACAGCAGCGGGTATATCCGGCTCTTCCACCCTCACCAGTTCAAAACGCCTGCTGAATGCCTCATCCGACTCTATATACTTTCTGTATTCCTCGTTGGTGGTTGTACCAATAAGGGTTAATTCGCCTCTGGCCAGTTCAGGCTTCAGCAGGTTTACCACGCCGGTGCCTATAGAACCTTTGCTATCCAGCAATGAATGAATTTCATCTATGAACAGGATGGCTTTATCATACTGCTTTATTTCACTGATGATATTTTTAATGCGATCTTCCACTTCACCCTTATACGATGCACCCGCTACCAGGGCGCCGGTATCCAGTTCAAATAAGCGGGCATGTTGCAGGTTAGCGGGCACTTTTCCCTGAACAATCAATTGTGCGAAGCCGTCTATCAGCGCCGTTTTGCCAACCCCCGGCTCACCTGCAATGATCACGTTTGGCTTTGTTCTTCTGCCAAGCACTTCCAGCATCATTCGTAATTCTCTATCCCTTCCGGTAATGGGGTCGAGATTGCCATCCTCCGCCAATGCCGTTTTATCGAGGCAATATTTATACAATGCATTGCCAGTTGCTTTCCCTGCTGCTTTTCCATTATCCGGATCAGTTAGCAATTCCGGTTTGATTGCCTGTTGAAAAGCATTGTCATCAATGGCTGCCGCCATTATTTCCTTTTGTGTAACCGGGAATGTTTTAAGCTGATCAGGTGTAAACGCAACGCCGGGTTTTAACAACGCAATAAAAATACTTTGCGCGTCGGTATAGTCATGGTTTAATTGCAGGGCGATCAGATCGGCTAACTCCAGCGTGGTAGCCACGGGAACATCCGCAGAAGGGTTCTCAGGGCTCTTACCGTTTTTTGGATAGTTTTCTATACGTATCTCGGCCCATTCCCGCATGAAATGAATATCTTTTTGAATAGACGCCAGCCAGGAAGCAAGACCTATTTCATTGTGCAGGATGGCCTGCAGTAAATGCGGCGTACCAAAGGTTTCATTCCGGTATTCTTTGGCCAGTGACCGGGCGATGGCGATGGCTCTTTTAACTTCTTCGGGGAATGGCATGGATGTATGCTGGGTTAATGTTGTTAAGAAATCTGAAGCCGGAAAGAATGGCCATTATCCCATATTCGATAATTTCTTCAATTCCGCATCAATTTGACTGATCATTTTATTCAACTTATCCTTATCCGGATAGGCAATGCTCGATTTTTGTAAAAGTTGCTTCGCTGCTGAAAGAATGCCTCTTCTTTCGATCAGGTTTTTTGTTTTTTCAGCCATGGTATACATGTCTTCGCCAGCCTCATATAATACCAGGGACTTTTTGCTTTCATTGGAACCCGTGGTAGGTTCGATGGGAACCGGCACCACCGTCCCTGCTTTTGCTTTCTGACAGGCGGCCAGATCGGCCTGGCATTTATCCAGTAAACGCTGCAGCTCTGCTTCTTTTGCAGCATTTCCACCTCCACCGCCTCCGCCACCGGCAGGCGCCGCCGCCGGAGCTGCCGCGGGTTTGGAAGCGAGGATTTTGCAGATTTCAAGCTGCTGATTGCAGAGATCGAGCTGCGACTTCATTTTCAGTAGTTCTGAAGCATCGCCACCTTTTGCTTCCAATGTTTTTTGCAAAGCTGTAATTGTATTCCGGTATGCCACAATTGCATTGAAAGCACTGATATAATTGTAGGAATCTTTTTTTGAAACCGGTGATGAAAACGATGAACTGTCATTCTTGAGATTTACCAATGCATCATTAATATTCTTTTGATATTCCTGGAGATTGCCCAGTAAACCTCCTTTCTCATATTCATTGGTGCTGCTTAAATATTTCTCATCCACACGAATAATATTTTTCAGGTTGGCCGTCATACTTTCTATTTTACTTAAAAGCTGCCCCTGTTCATCTTCGGTGTTTTTATATACCTGTATCTTATTTTTAAAAATACCTGCCGGTGTATTGAATAAAAAATACGTGGCTATGATGACTATCAGCAGCGACAGGCCATAAAAACCAAAAAATTTATTGATGGCAGATTTTCTTTCCGGTTGGTTTACTGGTCTCATGTGTTTTAATTCATTTGCTAACGAACAGGTATTTGCTATTGCTGGGCCAGCGGAGAAATAAATATGGTATCCCTGAAATGAAAAGGCTCGTTTGTTTTTTTAATGATTCCCTTTATTTCAATGTGCAGGCATTTCCGGACGCGCAGGTTTCCTCTTTCCAGCAATTCATTCTGTTCCTGCATCATCACTTTCACTTCCTGCAACTGCAGCCTTTTTTCAAATTGATCAATAGCTTGCTTCAAAGAATCACACAAATTTTCTTTCCAGCGAAAGTTGAGTTGAATATTAAATTCTTCGTCCCATAAACTGCAACCGAATTCATCCGAATAAGCAGCCTCTCCGCGATAAGTGCAAATAATAAGATGCAGGTTTTGGGCAATGGAATGTTTCAGGGTACAGGTTGCCTGTTTTTTTTTCTGGATAACCTGGTCTAGCCGCAACGGTAATTTATAAAAGGTATGCGCCATGATTAAAACCTGTATGTGATCCCGATATTAACTCCCACCGCATTCATATTGAATGTATTTCCATAAACCGATATAGTGGACGTGCTTGAATTGCCACTGGAGGTGTTGGAAGTTTGCCCGTCCTTAATAAAAATGGTATGATAATCGGAATTGGTTGTTTTCCCATTGTATACCTCAACGCGGTTCTCATCATAATTAGTAGGCGACAACACCAGGTAATTGCCGAATAATTCCGCAAACCCTCTTAGTTTATCTGTTAACCGTACCTGAACACCCAGGGCCACACTCAAACCGGCAGTAAGTCCTACTTTATAAGTACCGGTTTTATTTGCGCTGTACGTATTACCTGCACTAAAGGAAGAGTCAAACTCGGTCTTCTTTAAGTTCATAGGTAAATTCAGCAGTATACCGAACCTATTATAAATAAGGTAATCGGGTTTAGACAAAGCTTTAAAAACAACATGCGGCGTAATGGACAGAGATGAATACGTAATCTGCGTACGCGAAATAAAAGAATAGCCGGTAGGAGGCAAATACGCGGTATTGCTTTTTAAGGAAGCGCCCGACAGGTATTCTACATCGGCCCCGATATTCAGGAAATCACTTATGATAACACCAATGCCACCGCCTGCCCGGATGCCCGCCCCAAGTCCTGTTTTACTGAGCGTTGTATTACCAGATGCACCCCCGGCATTGCTTGATGACACAAGTTTGTAGGATCCGGGTGTAATAAGTCCATATCCACCATAAACCTTTACGTAGAATTTGGATTCGCTGATGTCGGTCTGCGCACGCAACAGGAAAGTCGTTCCGAGCAATAGAAAGAGTAAAAAATTTCGCTTATTGTTCATAGCTGGTGGTTTTAATATTTTAAAAAATTGGTTACTGGTAAGAAAATATATTCCAATGGCGATTACCATTTTTTTTATAAATTACATGCTAAGCTCAACCTCATGCATGTATGGCCGAAAATCGGGTAGTAAAAAAATACGGGAAGAAGCCTCTTTTATATGCATTGATCGTGGCTGTTTTAACAGGTTTTATTGGCTTACTCCAATGGATCAATAGCAATCAGGCTGACTCATATTATTATTTTGCCCAGGCATTGGTTCTCATCGCCGGTATTGTTCATGTTTGGCTGATGTATAAATTCCTTCCTGTTAGTCCCGGTGATTTTTGGAAAGGCTTTTTGATTACGCTGCTGATCATGTTTGCAGGAACAGTGGTCGCAGCCATTTCATACTACCTTTTCCAGTTAGATTTCCAGTTCCTCACTTATATTTTGCCTTTTATTGTTCCTTATCTATGCTGGCAGGTTTACCAGTTTTTTTTTCAAATTCCTGCCCGCGTTTACAAGACATGGTATTATCCCCTGCATGAAGAAATGCCCGATCTTGACATGATTGATCTCTCACAGATTGAAGTTGTTCAATTTGTATTTTCCAAAAATCTGCAAGACCCCACACAAACCAATTTCACATCTAAAGCACCGCTGAATATGACGCTGGGGCAATTATTTTTCATTTTTATTAATGATTACAACGATAAAAATGCCCAGCACCACATTGAATATTTGAAATCAGCCGAAGAACCTTTTGGTTGGCTTTTTTACCGGAAAAAAAAATGGTTTAACGGGAAACATTTTTTCGATGCAGATCTTTCTTTTCGCGATAATGCCATTCAACCCAACGAATTTATTTATGCGGTGCGGGTAGTATAAAAAGATCTTTGCTGGCCGCTGGATTCCTGTTACTTCAATTCTTTTTACCCTCTTTCGAACCGGAAAAATAAAATATGCCATCTTCACCTGAGATAACACTGAATGAACAAAAGACAACCATCATAAAAAGAAACAAAGTGGTGGATTGCCGAATACGGTTTATTTATTCATTCCAGTTTCTATTTCAAAACTACTGCATGAGATCTTTGCTATAAAAAGCAATCGCTGAACAACCATTTAAATAGATGAATGAACGGAACACGGGATGTATGATGTCAGATGTTATGATGTAAGATCGCAGGCAACTCATGGATGACGTCTCACACCTCCGGTTTACGCGGTTATTCCGTCCTTACCGGATGTTACCTCATCGTGCATCAAAAATGATTATACTTTTATGATTGATACTGACAATCATTTTTTGTTTATGCGGATTGTGGCCGTCTTTTACAAAATCGAAAAACAGTATTTCGAAAAAATAATTTCGGTATAAACCCGATATTTTCTGGCGGGTGTTTATAAATCGATCTAATGCATTAGCGATTTCGATGTTTGTTGGATCGCTTTCAGCACAACCTTATTATTTGATTTCGCAATAGCAATTCCAGTGCACCCGTTAAATCGGGCGAATACCTGCATGGCCTGAGAAAGTTTTGCGATCATGGATTTGGTCATTTTCACCGGCTCAAAATGAAGGTTGTGAACGATAAGCATTTTTTCTTTTCGATCGGCCTTGGCATCCATGCGTGCTACAAACCCATCGCCGATCAGTATGGGCAGCGAGAAATAACCATATTTCCGTTTAGCCGCCGGTACAAAACATTCCACCTGGTAGTCGAATCCAAAGAAATCGCGCAGCCGGTGCCTGAACACATTCAACATGTCAAAGGGTGAGAGAATAAATACGTCACCTGCGATCCTAATCTTTTTCTTTTTGTATTGCGGCAACATGTAGAGCGGCCCTTTCAACCCTTCAACGGCCACTTGAACAACTTCGCCGGCATCAACAAGATTTTGTAGTTCCTGTTTAACGGTATGCTTTACAAATCTTCCGTTCCAGGCTATCTCTTTTACATAAGCAATACCCAATGCCCTGAGTGATCGAATAATAAGATGCTGGCTGAAAACTTCCATGCTGGGCATACTGGTATCGGTATCCGGCGGAATAATATTCCTGGTAAGATCATACAATTTATGGAAGTCCTTTTTACGGGTTGTCAACAATTGCCCACTGAGGTGCAGTCTTTCAAGCGCCACTTTGGATGGACGCCAATCCCACCACCCGGAACTTTTAGCGATGCGGTCGTTTTCAAAGTCCTTTGCCCCAAGTGGACCTTCACGCGCAATCCGGTCAAGTGTCCTGTTCATCAGGTTGCGTTCGGGTTGTGGCAGCGATTCCCATTTGGCGGAAAAGCTGGCTTGTATGGGCAGTGAGAAACGGAATTCATGCATAGGCATAAAACCAGAATCACGTGTCCAGAATTCATAGATCCTTCCATCAGCCTGCAACTCTTCCAGCCATTCCGTTTTATAATCCGGCACGCGTGCGGCAATGGCATGGTGGTGTGCCCGTTCAACAACATAGTTGGTGTCTACCTGGACAAAACCGAGGTGGTCGATCACGCTATAAGCAGCTTCAGGACCTTTACCGAACTGCCCACGTTTGGCAAGCCCGGCTGCATGCAGGATGATGGCCCGGGCCTGTGATTTTGTGAGAATAACAGGTTTCATGGAAATATGTTATGCGCGAAGCATAAGCGAAAATACAGCCTGTCTGCTTTCAACGCTCATTGATTTTGATTGATCGCAATTGGCGTTCAGAAGGCCTCAGCAGTCAAAATCCGGGCTGTGTTTTTTAATACCTTTAAATGCCCAACATTTGCAAGGGACCATTTTTTAAAATTCATTAATTGAATAACTTACATCAATCATTGCCATATTATGACCAGGATCCCGTTTGACGAAATGAAAGCTACAATACAACAGGCTTTTTTGATAGCCGGCATGCCGAAAGACAGAGCCGAAATTTGCGCCAGGGTACATACCGAATCCAGCAGGGATGGGGTTTATTCGCATGGACTTAACCGCGTTGAAAGGTTTGTGGAATACGTTGGTAAAGCATGGGTGAATGTGAACGCAACGCCCACACTTGATATAAACCTCGGCGCGATGGAAGTATATAACGGGAATATGGGACCGGGAATAATAAACGCCCTTTTTGCCATGAACCGCGCTACGGAAATTGCCGAAAAAAATGGGCTTGGCCTGGTAAGCCTGAATAACACTACCCATTGGATGCGGGGCGGGGCGTACGGATGGCTGGCAGCCGAAAAAGGGTATATCGGTATCTGCTGGACCAACACCGAATCATGTATGCCGGCCTGGGGAGGCACTTCAGGAGCAATTGGTAATAACCCTTTCATTATGGCTGTGCCACGCAAAGCCGGGCACGTTGTGCTGGACATAGCTATGTCACAATATTCCTATGGCAAGCTACAGGTAACCCGTCTCAAAAATCAAAAGCTTCCCTATCCTGGGGGATTTGATCAGAACGGACAGTTGACCGATGACCCCGGTGCCATTGAAGAAACACGCCGGGTGTTGCCCATCGGTTTTTGGAAGGGTTCAGGGTTTGCGGTTTTGCTGGATATTATTTCGGCCCTGCTTTCGGGCGGACTTACTACCGCAGGAATGGATAAATTTGATAAAGGAAGTTGCGGAAGCTGCTGCCAGGTATTTATTGCCATCAACCCACTAAAGATTAATACGCAGGAATTTGTTGATAAAGTGTTGAATGAAACCATTGCGCAGCTTAAATCATCTGTTCCGGTAAAAGAAAACGGCGAAATTTACTATCCGGGAGAAAACTCATTGAAAACCCGTCATGAAAATATGGAATTGGGTATCCCGGTTGATGATGGGGTTTGGGCGCGGGTGAAAGAGTTGGCCAAACTGAGTTGATTTGCTTGATTTCATTTAGAACACAGATAACACGGATTGGATGGATTTAATTTTTGGGGCAGAATCCATGAAACAAACAAACGGATTTATATAGCCGATTTCAAATTTTTCCAGAAGAAAAATCCGTGTTTTCCGTCTAATCCCTGTCATCCCCCGCAAAAGGCGGGGCAGGCTGTGTGCTACTACTGCAAAAAGATCCAATAAATCATTTACATGAAAGCACTGTGCGTTCAATCGCCCAATAATATAGTCATTGAAGAACGGCCAATGCCTGCTATCATATCTTCAACAGAGGTATTGATAAAAGTGAAGGCAGGTGGTATCTGCGGTTCGGATGTGCATATTTATCATGGCAGTTCCCCGGTAGCCAGTTATCCAAGAGTAATTGGGCACGAAATAGTAGGCGAAATTGTGCAAACAGGAAATGAGGTTAAAGGATTTGCTGCAGGAGATCGTGTCATCATGGATCCCGTGATCAGTTGTGGCCATTGCTATCAATGCCGTATCGGGCGTCGCAATGTTTGCGGCAAACTAAGGGTTCGATCTGTACATGTTGACGGCGGTTACCAGGAGTATATGGTGATGCCGCAGGAAAACATTTATCAGCTACCCGAAAATCTATCCTGGGAAGAAGCGGTAATGATTGAACCGTTTACCATAGCAGAACAGGTTTGTTCGCGCGCAGCAATAACCAAAGATGATATCGTATTCATCATGGGTGCCGGCCCGGTTGGTTTAAGCATCCTCAAAATGGTAAAATTATATGGCGCCACCTGCTTTATCTCGGATGTGATGGATTATAAACTGGATACCGCCAAACAGTATGGAGCGGATGTGGTAATCAATGCAAAAACACACGACACAAAAGAAGAAATTTTAAAACTGACGGATGGCAACGGTGCAACGGTTGTAATTGATGCTGCCTGTACAACAAAATCATTTGAGCAGGCGCTCGGCTATGTATGTGCGGCGGGACGGGTTATCACACTTGGGTTTGGCGCCGCAGCCTCTGCCATCAGCCAATTGAGCATTACCGCCCGTGAAATTGATGTTAGGGGATCGCGGTTGCACAACAATAAATTCCCAACCGTGATTGAATATTTCAGATCCGGAAAACTATCAGTAAAAGATATGATTACCCATCGTTTCCATTTTACAGACATTCACGATGCCCTTGGGGTAATTGAAGATCCTGCAATCGAAAATGGAAAAGTAGTACTGCTATTTTAGGTATCCCGGAGCTCCCCTCACTGTAACTGATCTATATCAAACCAACAAATGACATTCGTCAGTCATTCCGGATCATCACCCCTCTATTTTTGTAGACTTCTAATTTAAAATATTTTGATGAAAACAACTGCTTCTGTTGCGGTCAGCCGCCAGTCATTATTTCTTTTGCGCATTAGTATAGGACTTATCTATCTATGGTTTGGAGCGCTTAAGTTTTTTCACGGGTATAGCCCGGCCGAGGACCTGGCCATTAATACCATCAACAAACTGACCTTCGCCTTAATTCCACAACCTGTCAATATCATATTGCTGGCGATATGGGAATGCAGTATTGGCATTTTCCTGATAACAGGTAAATCATTACGAACGGTTTTAATTTTTTTATTCGTTCACATGGCCTGCACTTTTACGCCTTTATTATTTTTTCCTTCCCTGTCTTTTAATTACCCACCGTATGGCTTTACGCTGGTAGGCCAATACATCATGAAAAATCTTATTGTCATTTGCGCCGCGCTGGTGCTTTGGCCCAAGGAAAAATAGGCCGCCCAGGAGGACGGATTATTGCTGGACCTTAGTCAGGCTAACAGTGGCTGGGTATCCGCCCAAATTCTATCTTTGCTCCATGAACGCGTCCACTGGTAAATGGATCATGCTCGCCGGCATCCTGATTGTATTGGCGGGCATCATCATTTATTTTTTTCATGATAAACTGAATTGGTTAGGTCGTTTGCCCGGTGATATCCGGATAGAGAAGGGGAATACCCGGTTTTATTTCCCGGTAGTTACAATGATTATTATAAGTGTGCTGCTGACGCTGTTTATCAATATTATTAAACGCTTTTTTCATTGATACAAAACTTGCAAAGATCTTTTCCGCAATTATTATTTGGTTAATACGGCCGCTATGCAATCCTATTTTATAAAACTATTCGGCTACGATAAATGGGCCATGACCCGGTTACTGGAAATATTTGATCAAAAACCCGCCGGCAATCCGCGGATCAATGAGTTGTTTTCCCATATGCAATCCACCCAACGCATCTGGCTGGAGCGCTGCCTGGGACTAAAGGAAAGCGTGCAGCGCTTTCAAACGAGAACGCAGGAAATAATATGGAAAGACATGGAATCAAATCACAACGATTGGCTGGCGTATATCCACTCGTTGCGGCCTGATGATTTCAAAAGACAGATTGTCTATACCAATTTCCAGGGTGATCGTTTGGTGAGTATATTGCAGGACATTATTACGCAGGTTACCAACCACGGTACTCATCATCGCGGCACCATCATTGGCCTCATGAAAGAGGAGGGCTATCTTCCACCCAACCTGGATTATATCAGCTACACCAGGTTGACGGAAAGTTGAGGCATCCATCCCCGGTAATTTTCATCATATCATTATCCAGAGCTGATATTTTGTCTTAACGGCCCCCTTCAATTGTCGCATCCTGCCCCGCCTGCAGCACGAAACAGTGATATGTTTGTAATATAAAATACGAATATGCCTTCTTTCATTACTGTGCAAACAACTATAAAAGCTCCAATAGACAGTTGCTGGCAAACATTTATCAATCCTGCCGATATCCTGCAATTCAACAATCCTTTCCCAAACTGGCATACGGCCCGTGTTGCTATCGATTTTAAAGAAGGTGGCCGGTTTTTCTACCGCATGGAAACAAAAGATGGCAGTGAAGGTTTCGATTTTGCAGGCAGCTATCAACGCATCATTCCCCTGCAGCGGATTGAATACATGGGTGATGATGGCCGTTCAACCATTCATGTTTTTAGCAGCGATGGCAAAAACAGCATTCTTACCGAATCCTTCGAGCCAGATGCAGAAACACCGCTTTCATTGCAGAAAACATTTTGTCAAAATCTACTCGACAGTTTTAAGCAATATGTAGAGATCAAACTGAAATAAAAGATTCTTCGTGTCTTCGCTTGTTCGTAGATATACGATCCGCATGTAAAAAACCACATTATTAAAATCGCCTAAAACTGCTCTTTTTTGGAAGGCTTAACGGGTCTATTTTTGTTGTAGAAGTTGATTGATAAATATCCAATATCCATACAAAACCAGTCCTTGTCCAAATCCTTTAAAAAAACCATTTAAATCCAATATCAGTCAACCTTCTGTTTTACTAAATGCATTATACTTAGAATTGTCGGTCCGTATCAACGGCTAAACCCTGACAAAAACTTCTTCACATCTCCCGCCGGATAAAACTGGCGGGAGGTTTTTTTTGGGCTGGCAGATCGAATCCTGCAGCAGCATACAAATACCCAATATTTAGTTCCCACACCCCAATCGGTAATGCTGTGCGCTGAATTTCATTGAATAACGTGCAAAAATGGCGTCCGGAGCGTCCCGACCCGGTAAACAGTTCCCCATTATGTTTGGTACCAGGTTTGTTTCCCTGTTCCTAAACACAAGATTTGAAAATCATTTTTTTTATCCTGTTTCTTTGTTGCTGCAGGATGAGTTATGCCCAGGTCATTCCGCCCGATTCATTGAAAGCCGATTCATTGCGGATAAAAACAGAAGGCAAGCCAAAACCAGTTGAAAATATTGAGCAGCAGTACGATTTTGGCGATCTGTTGAAACATGTATTGCATCCGAATAAGAAAAAAGATTCTGCCCATAACCGTTCGGGCATCACCGTTATACCCAATATTGCTGCCAATCCAACCATTGGTTTCCAGGCAGGTATCAAGGCTGTAGCGGGTAGAAGGTTGGGAAAGGATCCCAATACCTTGTTTTCTGTAGCCGCTACTTCTGCATCTATCACCACAAAGGGTATTATTTATTTTTATATCAATCATAATGTGTTTACGCCTGGTAATAAGTGGAATTTCCAGGGCAACCTGGTAGTGGCAAAGACACTGAGCCCCGATTTCGGGTTAGGCATTGGCAAGACCTATACAGGGCCAGACCGTAACCAGGAGGTATTGGCCAATAACATCCGTAAGGTCTATCCCATTCATTCCGTTTATTATAATGTTCGCGAAAAGGTTTACAAAAATATACGGCAAAGACTTTTTGTGGGGGCCGGCCTTTCGTTTGAGATAAGACGCAATATCGACAACAAGGACAGCTCAAAAAATGTTGCCCCCTCCAGCATATACAACAACGAACATGGTTTTCCGCAGGACCGTTATTCTGCCAATGGCTTCCTGTTCAATATTGAATACATTACCCGCGACAACCCCAACCGTGCATATAAAGGCATCTTCGTGGATGCTGGTATCCGGATCAATCAAACCTGGATAGGCAGTACCAAAAACGCTTTGCAATTCACCACTGATTTCAGGAAGTATATCAGCTTATCGGCCTCCAGCCCCGAAACAGTTATCGCCTTCTGGAACTGGGGATCATATTTGCTTAGCGGTGATATTCCCTATCTGGAGTTACCAGGAACCGGCAGGGACGGTTCTTTCAGGAGCGGAAGAGGTTATACATCGCAGTATTTTAAAGGCACAAAATTCAACGACACAGAACTGGAGTTGCGGTTTCCTATATTAAAAAACAAATTCCTGAGTGGTGTGGTGTTTGGCAGCCTGCAAAGCGGGAACGATGAACACGGCACGCAATTGTTTGAAGTATTTCAACCGGGCTATGGTGCCGGTTTCAGAGTACTATTCAACAAAGCCACACGTACTAACCTTGCAATTGATTATGCATTTGGAAGATTTGGCCGGAAGGGATTTTTCCTGAATTTGAATGAGACGTTCTAAGCAGCGAACAATACTGCCTTCTTTTTGAAACAGCAAAGCTGATAAGATGGGAAATATATTCATCTGACGCCGGAAGAAAATCGGGAAAAAAGGTTTATTTTCTGCCTATGGAAAGCAAACAAGACAGCCCCGGCGTTTATATTCCCCCGCCCTTATTCTATGTAGCAACTTTTTTTGCGGCTGCATTTATTCAAAAGCAAGTTCCTGTCGATGATACTGTATTCCACCTTCCAATAATGAAAGCGGCCGGTGTGCTGCTGCTGGTCATAGCCCCATGGTTTCTCGTGAGCAGCCTGCGCATGTTTTTAAAAAGTAAAAACACATTGGTGCCTATCAAACCGGCAACTTCATTGCAAACAACCGGTATTTATCGTATTTCGCGCAATCCCATGTACACGGGGCTGGCCATTGTATATCTTGGTATTAGTTGCCTACTCGGAAACTGGTGGCATTTTATCCTCTTTCCCCTGCTATTATTTATTTTATATGTTTATGTCATTGTCCCTGAGGAAAAATACCTTACCCGCAGGTTTGGACAGTCATATCTTGACTATAGATTGAAGGTCAGAAGATGGTTGTAGCTGGCCCGTTGGGCAGTGAAGCAAGGTCTTTCAGCAAAAAGAAAAACGACAATTTATTTCAAAAAAATCAAACAAAGCCAGCGCCGTCTTCTTTCTCTAATTGATTGCTGCAACCGCAGATTCCAAAAAGCTTAATTCTGTAGCAATCCTGTATTAACGTTTTCTTGGTAAGCGGAGGGGTTAAATCAGTGTCCCATATACATTCAATCACCATTTAAAATTGATATGTATGAAAAAGATTTTTACATTTTTATTCTTCGCAGCAATTATCAGTTCTGCCGCCATGGCCCAGGACAACAGGCACGGTCAATACAGAAATTCTTCTGCCGACAATAGAAACCAGTCACCCGTTTACCAGGCAGACAATGGACGGGGGTATTCCAATCCTTCTCAAAACCAAGGTGGATACCAGGGCAACGATCACCTGTACAACCAGCACGAAAACGGTTATGGCTATGACAACGACAGGCGTTATGAAGAAAGGAACAATGGCCGTGAATTCCGTAACAGCTACCCTGTATACGGACATGACAGGAGAATGTATAACGATCGGTATCGCCATAACAGAAGCCGTGTATTGTTGTCTATCCATTTTGGCAAGCGGTTATGGTATTAACGGATTAAGCCAATCATAAAAAAGTAAACCCTGCAAATGCAGGGTTTATTGTTTCAGATAGTTCAGGCGAATATAGGCTAGCAACTGTTAGGGGTATACGTTATATTGGCATTTTAGGAAAGAAAACGGTAAACAGAGATGCTTCAATTAATTTTTTATGCGCCCGTTCAACAAACCAACTGCAAACTTCAGCGCTTTTAAGAACAGCACTATATAGAAAGCAGCGGCTAAAAACACAAAAAACCAGAGTGGCTGCATGGAAGCATATTTAATTAACAACATAGGAAATTGGAAGGCAATCATCGTTATTAGTTTTAAAATTGGAATAAAGATTTTATCAAGCCCGCACTTGCGGGCTAATTTTAGCAATTAGTCATGGGCCAGGTCAGAAAAAAAACGGGTTAGGAAAGGGCTATTCCTTATATTGATTTTGGTTACAGCGCTTCAGAGGGACGGAACAATGGATGATGTTCAGGATGCAGGGGTATTGTTTACCGGTATGCAAAGAAACAACAACAGCAAGTTGGTTTAAATAGAACAAGCTGCCAAAAATCTGTAGTAAATTTACGCTATTGGTAGTAAGAATACTACAAAACAGGCAATTAAAGCGCGCTTGCCAATATTAAAATATTGCCGCGGTATACATGCTTATGAATTTGCCAGGTGCTGTTAGATTCCGGCAGGCATTTTAAACATTTACATTGATAGCAACGGTTATACAATATATTGAAAAACGCCTTGGCGCGTCGGTAATGCGGTGTGACCCCTTGCATGGGGGCGATATTAACCAATGTTTCCGCCTGTACACTGCAGACAAACGCTATTTTTTGAAACTAAACGATTCAGATCGTTTTCCGCATATGTTTGAAAAAGAAGTGGCCGGGCTGGATGCGTTACGCAAGGGCAGCACATTGATGATACCCGCAGTAAT
>Ga0068863_100003275_pt1 | contig 15992 bp, 22 predicted proteins | sample KBSSwiS62_FD_66596 | JGI IMG/M metagenome (GOLD analysis project Ga0068863, IMG submission 66596) | Switchgrass rhizosphere microbial communities from Kellogg Biological Station, Michigan, USA - KBS Switchgrass S6-2 | ecosystem: Host-associated > Plants > Roots > Rhizosphere > Soil ...
GGCGGCGATGGCGGCGGGTGGTAAATGTTAGTTCGAACGACCCAAGAACCCGATGTGATGGAGGCCGAGGCGATCCGCGGCTGGCTGCAGGCGTACATCAACGAGTACTGCATCTACCGGGTTAAGCCTGGAGACCCACTGCTCAACGGCAACATCGCGCCAACCAAATACACCTGGCAGTTTTACTTGCGCCGCGGTCTCACCAACCCTGAGTTTCTGCGCGGCGTCGCCAAGCTGTTCTGGCAAAAATTCACGCCGCTCTATGAGAAGCGCAAATTCCAGATCGGCGGCATCGAGACCGGCGCGACGTCGCTGGCGGCGGTGCTGGCGGTTACCGGGCCACCTGGCTTGAACTGCTTTATGATCCGCCAGGATCCGAAGAAGTATGGCCTGCTTAATCGGTTCGAAGGCATGATCGATTACAGCCTGCCGGTGCTGCTGATTGACGATCTGTGCGGCTCGAAAAAGAGCATGCTGAAGGCGTCATGGCATTGCGCATATAACGGCCTGTCGCTGTACGATTGCGCGTTCGCGGTGGTCAACAAGTACACCGGTCGCGGCCCACATCCGAGCATGGCGAAGGCGATCGGCCCGCACTTTCGCGTTCGCACGCTGTTCGACCTGAATGATTTCGACCTCGATTACGACGTCTATGAGCGGTGGCACAAACACCCGCCGCCCGAATGGCGGCTCGATACGGTGACATACAGCGCCGGGATCGGGAGAAAGCAAGCCATGCTCGATTACGTCTACGGCCACGACGCCCTGGTCTCTAAATTTGTCGCCGATTTGATCCCGACGGTGCGCGAGCGCGGCTTCGCTAAATGCACGACCATGGGCGTGATTGACGCCACCGGCAAACTGATCGGCGGCGTCATCTATCACAATTGGGAACCAGACGCCCGCATCATCGAGATGTCGGTCGCGGCGATCCCAGGCTCCAACTGGCTTTCACGTGAAACAGTCCGGCGGATGTACAGCTACCCGTTCCACGAGCTCGACTGCCAGATGGTGGTCAACCGAATGGACATCGACAACGAGCGGCTGCTGTCGCAGTGCGCGCGGCTTGGCTACGACTTCATCAAGTTTCCGCGCATGCTCGGTCCCGACCATGACGGTGTCATCGGGCAGCTGACGCGCGAAGCCTGGGAAGCCAACAAGTTTAACCAGCGGTGGCATCACCATGTGCCAGCCGTCGTCAAGGAGGCCGCGTAAAATGCCCAATCCGTACATGAACACTGGTGTGCAGGATCAGCGCGACGCCATCACCAAGGCGCTCATGAACATCGCAGCGCCACCGCCGCAGGTGCCGCCGCCGAACATGCCGCAGCCCAACCCGCAGATGCAGCTGCCGCAAATGCCGCCGCCTGGCGCGCCGCCGCAGGGGCGCCCCGCGCCGCTGCCACTGCCCGGTACCATGCCGCTGTCGCCGGGAATGCCGCCCCAGCAACCTGGCATGGGGGGCATGATGGCTGGCGCGCCACCGCCTGGTGCACCGCCACAGATGCCGCCGCAGGGAATGCCGCCCCAGGGCATGCCGCCGCAGAGAATGCCACCCAGGTAGGAACATACGATGAGCAAGCCGGAAGCACCGACGCCTCCCAACCCGATCGAGACTGCACGTGCGTCGACGTCGACTAACGTCGCGACCGGCGTTGCCAACGCGTTCCTGAACAACGTCAACCAGGTCACGCCGCAGGGATCGCTGAGCTACAACCCGACCGGCAGCTACAACTGGGCCGATCCGGTCACCGGCACCAATTACAACATTCCGACCTTCACTGCGACGCAGACGCTATCGCCGCAACAGCAGGCGATCCAAGGTCAGAACGAGGCCGCGCAATATAACCTGGCCGGCATGGCCAACTCGCAGTCGGGGCGAATATCGAGACTGCTCGGCCAGGAGATGAACACCAGCGGGCTGCCGCAGGCGGGTAACCCCAACGCCATCAAAGGCCTTGGCCAGGCGCAGACCTCATTCGACACCGGCGGTCCACTCAACACTTCGTTCGACGCTGGCGGCCCCATCAAGTCGAGCTACGCGCCGGAGGGTAATTACAGCACCGATCGGCAACGCGTCGAAGACAGCCTGATGCAGCGCATGAACCCGCAGCTCGCGCTTGAGCGCCAGGGCGTCGAGCAGCGGCTAGCTGATCAAGGCATCCGCTACGGCTCGCAGGCCTACACCTCGGCGATGGACGACTATAACCGACAGGCCAATGACGCACGCTTCGCTGCGGTCGGTCAGGCTGGGGCTGAACAGGCGCGCATGAACGCGATGGCAGGCCAGGAGGCCGCATTCCAAAACCAGGCGCAGGAGCAGCAGTACAATCAGAACCAGGGCCAGGCCGCGTTTGGCAACCAGGCGCTGGGGCAGACCTTCACCCAGAATGCGGCGCTGGCTTCGTTTGGCAACGCCGGCCTGGCGCAGCAGATGGCTCAGGCGCAGTCCGGCTTTAACGCCGATCAGGCTGCGCGTAACGCCGCGCTGCAGGAGCTCTACCAGTCCCGCAATCAGCCGATCAATGAAATTACCTCGCTGCTGTCAGGTTCGCAGGTCAACAGCCCGAATTTCGTCAACACTCCCGGCAGCCAGATCCCGACCACCGACGTTGGTGGCCTCGTCAATCAAAATTTCCAGCAGCAGATGGGCGTCTACGGCCAGCAGAACCAGAACTGGCAGTCGATGATGGGCGGCATCCTCGGCCTCGGCGCCGGCGCCATGAAGCTGTCTGACGAGCGCGAGAAGAAGAACATTGATCAGGTAGGCACGGTGTTTGCCTACAATGAAAGCGCCGAGCGCGAGAAGCTGCCGATCTACGAGTACCAGTACAAAGACGATCCAGCCGCAATCCAGCACATCGGCCCGATGGCGCAGGACGTCAAGAAGGTCGACCCGAAGGCAGTCAGCAACGTCAAGACACCGGCTGGCAAGACCCGCATGGCGATCGACACCAGGCGCGTGATGGGCAACATCCTGAAGGCGGCATGAGATGGACAACACCAACCCGCTCAGCTTCATCTTCAACGGCAACGACCCGAATGTAAATTCGCAGCTGCGGCAACGCATCGCGCTGGCGATGCTGGCCAAGCAGAAGAAATTTCCAAAGACCTTCGGCGAAGGCCTGTCCGCGATCGGCGAGAGCCTCGGCGAGATGGGCACCATGCGCCGGATCGAGCAACAGGATCTAGCCGACCAGGCCGCCGACAAGAACCTGGATCCCGGCGTCTCGGCCGCCGTTGCGCCGGCTCAACGCGGCGCTGACATCACGGCGCCAGCGCCAGCTGCTGGTCCGGTCGCCGCCTACACGCCAGATCCTGCCGACGCCGAGCCGGCGGCACCAACGGCCCTGGCGCGACCGCCGATGCCGGCACCAGGCTCGCTGCCACCTACTGGCGCGCCCGGCAACACCGGCGCAACCACGTTCCCGCCACCGTTCCAGCCGCCAGCGGGGGTGCCCGCGGGGGTGCCAGCAGGGCATCACCCGATGCTGCCGGCGCTCGACCAAAAAAACTTCAACTCGATCGATGCCATGGCCGGTTCGCCGGAGCTGATGCCTGGTGCGGCTCCAGCCCCAGCCCCAGCGGCACCTGGTGACGACCCGCGCCGCGCGATCGCGCTCGCCATGCTGCGGCAGGGCAATCTTGGCCAGCCGCAATCTTCCGCGTTCGCGCCAGCTGCGGCAGCAGCGCCACCACCACGGCCATCGGTGGCCAATTTCGGCCAGCCGCCGGTGCTGGCGCCAACACCCGCGCAGCCCGCGCAACTGGACCCGCGCGCCGCGATCACTGAGGCGCTGGCGCCGAAGCCGCCGGATCAGGTGGCGCTCAATGCACCACCACCGGCACCGACACCACAGCCGCAGATCCAGCAGGCACCGCCGCAGCGGCAGATCGCCCAGGCGCCAGAACAACCGCCGGCCATCCCTGGCTACGTGCCGCCAAGCGGTGGACCGGAGCCGGGCGTGCCGACCAAGACGCCATACAGTGACGCCGAACTCACAGCGATGCGTCAGTTCAACGAGGCCAAGCGCACCGGCAACACCTATACCCAGGAGCGCACCGCCAAGGAACTGGCCGTGCTGGCCGAGAAGCGCCAGTACGAAGACGCGCGCAACCTGGATGTCTACAAGGAAAAACTGAAGCAGCGTGACGAGGCCAACAAAGCCCGCGAGGCCGCGCGCACCACGCAGGCCGGACGGCAAAACGAGTTTGAGAAGGCGCAGACCGAACTGGTCGAGAAGCGCAACGAAGCCGAGATTGTCCGCCGCAGCAACATGAAGCCAGAGGAGCTCTACAAGCGCCTCGACACCGACAAGCAAAGCGTAGACCAGGCGATCAAGGCGCAGTCCGCACAGGCGCTGGCGCGCAAGGCGATCAAGGACGGCGTCGTCACTGGCTACGGTGCCAATATGCGCCTGGCCAAGGACAAGTTTGCCGATTGGGCCTTCAAGAACGGCCTGAAGGGCGACGAGGCCGCCAACACCGAAATCATGAACGCAGCTCTGAAGGCGGGCCTGTCGGAAGCGATCAAGACCGTCAACGGCGAGGGCGGCACCGGCGTGTCCAACACCGACGTGCGGATCGCGGAGGGCATCTCCGGCTCCGACATCAATCTGCAGCAGAAGACGATCCAGACCATCATGGACCGCGCGGCCGAGATCAATTTCCGCAAGATCAATCGCTACGAGGACTATGTCGACAAGACGCTCGGCGGCCTGCCGGTCGAGCTGCGCTACCGCTCGACCCATGGCCCGACCGCGCCGGCGGCCAAGATCGACATGCTGATGCAGGCCCAGTCCGATCCGGCCAAGGCGGAGCTCTACCGCAAATATTTCGACGACATTTACGGCCCAGGTTCGGCCGAGCTCGAGCTGGCGCGCGTCGAGCGCCTGCAACGGCGGCGGGCACGGGGAGGCTGAGATGGCCAGCAACAACCCGTTCGACGACGACTACATTCCCGGTGCGGTGCCGGCGCGCCCACCAGTGCCGACGGCTGGCACGCCCAGCGTTCCAATCTCGCGCGGCAATCCATTCGAAGAAGGCAATGTCGTCGAGGCCAGGCCGCCGTCGACACTGATGGGCAACGCGGCCGACTTCATGAAGGCGGGATCCAACACCGGTACCTTCGGCATGCGCGATCGGTTCGCTGGCGCCGTCGACTGGCTGCGCGGCCAGGCGCCGAGCTACTCCGAAGGCGTCAATCGTGAGGTGGCCGACAGCGCCATGCGCCGCGAGCGCAGCCCGATCATTTCCGCGGCCGGAGACGTGGCTGGCGGCGTCGGCCAGGCGTTTATCCCTGGCGTCGGTGCCGCGGGGCGGTCGATCGCCGCGGGCCTTGGCGGCTCGCTGCCGGCCCGTATAGCCGGCTATGGCATCGAAGGCGGCCTGCTCGGCGCTGGCCAGGCCGCAGGTGGAACCTACAGCGAGAAGCCGGAAGATTACGCCAAGGCGGCCATGGCCGGCGGTGGCTTTGGAACAATGGTCGGAGCGCCATTTGGCGCGCTGGCCAAGGTAGCGCCGCGCTCAATGGCGGCGGTCCCATCATCAGGCGAGTTGAAAGGCGCGGCGAGTGGTGGCTATACTGCCACCCATTCAATCCCGGTCGCGTATGACGCGCCGCATTTTTGGGGAGGCCTTGACGCCCTTGAACAGCAAATACTCAGGACCAGTAACCCGGTTAGATCGCCATCAGTATTTGACACCATCGAACGTGGTCGAGGGGGTCGCAGTCAGATGGGACAGCCCGGTGTCACTGGCGCCACCGTCAGCCCCAAAGACATCGATGCCTTGCGCCAGCAGCTCACCGGTGTCGCCGAACCGGGCGCCGGGCAGGCTCGCCGCTGGCTGGACAGCTATATGCAAGACCCTAGCGGCGTGGTTCGAGGCACCGATGCCCAGAGGGCAGAGATCGCAACACTCCTCAACAACGCGCGCGGCAACTGGCGCGCCGGCAAGCGCACCGAAACCGTCGAGAACACCAACCAGTACGCCGAAGATCGCTTCCACACGGCCAACTCTGCCCAAAACGCCGGTAACACGTATCGGCAAAAACTAGTCGCGCTACTTAATCCGACCAGCCGCGAAGGCAAATGGTTTAATCCGTCGGAGAAGTCGGACATCCGCGATGTCACTCGTGGGGAGGCGGTAGCCAACGCCCTGCGCACTTCAGGCAACGCCGCGCGCGGCATCACCGGCCAGGCCGCCGGCGGTGGCGGCATCGCCGGCGCCATCGCGACTGGCGACCCGACGCCATTGTTAGCGCTTGGCGTGCCTGTCGTCGGCAGCGCGCTGAAGGGTGTCGGCAATCAGATGACGGTACGCCACGCCGGCGAGCTCGCCGACAAGATGGCGATGCGCTCGCCGCTGTACCGTGACCGCGTCGCCAACGCGCCGACGCTGCCTGGCGAAGGCCTCGGCAACGCTTACGAAGGCGGTCGCAACGCCATCACCAACCAGCTTATCAATCAACTGCGGATACGCGGTTACATGGACCCAGAGGCCGAGCAGCCTTAAGGAGATACACAATGCCTCGTGATGGCTCCAATATCTACAACCTGCCGTTTCCCGCCGTGGTGGCTGGCACCACGATATCGAGCGGGGTTTACAACGGCTTCACCAACGACGTAGCCCAGGACCTCAACACGCCGCGGCCGATCGTGGCCGGTGGCACCGGCGCCAACAGTGCCGACCAGGCGCTGTATAATCTGGCCGCCGAGAAGGCCGCCCAGCTCGTCACCAACTACGACGCGCATCTGTTCATTCCCGGCTCGTTTTACTCGGCAACAACCGCCACCGGCGAGCCGGTAGACGGCCAGGCCTTCTCCGGCGTCGCCTACATCAACGAACCGCTTGCCAATCCGCCAACTAATCTGAACGTCACGCTGGAGGCGCGCAGCGTCACCGATGGTCGGCTGTTCGTACGGCGCAAGATCGCCGGCGTCTGGGGTGCCTGGCAGCTCGACGGTGATCTCTCAGGCGTCAACGCCGCGATCGCGCTCAAGGTTGACAAGGCCGGCGACACCATGACCGGCATGCTGGTGCTGCCGGCGACGGCGCCGACACTGGGCACGCACGCTACCAATAAGACTTATGTAGATGCAGCGGATGCTGCACTGGTAGCGACCAACACCACACAGGATACCGCGATCAACAACCGCGTGCGCCACGACGCATCGCAAGGTCTATCCGGAGCACAACAGCTGCAGGCGCGCCAGAATATCTACGCCGCGCCATTCGACGCGATGGCCTACAACGGGCTGCAGATCAATGGCAGTATGGACGTCTGCCAGTCCTTTGATAATTCGATTGCGACGGCGGCGACGGCAAACACCACGCAATACTGGGGCGATATGTGGCGGGTGGGGTTTTTCCGCTCTGCGACGCTGGCGATTAACGTGCAGAAACTTTCCTTTGGGACAACGCCGTCGCTGACGGCACCGCCCGGCTTCGCTAATTCATTAAGCGTTCGCGCCACCACCGGTCTGACCACGCTGGCAACGGGTGATATGGTTTATTTGGAGCAGCCGATTGAAGGCGTTCGGACACGCCAGCTGGCACTCGGGACAGCCAGCGCCTCTTCACTAACGGTAGGGTTCTGGGTCTGGTCAACCATTTCCGGTACCTGCACGGTGACGCTGCGCAACGCGCCTGCGCCTGCCACGCGCTCCTGCCCGATCAACGTCTCGATCCCGAACGCAGGACAATGGAATTACGTCACCGCGACCTTTCCCGGTGACACTGCTGGGACGTGGCTGAATACGACCGCCACCGGCATGTTCATCGACATCTGCTGCGGTACTGGTGCGACATGGCAGGGCACCAACGGCGCGTGGCAGGCAGGAAACTTCTTCGGCACGTCAGCCACCACCAACTTCATGGCGACGACCGGCAACGTGTTTGCGGTGGCCGGCTTCGGCGCGTGGCCCGGTAACGAGGCTCCGCAGTCCGCGCGCTCGGCATTTATCATGCGGCCCTACCAGGACGAACTACTACTGTGTAAGCGATACCTCAACTGGGTTGTCCAGCCGAACGATTATGTAAATGGATATGGCTACAACGTCGCCACCGCCAACGCGATCCATAGCTTCATGCATCCGGTCGAGATGAGGGTAACACCAGCCGCGGCCATTATTGGAACGTGGGCGGGCACCAATTGCAGTGGGGTGGCGACAACCGGGGTTGGCGCAAAGTACTGGTCGATCTTCGCGGTCGTGTCGGCACTTGGCACCTATCAGTTCTCAAATACAGGTGCTGGAAGTGGCGTAAGTTTCGACGCTAGGCTGACGTAAAATGGTGCAGGAGGCCAAATCGTGGATCAGGGACAACTCCACTTTGATCTATTTCCTGATCGCGCAGTTCATTGCGATCGGTGCGTTCGTAGCGAGTGGACTGGCCTACATGGTGAAGCTGGAGACACGCGTTAACACGATGGAGACCCGCGGCGCGCACTACACAGTAGCCAGAATGGATGAGATGAAATTGAGGATTAACTCGCTGGAGCAGCAGATCGAAGCCAATGAGGCCAGCATCAAGCGCATCATCGACATCATGACCCGCGAGTTAGGGAAGCCAAGACCATGACCTACAAAAAGATCTGCATTTCTTCAGGTCACTCGGCCAAGGTGCGGGGCGCCAGCGGCTTCATCGACGAGGTCGACGAGGCCAGGAACGTGGTCGAGAAGCTGGCCGGCGAGCTGTTCGAGCGCGGTGTCACGGTTTACACATTTCACGACAACACCTCGACCACCCAGGACCAGAATTTAAAAACCATCGTCTCGTGGCACAACTCGCATCAGCGGGATTTGGATATTAGTATACACTTTAACGCGTATCAAACCACAACTAAACCCATGGGTTGTGAGGTTCTTTATAAGACCCAGGGCGACCTTGCGGCAGATCTGTCCGACGCCATTGCTGCGGTCGGTTTCATAGACAGAGGGGCCAAACGCAGAGATGACCTCTACGTGCTCAATCAATGTGATGCTCCAACCGTGCTGGCCGAGATTTGCTTCGTGGACAGCGAGGCCGACTGCCTTATCTACGCCGATGAGTTCGAGCAGATTTGCGCTAACCTTGCTAACTGCCTGGTGTCAGGAAATGAAGAAATCGCGCCATCGCCGCCTGAACCAGAAGAGGCGGGCGCGCTCTTTACGGCTTGCGGAAGATGCTCGGAGTTCGGCGGCCCCCACGATACTGGCGTCAGCGCCGACGAAGGCCTCGCCATCTGGCCAGGAAGCGATGCCGTCATCACCGAAGCCAACCAGCATCTATTCCTCGCCATTCCGCCGGCTGGAACAACTGGAATGGCGCGGCGGCTCAACCCTTGGATCCATTATCTCGCATGCAGGTGGGACTATGATGTTACTCCTCGCGAAATGCTTCGGGAAAATCTCGCGCTGGTTAGGTCTGTCGAAACTGGACGAGCGCTCGCCGCATTTCCCGCGGACTGGGGACCCCACGAAAACACCGGAAGAGTAGCGGACCTGTCGCCAGGGCTGATGCTTGATCTGGGCCTGAGCACGGACGACGAGGTGGAAGTGATCTTTCCATACGACCCGGAGGATTAATCATGGGATTGGTCAAGCAATGGATGATGGAGCAGCACGAAGAGGAAATGCGTCAGGAGCTGCGGGAATGGTTCAAAGACCGGCATGGCCGTTGGCCTAAACCGTGGGAGCTGACGCAAGCTGCCGACGACAAGGAAATGGAAGATGATCTTGAACACGCTCTGAGCAAGGACGATTAGCCATGCTAGCCTCGGTCATCACGTTCCTGATCTACATCTGCATCCTGGCGATTATCATTTATCTGGTGATCTTCGTGCTGCGCGACGTGATCGGGCTACCGATCCCGGCAAAGGTGATCCAATTGCTTTGGGTCATTGTTGCGCTGATCGCCATCCTGTGGCTTGTTCAGATGGTGATCGGGGGTGGCGGGTTTCACCTACCAAAGTTCTGACGCGCCTATCCTGCCGCCAGCCGAGCCGTTCAACCCTGGTGTCTGCCGTGGCTGCTAAGCCATCCCTCAAACCGTCCTAGGAGAACAATATGCTGAAGTCTTTCATCGCACTGGTTACACCGTTCGATCCGTCGCTGAAACCAGACCAGGGACTGCCGAAACCGCAGCCAGGGCAGCCGCCCCGCCCGGATCAGGGCCTGCCGGGACCGCAGCCGACCCCAACGCCGCCGGAGTGGATGTTGCCGCATCCTGAGAACCCTATCTATTACCCGCTGCCGCCTGGGGCGCCGGTTTACCCGGACCAGGGGCTCCCTGGCGAGCAACCGCATCCTGACCAGGGTCTGCCAGGATCCCAGCCGCGACCTGACAACACGCTGCCAGGATCGCAGCCGAAGCCGGATCAGGGTCTGCCGGGATCACAGCCGCGGCCGGACCAGGGTCTGCCTGCGTTCCCGTCGCATCCCATCGTTCTGCCGCCTGATAGCGGCGGGTGGGAGCCGATTTATATCTGGGGACCAGGGGACGCGCGGCCGACGCCGCCGATTGCACTGCCGCCCGAGGGCTCGGCACCGCCGTCTGGCAGCAAGGTCACGTGGAAGGCGATCTGGACGCCGGAAAATGGCTGGCAGACCATCGCTGTGGTGGTACCCGGGGGGCCGACCGCGACGCCATCAAAAAAGTAGCCTAGATGGCTTGGCTGGGCTAGGCTTCGGAGGCTCTGTGAAGAGCACTCGATGTGATGGTCGGGATGTAGAGTAGCGTAGAGTAAGCGCCAGACCGGGAACTAAGCCCCCCCGGTCTGGCGTTTTTCGTTAGTTCAGCATCTTCTTGAAGAAAGCCTCGCCATCGGCGAAGTCGGTCGGATGCAGGATCAGCAGCGCGCCCGGCCTTTCCAGTACGTCTTCGGTCAGGCCGCCAATGCGGCCAGAGTAGATGAGGGCATGGTCGCTGATCCTGACCACGAGACAGCGACCGACCGGCATGGTGGCATCTTGTGCAACCTTGATGGTTCCTTCCATTAGTCCAACCTCGCGACTGAAAAACTTCCGTCCTTGACCTGAAAGATGGCGACGATGCCGTGAGGATACACCACGATCATTTCGTCGCGCAGTGGCCACATCGCGATCGGATGTCGTGGCGGGTCTCCGGGGAAGGTCAGCACCATACCCCTGGTCGTGAACCCCTTGATCGGGATCCAGCCGCCGCCATGGGCGTAGTTGGCGTCGAATTGATCCCGCGCGCAGCGCGGATCGTCTTGGTCGATGAAGTCAGGCAGCATGCCGAGTTCATCGGGGTGATGGTCTTTCAAGATAGCGATCTGATTATAGGCCATTTTATCCTCGACAGTTGAAAACGATGCAGGCGTAGATGACGGTGAGCAAACCTACGCTGATGATGGCGGCGGCGAAGTGCAGGCTGATCATGTGATGGTTCCCCAATTGCATTAACGCAATTGAACCTACAATGGCCTCCGTCCCATTGCAAGTGTGTCTTTTCCGTTCTTGCGGATCACATTGTTACCACGCTATGGTCACACCGTTCACATTTGGGAAAAATCACATGCGCATCACACCGATTGCAGCAGCGGCACTCACATGCCTGCTGTCGACGACCTCCTACGCCCAGACCACGACCGCTACCGGCGTTGGCATCTCTGGCGCCGAGAGTAATTCCGGCGCACTGGCAGTGGCGAATAACCGGGGAAACGGCAATTCGAGCTTGACCGTCAACAACCCGGCCAACACGTCAGCGACAGTCAACTCGACGGTGTCAGGGACCACCACACAGAATATCAACTCGACGGTATCAGGAGCGACCACCAGCCGACTGGTGTCGTCGGGAACCACGACAGTGCGGACGGCGCCATCGATGGTGGCTCCGGGTCTTGCCGCGGCTGGACTGGAGACGTGTCTTGGCAGCGCCTCCGGCACCGTGTCAGCTATCGGGTTTGGTATCGGCGGTGGCTCGACCTATGCCGACGAGGGCTGTCAGGCCCGCCTCGACAGTAGGACGCTGTATGCCTACGGCCTCAAGGCGGCGGCCGTTGCCCGCCTCTGCCAGCGTGTAGACATCTGGCGCTCGATGCCTGACATGTGCGCCCAGTATTGGCCTGTCGGCCAGCCCTACCCAGCTGGGATCTATGTCGCCCCTGCAGGTGTCGCGATCACGATGTCGGCGAACAGCGGCGTCGTCCGCGTTGTCAACGGGCGGACAGGCGTCGAGGGTGACTGCCTGAACTACAATGCCGGCGCGCAGAAGTGCTATCATTGGCTTGGCGATAAGCCACGCAAGAGGCAGACGGTCGCCAACGTTCAGGCGCCGCACCGCATCGTGGTTAAGCCGCCGAAGGAACGGCCGAAGGAAGAGCCAAAGGTCGAGCCGGCTAAGGTCGAACCTCCCAAGACCTAATCAAATTCGGTGGGGGTGCACTCCCCCACCGAATAGTGCACAGGCAGCAATTCTGCTGCCTGTTTTTCAACGCAACCTCGTGATGACTACCATGAAGAAGTTTCTTATCTCGTCCGCCGCTCTCGTCGCTTTGACGTGCTCGGCGTCCGCTGCCCAGTTCAACCTGGGTACTGGTATCACCTTCGGCAACGTGCTGACCAACGCAGGCACCATCTCGGCCGGTAACGCCGCGGCGGGTTCGCTCGCCACCGGTCAAGTTCAAAGCATCGGAACGGGCTTTTCTGTGACCGGTCCGGGGCCTATTGGGACGACGACCGCTGGCGTTGGTGCCTCTGTCGGGCAAGCGGGATCGGTCAGTGGTGCGGCTAGTGTCGGTAATGGCGCTGCGCTGACCCAAGGCTCGGCCCAGATCATTGGCGTTGGTGCCGGCATTGGTCTCAAACTGCCCTGAGTAGGCCCCCCCGACAAAGGGGTAGTTCTGAGCGGATCGGCCCCGGTGACCTCAGCCACCGGGGCCTTTCTGTTGCCAGATGGCTGGCTAATGGCTACAATGCAATAATGAAAAAACTCCATCCCACTGCACAGCAGCTGCTCGACGAGATCGACGCCTACTGCAAACTCACCGGCACCGACCGTACCGCCTTCGGGCTGCAGTCTGTCAACGATGGCCACTTCATCGCCAGGATGGAGCAGGGCCGCATCCCCAAGATCCCGACCATGGACCGCGTGCGGAACTTCATGGCGAGGAAGACCAAGGCGGTGCGGCGGTGAGCGATCTGGTGTATCGCCTTCGCAAGAAGAAGGAAGTCATTCGGTACGAAGCTGCCGACCGCATAGACGAGCTGGAGGCGGCGCTGCAGTTCATCGCGGATGGCTACGAAAACCACAACATTAACCACGTCGATTACCGTGTGAAGGTCTATCAGGTGGCGCTGGATGCGCTCCACAAATGATCAAGGTCACAGACTGGACACCGCGGATTGACGACCGAATGCGTGAGCTGCATGCTACAAAACTGTCGTTTACCGATATCTCGGCCCGGCTTAATGCCGACTTTGGTTTATCAACGACGCGCAACGCCTGCATCGGTCGTGGCCGGCGGATAGGGCTGGAGAAGCGCGCCTATCCACCGCCACGGATACCCAAGGCGCCAAAGCCGCGCCGGTCACGCAAGGGAAAGAAGCGGTGGATACCGCCTCCGGCACCGCCGATCGTGCCTGAAGAGCCAGTGGTTATCCCTGGGCGGTTGACGATGCTGCAGCTGGACGGCCAGACCTGCCGATGGCCGAGCGGCACCAAACCGCCATACACTTATTGCGGAGATCCGATTTATGACGATCGACCGTATTGCCACGTGCACTGCAAGATGTCCTACCAGAAGCCGGAGAAGACGTGGTCATGATCATCCTGGCGATCGACCCCGGCATCACTGGCGCGCTGGCGTTCTACGACAACGAGCAGTTAAAGGCGGTGGCTGTCCATGACATGCCGGTACTGGACGGCGATGTCGATCCGCATGCTCTAAAAGAGATAATTAATACCTATCAACCCGCCCTTGCCATTATCGAGCATGTCAGTCCGATGCCGAAGGAAGGCGTGCGCAGCGTCTGGCGCTTCTCGGCCGCCTTCACCACGGCATGCGTGGTGGTGAAACTGGCCAACATACCGTTGACACTGGTGACACCCGCCAAATGGAAGAGAACAATGGGGCTGAAAGGCGGCAAGGAAGGCAAGGAGCAGGCACGCGACTGGGTGATCAATATGTTTCCGTCATATCACCCGTGGTTCAAGCTGAAGAAGCACCACGGCCGTGCTGAGGCGATGATACTGGCGGTCTATGCCGCCCAACTCCCAACCATCAGGAATTATCGAAATGATCCCGAACTACCTCCATCACAGCCCGTCGTCGCTTAACCAGTTCGCGGCTTCGCCGGCGTTGTTCGTGCTGGAGCGCATCCTCGGGCTGAAGCAGGTGGTCGGCTCGCCGGCCCATCGTGGCGTTGGCGTCGAGGCCGGCGTTGCGTTCGGCCTGACCAACCCAAAGGCCAGTGAGAAGCGCGCCATCGAGGCCGCCTACACCGCCTATGATACTGTCAGCGCGCTATCACCTGACGATCGCAAGGAGCGGTATCGTGACAACATCCCTGACATGGTGGCGCAGGCGCTCGACGAGCTGCGGCCCTATGGCGAGCCGACGTCGGTGCAGGGCTACATCAGCCGGCCGATCGAAGGGTTGCGACTGCCGATCGTCGGTTTCTATGACTTCCTGTGGGAGGACAAGGGTATCGTGGTGGATCTCAAGACCACCGAGCGGATGCCATCAGAGATCAAGATCCCACACGCGCGCCAGGTCTCGTTTTACACTGGCGATAATCACCAAGGCCGGCTGACTTACGTGACACCGAAAAAGTGCCAGACCTACATGCTGGAGAACACGCGCGAGCATTACGAGGCGTTGCTGAAGCTGGCGAAAACTGTGGAAAACTTTTTGAGCTTAAGCAACGATCCGAAGTTTTTCACCACGATTGTGGCGCCAGATCTGGAGAGTTTCTACTGGGCTGCTCCGCACATGCGGCAGCTTGCGTTCGAGCATTTCGGCGTCTAAGTTCGACGCCAACATCCGATACCGGGTTAGCCGGTGTGGTTCTGATCCAGACCTTATTGGATCATTTGGAGACTAAAATGGTAGAGCAGACAAACGTGTTTGGTTTTTCGACTGAGCCTTCGGCTAGCGGCGACTTCACCCCCATCATCAAGTATGACGCACGCGCTGGCCGCGTGTTTCGTGTTGACCGGGTGCAGACCACAGATGGTTTCGCCAATGACCCCGTTGACATCACCGCGACCTTCAAGGCCGTGGTTGACTTCGAAAACATCGAAGTCGGCTGGATTGATTTCCCGGTTGGTTCGGCGCCATCGTTCTCGCTAGTGCAGATGGGCAACCAGCTTCCGGCACGTCCCTCAGCCAAGCATAAGAACGGCATTCGCATGCTGCTCAAGCTGTCGAAGGCGTGCGGCGGTGACAAGCCGGTGCGCGAGATTGCCGGCACTTCGAAGGCGTTTCTGGGCGGTGTCGAGCAGGTCTATGCCGAATACGCGCGCGAGAAGGCGAAGAACCCCGGCCAGTTGCCGGTGCTGTCGCTGGTGTCGACGACACCGATCGTCAGTGGCAATGGTGCCACCAAGAGCACCAACTACCGCCCGACCTTCCGCATTGATGGCTGGGCCAAGCGTCCTGACGATCTGATCCACACTGTTGCACCGCAAGCAGCAACCAATGGATCTGCAGCAACCAATGGCGCTGGTGCTGCACCCTCGACTGGAGGCCAGACGGTTCCGCCGCCGAATAATTTTCGGCCAGGCAACACTGTCCCTCAGGTCAATACAAATCTGGATGACGACTTCGGCTGATCGGGAGTAGTTTGGTGCGCGTCACCTAACTGACACAAAATGGCCGGGCCAGCACTCCCATGCTGCCCGGCCTACACCCGTATTCCCGCGTTTAACCAGTCATACAGGCTGTTCCATGGATATAAACGATATCGGTGTGCCGTCCAATAGCGGTTTCGATCCTGAATTTGCTGCAGCTGCCGACTGGGCGAGGCTCTATCGCTCGGCCGGCG
>Ga0068863_100003276_pt1 | contig 15984 bp, 12 predicted proteins | sample KBSSwiS62_FD_66596 | JGI IMG/M metagenome (GOLD analysis project Ga0068863, IMG submission 66596) | Switchgrass rhizosphere microbial communities from Kellogg Biological Station, Michigan, USA - KBS Switchgrass S6-2 | ecosystem: Host-associated > Plants > Roots > Rhizosphere > Soil ...
GCAAAACGACGGGCACCGAAAACCGCCAGGAGAAATGTCCCCAGCAACGGCATCCCTAAAACGAACCAAAGTTCCACTGTTACTCCTCCCTCAGAGACTCAAGGTGATGCAGGTCGAGGCTGTCGAATTGTTCACGAATCTGAAAGAAGAAGATTCCGAGAATAAAGACCGCAACCAGGAGATCGAGTGCAATGCCCAACTCGATCACCATAGGCATTCCGTAGGTGGCACTGGTTGCAGCCAGGAAGAGACCGTTTTCCATGGCAAGAAATCCAATCACCTGGGTAACGGCCTTGCGCCGCGTGATCATCATGAGGAAGGAGAGCAGAATGACAGCAAGAGCAATGCCGATCGTATGTCGGGTGACGGTTGTGGCGAGGAGGCTGATTGGCTGGGCGAGGCCAAACGCGAAGATCACAAGCACCAGCCCGACGAGCATGGTAATCGGAATGTTGACAAGGCGCTCATTGTCCCATTGGGCCCCAAGCCTCTTGATCAGGGTATGAAGAATCAAGGGCAGGGTGATGACCTTGAGGATCAATGTGAGCGCTGCAGAGAAATAGAGCTCGGTTAGCCCAGCTTCGTGCGCAACCAGGGATGTTGAAAGGAACAGGATCGCGCCCTGCCATGCGAACAGTGTGATCAGTTGCTGCGTTCGCCGCGTGGACAACATGGCAAACGAGATGAGCAGCATGCACGCAGCAAGAAGATTCAGCAATTGGACATCCAGATGGGATCTAAGCACCTGTGTTCCCTCCCAACAGAAGGTGAACGAGTAACCCAAGGACGGCGATCAGAAAAGCCATCGCCATGAACTCGGGAGCTCGGAAGATTCGCAGTTTCGCTGACACGGATTCAATAAGCGCAAGCATCGCTCCGCAGAGAGCGAGTTTCACAACGAGCGTGACAAGTGCGATCAGAACCGCACCTACGGTCGCTCCGTGAATCGCGATGCCCCAGGGCAGAAACAGCGCAATTCCTATGCATGCATAATTGAAAAGCTTGAGGCTCGATGCCCATTCGATCAAGGCAAGGTGCCGCGCCGAGTATTCAAGCACCATGGCCTCGTGGATCATCGTGAGTTCGAGGTGCGTGGTTGGATTATCGATGGGGATGCGCGCATTTTCGGCCAGCAGAACCATGACAAACGCAATAGCGGCAAATACTACGCTGGGATCGATCGCCGATGGATGCGTAGCGTAGTTGTCGACCATGCCTGTGAGTGCGGTGGTTCCAAAGAGGAGAAAGGCATTGAAGAAGACCATCAGGATCGCGGGTTCAGCAAGGAATCCGATCATCATTTCGCGGCGGGCCCCGAGCGTTCCAAACGCGGTTCCAACGTCCATCGCCGCAAGCGCCTGAAACACTCTCGCGGTAGCAAAGAGCCCGATCAGTGCAATGGCATCGGCCGCATGCGCAAAGGGCAGATCCGTCACAACCGAAGGAATGATCGCCGCGGCGAGGACCATGGTCCCAAAGAGCACGTAGGGAGCAGTGCGAAACAGCCGAGACGCATTCTCAGCCAGTACCGCATCCTTGTGGAAGAGCTTGCGCAGCATGCGATATGGCTGCGTCAAGGGTGGCGCGGTCCGGTTCTGCATCCAGGCGCGGCATTGCGCGATCCAGCCGGAAAACAGAGGCGCCAGCGCGATGGCGAGAAGGACCTCTCCGAATTGCCAGACGAATGCGACTCCCCTCATAGCACGAACACCAGCAAGCCAAGTAACGTGAGGAAACTGTAGAGCAGGTAGAACGCGAGTCGTCCACCCTGCAGAAAGCTGACCGCATCCGCCAATCGCTGCACTGCGGCGGCGATGGGCTTGTAGAGCGCTCGCCAGAAGCGGTCTTCAATGTAAACGCGGTACCGAGGCGTCAGATCTGATGCGGAGGGAAGATCTCGCTCCATCCAGAAAAACGCGCCGAACATGTGTCGGATCGGTTGGCCGAATCCTTCAGCAGTGTCCTGCATGCGGGACGTTTGCCAGGGATACCCACAATCCCAAGCAGGTGTTCTTCGCATGCGACCGTGTGCGATAAGGCGCACCGCGAGGAACGTCACTCCTACAACGCAGAGGATGACCGCAAGAAAAACCCATCCACTGTAGGAAGCCTGCTCCGGCGCAATCGGGGCAATACGCCAAACGGAAGGGTCCGAAGCAATTGTCTGCCCAAGGAGCATTCCAGTGGTCTTTCCGGCTGCGTGCAGCGCGAGTTGCGGCTGCACGCCAATTGCGACACAACCGGCGGCGAGCCATGCCAGTCCGATACGTTCCAGCCAATTCGCATCATGGGCTTCGGACAACAATGTCTCGCGGGGCTGCCCGAGAAAGATTACGCCATAGAACTTGACCATGACATACGCTGCGAGAGCGACCGTAAGCGCCAGTGCCGCCGCCCCGAGTGGAATCAGCATGTTGATGAATGCATGAGGCAGCTGCGGAGTATAGAGAAACGACTGCAACAGCAACCACTCCGACACGAAGCCGTTAAGCGGAGGCAAACCCGCGATAGCCAAGGTACCGATCAGCGCCAGTCCAGCAACCCACGGCATGGGGCGAATCAGGCCGCCGAGTTTGCCGAGACTACGATGCCGCGTAGCGTGTAAAACACTGCCGGTAGCCAGAAACAACAGGCTCTTGAAGAGCGAATGATTGAGGGCATGGATGAGTGCCGCGGCCAGCGCCAGTGCGGCGTAGAGACGCATATTGCTAGCCGCGAACAGGATGGACAGCCCAATGCCGGTAAAGATCAGTCCGATATTCTCAATCGAGGAGTAAGCCAGCAAGCGCTTCATGTCTGTCTGAACTGCGGCAAAAACTGCACCGTACAAAGCCGAGAAGATGCCGAGTGTAAGGACTACGACTCCCCATCGCCAGGACTGAACATGCAAGAGATCAAACGTGATTCGCAGCAACCCGTAAATTGCTGTCTTGAGCATCAGACCGCTCATCATTGCCGAGACCGGAGAAGGCGCTGCAGGATGCGCTTCCGGCAGCCATACATGCATTGGCACGAGTCCCGCCTTCGCTCCAAAACCGAGAAGCGCCAATGTAAAAGCAGCCGTTGCCCAGAACGGCGTCAAAGACGCGCTGCGCATCGCATCCAGAGTGAATTGCCAACTCCCCCCCTGCATGACTCCGAAACTGAGCAGGATACAAACCGCGCCGAGATGCGCCATCAGCAGATAGAGGAATCCTGCGCGCCGGATTTCCGGTAGCCGGTGCTGCGATGTGACAAGGAAGTATGAGGCGAGGGCCATCGTCTCCCAGGCCACCATGAAGAGATAAGCATCGTCAGCCAGCATCACCACAGCCATGCTGGCAAGAAACACGTGGTAATGGAGGCCAAGCAGACCATGCGCGGTGCCTTCGCCACTACGGAAATACCCCGCTGCAAACGTAGAAATTCCCGCACCAGACAAGCCAAGAATCATTAGAAAGAAGGCAGAAAGCGCATCCAGCCGCAGATGGAAAGGAAGATCCGGCAATCCCAGAGGCAGTGTCATCACTTCAGGCGCGTGACCGCCAATCAGAAACGCTCCAGCCAGGAGAAACATGCCCACACACAGTACTGCTCCTACTGGAAACAGAAAGCGCGCAACGTAACGAATGCTGTGCGGCCGCAGCAGGCAGGCAATCGCGATCACCGGCCAGCTAGCCACGATGAGTAGCGTGGAAGCTAGCGGGTGACTCAAAATGGAGTTGAGGAAATTGGCCCCGAGATGCGTGTTCAAGCGGAATCTCCTCGTCGAGCGCTCGCAACACGCACTAATAAGAATCCACTGAGCGGTAACCCTGAAGGGAACTGAGATGGCCCGCTCATTTGACGTTCTCCTGAGATTCGCCAACCTGTTCCAACAAGGCCATCGCTTCCGTGAGGTGTTTGTGGAAATAGCTGCGCATCAGGCCAAGGACTTCAAGCAAGATCGGGTCGCGAACGGAATAGAAGACCTGGTTCGCCACCTTCCGAGTCAACACAAGTTGTCTCGAGCGAAGAACCGCCAAATGTTGGGAGACATTGGACTGCTCCATGCCAAGTTCATCGATCAGTTCGCCAGCGGAGAGCTCTCGATTCCCAAGCAGTTCGATAATGGCTATTCGAGTTGGATGTGCGAGGGCCTGAAAAACATCTGCTTTGAAGCGACGCAGGGAATCGGGCATAACGAAATGATGATAACATAAGAATATTCGATATTTAGAATGTACTGATAGATAGCCGATAAGATATGTGACGCAAATCACACCCGAGTCAGCGGTTGGGTACTAATGTGGTCGCAACATGGCTGCCTCGTCGGCTCTTTGGTGTTTGGGAAGCGCCCGGATTGCCGCGTGTGGGTCGCAATTCCCCAAAACCCGAAGTGAGGAGAGATGTCCCGGAAATGACAGACGACCTGAGTCCTCTTCGCTTTGTGATCCAGCAGTTGGGAGTTTTTGCGGTGCCCGGTTATCGCATCGTTGTTTACGGCGACGAGTTTAAGCCCCGGCATTGTGACTTTGACAGTGCGGCGGTTCTCCTCGGCACTTGGAGAAGCAGTACCAGAACTCGATCTCTCGCAGCTATTGCTGAATCCAATGCAGGAAGGACAAGGTTCCATCGTCTTCGAGGGAGAGATGCTCCTCAGCGAAAAACAACTATCGACACTCGGGTTGAAATAAAGCCGCCTGGTCAGATCCATGCGGCTTTTCGTCGTAAAGTGCTGGGCTCGCTTTGAAAGTGATTACCGGACACTGCGCATCGACAATGACTCGACGCACAACGCCGTTGGCCAAAAGCTCAGATAGTTTCGAAGCGTTTGGAGATCCAAGAATAAGCACGTCATGTGGCAAAGATCCCGCTTCCTCCAGGATGACTGCGGCTGGATCACCCTCCCGAACCTTGAATTCAGGTCCATACTTGTGCCGGGCTTCAGGTGGTACCAACGAGGCGAGTCTCTGCGAAGCTGTGAACCGCTCCGTCTCTCGTCGTTGCGCTGACATACCTGCAGTGTTCAAGGCATGAAGCAGCACGAGATGAGCCCGATTCGACTCGGCCAGTGTGCTGGCAAACAGTGCAACTCTCGAGCAACTTGAATGCAACGAGCTGGCGAGAAGGACGCGGCCCATTGGGACGCCACAGGCTGCTGCGGGGTGCGCGCGTCGGCCGATAGTACAGACCGGGATGTCCAGAGTTTCAATCAACTCTTCCGCGACAGATTCCTCCACCAGCCGGGCAACACCGGACGCATACCTCTTCCCAACGATGACCCTATCGATGTCTCGCGACTTGACCAAGAGAGATATCTCTGTTGTGGGGAGACCCCCGAGGACTACAGACTCACATAGGATGCCTGCCCGTTGAAACTCTCTTGCCGCTTCGTCGAGCTTCGCCTTGACCGATTGAAGAGTAAAACTGGGAACAACGCACGCAGTGCCCATCGGGGAGTCAACTCGCAAAGATGAAGGACCAATCACATGCACGAGGAGAACTGATGCTCGGCTGAGCATTGCCTGATCGATTGCGTGCAAGATTAGCGTCTGCCCCTCAAGAAGGTTTGTTGCGACCAAGATCTTCGCCGGGTTTGCCCATCGCACGACTGCACTTTGTGCCATCACAAGCTCCCACACCTAAATCAGCCAAAACCAAATGCGCGTAGATGTCGCGTATCTACAGATGCATTTGGGAAGCCAAAGATCAATCGAGTGAAATTGAGCGCTTTTAGGCCGCAGGTCGTACTTACGATACACAAGATGTCAAAGAATTCTGACTTTTCGCTCGAATCTTTGGACAATCAACCAAAGATACGCATACGCCTACACGCTCTATCAAATATCAACAACGACTTCTCGATCTTCGACTGGCAATTTAAATGCTCGTACTTGAAGCGTGCATTGCGAAATGCAATCACAAAGAAGGAGGAACGATGAAACCGGGAACGAACCTACTACGATTTATTACCCCCGCTGCGCTGGCTTTGACAATTGCCTTGAGCCCGGGCATCATGCCGGGACAAGGTGCAGACTCAGAGCAGGTTTCAGACCTTCTTGCGCAGGCAAAGAGACACGCCGTCTTGCTAGAGGATGATGCCGCATCTCTTGATGCATTTACTCGCTCAAAATTGCACTGGGAGTCACATTCCTTGAAACTCCAAGAAATGCGAGATCACGTTAATCAGCTGGGAAAGGTAGATAAGCAGCTCACAGACCTTCGCCCACAAGGATCTCACTGGCAACAGAAGGCAATAGATGAGATCCACCCGCTCTTGATGGAAATGGCGAGTCACCTTACCCGTACAATCAATCATTTGAACGACAATCCATCCAGAATTCGTATGCGAGCATACGCGGATTACGTCCATGCCAACTATGAGATCGCTACGAAAACTGCGGAGATGATCGCGGATTATCTTGCTTACGACAAGGCAATGTCGCTTGCAGAATCTTCAGAGGCGAGGCTCAATCTCCCTGACAGCAAGATCAATAATTAGGGCATGGTATTGACTCGCAATGACGATTGAGATCACAGCTGGTCGCCTCTTTGGTGGCGGAAATTCCCTCCCCTGAACTTATTTCACGGCCACCTGGCCGTTTCCCGGAGCTGGCAGCGTGTTGCCCTGCGCAGCTCTGGGCTGTGTTGCACAAGACTCTCGTACCACATCTCACGCCGTTCTGTAACGAATACCAACAGCAGCTACTCCACGAATTGGATGAGGCAGGAATGTCTGAGTTGGCAGGCAAGTATCTTCCCGCGTCGGATTTCCAGACGGTAGATAATCTTCTGTTGGAACTGTTGCCGGAATTTTATTTCGCGTTTCGATCTGGAAAAACAGGGGAAAACGTCAAGACTGGGCAGGCGCACCTTACCGTCAGGCGTTTCGCAAGAATTTTTTTGATTCGATCGCTTGCGGATCCGTTCAGCGGGAGTGCGATCAGTGTTGCCTTGATATCGGAAGCACGCTTTGAAATTGCATCTTCTGGACAACCAAACAATATCAAAGCGTGTGTTTGCCTTCCGAGAGTTTTCAAACTGCGGGCAAGCGCTTCGAGGCTGTATTGGATACCCATCTGGGCGTCTGGTCTGGAGGCGGTCTTCTCGGGATCGACGACGTGGAGTAATTCAACGTAGGCTCCATTCTTGTCTGCGAGCTTACAGGCGTACTCGAGTGACTCCTGGTTGTCGTTGACGCAATCGGTGACATACAGAAGCGCTCCTGAGTCAACTTTTGTTCTTTGACGTTTGTCTTCGCGAGCTACCATCGACCCCTCTTCTTGCCACAAGACGGCCCAGCTGTCCCGCATCGCCGACCTCCCGACAGAAGAATCGCTCGGCAGCGGAAATCAGTCGTCGTGGCTGACCACATCAGTGCACGTAGATATCCAAACCGGAGTTTCCTAACATCATTTATTTTCAAATAGTTACATCGAATAGTAGTGCGGCGATTCGGAGGATGTAAAAATCCTTTGACCGGCGTGTCAAACGCTTCGGACAATCGGGAATCCGAATGACGCCCAGGGGCTAATCAGAGTCGAATAAGGTAGGTTCATCTCGAAGGAGCGCTCGACGCCAGCTGCCAAGCTCCTGATTCTCTGGATTTTCGAGAAATCTAGTTGAGGCAACAGGAAGCCATGAACACGCAAGCAACCTCTCTACCAGAAGAAATTCCGATTCAAGAAATATGCCGGCAGAAGTCAATTTTCTGCGTGATCACTCTCCTCGTCGTTGCGATCCTTCTCTTGTTTCACACTCTCTTTTCCTCAATTCTGGGCAGACCGTCGCTTCCGGTGATTGTGCTCTTGGCATTAGCCCTGATTCTTGCGGTGATCGAACTGATGTGGCTGCGCAATATGGGGCCCGGTCTAACTGAGAAGGCTGTCAGGGTTGAAAGTGCCTTTTCCATCGCAGTCGCGTTCGGTCTAGCCGCGCTTTTGACGTACATAACGAACCGAGATGAAAGTCCATACTTCATCCTGCTGGCCATTCCGATCCTGCAGTGTGCGTACGTGTTTGGATTGTTCTTTACATTACTGACGATCGCAGCGGCAGACGGCATGATCTTTCTCTGGCTTCGGCACTTCTATCAACTGCATCCGCCAGTGCGGATAACCCAATATCTTGAGGCTGGAATGCTTTCTGCCGTCTACATGCAGATGGGACTATTGGTATGGTTTCTTGTCGACCGAATGAAATCGGATCAGAGAAGGCTTTTTACCACCCTGACCGAGTTGCGCGCAACCCGCGAGCGGTTGGTAAGTGAAGAGAAATTAGCCGCCGTTGGACGACTGGCAAGTGGCATTGCGCATGAGATTCGAAATCCGGTTGCTATGATTTCAAGCTCCCTATCGACGGCGTCCCATCCAGAGACGCTGACCGAGGTCCGCGAGGAGATGTTTGCTATCGCAACGCAGGAGTCCAAACGGCTAGAGCATCTGACCGCGGATTTTCTCACTTATGCGCGACCTTCGCGACCGAACCGCTCGCCCGTTCTGATAAAGGACCTGCTCTCCTATGTGGCCGGGGTTACAAAAGCACATGCTGGTGGCCGCTCCGTTAACATCTCGTCGGAATTATTGGAGGAGATTCCCGTTGAAATCGACGTTCCTCAAGTGGAAGGGGCCCTCTTGAATCTGGTCTTGAATGCCGTAGATGCGGCGCAGGAAGGAGACAGGATAAAGCTGTGCGCGAAGTTGGATGAGGATCTTATCTGCATAGACGTAGAGAACACCGGCCCGCGAATACCGGAAGAAAACGTAGCACAGATATTCGAACCCTTCTTCACCACCAAACCATTTGGGACTGGACTGGGCCTCGCTATTGCGAGAGGTGCAGCGAGAGCTCATGGCGGAGATTTATGGCTTAGGAGCAACCAGGACGGGTGCGTGACATTCTCCATGACGCTGAGAACAACACCGATAAGAGATCTTGAAAGGTAACGAGACATGGGCAAAGTACTTATCGTTGACGATGAACCAAACATGAGACGGATCCTCAAAGCCAATCTCAACATGGACTCTCATGTATGCGCTGAAGCTTCAAGTTCCTCAGAAGCCGCGGCACTTCTATCGAAGGAAGTCTTCGACGTCGTGATTACAGATCAAAAGATGCCGGGTGGTACAGGCATGGATGTCCTTCGCGCGGTGCAGGAAAGTGATCCGGCGGCTTCGGTAATCTTTCTAACTGCGGTTGGAACGGTCGAATTGGCGGTCGAAAGTATGCGTCATGGTGCGTTTGATTTTCTGACGAAGCCATTCGAACTAGACGTAATGAGAGCGACCATTCGCCGTGCGTGTGAACGCACCGGCCTTTTACGAGAGAACGCGGTTCTCAGAACCACCGTTCGGAAGCTCGAAGGCATAGAAGAAATCCTAGGGGTATGCCAAAGCATTCAGGTGGTGCGAGATCTCATCACGCGCGTGGCCGGAACGAGTTCTACGATTCTAATCAGTGGAGAAACCGGCACAGGGAAAGAATTGGTTGCACGCGCGATCCACCGCAACAGCTCACGAGCGCAGCGACCTTTTATCGCGATAAATTGCGCAGCTGTGACCGAGACCCTTCTCGAAAGTGAACTCTTTGGCCACGAGAAGGGATCGTTCACCGGAGCAGACAAGTCAAGGGTAGGTCTGTTTGAAGCAGCCCACGAGGGCACTCTTTTCCTTGATGAAGTCGCGGAAATGTCGCCCGCGGCTCAGGCGAAGCTCTTGAGAGTTCTGGCCAATGGCGAAATTCAGCGGGTCGGGTCGGCGGTCACGCGGAAAGTAGATGTGCGAGTACTGGCTGCAACTCATCGCGACCTTCAATTGCGAGTACGCGAAGGATCTTTCCGCGAAGATCTCTTTTATCGCTTGGCGGTCGTCCCAATCCAGATTCCACCCTTGCGCGAACGCAAGGAGGATATCGAAGTGCTGTGTAGCATGCTGTTGTTGAGAATCGCACGTGAGATGAAGATGCCAAGCAAGCCTCTAAGCCTAGAGGCCTTGAAGAAACTTCAGAGCTATAGCTTTCCTGGAAATGTTCGGGAACTCGAGAACTTACTGGAACGCGCCCTCATTCTCGGGCAAAAACCGGAATTGGAACCAGAAGACTTCCCTCTCCCGACCGTCGCATTTTCCCCTAATCCGCAATCAAAAGAGTTCAGCATTGAGCAAGTGACATCTCAGTTTCCTGAACAGATTGACATTCGTGAAGCGTTTACGCAGCTCGAAAAGAGTTTGATTGCACGCGCAATCGAACTCTCGGGGGGAGTTCAGGCGGAAGCTGCAAGGCGGTTAGGCTTATCTCGAAGTGATTTCGGCTATAAGTTGGGTAAACATTCATTGGGTAGCAAGTAGCATCTGTGGCGACAACAGGAATATGCGTCTCCCGACTGGCCATCAACTGCTCTGACTTGGCGCGCCGCCACGATCATAGAGGCGCCGGCCAATCCTGACGTGGCTAGTAGCGCCGTCGACGGCGTGGGGAGTCTGGGTAAGACCGTGTGCCACTCAGAAACGTGATCTAACGCTGGATTACCTGTTTCAATACGGCGCCGCTTCTGCTGACATTCCCACGCCATTTGTTTGGAGCCGCTAAAACATGAACTTCAACGCAAACTGCACCTGGCGCGGAGTACCCGCCGCAAGGATATGGTTGAAAGTCGGCGAACTGATATCGCAGTCAGGCAAAAAGAAGTTCGTGCGGTTCAGGATGTTAAACAGCTCCGCGCGGAACTGGAACTGCTTCGATTCGGTCACTTTGAAATTCTTAAGGGTGGCGAAGTCCCAGTTGGCATACCCCGGACCGATATTCACGTTGCGGCCTTCCGTGCCAAACTGTCCCGCGTTGGCTGTGGGATCAAGTCGCTGTAAAGCGCTGGAGTTAAGCCACTCGTTGACCGTACGGGGCCCGTTATTGGGGTTGCCGACGAGATTGGGTCGCTGGGCGGAGAAACCGGTGATCTCCGGCGCGCTGCCTTGCGCCGCAACGTCATTCGAGTCGAAGACGGTGAACGGCGTACCGCTCATCAACGTGGCAATGCCATTTAACTGCCATCCGCCGAGCGCTGACTGGTACCAGTTCTGAGGATGGTTCCAGAACGGGAGCGTCCATACATAGCTCCCAACGAATCGGTGGCGCGCGTCGAAGAGCGACGGCCCACGCTCTGCTCCAAGATCGAAAGGATTCTGGGCGAGATCGTTCTCGCCTGCGACTGGCTTTGCCGCCGATCCGGTTATGTTGAATGACGAAACATCATCGATCGCCTTAGACCATGTGTACGACAGGAGGAATGACAGCCCGTGGCTGAACCGCTTGCGCAGCGACGTTTCCAACGCGTTGTACGACGAATTGGCGATGCCCGCAATCTCGCCGGTAGATGAATACTGGCAACTGCTCGGCGAATCGGCGAGCGTGCAGCCGGAATAAAGGCGCCGTTGATCGGCATTGCTGGAATTGGAAATAGGCTGGCCGTCCACGGTGGTTCCGGGGACGAACACCGCTGGGTTCCCTTCAATAAAGCGGGGCAGGCGCGTTCCCTTGGTGCCGACGTATCCGATCTCGAACAGCCAATCATTCGCGAACGACTGCTGCAAGTTCAAGTCCCAATCCTGCGTATATGGAAGTTTCAACGTGGGGGACAGAGTCAGATTCGTAAGTGGCTTGGAGAATGTCCCTGGCGCCGGAGGATTGCCGTTGAACGGATCCGCGAAGTTCGGCAGGCTCACCTGCGGCGTCCCGAGGTACGGAGGCGCACTGATCGGCGCCTGCAGAGGGCCACCCTGTCCGGTGTAATAAGGCTCATAGAAAATGCCGTACGCCGATGTTATAAGCGTTTTGCCATTATTACTCGGATCCCAGGCGATGCCAACGCGCGGCGCAAACGCCTTATAGTCGGTCGGGATCAGGCCGGCGGGAACCCCAGAATCGCCCGGATACAACAAACCCGCGGGAGCATCTGGCATGACCGTGGACTGCTTCCCCGGCTCAAACAACGACACCCGATTATGAATTTCGGTGGACGGCACGGGCAACTCGTAGCGCAGTCCGGCATTGATTGTGAATCTCGAGGTGACCTTGTACGTATCCTGGACGTACCCGTTCGCACTGTTGCCGCGAATGTTGCGCGAGAAATCGCCGATACCTTGCAGGAAGACGACCGGCTGCCCCGTGAGGAAGCTGGCGAACGCGTCCGTTACCGGGAATGGCGCGAATACGAAAAAGCCGTTGGTTGCGATTCCTTGCAAGACGTTGATTTGCTGATGTTGGTATCCGCCGCCAAATTTGAGCGCGTGCTTACCACGCACCCAACTCAGCGATCCAGAGTAATCGAAGACGTTTTCGTAGGTGTCGCGCGGGCCGGTAATCGGGTTACCAACCAGGGTATAGCCACTGACCTGGATGAATGGCGGTCCAGCGGAGACATCGAGACTCGGCGTGTATTGGAATCCAAGGCTTGAGGGTGGCTCATGGTTCTGAGCCTCGCCGAAGAGAAACTTGTTGCGCAGAAACGAGAATCGCCCGACAGCGATGAGGCTTGGCGAAAAAGCGTGCGTATCTTGTGCGACAAAGCTCTGCGCGCGCTGGTTTTCTGCTACCGGGAAGCCCGGCACGCTGGCGCCGCCCGGCGATAACGGACTGAGTTGGGAGAGCTGGAAAAACATGTAACTGAAGTTCAGCGTATTGCGAGGATTGAGGTAATCGTCCACCTTGATGCCGAACTGATCTGTATCATTTCTTAAAATTTGCGTTGTGGCGAACAGGTTCGTACCAGCGTTCGGAAGCGGGAAGAAGGGCAGCAAGTTTTGTGAAACCGGGTTGAACTGGCCCGATGGTACCTGGTTATCCGGGTACGGTGCATTCGCGAAGATGTTGAAAAGCTGGTTCGCCGGGTTGTTGCAGAAGCCGTTCGTGAAGCCCTCCGGGCAGAGTTCGGAGAAGTCGCCGGCACGCTGCTTCACCGATGGCACTGTAGTCAGCGCTGACACGCCCTGGCTATTGCGAAAGCCTTCATAGAAGCCAAAAATGAATGCTTTATCCTTTTTGATCGGCCCGCCGGCGGCTGCGCCAAACTGGTTTTGCTTCAATGGCTCCTGCGTCTGCGCGAAATAGTTGGTCGCATCGAATGCGTCGTTGCGCAGGAACTCCCATAATGTCCCGTGAAGCTGGTTCGTGCCCGACCGAGTGATGACATTCGTCGTCGATCCTAGCGAGCCTCCGAACTCGGCATTCGCGCTGTGCGTGATGATGCGGAACTCGCTGATCGCGTCCACCGGCGGCTTAAGGACAAATCCGCCGTCAACGCCGTTGATGTTGTTCGCGCCGTCGATGAGAAAGTTGTTTGATTCGGGCCGCTGCCCATTGACTGCATAAGCCTGTCCGTTGCGTAGCGACCCGCCCGCTTCAGCTATGCCAGGCGTCAAGGGAACGACTCCAGGCTGCAACAGGCCAAGTTGCGCGAAGTTGCGTCCGTTCAGCGGCAGATCTTCCAGCTCCTGCTGTTGCACCACCTTGCCCATGCTGGTGACAGTGGGCTCAATCAGCTGGGCATCGGCGCTGACCACCACCTGCTGCTTTTCCGATCCGACCGCGAGATGAGGCGAGACCGAGGCCGTCTCGTTGACGTTGAGCGTGATGCCATCCTGCACGTGCTCCTGGAATCCTTTCGCCGCGACCTGCAGGCGGTAGTGTCCGACCGGGAGTTCCAAAAGGATGTAGTTACCATCGCGATCGGTGGTCGTCACGCGCGACAGGCCCGTTTCCGCCTGCCGTGCAGTAACCGCTGCGCCCCGAATGACAGCGCCGCTTGGGTCTGTCACGGTTCCGCGAATGTTTCCTGTTATCTGCTGAGCAGATAAACTGATGCAAGAAAGTACTACACATGCCAGCACATTGCGAACCATGTTCATGTTGTTTTCGGCCTCTCCCAAAAGACATAGCACTACAATCGAGTGACGTCGTGGTTCGCGTGGAACCAGTCGATGTTGATGGCCATGACGTATGCGCCACAAAACGTGCCGCATCGTCAAAGGCTCCATGAGCTAGAGAATGCTGGCGGGGGGCACCAGGTGCAGGGCTCCGCCCAAGTTCAGGGGAAGAAATTGCGCGGAGGCTGCACGGATGAACGGTAGCCGGTAAGTCGATGCGCTGTCTTGCATCGGTCGATGGGTAGCTAACTCAACCCTTAGGTGGAGTCTCACCGAAATCAGCCAATGCCAAATGCGCAAAGTCTATGCGAACTTGGCCAGGCGTTCGGTTAACCCCAGAGCGAGGCATAAATCTTCGACGAATGCACAAAGGCAATTCTCGAGACACCGAGTGCTTTCCAATCTTCGAGCTTTTTCCCGATCCGTTCTACGGGGTTTCGTTTGCTCTGGAGCAGCGACGCTGTCAATTGCTTTACGTTATGGATCGCCAGTGCGCATGTATCTGGCGGAAGCGCGTGTGAGTCGAACACACCGTCGCCCGTTAAGGACGACCGCCGGTTTTGAAGACCGGGAGGATCACCGGAGCCTAAGCACTTCCATCTCATGACTCTCTCACATGCTACCTTGCCCTGGTTGCAAGGCGCGGAGGGATGATAAGAATGGAAGGACATGAGCCTGGATCAGACACAATCGGTTCGCTTGACTCAGCAGGTAAAAGCCGGCGGTTGCGCGAGCAAGCTCCCCGCCGGATCTCTCCGCCAGGTTCTTTCCGGGCTTCCGGTGCAGACCGATCCAAATCTACTGGTCGGATTTGAGACTTCCGACGATGCCGGCGTCTACCGTATCGGTCCCGGAACGGCGTTGGTGCAAACTGTCGACTTCTTTACCCCGCTGGTGGATGACCCATTCACCTTCGGCCAGGTTGCGGCGACCAATGCTCTCAGCGATGTCTACGCAATGGGCGGCCGCCCGCTGACTGCTCTCGCGATCGTTTGTTTCCCGCAGGACGCCCCCCTTGAAATCCTTGAGCAGATCATGCGTGGTGGCCTGTCGAAGATGACCGAGACAGGATGCATTGTGGTGGGCGGGCACTCCGTACGCGATGCCGAAATGAAATTCGGTTATGCCGTCACAGGCCTCATCAATCCAGAGCGCGTTTACACAAACGCTGGAGCCATCTCAGGAGATATTCTCATTCTCACCAAACCTATCGGCACTGGCGTTATCACGACGGCACTCAAGCAAGGAAAGTCTGAACCAGCCTGGGTGGAACGCGCCATTTGTTCCATGACAACCCTTAACAGCACCGCCTCTACAATTGCCATCGCCTGTTCCGGCGTCCATGCAATCACCGACATCACCGGCTTTGGGCTCATGGGTCACAGCCGCGAGATGGCGTTTGGGAGTGGAGTTACGCTGGAAATCGAAACCGAGCGGATTCCTCTGATCGAAGGTGCTCTCGATGCCGTGCGCGCCGGCGCGATTCCGGGCGGTTTGCTCAACAACCGCGACTTTGCTGAATGTGTGGTCACGGACTCTCCCGGGAGCCTCATCGCGGACGACCTCCGCGCTTTGCTCTATGATCCGCAGACATCAGGCGGACTTCTGATATCTGTTGCGGCCGAAGATGCACCAGCATTGCTCGCGAGCCTCGTAAATGCCGGCCTTCCTGCCGCTACCATCGGGCGCGTCTCAGGTTCATTTACGCCGGATGCTGGCGCCTCTGCGATCCTTCTGCGATGATGAGCTACTGAGTCTAAGAGTTTTGCGATGGCAATTCACGATCTGCAACACGAGGACGAAACGCTTCAACATCTCTTTCGAGCGCTGCCGTCAGTCAACGAAGTCTTGTTGATTCCCGCGTGCCGCTCTTTGCTCGATGCGCACCCGCGTGGCGCAGTGTTGCGTGCGGCCCGCGAAACTCTCGCCGTAATGCGCTCAGAGATCTCGGCCGGGCTACATTCGGAATTGAGTCTGAAGCAAAGCATCGCCCTGCTGCCTGAGGAAATTGGCAATTACCTCACAGCCAGTGCCCGTTACTCACTTCGTCCAGTCATCAATGCAACCGGCGTAATTCTCCACACCAACCTCGGCCGCGCCCCACTAAGCG
>Ga0068863_100003277_pt1 | contig 15983 bp, 15 predicted proteins | sample KBSSwiS62_FD_66596 | JGI IMG/M metagenome (GOLD analysis project Ga0068863, IMG submission 66596) | Switchgrass rhizosphere microbial communities from Kellogg Biological Station, Michigan, USA - KBS Switchgrass S6-2 | ecosystem: Host-associated > Plants > Roots > Rhizosphere > Soil ...
GGCACGGCTTCAGCCGTGCCGCAGAATGTCGCTCGCAAAGGGAGCCTCCGCTCTGCCGAAGGCCAGCTTAGTTTCGAGCGAAGCTCGAAGCGTCCACAAACCGGAGCTCAGCGACCGGAATACGCTGTCAAGCCCCCACGAGCCCCAAAAATCCCGCAACCGACACATTCCAAATCACTAATCCCCACCCCCAAAGTTGCCGATTAATTTCATCCGCTCCGCTATACTGAAATCAGTGCTCAAAAGAAGAAGGCTCCCTCAATGGGAGCCTTTCTCCTTTGCTTTGAAGACTTTGCCGAAGCACACCTTTATTTTCAGGACTTTACCTTACCACCAGAATCGGAAGTCCAGACCTAACTCCAATCTTTGGAGGACTTTGCACAAAAAAGGGGGGAGGGGGTAGCCCACTCCCGCGAAGGCGTAAAATCACACCAAATGGTCTTCGTCCTCGACAACTACGACTCCTTCACCTACAACCTCGTCCAGTACATGGGCGAGCTGGGTGCCGAGATGATCGTCCGCCGCAACGACGAACTCACCCCGGAAGAAGTCGAAGCCCTCAACCCCGAGCGCATCCTCATCTCGCCCGGCCCCTGCACCCCTCAGGATGCAGGCATCAGCATGGACCTCATCCGCCACTTCGCAGCTTTGGGGAAACGAGTTCCGATCCTCGGAGTCTGCCTCGGCCATCAGGCCATCGGAGCCGTCTTCGGCGGCGAAGTCATCCGCGCCGCCAAACTGATGCACGGCAAGACCAGCGAAGTTGAGCACGACGGACGCACCATCTTCGCCGGAATCCCGAAGACGATGACATGCACCCGCTACCACTCGCTCATCGTCAGCCCCAAGGGCCTCCCCCACGAGCTCGAAGTCTCCGCCCGCACCACCGACCCCGTCACCGGAGACGAGACCATCATGGGACTCCGCCATCGCGAGCTGCCCATAGAAGGCGTACAGTTCCACCCTGAAAGCGTGCTCACCTCGCACGGCAAACAAATCATCGAAAACTTCCTTAAGATGTAGGAGCGGACCCGCAGATGCGCCGACGGATCGTGAACCGGATTGTGACTCTGGGAGTCGTCTGCGCCTCTTCCGTCGCCTACGCGCAGAACCAGCAATCCATCGGCTCCGTCGGCATCGCCGACGCAACCGTCTCTGGCGCACTCGAGGTCTCCAACGGCCGCGCACTCCTCCTCGGAGCCTCTACCGTAACCGCGCGCGATCACACTGCCGAAGTCGCTCTCAACCGCGGCGGAAGCGTGCGCGTCTGCGCCACCAGCGGCCTTCACCTCAACGCAGGCAAAGGGAGCATCGACACTCCGTTGATGCTCGCCCTCGACCGCGGAGCCATCGAACTCGCAATCCGCGCAACCGCCAGCGACGTCGTCATGACGCCCGACCTGCGCTTCACCCTCAAGAGCGCCGGTCCGCTCGACCTTCGCCTCCGCGTAGCCCGCAACGGAGACACCTGCGTGGAGAACCGCGGCGCAGCAGCTCCCGCTCTCAGCGTCTCCGACCAGTTCGGAGAGTCAAGCTACGAGCTGCACCCCGGCCAGCACGTGCTCTTCGAGCACGGCAGCCTCAAAGAGGTCGTCGACAACGAGCACGAACCCTGCGGCTGTCCGCCTGAACCCGTTGTCTCCGTCGCCGACGCAGGAGTCACCGGAGCAACACCCGCAGCTCCCGGAACCATCGTCGCGAAAGAGCCGTCAAAAGCAGCCGCCGAGCAACATCCCTTTCCAGCAGCCGTAAGCGCCGGCTTAGCGCCAGCCGGTCCGGCTCCGCAGGCTCCCGAAGGCGCAGTTCACGCCCAGGTCTCAACCACCATGAGCTACGGCACCGGGGGCGCAAGCGACGGTACAGGCAGCGACACCGCGGCGAATGGAACCTCCACTGCACCCGCTGCAAAGACCACCACTACACCTGAGCCGTCAAAAGCTGCCGGAAATCCACCGGCCACAGAGGCCGCAACCTCCACCACAACGGCACGCGCTGAAGCTCCTCCAGCACCCGCTGCTCCCCCGGCCAAAGACGTATTTCACTCCATAGGACGCTTCTTCAAGAAGCTCTTTGGCGGCCACTAACGAAGCTCCGAAAAGCCTCGCTGCGATACAATAAAAAGAGGTTCGGATGATGGGCTGCCATTCTGGTGCGCCCTCCGGACAAACTCTCAAACAGCTGAAATTCAGCACAGATTAGAGGTTTTTCTATGTCGATTCCCGCAACGCAGATGCGCCCGGGCATGGTTATCAAGTTCAAGGACGACCTTCACCTGGTCTTTTCGGTGGAGCACCGCACGCCGGGCAATCTCCGCGCCTTCATCCAGGCCAAGCTGCGCAACATCCGCACCGGTGCGATGTTCGTCGAGCGCTTCCGTTCGCCCGACCCCATTGACCGCGTCATCGTCGACGAAGTCAAAATGGAATACCTCTACAACGATGGCGACGACTACTACTTCATGGACATGGAGAGCTTCGAGCAAACGCATCTGAAGCGCGAAACGCTCGGCGATGCCGTCGACTACCTCCTGCCCAACCTCACTATCGCGGTCAGCTTCCACGACGGCAAGGCCGTCGGCATTGAACTTCCGAACGTCGTCGAGATGACCGTCGTCGAGACTGAGCCCGGCATCAAGTCGGCGACTGCATCGTCGGTCACCAAGCCAGCCAAGCTTGAGACCGGCCTCGTCGTCCAGGTCCCGCCCTTCATCAACGAGGGCGAGAAGATTCGCGTGGACACCGCCGAGGGCGCTTACATGAGCCGCGCTTAGACGACGCATCAATGCATGGACAACGGCGACCTAGTGGTTTCCGCTTACGCTTTCCTTTAGCAATGTCTTCGCCGTTCTGCGCTGGAGCCCGCACCCTCGCGAATCAACACGCAGTCCCATTCGGTTACAGTCAAACCATCGAGCTCGTGATTCACCGGGAAGAATCCGGTGGGGCGGTAGCCCTGTCCCCAGTAATAAGAAAGAGCCTCACATAGCTGAGGCTGCTTGGAGTAGTGACAGATTCCCGGAAGTTCGCTTTGGATCGCAAGGATCTTTGTTAGAACTCCCGCCGCTCCACGAATAACCTCTACGTCATAGCCCTGCGTATCCATCTTCAAATAGACATGCGGAGACGAGATTCCCTCAGTGCACATCCCGTAGACGGATTCCAACCGGCGAACGGCGATGGTCTCTACGCCCAGTTCCTCTGTGCAAGACTCAAAGCGATCGTGAACTCCGGCAGGAGTCAACAGCGAGTTAAAATCGCTCGAGCGGTAAAGATGGATCTGCGATTCAGTGTCGGAGGATCCCAGTGCAAACGGAAAGATGCGCCACTTCGGGTCACCCTTGGAGGCAGCCTCCAGGCGCGTGAAGGAAGCGCTTACCGGCTCGAAGCTGAGAATGTGGCCCTGGAAGCGGAGATCGCGGAGTAACTGGCCGAATTCACCGTAGTGCGCACCTACGTCGAGCACGCAATCAATATCGAATCGTTGCAGGATGTCGACCATGTGCCTGCGATGCGTCCGTGGAAACGGATAGAGGCCAAACGGCCGTGCTACCGTCTTTGCAACTCCGTAGCTGGCGCGCTTTAGTGAGGTCCTCATTTGGTTCGCATCTTACTATGAAAGCGTCAATCCCATAGCCGGCAAGTGCTTGCGCGGTGATAGCTGCTCTGCGAAACTGAAGCTTCATGGTGCGTTACTACCTCGTGAAAGGCCGCGTGCAAGGCGTCGGATTCCGCTGGTTTGTCCAGCGTGAAGCCGCCGAACTGGAACTGCGTGGCTGGGTGCGGAATACTGACGCCGGCCACGTGGAGGTCGTCGCCTCCGGGAAACAGGAGGTTCTGGCGGAGTTGAAAGAAGCGCTAAAAAAGGGTTCGCGAGGAAGCCGCGTGGACGCCGTGATGGAAGAGGAACTGGCCGACAGCGAAGACGCAAAGCTCGGACCATTTGTGATTGAAGGAGCCTGGTAAATCTACGATGCAAGACCCAAGACTGCTAAACTGTGAGCCGTTGAAGGCGCTGGTGCGAACCGTGCCGGACTTTCCCAAACCGGGAATCCTCTTCTACGACATAACGACACTCCTAAAGGACAAGACCGGCTTCGCGCAGCTGATCGATGCCTTCGCGGCTTATTACATCGGCAAGGAGATCGACCTTGTGCTCGGGATCGAGGCGCGAGGATTTATCTTCGGACCGGCACTGGCCTATCGTCTCAACGCAGGATTTGTTCCCGTCCGCAAGCCGAAGAAGCTGCCGGCTCCAACCGCTCGTGTCAGCTACGACCTTGAATACGGCACCGACTCGCTTGAAATTCACCTCGACGCGATTCAACCCGGACAGCGCGTGATCATCGTCGACGACCTGCTTGCAACAGGCGGAACGATGCAGGCGACGGTGCAACTCGTACGCCAGATGGGCGGAATCATCGCCGGTCTCGGATTCGCCGTCGAGCTCGACTTCCTGAAGGGTCGCGAGAAGTTCAAAGAGTACGACGTACTCAGCCTATTGCACTACGACGAGTAAGCAATCGCGCGGCGAAGTCAATAGCCGCTAGGACTCGTAGATGCGAAGAGAATCTTCGAGGCTGATGTAGTTCTTGCGTCTGAACCAGTCTTCCATGCTGATTTTCAAGCGGTCGAGCGGGACGCGATTGCCGGCTTCGAGCAGACCGTCTCCGATGGGAAGCGTATCGTCGAAGATGGCGTCGTTAGTGAAGTTGCGCATCGCGAAGCTGTCGATCCACTTGATCGGACATGGATGAGCGACGCCTGCGGAGTCGATGCGTTCGATTCGAAGCGTGCGGGCGAACATGCTTAGGCGAAGAGAGCGAACATCGGCGAGTCGACCGGAACCGTCTGAACCGGGCCTGCGAGCTTGCCTGTGCCTTGATCGCGGCGAAACGTAGTAATGGAGGCAGAGTCCTGGTTGCCGCAGAGGATCCACTGCGAGGTGGGATCGAAGGTAAAGTGGCGCGGGGTCTTGCCTCCGCAGGAGATGCGCTGGATCTCGTAAAGCTCGCCCTTCTCTCCGACGGCGAAGACGACGAGTGTGTCTTCGCCGCGATTTGAGGCGTAGAGGAAGTTGCCATCGGGAGAGATCATCACTTCCGAGGCGGTATTCTTCGCGGCGGGGAAGTCGGCGGCGATGGTTTTGACGGGAGTGTTTGTGTTGATCAACAGCCCTTGTGGACTTGGCGGAGTCTGGCTTTGTGGATGGGGATGCGAGTGGGTCGTGGTCCAGAGCAGGTGGTCGATTGTGGAATCAAGCTCGTTGACGGAGTAGAGCCATCGTCCGTTGGGATGGAAGGCTATGTGTCGCGGGCCTGAACCGGCACGCATTGAAGTTAGAAGCGGCGTTGCCGGCGTTAGTTGCGCAGTGATGGGATCGATTGCGAAGACTGAGAGCGCGTCGTTGCCGAGATCGTTGACGATGAGGAAGCGATCGTCGGGAGAGATGTAGACCGAATGCGGATGCGTTGAGTCCTGCCGTCCGGGGAACGGCCCGTGGTGGCCAAACTTCGCGTCTTTATAGTCGAACTTGTCGATCGGTTCTGAGAGCGTTCCGTCGGGCTGAATTTTGTATGTGGCGATGGTTCCGCCGACGTAGTTGGCGACGAAGGCAGCGTGCCCGGTCGAGTCGACGGAGATGTAGCAGGGTCCGGCTCCGGCAGAGGTCACTTTGCCTTTTTGCGTGAGCACGCCGTTCTTGGGATCGAGGTCGAAGGTGGTGACGGTCGCTGACGGATCGGCGACGGCGTTGACGGCATAGAGCGAGCGGCGTCCTGTGTGCGGAGGCGAGAGAGCGAGATAGGAGGGCCGCGGCGTCTCGGCGGCGAGGATGGGAACGCTTAGTTTTCCGGTGGTCCCGTCGAACGTGGCGTGATAGATGCCCTTGCTGACTCCCTTGGTCGTGTCGGTTCCGATGTAGATGCGGAGCGGCGCCGGGGGCGGGGGAACCTTCCTCTTGAAGGGCGAGTGAAGTTGGGCCGAGGCCACTCCGGCAGGAAGCAGGACGAGGAAGCGTCGGCGCGTAACGTTCATGGCTTCAGGCTGGCTCTCCGGGGAGATGAATGTTCATTTCGTCTTCGGGGCGGACGTCTTCGTTGATGACCGGAAGGCTGGGCAGGCTGCTGATGTTTCCGGCTTCCTTGACGACCTGTTCGGCGTGGGCGAGGACCTCGTCGACGGTCATAGTGTACATTTCGCGGCCGTTATCGTAGCCGGATTCGATGGCGAGCTTAAGGTAGCGGCCAGCGATCTGGGCGGCGAGATAGTCGGTGATGACTTTGCCATTGCGGCGCTTCTGCTCGACCCAGGCGAGGTTCGGGAGGGCGATCCAGACGGGGCGGCCGTTGACAGAGAATCGGATATCGGTCGCGTCGGCGTGACGGGTGGCGATGGCGACGATTGTTCCCTTCCACTCACAGCGGAGCTGGTCCCCGGTCCACCGGTCGGTCACATTGAAATCTTCGTACATGGTTGCCATTCTAGCGCAGAGAGGACGGTGTACTCCCCTCCCCCCTTTATTTCGTCAAAGTCCTGATTCTTATAAGTTTAGCTCTGGACCGGCAAGACAAAGTCTTCCATAAAAAGGACTTATCAGTAAGATATTCAAAAATAAAGAGTTGCCGTCAGGAAGTGGCGGCGACTTTCTCTATCTCTGTTTTAAGTTTAGCGAATCGGGATAAATCAATCGGCACTTTTCAGGACTTTATTTTGTCCCACAAACCTTTTTGTACCAATGCATTAGGTCAGAATCTGTTACGCGAGGGACTTGACAGCGGTTTTAACTGCAATTCTGCCATCTCGACGGTTCAGGGTTTCGCACAGGCGAAGTTTGCTGCATCGTCGGTGCTTCCCAAGCCCTTGTACTTTGCGACCTGGGGATAGGGGCAGAGGGGGCGGGTGCGGTCGGGCTTAGTGGGTGGGGCGTTCGCTGGAAAGTGGAGCGCGAGGATCGGGCCGGGAGCTTTGTGGTCTTCCACCCAAGCGGCGAGAGGAGCGTCGAGATCAAAGTCGGATGGGCCGTCTCCGCCGAAGCAGTGCTCCATGCCCGGTGCCAGGTAGAGGCGCATCGAGTTCGCAGCTGCCGGGCCGGTGGCTTTGAAGACGGCGTTGTAGTAGTTGATGGTGTTCTTCGGTGCGATCAGGCCGTCGGAGAGGCCGTGGTAGAGGATGAGTTTGCCGCCGTGGGCAAAGAAGGGTTTGAGATTGGGATTGGTTGCCGTGAGAGTTCCGTTCTCGACCTTCTGTGCGATGGCGATGTCGCTGTCGAAGTTGAGGGTGCTGGGTTCCCACTTGGGGTCTTTGAAGATGATGTATCTGAAGTGGGAGGCGGCAATGGGAAACACTGGTTCGGCGAAGGCTCTCCATGTGATCTCGCTACCCGGCTCGAGGCCGGGAAAGATTTTTTCGTGGGTGCGAGGGTTAACGGGGCCGGCATAAATCTTGCGTGCGGCTTCGACCTGTTCGGAAGAGAGACAGGTAGAGGTGTCGGCACCTTTGCATTGGGTGACTGCAGGATCGAAGTGACAGGAGAGAGAGTCGCGGATAACACCATCCTTGACGCCATCGGACGCGTCACAGGCATCGAGGGCGGCTTGATGAAGGATAGCTAGCTTCCCGTTCGGAAGACGGCTGGCGGCCGTGAGGTGGGTCGCCTGTTCGATCCAGATGGAACTGGCCAGAAGGGGCTCCCAGTTGTTGGCTGGGGCTCCTGCAATGATGCCGTCGAAGTCGTCGGGGTAGCGCTGGGCTTCCATCAGGCCCTGTTTGCCCCCCGAGGAGCAGCCGTCCCAATAGGATTTGGCAGCGGGCGTGTCGTAAAAAGTGGCGACGATGGCTTTGGATTTGACGGTCATCTCGTGGACGGAGCGATATCCGAAGTCGATGAGCTTTTCGGGGTGGCCGAGAGCGAAGCTGGCGTCGGGGACGGAGCCCTCGTGACCGGTATCGGTGGCGGCGACGGCGTATCCCTGGCGAACGGCGCCGGCCATGAAGTGATACCAGAGACCTCCTGAGAAACCACCGTTGCCGACTGCCATGAATCGGTGGTTCCAGCCCGAGACAGGCATCCAGACCTCGAACTTGATGACGGAGTCGGGAACAGGCGAGATAGTGCCGGCGACGCGGCAGAATGCGGGCAGATGATTGAGCGGTCCGCCTGGTGTGCCGTTGTCGATCGATGAGAGATCGCCTTCTTCAACGCGAGCAAGCGTGATTTTAGTGTTGGGCAGTTTGAGGCTGGTGAGACTCTCGCAGATTTCGGCGTGGGCTGCCGAGGGGAAGAAAGAGAGCGTGAAGAGAGTCGCGATGGCAAAGGCTGTGTACAGAATTGCGCGCACCGCAATTAACTTCAGCATTCTAACGTTCTCCGAGGCGAGAGATTGGCGCGTGTGTATTTGGAATGGGCGCGACTACGCACGACGAATTATGCCATGAGAGTAAGGACGCAACGCTCGTTATCGAGGCAGGAGGTGAGTACCTACTCTGTACGCGGTGTAGAATTCGTGGCTAGGCCCGGCAGTCCTGCCGCATTTGAACCATGAAGGAGGCTCTTATGCTTCCTCGTTTGTCATTGCCTTCGGTTCATCGCGGGTTATTTCGCCTGCAGTTGATCATGATGCTGTCGTTCCCCGGTGCTGCTGCGCAGACGAGGGACGGGCCGCCAGTGCCACAACAGCCGCCCGTGACGTCGCGAGGCGGAGACATTCCTGCCACACAGCAGCCGCCGAACAGGAATGAAGGACACGGTACGGAGACGAATCCGGGTCGCAGTCCGCAGACCTCGACCGGAGTGGGGATCAGCGTGGACCCAGTGGAGATCTTCAAGATGTTTTCGGGCCACGATGATTCCTCGGACTCGCTAAGTAAGAACGGCCCGCATGTTCCGAAAGAGTTCGACATGAGCAAGTTTGCCGTGCATGGGCTGGTGGGACCGAACTGGCCGATCGTACTGGACTTCATTCTGGATACAGCGGGAGCAGTGCAGATCGACATCATTGCGGATGACGGGCATCACTACCGTGCGAGGATTCCGAACGTGGCGCGGAGGCGCGGATACATTATTCTGCGGTTGCCCAATGACTTCGGAAAGAAGACGCAGGCGGCGAGGTATGAGATTCAGTCGATTCCCGCAGCGGGGGCGACAACACCGGCTCCGGCGGTGCGAACGTTTGGACTAGGCGCAGGAGTGAGAGCGGTCGGATCGGTCGCGATCGACCAACTTTCGTTTCAGCCGGCCGTGATTCATCCGAAGGCGAAAGAGGTGGCGAACTACGGATTTCATGCGCACTCAGCGTTCAATGGTGTGCGCGCGGAGTTCATCTACACGACACTTTCGAACGGGCATGTGCTGGTGCAGAAGGACCAGGATGCGAAGCTGGCTCCGATTCCTGAGGGCGAACGCGCGAGAGGGACGTGGGAGGGAAAGGGCAGCAAGATGGGTGAGCACATGCTGCAGATCAGGGCATGGAGAGGACTAGAGAACGGCGGCGACTGGGTGGTTGCATGGTCTCCGGACATCGTGAACGTGCAATGATTTCGCCTGCGGGAGATGCCCTTGGCTAAATTGAAGAAGCTGTGGCGCGAGTCGCTTTTGTTTCGCAGATTGACGTCAGTGACAGTATTTGCGCTGACAGCGCTTGCAGTTTACGAAGGATCAAATATTCCGCGGTCTGTCTCGCTACCACAGGACGACTTGAACGCGCGCGGCGTTGCGCGTCTAGGGGAACAACAGATTGTGCTGGAGAAGCCGTCGATTGCAGCAGGCGACCTGGCGCTTTCGTATGCGGGAAGCAAGAACGAGATTGGCGATCTGTGGCTGGAGAATGCGACTCTGGATGAGAGATCACAGCGCATGCTGGGTGCGGGCGCGACGCCGGGACGAATCAGCTATACGACGGATGGCGTGCCGGGTGCGACAAAGTCGGGCGACACATGCCATACGACAATTGAGGTTCGGAGGGCGCAGGGGTCGGGGGACATCGACGCTCTTAAGCTGTATCAGACGGATGAGATGGCAGGGCCGCAACGCTTTCGGCAGGTTGTCGTGGATGCCAGCAAGGCGACGATGGAGATTGTAGTACATACGGACCCTCCCGATGAGGGCACAGGCAAGCCGGTGGAGTGCCGCAAGGTTTTGACGGTTGGAGGCGGCGCACCAATTGCATTGCCGGCGATTCCGATTGGGATCGTGGTTCATGGAGGCAAGATCGATCTGCACTTCAATCCTGTGAATCCGGCGCTGGCGATATGGACGGGGCCGGAGCAGACGTTTGAGGCGGTTTCGCTGGGTGGTGGCTCGTTGCGCGCGAAGGCGGTGCAGATTGCTTCGAAGACACGGGCGAAGACGGCGGCGCAGCTGGATGTGCGTGGCGCAGGCTCAGGAGATGGTGTTACGGTGAGCCGGCTGAAGCTTGGAGTAGACAAATTGAAGATCGATATCGGACGGGATACCGAGACAGCGAAGGTTCGCGTGAACGGAGCGTCGGTTTATAACTACGACCTGATCGCGGCGATACAGAAGAATCCGATTCTTGCGATTCCGCTGGGAGCGCTGGCGCCGGCGTTATGGATATGGGTGAGGAAAAATCTGTTTCCGAATATCAAGAGCGAGCCGACAGAAGACTCAAGTTCGTGAGGCAAGCCCCTCTTGCGAAGGGGCTTTGCCTTGTGTAGTGCTGCGGGTTTATGGAGTGGTTGATCCGTAGATGTTTTGATCGAGACCGCCATCTCGGGGGCAGGTGTCGGACCCTACGGTACCGGTGGTGGGATCGACGGTGCGACATTGCTTCACGTCGGCACCGTCGTTGTCGGAGTCGCCCCCTTCACGAGCATCAAGACCGGCGACGGTATTGCGATAGTCGGTCCATGTGCCGTAGGAGAAGCTGCCGAACGAGGTGATCCAGAGGTAATCGCCGTTGAAAGGTACGGAACGATTGTCGAACTGCTCCCAGTTGGGATTGCTTGTGAAGTCGGTGACGCGCGTAGGGGTAGCCCACGTGTTGCCGAGATTGTTCGAGCGGGTGGCGTAGACATCGAGCGCGGGGTGTGTGCCACCGCTGGCGTCGTTGCCGATGGGACGTGCGGCGGAGTACGACGAGTCGTTGCGGCTGTCGTACCAGAGCACGTGGAGCACGCCTCCATCGGCGGAGACGTCGGGCCATATCTGGTGACCAACCCGCTGCTGGTCGAGCAGGACGGGTGCTGTGTGCTCGCCGGTTGCCCCATTAAGGCGGACGAAGTAGGCGCCGCTCTGGCTGGCGGAGCCAGAGGTAATGGTGCCGTAGGTTGTGCCGGTGCTGACTGTAGTGCCAGGCACGCTGGCTCCGTAGACAATGTAGACGTACTCGTGCGTGCTGTCGTACTGGTCGGCAGTGGAGCGCGGCGATGTGTCTACGCGGAAGAAGGTGAAGCCCGAGGTGCAGTGGTCTGCGTAGTCACCGCAGTCGCGTGCTCCGCCTGATTTCTCAGCGTCGCTCTCGAAGCCGACGTCATCGAGCGGAGAGGAGGCTGCTGTAGCTTGCGGTGCTCCTTGGTCCTGAGCGTCCCAACGAAGGAACGAGGTAATGAGTATGGGTTTTGAGAAGGTTACGCCGCAGTCTGTCGACTTCACGTAGTAGACGGAGTCCTGTTCTCCGTTGGTTTTTGCGAAGGTGCGGTAGGTGACGTAGACGTTGCCGTTGCCGGTGATCGCGATGTCAGGGTCCTGAAGAGATTGCAGGCTCTCGCTGAGATTTGTGTAGTGCGACCAACTGGCTCCGTGATCGGTGGATCGAGAGAGAAGGATCTGATTGGAGCCGTTGCCGGTGAAGCTGGCCCAGGCGAAGTAGACGTTCGCGTCGCAGCGGCCTCCGGTTCGGTCGGCTTCGATGGAGGTCTTGTCGTGAAAGCGGCCGAGCAGGTTAGGGGCAGAGCTGCCGCGCTGCACAATTGTGCTGCCGATGAAGCGCTTGCCATCGTTGACGGTGCTTCCGTTTTCGCCGCCTGGGTTGTCGAAGGTGGCTACCCACACGTCTCCGAAGGTCTTCTTGGACCCACCGGGATCATCGGAGCTTTCGGAGCCGAAAAAGGCACGACCATGCCGATCCCAAGCGATGACGGGGTCGCCGGAGCTAGCTGTTCGGATCTTCGCGAGCGCAGCGTATGGAGACTGATCGCCGGGATACCCGGGCACGAGCGAACTTTGGAATGACGCTCCGCCGTTTTCGGAACGATAGTAGCCGAGCCAGATGGGACCGACGGCGGCGGGGACGCCGTTGACGGTTGCGTCGTAAACGCCGCAGTAGTCGTTGGAACTACCGAGTAGAACGCTGGTGTTGCGCGGATCGACGGCGACGGCAGGTTCGTTCTGCCGGCCGCGCGAGGTCGAGCACTCGGTGAGTATGGAGTCGGTGTAGGGTTTTCCCGTTGCGAGCGTGTAGGCACTGACGTAGCCGCCGCTCACGTCGTTGGTGAGTCGTACATTTTGACTGAAGGCTGCTGGGGACAGGGTGAGTGAAAACGACATCGCAAGAAAGAGTGATGAGAAGCGCATTCGTAGAACCTCCTAGAACGGCGGTTCAGACTATAGGACACTGCCCATCGCTGTGAAGACAATGGTTTCAACAAAACTTTGGGGACTTGGCGTCGTTCCCGTATCTCGCGGCCTACTGTCAGTTGAAGGCGGCGGTAGAACTAGGGGTCGGTTCCGATGCGTTGCCCGCCGAAGGTTCAGGCGCAACTTCGACGGCCCTGGAGGCCGCGAGGGGAAAGGAGACGCTGAATCGGGTGCTCATGCCATCTTCAAGATCGCCGCTTTCGACGGCGATGGTTCCACCGTTTTTCTCGACGAGCTCGCGCGTGACCCATAGGCCGATGCCTGTGCCCATCTCGGCCTTGGTGGTGAAGAAGGCGTCGAAGATACGAGACTGATCCGAGAGCTGAATTCCGTGGCCGTTGTCTTCAATGAGGAGCACAGCGCGTTTGTTGTCGACGAAGGTTTCAAGCCGGATTCTGCGCACGCTGCCTTGCGCCGCGTCGACGGCGTTGGCAACGAGATTGATGAGGATCTGACGAAGCTCGTGGGTGGGAATATCGATCTCAACGCCAGGGGAGTAGTGGCGCTTGACCTGGATTTCGAGGATGTCGCAGCGGTGCTGATATAGGCCAAGTACAGCGTCGCAGGTTTCGGCGAGTGGAACGGTTGCGATGAGTGTGCCGCTGCGGGCAAAGGAGAGTGTAAGGCGCGTAATGTTGGAGAGGCGCGACAGCTCCTGCTCGGCCAAAGAGAGATAGGAGCGGGTTGTGGGGTTTAGGGTGTCGTCCTTGTCGATGAGGTAAAGGAGGTTGGTGACGGATTCGAGAGGATTGTTGACCTCGTGAGCGATGGTGGAGGCGATACGGCCGACAGCTGCGAGTTTCTCGGATTGGATGAGGGCGGATTCGACGACCTTGCGGCGAGTGACGTCGAAGGTGGTTCCGCGCCAGAGATCGGACGAGCCGGCGACTTGGGAACCGCGGGCTTCGAGCCAGTGGACTTCGCCATTGGGCCAGACGACACGGAACTCGATGCGAAGTGGCTGGCCGGTCTGTACGGCGTTCGCGACGGCATCGGTGAGGTGCTGGCGGTCGTCGGGAAAGACAAACTCGAGAGGGAGGGCTTTGCGGTTCAGGTCAGAGAAGGGGCGGCCGAAGATTTCAGGAGAGCCCTCGTCCCAAAGGGTTTCCATGGTCTTTGAACTGAAGACCCAGGTAGCGAGGTCGCTAGCCTGTTGGGCCTGAGTGAGCGCGCTGGTTCGTTCGCGGAGCGAAGCGAGCGTCGAGCGAAGTTTACGTTCCGTAGAGCGCTGCTTCCAACTGAGAAGCGTAATGAAGAATGCTGTCGCGATGAGGACAATGGAACGTTCGAATTGGCCTGAGCCGAAGTGACTGTGCAGAGGGCCGCTGAAGGGGAGATTGAAGGAGATGATGGAGACAAAGATGGCTAACAGCGCGGGCCCGAAGCCCGCGAGAGCTCCAAGGGCGCAGATGATGGTGAAGCTAAAGGCGAAGGGGATGCCGTGAAGCGTAGGCGTCCTAACGGTAAACCAGGTGGCGAAGATGGGAAGCACGACAGCGCAGGTGTAAGCGATGATCCGGCGCAGTCGAGATCCACCAGCGATTTGATCAGTAGCCAATATCACTTTCCCGTTCTTTGGCCAGAGTTAGAGTCCGAGTTCAGAGCGAATTGCGTTCGCAATCGTTTCGGCATGGTGGCGCATGAGGGGTTCGGACTCGGCTTCGATCATAACGCGAGCGAGAGCCTCGGTTCCGCTGTAACGGATGACGACGCGGCCTGAGTCTGCAAGTTCTTTTTCGGCAGAGGCGATCGCGGCGACAATGGACGGTATTCCTTCAAGAGGCTTTTTCTCACGAACCTTGACGTTGACGATGACCTGGGGAAAGACCTTGAGATCGGCGATTAATTCAGACAGAGATTTGCCGGAGCGATGAACGATGTCGAGCAGGAGGAGCGCGGTGAGAAGCCCATCGCCGGTGGTGGAGCGGCCGGAGAAGATGATGTGTCCGGACTGCTCGCCGCCCAGAGCGGCGTTTGTGGCGAGCATCTGCTCGAGGACGTACTTGTCTCCGACGGCGGCGCGGAGCATCTGGATGCCGGAACGTTTGAGCGCGGCTTCGAGACCCATGTTGGACATGGTGGTGGCGACGACAGTGGCGTTGGTGAGGAGGCCGCGGGCCTGAAGATCGCGCGCGGCGAGGAGGAGGACCGCGTCGCCGTTGACGACACAGCCGTTCTCGTCAGCGAAGAGGGCACGGTCGGCGTCGCCGTCGAAGGTGATGCCGAGGGAAGCGTTGTAGTGGCGGACGGCACCGGCGACGATCTCAGGATGGAGCGCACCGCAATGCTCGTTGATGTTGCGGCCGTCGGGCGATGCATGGGTGATGACGATGTCGGTGCCGCCGAGCTGCGCGAAGAGTTCGGGCGCGACTGCGGATGCGGCTCCGTTGGCGCAGTCGATGACGATGCGGCGGTTGTCGAGGGAGAGGCCAGGGACAGCGGCGAGGAGGAAACGGATGTAGTCGGCGCGGTCGGACTCGTTGACAGGCGGAGCATCCTGCGAACCCACCTTAGTCTCGCGTCTACTCGCGTCGTCGCGAGCCGAAGATGGGGCGCCTGCACTGTTCAGGTTTTTGAAGATTTCTTCCTCGATGGCGAGTTCAGTGGCATCAGGGAGCTTATAGCCGTCGGAGCCGAAGACCTTGATGCCGTTGTCCTCCCATGGATTGTGCGATGCGGAGATGACGATGCCGGCGGAGAAGCCGTGGACATTGGTGAGGTACGCGATGGCGGGTGTGGTGATGACGCCAGCACTCTCGACGGTGGCCCCGCCCTGCGTGAGGCCTGCGGTGAGCTGAGCGGCGATGGCCGGACCGGACTCGCGGGTATCCATGCCGAGGAGGACACGGGGCGACGCTCCGAGGTGATGCGCGAGTGCAAGACCGATGGCGTGCACGGTGGGTGCATCGAGAGGATAGTTGCCTGCGACGGAGCGGATGCCGTCGGTTCCGAAGAGCTTCTTCATTTGGTGCTGGTCTCCGTAGTGTTGGTGCTGGTGACTTGTGCGGTGAGCGAGCCTTCTGCGAAACGGGCGCGGATAGTGGTGCCAGTGGATGCTTCGGCGGCTGAGCGAAGGAGAGTTCCGTCGGCGTTGTAGACGAGGGCGTATCCCCGGGCGAGGACGTTGAGCGGAGAGAGAGCCTGCAGGCGCGCGATTGCGGCCGAGAGGCGGCCCCGGCGCCCGGAGATGGTGTCAGCGGCTGCGCGGTCGAGGCGAGCTTCAGCGCGCTCGAGGCGGCGATGAATGGACGTAAGGCGGAGGGAGATGTCCTGGCGGCGGAGGCGGTCAGTGAGCTGCCGGAGGCGGTCGACCTGCAGACGATGGCGGCGATGGACCGCGCGATCGAGGCGGTTCGAGAGCTCGTCAACGCGCTGACTGCGGCGATCGATGG
>Ga0068863_100003278_pt1 | contig 15982 bp, 13 predicted proteins | sample KBSSwiS62_FD_66596 | JGI IMG/M metagenome (GOLD analysis project Ga0068863, IMG submission 66596) | Switchgrass rhizosphere microbial communities from Kellogg Biological Station, Michigan, USA - KBS Switchgrass S6-2 | ecosystem: Host-associated > Plants > Roots > Rhizosphere > Soil ...
CGCTTCAGGTCGACCGAGCGGCCGACGATCTCGACGATGTCGATGCGCGAGAGCAGGTCGTGGACGAAGGCCGGCGGAATCACCCAAGAATTAGACACGAGCCGGCGCCCTGCGGGCGCTACGGCTGCCCGTTCCCGGCTCTGCCGGGACGGGTTACACCGCGAAGTCGGAGAGCTTCTTGCCGCTCGCCAGCGCCGCCTTCAGCCAGCGCGGCTGCAGGCCACGCCCGCTCCATGAATCCCCGGTGGAGGCGTTGCGATACTTCGCCGGGACCTTGCCGGTTCCGCCGGACTTGCCCTTCGCAGCGGCCTTGCCGCCGATATCGGCGACGGTCAGGCCATATTCGGCCATGAGGGCGCGAACCTTGTTCACGGCGTCGCCGCGCTCCTGTTTCTTGGTGTGCTCGATCTGCTGCTCGATCGCTTCCTTTTGCGCCAGCAATTCCTTCAATGTCGCCACGGCCAAATCTCCCGTTTATAGGCCCCGCCAGGGCATTCGGGATTCTAGACCGGCTCAGGCGGTCGGCGGCACATAACCGGCAGGCTGTTCCGCGCCGGCGCCGAAAAGGAAATTCTCCATCTGCCGGGCGAGATACTGACGCGCCCGCTGGTCGGCCAGATTCAGGCGGTTTTCATTCACCAGCATCGTCTGGTGCTTCATCCATGCCGCCCAGGCTTCCTTGCTGATCGAGGCATAGATCCGCTTGCCCAGCTCACCCGGGTAGGGCGCGTAGTCCATGCCCTCGGCTTCGCGCTTCAGGTAGCTGCATTGAATCATTCTCGGCATCGGTTTCTCCAGGGTTTCCGGCCGGGCGCTCAGCCCAGTTTCTTGACGAATACCTGGGAGCGTCGGTCCCAGTTGTACTTGCGCTTGCGCGCCTCCGGCAGCCAGTCGGGGTCGACCTGGACGAAGCCGCGCTTCATGAACCAGTGCATCGTCCGGGTGGTGAGTACGAAGATACTCTCGAGGCCGAGCGCGCGGGCGCGCTGCTCGACCCGCTTCAATATCCGCTCGCCGTCGCCCTGGCCCTGCACCTGCCCGGATACCGTGAGCGCGGCCATTTCCCCGGTTTTCGCCTCCGGATACGGATAGAGCGCGGCGCAGCCGAATATCACCCCGTCGTGCTCGATCACGGTGTAGTCGGCGATATCCCGCTCTATTTCCGTGCGGTCGCGCTTGACCAGGGTGCCGTCGCGCTCGAACGGCTCGATCAGCTGCAGCACGCCACCGATGTCGTCGTGCGTCGCCTGACGCAGGCTCTCGAGCTTCTCGTCGACCACCATCGTGCCGATGCCGTCGTGCGTGAACACCTCCATCAGGAGCGCGCCGTCGACCGCGAACGGCAGGATGTGCGAGCGCTCGACGCCGCCGCGGCAGGCGCGCACGCAGTGCTGCAGGTAGAAGGCGGTGTCGGTCGGCTGGTTCGGGCCGGGCAGCGATGCCAGCAGCCGCTCGGCATCGGCGAGCGCGAGCTCGGTGTCGATCGGGCTGGCGGGGTCGGCGGGGTCCTCGTGGATGCCGGCCACCTCGGTGACGAAGAGCAGCTTGTCGGCCTGGAGCGCGATCGCCGTGCTCGTGGCCACGTCTTCCATCGTCAGGTTGAAGGCCTCGCCGGTCGGCGAGAAGCCGAAGGGCGAGAGCAGCAGCAGGGCGCCGATGTCGATCGCCCGGCGGATCGCCGCCGCGTCGACCTTGCGGACGAAGCCGCTGTGCATGAAGTCGACGCCGTCGACGATGCCGACCGGCCGCGCCGTCAGGAAGTTGCCCGAGACCACGCGCACGATCGCGTTGGCCATCGGCGTGTTCGGCAGGCCCTGCGAGAACGCGGCCTCGATCTCGAAGCGCAGCTGGCCGGCCGCCTCCTGGGCGCTGTCGAGGGCGACCGGATCGGTGATGCGCAGGCCCTGATGGAAACGCGACGCGTGGCCCTTGGAGCGCAGCTGCTCGTTGACCTGCGGGCGAAAGCCGTGCACCAGCACCAGGCGAATGCCCATCGCATGCAGGATCGCCACGTCCTGGGCGAACGAGGGGAGCTTGCCGGCGGCGATCAGCTCGCCGGCGATCGCCACCACGAAGGTCTTGCCGTGATAGGCGTGGATGTAGGGAGCGACCGTGCGGAACCACGGCACGAAGGTGTGCGGGAAGACGAGATTCACGGTCTGAGTGCGGAGAGCGACGCGGGCGCGCCTGGCGGCCGCGGCGATTCTGTCACGCGAGCTGCGGGCTCGTCAGTCCCAGGCCAGGCGATCCGTGCCCGGCGGCACCGCGGGGCGCAGGTAGCGCGGCGGCGTCGCCGAGAAGCGTGCCGCGTGGCGGACCGCGACCAGGCGCCCGAAGCCCGACTCGCTGCCCTCCATCCGCGAAGCGAAGTCGGGCTTCGGCGCGGCGAAGCCGTCGGCGACGCGGCCGAGCGAGCGCAGCCACTGTGCCGTGCGTGCCAGCGACACCTGCACGTGCCAGCTGCCGCCCTGCGCACGCTGGCGCAGCAGCGCGACCTCGGCGCCGAACGCCAGCAGGAACGCCGACGCCATGTCGAGCACCTGCATCGGCAGGGCCTTCGGCTCCGCCGCATTCGCCGCTTCGCCCTCGGCGGCGTTGAAGCCGGTGGCCGTCTGAACCAGCGAGTCGAAGCCGCGCCGGCCGGACCAGGGACCGCTGCGGCCATAGGCGGAAAGCGAGACGTAGACGATGCCGGGACGCAGCCGCGCCGCATCGGTGGCGCCGAAGCCGAGGGCCGCGAGCCCGCCGGGACGGTAGCCCTGCAGCATCACGTGCGCTTCGGACAGTGCGGCGGTGAACGCCGCCCGGTCGGCCGGCGCGCGCAGGTCGGCGAGCGCAGAGCGCTTGCCGCGGCTGGTGTCGGCGATGGCTTCGATGTTCGGCAGCGAGGGCGCGTTGACGAGCATTACGTCGGCGCCATAAGCGGCGAGGGTGCGTCCGGCCACCGGGCCGGCGAGGATCCGCGTCAGGTCGAGCACGCGCAGGCCGGCCAGCGGCGGCGAGCTCACGGCCAGCGCGGGCCAAGGTAGCGGCTCGGCATCGCCGATCCGCTCGATCTCCACCAGCGGCAGGCTTGCGACTGCGGCGCCTTGCGGATGCCGATCCCATTCCTCGAAGCGGCGCAGGCGCGCGACCACCAGGCCGAGCTCGGCCGCGCGGTCCTCGAGGTCGGAGGCGCGCCAGGACGCGAGCGCGGCGCCGACCTGCTCGCGCGTCGTCGCCGGTCCCTCGGGCAGGCCGAGCAGGCGCAGCACGCCGTCGCGATGGTGGGCGAAATTGGTGTGCAGGCGGACCCACTCGCCGTCGGCGGCCGGGCCACAGCGGTAGAGGCCGGCGATCTTGTCCCAGACCGCGGGCGCCACGCCGTCGAGGGTGAAGCGACCGGTGCATTCGATGGCCGCGTCGACCAGGTTGACGCCGACTGCCTGCACCAAGCCGTTGCGCGCGCGGCCGATCTCGGCGGCGGCGAGCGCCGCGACCGCGAGCGAGCCTTGGGCCGCGGTCGAGACGGCGAAGGACGAAGGCAGGCCCGGCTCGCTGCCGGTCAGGGTCAGGCGTGACAGCGTCGAGGGCGCGAGCCCGGCGTCCTCCCAGATCGCCCGGGTGGCCGCTTGGGCACGCTCGCTCACCGTGTTAGCCCTTTCAATGCCCCGCGTAGAACTTGCTGGGCAGCCAGAGGATGATCTGCGGGAAGACGATGCAGAGCGCGTTGCAGGTCGCCTGCAGGCCGATGAACGGCACTGCCGACTTGAAGATCGTCGCCATCGTGATCTGCGGCGGCGCGACGCTCTTCAGGTAGAAGAGCGAGTAGCCGAAAGGTGGGCTCAGGAACGCCATCTGCATGTTGACGATGAAGATGACACCGTACCAGAGCGAAATGTCCTCGGGCTTGACCCCGGCGATACCGAACACGCCGCCGAACGAGAGCGCAGTCAGGATCGGCACGAAGATCGGCACCGTCAGGAGCAGGATGCCGACCCAGTCCAGGAACATGCCGAGGACGAACAGGATCACCATCATCAGGCCGAGGATCCCGTAGGGACCCAGGCCGGTGCCGAGGATCGATTCGGCGACGAAGGTCTGGCCGCCCTTGACGATGAAGAAGCCGACGAACATCGTCGCGCCGAAGAAGATCCACATCACCATTGCGGTGGCCTTGAGCGTCGCCTTTGCCGCGTCTTCGACGTTGATCCAGTTGAGGCGGCCGTGCAGGGCGCAGACCGCGAGCGCGCCGAAGGTGCCGATGCCGGCGGCCTCTACCGGCGTGGCGACGCCGAAGAAGATGATCCCGAGGACCAGCAGGATCAGCAGGATCGGCGCGATCGTGTTGCGCAGCAGGCGCAGCTTCTCGCGCATGTCGACGCGTTCCTCGATCGGCAGCGCCGGACCGAGGCTCGGATTGATGTAGCAGCGGACCGTGATGTAGAGGACGTACATCCCCGAGAGCAGCAGCCCGGGGAAGACCGACCCGATCAGCAGCTCACCGAGCGACTGCTGCGCGACCACGGCGTAGACGATCGCCATCACCGACGGCGGAATCAGGATCCCGAGCGTTCCGCCGGCGAGGAGCGAGCCGCAAGCGAGCTTGGGGTCGTAGCCGCGGCGCAGCATCGCCGGCAGGGCGATCATCCCCATCGTTACCTCGGTCGCGCCGACCACGCCCACCATCGCCGCGAGCAGTGTGCAGGCGATGACCGTCGCCGACGCCAGGCCGCCCTTGAGCGAGCCGAGCCATTTGTAGATGACGTCGAACAGCTCCTCGATGATCCCGGCCTTCTCGAGCATTGCCGCCATGAAGATGAAGAGCGGGACGGCCGAGAGCTGGTAGTCGGTCATGAACGGGAAGATGCGCGATGGCATCATGTTCAGGACCGCGGGCGTGCCGAAGATGAACAGGAAGATGACGGCCAGGCTGCCGGTGCAGAACGCCATCGGCAGGCCGAGCGCGAGCAGCAGGGCCAGCGAGCCGAAGAGGAGGACCGTGAGCCAGGCGATCGGAATCTCGAGTCCCATGGCTCAGGCCTTCGCGCGGGTGAGGATCAGGATGTCCTTGATCAGCTTGGACACTCCCTGCAGGATGATCAGCGCGGCGCCGATCGGCATCGTCAGCTTCACCGGCCAGTACTGGATCCCCCATTCGGTGAATGAGGTCTCGCGGTTGGCGACCGCGTCGCCGGCGAAGCGCCAGCCGGTCCAGAGCAGGGTGATCGTGAAGATGAAGAAGAACACCGAACTGATGACGTCGGCGATCGCCTTGCCGCGCGGCGAGAACTTCGTGTAGAAGACGTCGACGCGCACGTGCTGGTCCTCGCGGTAGGCGTACGCCCCGGAGATCATGTACTGCATGCCGAACATCAGGAACATGCTTTCGTGCACCCAGTTGGTCGGCGAATTGAAGACGAAGCGCGCAAGCACCTCGTAGTAGTAGGCGAACACGGCGACCACGGCCCAGTAGGCGACGTACTCGCCCGCCTTGGCGCTGACCGCGTCGATGCGGTCGGTGAAGGGGGTGTGGATGCGCAGCGTCGGGTCCTCTCCGGTGCCCTGCTGCGCGACCTCCGGCTCGTGCGCGACCGGGTCGGCCGCATAGCCGGCGGCCGTCGCCTGCGCCCGGCGCTTGCGCACCAGGGCCGGCAGCAGCACGGCGTCGACCAGCAGCAAGGCCAGGACGACGTAGCCGACCATCCGGGCGCGATCCTTCCAGTCGTCCTGCACCTTGGTCGCTGCGTCGAGCGCCGTCTTCCTAGTGCTGCCCAGGGCTTGCGCATCGGCGAGCGCCTTGCGCTCCTCGGGCGTCGCCGCAGCCGCGTCCAGGGGCTGCACGCGCTTGAGGGCCGTCTGCGACTGCTCGTACTCGGCGATGGTGCGCGAGACGTCCTCGCGGCTATCGCGCACTTCGCCGTTGCAGTAGAGGATGGCGACGAAGAGCGGCAGGTAGACGAATCCCCACCAGCTCTTCAGATACATCCGGTGCAGGCCCATGAAGCCGCTCGTCAGCCAGAACAGGTAGGCATTGAAGAGCAGCGGCTCGCGCGGCGCGCCGCGGCGTCGCTGGCGCGCGACGAGAGCCATCGCCAGTAGGGGGAACAGGAGCAGGACGCCCCAGTAGAGCCAATGCGGCAGAACGAAGCTGAGCGACGGCATCGTGGTCAGTCAACGAGCGCACGCCGCCCGAAGGCGGCGTGCCGGTGGCGAACGGCGGCGACGGGCGCCGCCCCTGAAGCGAACTCAGCCGATCTTCAGGCCCTTGTACATGTCAGGCGTCACGTAACCGACGCTCGGCGACTCCATCACCTGCAACTGCAGCTTGAAGATCCTGGCCGCGTCGGGATCCTTGTTCGCCCACTTGAACCAGATCGGCACCGCCACCTGCTGGAACTTCGGCAACTCCTCGGCGGGCAGGCGGTTGACCTGGACGCCGGCCTTCTCGAACTTGCCCCACGCCTCCATGTCGGCTTTCTGGATCGCGCCGTGGTGCTCGTTCGAGTAGACCTGGATCTCGTCGTCGAGCCAGCGCTTCATCTGCGGTGAGAGCTTGTTCCAGACGTCCATGCGAACGACGAAGTCCATCAGGTCGACCGGCTGGTAGATCGACTCGAGGCCCGGAGGACCGGTCCAGATGTACTTCGTGACCTGCTGGAATCCGAGGTCCCAGTTGACCGCGGGGCCGGTGTAGTCGGCGGCGTCGACGGTTCCCTTCTCGAGCGCCGAGAAGACCTCGCCGCCGGGAAGCAGCGTCGTCTTGGCGCCGATCGCCGCGAAGCCTTCGGCGATCATGCCTCCGGGCACGCGCAGCTTCAGGTCCTTGAAGTCGGCGATGGTGCGGATCGGCTTCTTCGAATGGATGATGTTCGGGCCGTGGTGGATCCGGTTGACGTAGTACAGGCCCTGCTTGGCGAACAGGTCGCGCGCCGCCTGCAGGCCGCCGTTGCTGTAGAAGAAGATGTCCCACTCGTGCGGATAGCGCAGGCCCATCAGGTAGGAGCTCAGGAACGCGGTCGCGGGGAGCTTGCCGGCCCAGTACAGGGTGAACGAGTTCATCGCCTCGAGCACGCCGTTCTTGACGCCGTCGAGCAGCTCGAAGTCGCCCACGACTTCCTTGGCGGCAAAGGGCTTGATCTCGAGCTCGCCGCTGGTCTTCTCCTTGACGGTCGCGGCCCACGCCTTGAAGGTCGCCAGACCGACGCCCGCCGGCCACGACGTCTGCACCTTCCATGTCGTCGTCGTCGCCGCCTGGGCGTTGCCGACGAACGGCGCCGCAAGCGCGGTCGCCGTCGCGGCGACGCCGGTGCGGACGAATGCGCGCCGCCCGGCTTTGGGGTCGGATGGAACTTGCGTCATGATTTTCCTTTCGTGTCTCCTGTGCCCTCTGGCATGCGCCCGCCGGGGCGCTGCGCGATGCCCGGCGGCGAGACGTTAGTCCACGGCCGCCGACGGGAACAGGGCGTTAACCCGAGCGGCCTCGACAGGCGGCGCCCACGGGAATAATCCACCCGGATGGCAGGACCGCAGACTTCCGCAAGCGCCGGCAACGCCGCGCGCCTGCCCGCGGGCCTGGCGCCGATCGAATTCTCCGAGACGCTGCCGGTGTCGGCCCGGCGCGACGAGATCGCTGCCGCGATGCGCGACCATCCGGTCGTGATCGTCTGCGGCGAGACCGGCTCGGGCAAGACGACCCAGCTGCCGAAGATCGCGCTGACAATGGGCCGCGGCCGGGCGAACGGCGGCGGCCTGATCGGCCACACCCAGCCGCGCCGGATCGCCGCCTCGAGCGTCGCCCGGCGGATCGCCGAGGAGCTGAAGACGCCGCTGGGCGAGGTCGTGGGCTACAAGGTCCGCTTCCAGGATCGCCTCTCGGCCGGCGCCAGCGTCAAGCTGATGACCGACGGCATCCTGCTCGCCGAGACCCAGAGCGACCCGCTGCTGCGCGCCTACGACACCATCATCGTCGACGAGGCACACGAGCGCAGCCTCAACATCGACTTCCTGCTCGGCCATCTGCGCCAGATCCTGCCGCGCCGGCCCGACCTGAAGATCGTCGTCACCTCGGCGACGATCGACGCCGAGCGCTTCGCCAACCACTTCTCATCCAAGGACGGGCCGGCGCCGGTGCTGCAGGTCTCGGGCCGCCTTTATCCGGTCGAGATCCGCTGGCGGCCCTTCGAGGAAAGCCGCGACCACGATCTCGGCGACGCGATCTGCGACGCGGTCGACGAGCTTTGGCGGGGCACGCTCGGCAGCGGCGAAGGCGGCGTCGCCGCCGCCGGCTCCGGCGACGTGCTCGTCTTCCTTCCCGGCGAGCGCGAGATCCGCGACGCCGCCGAGAAGCTGAGGAAGCACCATCCGCCCGGGGTCGAGGTGCTGCCGCTCTTTTCCCGCCTCAGCCAGGAGCAGCAGGACGAGGTCTTCGCGCCGCACAGCGCCCGCCGGATCGTGCTCGCCACCAACGTCGCCGAGACCTCGCTCACGGTGCCCGGCATCCGCTACGTCATCGACGCCGGCACGGCGCGGATCAAGCGCTACAGCTTTCGCAGCAAGGTCGAGCAGCTGCCGATCGAGCCGGTGAGCCAGGCGGCGGCGAGCCAGCGCGCTGGCCGCTGCGGCCGGGTCGCCGACGGCATCTGCATCCGCCTCTACGACGAAGCCGACTTCGCCGCCCGGCCGCGCTTCACCGAGCCGGAGATCGTCCGCTCGTCGCTCGCCGCCGTGATCCTCAGGATGAAGTCGCTCAACCTCGGCGCGGTCGAGGACTTCCCCTTCCTCGAGGCGCCGCCGAAGCGCGCCATCGCCGACGGCTACCAGCTGCTGAACGAGCTCGGCGCCACCGACGACGACAACGCCTTGACGACGATCGGCCGCGAGCTGGCGAAGCTGCCGCTCGATCCGCGCGTCGGCCGGATGATCCTGGCGGCGCGCGAGCGCGAGGCGCTGCGCGAGGTGCTGGTCATCGCCAGCTCGCTGAGCGTGCAGGACGTGCGCGACCGGCCGCTGGAGCACCAGCAGGCCGCCGACCAGGCGCACGTCAAGTTCGACGACGAGAAGTCGGAGTTTCTCGGCGTCCTCAAGCTGTGGTCATGGCTGGAGAGCTCACGCGGCGGCCACGGCGAGCATCGGCTGTCGAGTCGCAAGCACGAGCAGCTCCTGCGCGACAACTTCGTCTCGCCGCGCCGGGTGCGCGAGTGGCGTGATGTCTTCGCCCAGCTGCAGCAGGTGGTGACGGAGCACGGCTGGCGGGTCAACACGCTGCCCGCGACCTACGAGCAGCTGCACCTGTCGATGCTCGCCGGCCTGCTCGGCAACATCGGCCTGAAGAGCGACGAGGACGACTCCTACCTCGGCGCCCGCGGCATCCGCTTCCATCGCCATCCGGGCTCGCACCTGTCGAAGAAGCCGGGGCGCTGGATCGTCGCCGCCGAGCTGGTCGAGACCACCCGGCTCTACGCCCGCGGTCTCGCCAACATCGACCCGCGCTGGCTGGAGACGGTCGGTGGCCACCTGCTGAAGAAGCAGCTGCTCGAGCCGCACTGGGAGAAGAAGGCCGGCCAGGTGGTCGCGCTCGAACGGGCGACGCTCTACGGCCTGGTCGTCTACAGCAACCGGCGGGTCGATTACGGCGCGGTCGATCCGGCCGCGGCGCGCGAGCTCTTCATCCGCGAGGCGCTGGTCGAGGGCGACTGGGAAACGAAGCTGCCGTTCGCCGCCGCCAACCGCAAGCTGATCGCCCAGGTCGAGGAGCTCGAGCACAAGGCGCGGCGCCAGGACGTGCTGGTCGACGACGAGCTGATCCACGCCTTCTACGACCAGCAGGTGCCGAAGTCGGTGCACGACGCCCGGACCTTCGAGCGCTGGTACCGCGACGAGCTGCGGCGCCAGCCCAACCTGCTGCTGCTGACGCGCGAGGAGCTGATGCGCCACGAGGCGGCAGGCATCACCACCCAGGCGTTCCCGCGCACCATCCGCCTCGGCGGCATCGATTGCGCCGCGACCTACCTGCACGAGCCGGGCAACCCGCGCGACGGCGTCACCGTCACCGTGCCGCTGTACGCCCTCAATGCCGCCGGCGAGGATCGCTGCGAATGGCTGGTGCCCGGCATGCTGAAGGACAAGCTGGTGGCGCTGGCGAAGACGCTGCCGCAGCGGCCGCGCTCGCGCCTCGTGCCCTTACCCGACTACGCCGAAGGCTTCATCGCCCGGCATCCGTTCGGCGACGGCGGCCTGCTGGACGTGCTGACGGCCGACGTGCGGGCGAAAAGCGGCATCGAGGTCCGTCGCGCCGACTTCAAGCACGAGCAGCTGGCGCCGCATTTGCTGATGAACCTGCGCGTCGTCGACGAGCACGGTCGGCAGCTCGGCGAGTCGCGCCACCTGGCCGAGCTGAAGGCCCAGCTCGGCGGCCAGGCGCGCTCGGCCTTCCAGGCGCTCGCAGCGCTGCGCCTGCCCGGAGCGGTCGCCGCCGCGCCGGCGCCGCCCGAAGCGCCGGCGACGCCGGCTGTGAGTGCAAGGCCGGGCGCGACCGCCGGCGCGAAAGCCGGCGGGCGCGTCGCTTCGGAGCCGCCGACGGCGGGCGGCCCCGCGAGCACTCCGCCGCCACCGGCCGCAAGTGCCGCCGCTTTCACCGCCTGGACCTTCGGCGAGCTGCCGGAGCTCATGGAAGTGAAGAAGGGCGGACAGGCGCTGATCGGCTACCCGGCGCTGATCGACAAGGGCGGCCATGTCGAGATCGAGGTGTTCGACGAGCCCGAGGCGGCCGCCGAGAAGCATCGCCTCGGCCTGCGCCGCCTGTTCGCGCTGCAGCTGCGCGATGCGATGAAGTACCTCGAGAAGAACCTGCCTGAGCTGCAGCGCATGGCCATCCAGTACCTGCCGCTCGGCAGCACCGAGGAGCTGCGCGAGCAGATCATCGCCGTCGCTCTCGACCGCGCCTTCCTCGCCGAGCCGCTGCCCGCGGACGCCGCTGCGTTCGCCCGCCGGCTGGAAGAAGGGCGCGGTCGGCTGACGCTGATCGCCGGCGAGGTGGCGCGCGCCGGCGCGGCGGTGCTCGGCGAGTGGGTCGCGGCGCAGAAGAAGCTCAAGGACGCGCGCCCGCCGAAGGACGTCGCCGAGGACATCGCGGCACAGCTCGAGCGGCTGGTGTCCAGGCGTTTCCTGGTCGACGTTCCCTGGGCCCGCCTGGCCCACCTGCCGCGCTATCTGAAGGCGATCGTCCTCCGGCTCGACAAGCTGCGGGCCGATCCGGTGCGCGATGCGACGCGCCTGGCCGAGCTGCGCCCGCTCGAGCAGCGGCACCTGCGCAAGCTCGCCGAGCGGCGCGGCAGCCGCGATCCCAAGCTCGACGAGTTCCGCTGGTGGCTCGAGGAATTGCGGGTCAGCCTCTTCGCCCAGGAGCTGAAGACCCCGCAGCCGGTCAGCGCCAAGCGACTGGAGAAAATCTGGGCCCAGGCCTTCGCCTGAGCCGGGCCGGAGCGAACGAGACCGCGAACATGGAGACGAGCAGGTTCAAGAACCCCTTCAGGCGCAAGCCGCACGACGCCGACGACGCGTGGACCGTCGTCCCTGGGTCCGAGCGCGAGCTCGATTCGGTGGTGCGCCACTGCCGGCGCATGGTGAGCCGGCGGGCGACCGTGGCCGCCGGCGTGGCGATCGTGCCCGTGCCGGGCATCGACTGGCTGACCGACGTTGCGGTGCTGGCCAAGCTCATCCCGGACATCAACCATGCCTTCGGCCTGACGGCGGCCCAGGTCGAGCGGCTCGCACCCGATCGCCGAGTGGTGGTCTACAAGGCGATCTCGGCCGGCGGCAGCATGCTGATCGGCAAGCTGGTGACGCGCGAGCTCCTGCTCCAGGCGCTGAAGCTGGTCGGCGTGCGCCTGACGGCGCAGCAGGCGGCCAAGTACGTGCCGATCGCCGGCCAGGCGGTATCGGCCGCGCTCACCTACTCGGCGTTGCGCTACGTCTGCGAGCAGCACATCCGGCAGTGCGTCGAGGTCTCGAAACTGCTGCTGCTCGCCGCGCCGGCGCCGGCCGAAGCGCCGGACGCCGTCTAGGCCCCGGCTCGCGCCCGCTCGCGGCGCAGCCAGCCGAGCCCGGCGGACGTGCCTTGGGCCGGGCGGTATTCGCAGCCGATCCAGCCCTCCCAGCCGCTGGCGTCGACGACGTCGAACAGATAGGGGTAGTTGACCTCGCCGAGGTCGGGCTCGTGCCGCTCGGGCACGCCGGCGATCTGCAGGTGGCCGACCCGGCCGGTCGGGAGGTAGGTGCGCAGCTTGGTCGCGACGTCGCCCTCGACGATCTGGCAGTGGTAGAGATCCATCTGCACCTTCAGGCGCGGCGCGCCGATCTCGGCGAGCACGGCATGGGCCTCGTCCTGGCGATTGAGGAAGAAGCCGGGGATGTCGCGGGTGTTGATCGGCTCGATCAGCACGTCGATGCCTGCGTCGGCCGCTTTCTTCGCCACCCACTCGAGGTTCTTCAGGTAGGTTGGCCGGAGCGCCGTGCGCGTGCTGCCGGCGGGAACGAGGCCGGCCATCACGTGAACGCGCGGGCAGGCGAGGGCGGCAGCGTACTCGAGGGCACGGTCGAAGCCGCTCCTGAACTCGGCCTCGCGGCCGGGCAGGGCGGCGATGCCGCGCTCGCCCTTGGTGAAGTCGCCCGGCGGTGCGTTGAACAGTACCTGGCGCAGGCCGGTCTGCTTCAGCGTCGCGGCCAGCGTGTCAGCCGGCCACTCGTAGGGAAAGAGGTACTCGACCGCCTCGAAGCCGTCGGCCGCGGCGGCGGCGAAGCGCTCGAGAAACGGATGCTCGACGTACATCATGCTCAGGTTGGCGGCAAAGCGCGGCATCGCGATCTCCTCGAAGGTCTACCAGCGGGCGCCGAACTCCCGGCGCAACTCGTCGATCTGCGCCGGCGACAGGGGCGCCGGCTGCGGCTCGCAGCCCAGCCAGAGGCGCGCCGTCTCCTCGCATTCCTCGAGCACCGCCATCGCCGCCGCCGGCGTCTCGTGCCAGACGTTCGGCCCGAGCCGCGACAGCATCACCGCACGGATCGGCGCGCCGCGGGCCGCGGCCTGGCGGATCGCCTCGGTGACGAGATCGCCGACCTCGGGCGCACCGGGTCGCAGGTAGGCGATCAGCGGCACATGGCCGACCTTCATCACGAAGTAGGGCGTGATCGGCGGCAGCAGGTCGTCGCGCGACTTGTCCGGCGGGAAGCGCAGGCTGGCGTGCACCAGGTGGCTCGAGTGCGTATGGATGATGCAGCCCGCTTCGACGCTCGCATCGTAGATGCCGCGGTGCAGGGCGAGGGTCTTGCTCGGCCGGGCCGCGGTGTCGGCCGGCGCGCCGGCGGCATCGACCCGGACCAGCGCGTCCGGCTCCAGCTCGCCGAGGCAGGCATCGGTGGCGGTGATCAGGAAGCCGCCGTCGACCCGGGCGCTGATGTTGCCGGTGGTGCCGTGGACGTAGCCGCGGGCGTGCAGCGACCGTCCGACGCGGCAGATCTCCTGACGCAGCGCGGCTTCGCTCATGGGCCCACGGTGAAGGCGCGAGCGAAGAAGTCGATGCCGCCGAAGTTGCCCGACTTTAGCGCCAGGTGCATGCCTTGCGGGGCGAGCGCTGGAGCGGCATGGCACCAAGGTACGCCGGGGTCGATCTGGGCGCCGATGCGCAGCCGCGAGACGCCGAGCGCCTGCACGCAGGCACCGGAGGTTTCACCGCCGGCAACCACCAGCCGCCGGGCGCCGTGCTCGACCAGGCGGCGCGCCACCGCGGCGAGTATCCGCTCCAGGCGCGCGCCGACGTCGTGGCCGCCGCCCTTCGCCTGCGCCGCCGCGACCGCCTGCGGTGAAGCGGTGCTGTAGACGAGCACCGCGCGCTCGGGCGCCGCCGCCCACTGCGCGCGGGCCCAGGCGTCGATGCTCTCGACCAGCGCGTCGTCCGAACCGTCGCCGAGCGCGAGCGCATCGACCTGACGCGCCGCGCCACCCGACTGGAGGAAGTGCGCCACCTGGCCGTTGGTCGCCTCCGAGCAGCTGCCGGAGACGATGGCGCGAAAGCCGCCGACCGGCGGCAGCGACGCCGATTCGCTCGAAGCCGAGATGCCGAAGTTGGCTGGCAGGCCGATCGCCAGGCCCGAGCCGGCGCAGACCAGAGGCAGGTCCTTGACCGCGGTGCCGAGGCGCAGCAGGTCGTCGTTGGCGACGGCATCGGCGATCGCGATCGCCACGCCGCCTTGCTCGAGCGAGCGGAAGCGCTCGACGATCGCCGCGCTCGAGGCGCCTACCGTGCGATTGTCGACCAGGCCGACGCGCCGCGGTACCGCGCCCGGGCCGCGGGTCGTCGCCAGCTGCGCCTGCAGCACGCGCACCAGGTTGGCATCGGTCATCGGCGTCAGCGGATGGTTGCGCATGCCGCTTTCCGAGAGCAGGACGTCGCCGACGAACAGGTGACCCTTGAACACGGTGCGGCCGTTGTCCGGGAAGGCCGGCGTGGCGATCGTGAAGCGGCAGTCGAGCGCATCCATCAGCGCCTCGAGCACCGGGCCGATGTTGCCGCGCGGGGTCGAGTCGAAGGTCGAGCAGACCTTGAAGTAGATCTGGGTCGCGCCGCCGCCCTTCAGGAACCGGCAGGCCGCGAGCGACTGCGCCACCGCATCGGCCGGGGCGATGGTGCGCGACTTGAGGGCGACGACGACCGCGTCGACATTCGCCTCGACCGGCGGCGCGCCCGCCTCGGGCATGCCGTTCAGCTGCACCACCCGCATCCCGGCGCGCACCAGGTTGTTGGCGAGGTCCGTCGCACCGGTGAAGTCGTCGGCGATGCAACCCAGCCTGAGCGTCATCGCTTCGCGCCCGGCAGCTCGATTCCGGGAAAGATCTTGATCACTGCCGCATCGTCTTCCTTGGCGAAGCCGGCGGTCGAGGCCTGCATGAACATCTGGTGGGCGGTGCTGGCCAGCGGCAGCGGAAACTTGGTCGCGCGCGCGGTGTCGAGCACCAGGCCGAGGTCCTTGACGAAGATGTCGACCGCCGAGAGCGGCGTGTAGTCGTTGGCCAGGACGTGCGCCATCCGGTTCTCGAACATCCAGCTGTTGCCGGCGCTGTGGGTGATGACGTCGTAGAGCGCGGCGGCATCGACGCCCTCGCGCAGGCCGAGGGCCATCGCCTCGGCGGCGGCGGCGATATGCACGCCGGCGAGCAGCTGGTTGATGATCTTCACCTTGCTGCCGTTGCCGGCACGGTCGCCGAGCCGGTAGACCTTGGCCGCCATCGCGTTCAGGCAAGGCTCGGCCTTCGCCCAGGCCGCGTCGCGGGCCGCGCCCATGACCGTCATCTGGCCCGAGGCGGCCTTGGCGGCGCCGCCGGAGATCGGCGCATCGACGTACAGCAGGCCGAGCGCCTCGAGCCTGCGCTCGAAGGCGATCGAGACATTGGGATCGACGGTCGAGCACATCACGAAGACGCTGCCGGGTCGCATCGCGGCGGCGATGCCTTGGCCGGAGCTGCCATCGCCGAACAGCACCGATTCGGTCTGGGCCGCGTTGACGACCACCGAGACCACGACCTCGCTGGCCGCGGCGAGCTCGGTCGGCGTGGCGCAGGCGATCCCGCCCTGGGCCGCGAACGCCTGGGCCACGCCTTCGCGGGCGTCGCAGACCCGCAGCTCGGCGCCGGCACGGCGCAGCGAGCCGGCCATGCCGGAGCCCATGGCGCCGAGGCCGATCAGGCCCACCTTGCGCCCGGCCAGGGAGGAATCGTTGGACATCGAGCTCACCTCGGCAGCGAGTGTAGGGCGGGCATCAGACCAGACCGAGATGCTCGACCAGGATCGCCGCGCCGATGCCGATCAGGACGATGCCGCCGAAGATCTCGGCCCGCTTGCCGACGAGGACGCCGAGCACCCGGCCGAGCAGCACACCGGCCGTCACCAGGAGGAAGGTCGTGAGTCCGATCGTCGCCGCAACCGGCAGGATGGCGACGTCGAGAAAG
>Ga0068863_100003282_pt1 | contig 15974 bp, 12 predicted proteins | sample KBSSwiS62_FD_66596 | JGI IMG/M metagenome (GOLD analysis project Ga0068863, IMG submission 66596) | Switchgrass rhizosphere microbial communities from Kellogg Biological Station, Michigan, USA - KBS Switchgrass S6-2 | ecosystem: Host-associated > Plants > Roots > Rhizosphere > Soil ...
TGCGCCGGCCCGACCGAGCTGGCGCGCGGCCAGGCGGCGCAGTTCCGCATAGATTTCGGCATAGGCCCGCCCGCCCGCCTCGCGATCGCCACCTCCCGCCGCGCGCAACCATTCGGTGAGAGGTACCTGGTCGGCCACCGGTGTGCTCCGCGGCATGATGATGCGATGCCGCGCAGCATAGCGCACGCGGAGAGCGAGGGCTCTCGCGGACGGCAGCGGGATCGCGCGCCACGTCAGGGCGTCGTTGCCGACAGGCGTGCGACCAGGTTGCGTGTCTCCGGATGGTCCTTGCCATACACGCGCCGGAAAACTGCGAGGGCGTCTTCCCGCATCGTGCGTGCCTCGTCCGGCATTCCATTGTGCGCGAGGACATCCGCGAGCAGCAGGTCGATATCGCCGAGCCTGACGCTGTCCGCGCGTGGCCCGGCCAGCAGGCCGGCGCGTGCGGAGCGGACCATGCGCTCGCCCTCGGCGGGGCTGCCGGTGGCCGCCAGGGCAGCGCCATACGCTGCATCTGCCAACGCGATGTATTGCGGATCGCCACCGCTGCCGGGCAGTGCGAGGGTACGGCGCGCCTCGGCGAGGGTTTCCTTCGCAGCAGTCGTGTCGGCGTGCAATTCGGCAAGGCCGAGCATCAGCTCGCTTGCGCCGCGGCGCGGGTTGTTCGCATTGATCGCCCGCGCCTCGCGCAGGCCGGCGATCGCCGCCGTGTAGTCGCCGGCACGATACTGTGCCGCGCCGAGTGAGCCCAGCGTGATGCCGATCATCGTCGCGCCGGGCTTGAGCGTCGCGCGCGCGAGTTCGACCGCACCGCGCAACGTCGCGAGGGCCGCCGCATGGTGGCCGGCGTAGGATTGGGCGAGGCCGAAGACGTTGTCGACATAGATGTTGCGGGGATGGCGTACGCCGGCGGTTCGTTCAAGCATCGCGTGCGCGCGCTGCGCCAGCTCTTCGGCTTGCGTGAAGTCCTCGTCGTAGAGCTCGTCGGCGGCGAGATTCATCAAGTCCATCGCGATGTCGGGACTTTCCGGGCCTTCGTCCGCGATGCGCTCGCGCAGGACTTCCTCGTGCATGCGCTGCGCGCCGGCGTGGTCGCCGCGCAGGTTCGCGATCTTGGCGAGCCCGGTCACGGCGCCGATGCGGTCCTCTCCGTGGGATGCATCGCTGTCGTGCAGCAGCGCACGCGCCTCGGTGAATGCGACTTGCGCGCCGTCGATGTCGCGGTTGTCCTCGCGCGCGAGCGCGAGCGTCACCAGCGTTGCGCCGAGGCGTGCAGCGCCGACCCGTGGCAAGGTGCGGAGCTGGGCTACGCTGCGCTCGAGCAGTGGCAGTGCCTGCACGCTGTCGCCGGTGTTGAGCAGGGCGGTGGCGATCGTCGCGCGCACCTGCGCCTGCATTTCCGGAGCGTCTTCGAATTCCTTTTCGACATGCAGGGCCGCTTCGTGCAACAGGTCGACCGCTTTGCCGCTGCCGCCCGACACCTTGAACGGGTTGGCGCTCGCGAACAGGTTGGACAGGAACACGCGCGCGTGTTCCGCGTCCGCCGCCATCCGCTGGGCGCGCTGCGCCTGCCACAGCGCGACGCCACTCAGGCCAAGCAGCGCCACCAGTGCGATCGACGCGAATACGACCAGGGTACGGTTGCGCCGCACGAATCGGTTCGCCAGGTAGCCGAGGCCTGGTCGGCCGATGCCGAGGGGACGGTAGGCGAGCCAGCGCCGGATGTCTTCGCGCATCGACGCGGCCGAGTCGTAGCGTTGGATCGGGTCCGGCGCGAGCGCGTGCACGATGATCCGGCCGAGGTCGCCGCGCAGCGCTCGCGTCATCGCCGCCGCGTCGTGTTGCGGCGGCGAAGTCGGGGGATTCGTCGATGCCGTGCGCGCCCGCGTCGCATTGCGCGCCAGTTCACCGGTCGTCCATTCACGCCGGCTGTCGCCGCGATCGAGCAGGGGCAGGCGCCGGTCGGCGACCAGTTCATAGAGAATGAGGCCAAGGCCGTGGACGTCGGTCGCCGCCGTCGCGCGTTCGCCGCGGAGTTGTTCGGGCGCGGCATACTCGGGCGTGAACACTCGCGTGGCGGGTGAATTCGCTTCTCCCGGGTCGATGACCTGGGCGATGCCGAAGTCGAGCAGCTTCACGGTCCCCTCGCTCGTCACCATGACGTTGGCGGGCTTGAGGTCGCGGTGCACGACGAGCTGCGCATGTGCGTGCGCGATCGCAGCGCAGATCTGCTCCAGCAGCCTGACGCGTTCGCGAACGCCGAGATTGCGTTCCCTGCAATAGTCGAGCAACGGCTCGCCGTCGACATATTCCATCGCCAGCCAGGGGCAACTGTCGGCGTAGCCCGCGTCGATGAACGCAGTGATGTTCGGATGCGCGAGGCTGGCGAGGACGCGACGTTCGCGTGCCGCGATCGCAGGTGCGTTGTGCGGGCTGCGGTCGAGCAGCTTGAGGGCGACGCGCTGGACGAAGTCGGTGTCGCAGCGTTCCGCCAGATAGACCGACCCCATGCCGCCCGCCCCGAGATGGGCCAGCAGCCGAAACGGGCCGATCCGTTCGGGCATGGCCGGCGACGCCGGCGGCAGCAGGCGCTCGAACAGGTTGTCGACGCGCTCGTTCGACGCTTCTGGCGTTCGCTGCAACAGCGCGCGCGCAGCGCCGGCGAGGCCAGGGTCTTCTCCGGCGAGGCGTTCGAGCGTCGACGCCTGTTCGGCAACGGCGAGGGTTTCGAGGCGTGCGATGAGTGCGCGAAGGTCGCGCCAGCGGCTCGCTTCGAACAGAGGCGCGTTGTCGTGATCCAGAGAGCCCCCTCGGAAGCCGCACCCCGCGCGACGTCCTGCGGCTTCGCAGCATAGCGCAGGTCGCGCTGTCGGGAATCGCGCGGCCCTGCGTTTCCAATGGGTAGGGGAACCATGGAGAGCAGGCATGAATCCGTCGGTGCGATCGAATCCGGTCCGCGTGGTGCGTGATGCTGCGGGTGCCTGGGCCAGTCGCTGCGGTACCTGGCTGCTCGGCTTCGCCCTGCTCATCGGTGCCGGCAACGCGGCGGCGGCGATCGACTATTGCGTGGGCACGGTCGACGAACTTTCCACGGCGCTGACCGTCGCGACCTCGCCGACCGGGCAGACGATCATGATCAAGCTGAAGCAGGGCACCTACCACGTCGGCGGCTCGTTCGTGATGAACTGGCACGAGTACAACGCGATGCGTTGGCTCGGCGGATACAACGCCGACTGCTCCGATCGGACGGTGCGTCCTTCCAACACGATCATCGACGGCGACGGTGGCCAGATGGCGGGCCTGCGCATGCACGGGGATTTCACGATCGAGGGCCTGCGCTTCCAGAACATGACGGGCAACGGCGGGACCGTTTTCATCGACACCTGGGACAGTACCGAGGATTCGGACATCCACGTCTACAGCAACGAGTTCCTCGACATCGGCGTGTTCGCCACCTGTTACGACTGCGACGGCGTCTACGCGCAATTCGTCAACAACCTCGTCAGCGGGGCGCCGAACGACGGCGTCGGCGCGCTGTACGGCTACAGCGACAACGTGTACGTCTATCTGTCGAACAACACGATCGTCAACAGCGGTGCGCGTGGCATCTACATCGAGAGCGACGGGGTGAACACGCTCGCGAACAACGTGGTCTGGAACAACCCGACGCGCGACGTCTGGGTCGATGGCGATACCGATGGCAATCCCGGCGAAGCCCGCTACTACGACATGCTCTACGGCGACCGCTACGGCGACGAGGGCAGCGGTTCGTACGGCACGTTGCACGACGATCCGCAATTCGTCGGCGCCAGCAACTTCCGCCTGCAGCCGACCTCGCCGGGCGTCAATTCCGGTGCGCCGGTCAATCCGAGCGCAGGCGCCGACCTGGACGGTCATGCGCGCGTGATCGGCTCCGCGCCCGACCGCGGCGCCTACGAGGCGCTCGTCGACGACACGATCCCCGCAACGCGGATCGTGACGAACACCAACGACAGCGGCGACGGCTCCCTGCGCCAGGCGATCCTCGATGCGAACGCAAACCCGGACTATTCGTTCATCACGTTCGACATCCCCGGCGGTTGCCCGCAGGTGATCTACCCCGCCAGCGCGCTGCCATCGATCACCCAGGGCGTGCGCATCGACGCCTGGAGCCAGCCCGGCAGCCATTCGAACACGAGCCCGACCGGCGACAACGCATTCCGCTGCGTGATCCTCAACGGTAGCGGTGCGATCGCCACCGGCATCGATTTCGCCGGCTCCGCGTCGACCCAGTTCTGGCTGCAGGGGATCGCGATCGGCGGCTTCACGGGTTCGGGCTTGCGCCTCTCCGGAGGCACCGACGACCTCATCTGGGGCAACCAGTTCGGCGGCAAGGTCGGCACGACGAACGTGCCCGGCAACGGCAACGGCATCACCCTGACGACGGTCGCGACCTCGGCATCGATCGGCGGCGAGGCGCCGGTGCAGCGCAACGTCATCGCCGGCTCGAGCGGCAACGGCATCGTGACGGGTTCGGTGAGCTTCTTCTCGTCGACCGGCAACGAAATCGTCAACAACCTGATCGGCACCTATGGCAGCGAGACGGTCGCCGCCGGCAACGGCACCGGTATCCGCATCGCGACCAGCGGCAACATCGTGCGCGACAACGTCATCGTCAACAGCGCGAACGACGGCGTCCTGCTCACGGGCGCTGGCGCGAACGGCAACACGATCGAGCGCGACCGGATCGGGCGCACCGATACGTTGTGCATCCCGATCCCGGTGCCGCACTGCTTTTCGGACACGGCGTCGAACCAGCGTCACGGCATTCGAATCGAAGCCGGCGCGCACGACAATGTCGTTTCGACGAATTCGGTCTGGAACAGCGGCAACATGGGCATCTCTGTCAGTGGCAATGGACACGGCAATCGCCTGTCCGCGAATTCCGTGTACGCCAGCGCGTTCTACGGCATCGACCTCGACGGTTCCGGTCTCAACGACAACGATGCCGATGCGGCCGCCGCGAACCTGCCGAACCGCGGCCTCAACTACCCGGGCATCGTGCGCGCCTACGGCGGCAATCGAACCGGCTGGGTCGAAGGTTCGCTCGATTCGATCGCCGATTCGTACCTGATCCAGGTGTTCACCTCGGCGGCGGCGGACAACGAGCCGAACGGTGAAGGCGAGGTCTATCTGCGCAGCGGCATTGCGTCGATCTTCAGTGCGCCCGCGGGTCAGAATGGCCACACCAATTTCCGCATCGCATTCAACAGTCCGTCGGTGGCGCTCGCCGGACGCCGTATCGCACTGACCGCGATCGATTCGAACGGCAACACCTCGGAGTTCTCCTTCAGCCAGCCCTACCTGTGCGACGTGATCTTCCGCAACGGCTACGACAATGCCGAGGGCGATGCCTGTGCGGCGAATTGAGCGAGCGAAGAGCAGCATTCCCGTGCGCACCGCGTCTTCCGGCGTCGCCCTGGTACCGTTCGTATTCGCGATCGCCGCAATACCTTGCGCCGTTCCGGCCGCTGCGATGACGTTCGCGGTGACCAACACGGGCGACAGCGGCAGTGGCAGCTTGCGCCAGGCGATCCTCGATGCGAACGCGGCTGGCGGCAGCAACTCCATCACGTTCGCGATCACCGGCTCCGGCCCGCATGCGATCGCGCTGGCGAGCCAGTTGCCGGGGATCACCGGCACGCTGACGATCGACGGTTACAGCCAGCCCGGCAGTGCGATGAACACGCGCACGCCGGAGCAGGGCGGGCTCGACACGCAGTTGATGATCGAACTGGTCGGCAACGGTGGCGCCGGGTTCTGGTTGCAGGGAAGCACGGCGTCGCTCACCGCGCAGGGCCTTGCAATGCACGGCTTTGGCGACGCGATCCTCGGCGCCGGAGGCGGCCCGGACGCGTCCCAGCTGCATGTCTACGGCAACTTCATCGGCACCGCGATCGATGGCAATGCACTGCCGGGTGTCGGCAACGGCGGCAGCGCCGTGCGTTGTGGCTTCAGCAGCGCGCAGATCGGCGGCACGCTGCCGTGGCAGCGCAACCTGTTGTCCGGCAATGGTGGTGCCGGTGTGCTCGTCGGCGGACCGGCGGTGATCGAGGGCAACCTGATCGGCACCGACGTGAGCGGAACGTTCGAGATCCCGAACGGGACCTCGACCAACTGGGGCGGCGTCATCCTCGGCAACCGCACGAATGTGCGCGTCGGCGGCGCGACCGCCGCTTCCCGCAACCTGATTTCCGGCAACCATCCGTGGGGCATCGGCATCTGGGCGTCGTTCGGCGCATCGGGAACGCCGAGCGGTTTCGAGATCAAGGGCAACTACATCGGAACCGACTGGAGTGGAAGCCAGCCCGTGCCGAACGGGTTCACGGCGCTGAACGCGGCGCAATTCGGCGGCGGCATCCAGTTGCAGAACGGTGCGAACGATCCTGTCGCGATCGTCATCGGTGGTTTCACGGACGGCGAGGCGAACCTGATCGCGTACAACTTGGGCGCCGGCATCGTCGCTGCGAGCAACAGTGCCGGCGAAGCGTTCGACAGCCGCGCGAACGCGATCCACCACAATCGTGGCGTCGGTCACGCGAACATCGACATCGGAGCGTTCGGCCCGACACCCAACGACGCCGGCGATGGCGACGCAGGCACCAACGGGCAACAGAACTGGCCGGAAATCCTCGCCGCGAGCCAGAGCGGCAACCAGCTGACGGTGACCTATCGCGTTGACACGGAGACGAGCAACGCGAGCTATCCGCTGCGCATCGACTTCCACGCGAACATTCGCGGTGGCAGCGGCGAGTGGCTGACCCAGGACAGCTATCCCGCGTCGAGCGCACAACTGCCGCGCACGATCACCCTGCTGCTTCCAGTCGGCGCGCACGCGATCCCGTTCGTCGCTACCGCGACCGATGCCGCCGGTCACACCAGCGAGTTGTCGCCGCCGTTCGACGTGATCTTCGAGGACGATTTCGACTGACGGCTTCAGCGACGCGTCGCCCTGAGGTCAGTTGGCGGAGGCGTCGATCGGGCCGAACGTGGCCGGGAATCGCGCATGGAATATCGCAGCACCGCTGTCGCGCACGAGCGCGAGCAGGGTCTCGGCCTGGATGTCGTCGACGAGGAATTCGACCAGCACGGTCTGTGCGCCGGCCAGTTCGAAGAAATGCTGTTCCTGCAGTACGCCATGGCGACCGAAGCCGGCGATCGCACGGAATGCGGAGCCGCCGTCGATGCCCTGCTTGCGTGCCTCGTCGAGCAGCCACTCGTATAGCAGGCGGCCATGGTGTTTCTGGTTTTCGTGCAGGTAGAAACGCAACGAGCAGCCGTTCATGGGTTCGCTCCCTCTACGCGCGCAGCAACAGTCGCACCAGGCCGATACCGGCGAGCGTCATCAGCAGTGAACCCACCAGGTGCGTCGCGATGATCGCCGCGGTCCAGGCGTACTGCTGACGCAGGAACAACGTCACCGTTTCGGCGGAAAACGTCGAGAAGGTGGTGAGGCCACCGAGAAAGCCGGTGGTCAGCGCGAGGCGCGCCGCGATCGGCATGGCTTCGAAGTGCGCGAACGCGCCCATCGCGATACCCATGATGAGGCCGCCGATCAGGTTCGCGGCAAGCGTGCCGAGCGGCAGGTTCGGCAGCAGCGGGTTGAGGGCGATGCCGAGCATCCAGCGCAGCACTGCACCCGCGAATGCGCCGAAGCCGACCGCGAGGACAGGGACGAGATTCATGGCGTTTCCGGTGGCGGATTGCTGGATCGGGCCCGTAGGGAGCGGCGAGGCGTGTGTCGTGTCCACGCAACCCGACCACCCGCGCTTGCGGGGTTGGTCAGGCATCATCAGCCTTGCGGCGGTTCGCGGAGAATGCCATCTCCGTGCTGCGCGTCCATCATAGCCCGGCAGTCGTTGCATGCGCGAGTGGGTGGGCCCCGCCACGCGGCGTCGCGACGCGCTAGCATGCGCGGCTCGCACGGACCTCCCGCATGATCGCAGCCGATCCCGTTCCCCGCCGCCGGTTGCTCGCGCCGCTGCTCGCCGCGCTGGCGATGTTCGGCCCGTTTTCGATCGACACGATCTTTCCCGCATTCCCCACGATCGAGATCGATCTCCGCGCGAGCCCACTCGCGATGCAGCAGACGATCAGCGTCTACATGATCGCCTATGCACTGATGTCCTTGCTGCACGGCCCGTTCTCGGACGCGCTCGGACGTCGCCGGGTGATCCTGGTTGGCGTCGTCGTCTTCACGCTTGCCTCGATCGGCTGCGCGCTGGCCGGATCGATCGAAGCCCTGCTCGCGTTCCGCGCCTTGCAGGGCATGTCGGCCGGTGCCGGCCTGATCGTCGGGCGCGCGATCATCCGCGACTGCTTCGACGGCGTCGAAGCGCAGAAGTTGATGTCGACCGTGTCGATGATCTTCGGCATCGCGCCTGCGGTCGCGCCGATCGTCGGCGGCTGGGTGGTCGGCTTCGCGCGCTGGCCGATGATCTTCTGGCTGCTCGCCGGATTCGCGCTGCTGTTGTGGTTCGCATGCGTGTGGCTGTTGCCGGAGACGCATCCGCGCGAACGGCGCCAGCCGCTGTCACTGCGCGAACTCGGCGTGACCTACCGCTTGATAGCGCGCGACCGTGCGTTCGTGCCACTCGCGCTGGCCGGCTCCCTGAACTTCAATGCATTGTGGGTGTACATCTCGTCGGCACCTGCATTCGTACTCGACCTGCTCAGGCTCGACGCGCAACATTTCGCCTGGCTGTTCGTGCCGGCGATCAGCGGCATGATGTTCGGCGCCTTCCTCTCCGGGCGTGTCGCCGGTCGCCTGTCTCCAGGCATGACCGTCGGCCTCGGCTACACGATCATGCTGGTCGCATCCGCGCTGAACGTGCTGTTGACCATGCTGCTGCCGCAGCCGACGCTGCCGTGGTCGGTGATCCCGATCGGCTTGCACGCGATCGGGATCGGCATGAATTTCCCGACCCTGACCCTGTTGCTGCTCGATCGCTTTCCGCAGCATCGCGGCGCCGTCTCTTCGGTACAGGCATTCATCAGCCTCGTCATCAGTGCGACGATCGCCGGCGCGCTCGCACCGGTGCTGTCGGTGAGCGCACTGCGTCTCGCACTCGGTGCGTTGCTGTCGACTGCACTCGGTTTCGCCGGCTGGCACGTCTACCGCGTCATCACGTTGCGCGAGCGGCATGGCGCGCCTGTTCCGTAGCGGCGATGGCCCGGCGCGACGCACCGGGCCATCGGCAGCACTCAGTGCTTGTACACAGCCTCTCAGCCGCCGTCGAAGCCATCGATGAAGATGGCATCGAGGCGTAGCAGGAATGCGCCGCGACCGTGCGTGCACGCGAGCACATTGCCGGTGTGCCCATTGGCCTTGATGTCGAACACCGCGACGTTCGGCATGCCCTGGTTGTACGGGATCCAGGTGCTGCCGCCGTTGACGGAGAGGTACATGCCGATATCGGTTCCGGCCCAGACCTGGTTCGCGAATACCGGATCAAACGCGATCGAGTTGACCGGGATATCCGGCAGGCCGTTCGACGCATCGCTCCAGGTCTGGCCGCCGTCGATCGACTTGCGCACGTTGTGCGCCGGCAGTGCACCGGTGAAGCCGGCACGCGACTGGAACATGATGTCCGGATTGTGCGCGTCGATGGCGATGTCGGACACGTACTGGGCGATCACCGCCGGCGTCGCGTCGGTTTCGGTGAAGCTGGCACCGCTGTTGGTGGAGCGCCAGAAGCGGCCATTGCTGGTGCCGACGTACAGCGTCGTCGCCGGCTGGCCCGGCACCACGTTGGCGACGCTTTCGATCGCGCTGATCGCACCGCCGGCGGCTGCGGGCGGTACGGGCGGAGCCAGCCCCGCGCCGCCGTTGAGCAGCGTGTAGACGATGCTCGTCGACGTCGCCGCGACGGTGTTGGCGAAGAACTGCGGTGCCACGTACAGGTGATCGGTACCGAAATACAACGTGTCGGTGACCCCGCGGTCGAGCGCCATCGGAGCGTAGAACAGCACGGCGTCGTTCGGGTTGATGCCGTTGTTGTTGCCGGAATAGTAGCCGGCGAAATAGAGGTAGTCGTTCGGACCGGAGGCGACGCCGTTGAGCGCGACTGCAGCGCCGATCAGGTTGTTCGACTGGTTGTAGTAGGTGTGCGTGACCTGGCTCGGCGTCGCCTGGTCGATCAGCGCGAAGCCGCCGTCACCGTCGTCGCTGTGCGTCCACGCGTTCGCGCCGAGCCAGCTGTTGGTGCCGTTGTCCTGCGTTCCGCCGTAGGCCAGGTGCGGATCGCTCGGATGCAGGTCGCACTGCTCGAACTGCGTCAACTGAAGGTTGCTGTTGACACTGATCCAGTGGTCGCCGCTGTCGTCGGAGCGGAACACGCCGCCATCATTGCCGACCCAGACATGGGTCGGCTGTCCCGGCCACGAGGTGATCGCATGGAAGTCGGCGTGCAATGCGGAATTGCCGTCGACGCCGACCATCGCGTCGACCATCGTGGTGCCGCCGTCGATCGAGCGCATGAATGAACTCGGCACGCCGCCGGAACTGCCTGCGCCGCCGGTGAACACCGTCGTCGGCGTCTCCGGGGGCGTGTAGACCGGCATGTCGTACCAGCATTGTCCGCCGCAATAGCCGTTCGCCGCGGGCTTCAGCGACCAGTTGGCGCCGCCGTCGGTCGATACGTAAAGCTGTCCGCCTCCGCCCGTGGTCACGCTGACGCCGAGATAGAGCGTGGTCGTGCCGCCATTCGGCGCGATGGAGATCCAGGTGCGCGCAATGCCTCCGACTCCGCTCGCCCCGACGATCGCCGGCAGCCCCGTCGCGACGCCGTCGACTGCGGTCCAGGTCGCGCCGTTGTCAATCGACTTGAGCAGGCCGCCACCGACCGCTGGCGAGATCAGCGACATGCCGGCCCACCAGGTCGTGCTCGTGACCGGGTCCTGCATGATGCGCGAAACGCGTGCCTGCGCGGCTGGCGTCGCCGAAAGCGTCCAAGTTGCCCCGCCGTCTGCGGAAATGTAGATCCCGCGTGTGGGCGTGGTCGGACCGGGTACGCCGCCGACGCCGAAGATGCCGCTCGACGACCCCGCGAGCACGTGCTGCGGATTGGCGGAATCGACGGCGATCGTGGTCACGCTGCGGCTTGCGAATTGCGCCTGGCCGTACGGACCCTGCCAGGTATGGCCGGAGTCGGTCGACTTGTAGATGCCGATGCCCGCATAGCTGTCGCCGCTGAAGTTGCCCTCGCCGGTGCCGACGTAGATCGTGCCCTGGTTGAGCGGGTGGGCGCCCGGTGCGAGCGTGATCGAGCCGACGGCGAGTGAGCCGAGGAAATCGGTCAGTGGCGTCCAGGTCGCGCCATTGTTGAGCGTGCGCCAGACACCGCCTTGTGCGCCACCGGCGTACACCGCATTGTCGATCGGATCGATCGCGAGGGCGGCGACGCGACCGGCGACCGAAGACCGCGAGCTGTCGGTTGCCGAGGTGGGCGTCTGTCCGCCGAGGATCGGTGCGGGTCCGATCGCCTGCCAGGTTTCGCCATGGACCGCCGCATCGGGTGCCGTCGTCGCGCGGAATGCACGATACGCGCGCAGGCGTGCGGTCGATGCGTCGAAACTCGAGTCGTATGGATTGATGCGCCGGATGGCGTAGTAGGCCTCGCGCCGTGCGGCGACGTCATCGGCTTCTTCGTCGACCTGGGGTGGTCGAGCCGCATGGACCTCGGCGGCGATACCGAGCGCGGTCACGCCCGTAACCAGCAACAGCCTGTGCAGCGGTGTGCTCATGACGCCTTCTCCCGTTGGATCCCCAGGATGATGGATCGGCTGGAAGGCGCAGTTTATATCCGTCTTCGGACGGACAGGATGTGCCGAAACGACTATTCCGCGGTGGCCGGGGCGGCTTGGCCGGCGCCGCCGAGGATCGCGCGCAGGACGGCGAACACTTCGTCCTTGCCGCCGGCCACGGTGATCTGCGCATCGCGCTGGATCGCGGTGCCGATGTTCACCGAGTAGCCAATGCCGAGGTCGTTGCCATCCTCGTCGATGCGCGCGTAGGTTTCCGGCCTGCTGATGTAGACGATCGCGCCGGCATCGATGAAGCGGCCATCGGGAAGCTTGATCCAGCGTTGCATGGTCGGATGTCCTGAGGGGTGCGAGGCTGAATGGTACAGGCAGACGCGCGCGTCCGGCAGGCAAGTCGCCCGCCGGCCCGTGACCCTCGACGCGTTTTTCTCACTGCCAGCCGCAGCTCCTGCCCTTGTTCTGTTCCTGCAGCCAGGCATAGAGCGGTGCGAAATAGTCGATGATCGCGCTCGCGTCCATCGCGTCCTTGCCGGTCAGCTCTTTCAGCGTCTGCTGCCACGGTTGCTGTGCACCCTGGCCGAGCATCTTCCAGTAGAGCGCGCCGGCTTCCTTGTTGCCGTAGATCGAGCATTGCGACAGCGGGCCCTTGTGACCTGCGGCTTCGCACAGCGAGCGGTAGAACTGGAACTGCAGGATGTCGGCGAGGAAGTAGCGCATGTACGGCACATTGGTCGGCACATGGTTCTTCGCGCCCGGGTCGAAGTCGGCCGGGGTCGCTGCGATCGGCGAAGAGAGGCCCTGGTACTTGCGGCGCAACTGCCACCAGCCTTGGTTGTACTGGTCCGCGGCGATCGAGCCGTCGAACACGCCCCAGCGCCACTTGTCGATCAGCAGGCCGAATGGCAGGAACGCGACCTTCTCGAGCGCGAGCTTCATCTGCGCGTTGAGGATCGCCTTGTCGTCGCTGCCCGACTTGCCGGCGAGGCCGATCCGTCCGAGGTAACCCGGCGTGATGTTGAGGCGGATGGTGTCGCCGATCGCCTCGTGGAAACCGTCGTTGGCGCCGCCCTGGAAGATCGGCGGGATGTCCTTGTAGGCGACGTAGTAATAGATGTGCCCCATCTCGTGGTAGATCGTGTACTGGTCTTCCTCGGTCGGGCGGATGCACATCTTGATGCGCATGTCGGTGCTGCCGAGATCCATCGGCCACGCACTCGCATGGCACAGCGCGTCGCGATCACGCGGACGCAGCAGCATCGACTTGTCGTAGAACGACGAAGGCAGCGGCGGAAAACCGATCGAGGTGTAGAAGTCCTCGGAGCGTCGCACCATCGCGACCGCGCTCTTCGTGTCGGCGTCGTGCTCGAGCGCAGCGAGGTCGAGCGGCGTCGGCCTGCCCTTGAAACCCTTGCGCAGCTCATCCAGCTGCTTCTTGCGCTGCGCTTCGAGGCGCTGGTTCACGTCGAGGCTGCCGACGCCCGGATACGGCTGCAGCAGCGGATACAGGTTGGCCCAGTCCTGCGCCCACATGTTGCCGGTGATGTGCGCGGGGATGGTGCCGTCCTTCGGCATGCGCTCGCCGTACTTGTCGGCGAGCTTGTTGCGCGCGTAGCACTGCAGCTGGCCGTACAGCGGCTGCACCTGGTCCCACAGGCGGTCGGTTTCCCTCGCGAAGTCGGCCGGCGGCATGTCGTAGCCGGCGCGCCACATCGTGCCGACGTTGTCGTAGCCGAGGTCGCGCGCGCCTTCGTTGAGCAACTGCGCGAGGCGCTGGTAGTCCTTCAGCATGCCGCGACCGACGCGGTGCCAGCCACTCCACGCGTCCAGCGCATGGTCCCAGTCGCGATCGTTGGCGAGCACTTCGGACAACTCGTCGAGGTTGCGGCAGGACTTCGGATCCTTGTCGTCCTTGCAGTACTTGCCCGATCCGTACGCGGCGGTCAGCTTCGAGGCGAGGTTGGTCAGCTCGGTCAGGTGTGCCGGGTCCTTCGGCGCAGGCATCGCGGTCTGCAGCTTGAGCAGTTCGATCGCCCGCTTGTCCTTCGGATCGATGCCGGCGACCTTCTCGAACTTGCGCGATTCGTCGACCTTGGCCGACAGCCATTTCAGCATCGCCTCGTTCGCACGAGCGGTCAGCATCTGGGTGTCGTCGGTGATGTAGGTCTCGGCGACCCATTCCGCGGCGTTCGCCTGCAGGTACTGCGCCTTGAACTCGGCATTCATCTTCTCGACGAATGCATGCGCGTCAGCGGGCGTTGGTCCTTTGGCGCCCCTGGGTTTCGATCCGGCGGCGCCCGCGGCAGTCGCCGTCAGGGTCAGGCCGAGGGCGATGGACAGCAGGCGGACGTTCATGCGGATGCGCTCCGGTGGCGGAAACCTCCGAGCCTAGTCGCGGGTCCGGAGTGTCGCAAGGTTCGGCGCCGCAGACGCCGGCCTTCACCAGGCGGGCAACAGCCCGCGTCGGACGAGCCAGGCTTTCGCATCCTCGGCGTCGCGCTCGAACCAGGCGCGCGTCGAGCCGAGGCGGAATGTGTATCCCCATGCGTCCATGTCGGCCATCAGGCGCGCGCGTCCGACCATCGACAGCGCGTCGGCGAGCACGATCTGCAGGTAGCAGGTGGCGTCTTCTTCGGCTTGCGAATCGGAGGCGTCGGTGTGGATCGACGCGCGGCGTTCGGGTGGCGCGACGATCAGGTGGCAGGCCTCGTGCAGCAGCGAATGCACTGGCGTGTCGGCGCGCGCGTACACCGTGTGCGCAATGACGCCGGCTTCGCACTCGCCCCAGTAGCTGCCCGGGATCGCTGCGCCTTCATCGACCTGCACGAGGTCCAGCGCGTGGCGCGCGAGCAGCGCGCGTGCCGCATCGAACCCGATGTCGGCGAGGGTCAGCACAGTCGCGGTCGCTGCCGGCAATGTCACCCGATCGAACGGCTCAGGTTTCGCTGGTAGCCGGTGTCGCCGCTCCCGGCGCCTGCTTTTCAGGCAGGGCGACCGACAGCTCGAGGACTTCGCCTTCGCCCTCGTGGGTGACGTGGATGTCGATCGCGTCCGGATCGACGTTGACGTACTTGCGGATCACCTCGAGCAGTTCGCGGCGCAGCATCGGCAGGTAGTCCGGGCGGCCGTTGGCGGCGCGTTCCTGCATCACGATGATGCGCAGGCGCTCCGCGGCGACGGACGCGGTGTTCTTCGGACGTGAGCGGAAGAGGTCGAAGAATCCCATGTGCTCAGCTCCCGAAGATCCGCGCGAGGAAGCCCTTCTTCGTCGCATCGACGAAGCGCATCGGACGCTCTTCGCCGCTGAGTCGGGCGACGGCGTCGGCATAAGCCTGGCCGGCGTCCGAAGTGTCGTCGAGGATGACCGGCACGCCGGCATTCGATGCGGTGAGCACGCCGGACGATTCCGGGATCACGCCGAGCACTTCGATGCCGAGGATGTCCTTCACGTCGTTGATGCCCATCATGTCGCCGTTGGCGACGCGATCCGGGTTGTAGCGCGTCAGCAGCAGGTGCTGTTCGACGCCGCCGTTGCCCTGTTCGGCGCGGCGCGTCTTGCTCGCGAGCAGGCCGAGGATGCGGTCGGAGTCGCGCACGCTGGACACTTCCGGATTGACCACGACGATCGCGCGATCGGCGAAGTACATGGCGAGACTCGCGCCTTTCTCGATGCCGGCCGGCGAATCGCAGATGACGTAGTCGAAGCCGTCCTCGGCGAGCTCGGTGAGCACGCGTTCGACGCCTTCCTTGCTGAGCGCGTCCTTGTCGCGCGTCTGCGAAGCCGCCAGCACGTGAAGCGTGTCGATGCGCTTGTCCTTGATCAGCGCCTGCTTGAGCGTGCATTCGCCCTGGATCACGTTGACGAAGTCGTACACGACGCGGCGTTCGCAGCCCATGATCAGGTCGAGGTTGCGCAGGCCGACGTCGAAGTCGATGACCGCGACCTTCTTGCCGCGCCTGGCGAGCCCGACCGCGAGCGAGGCGCTGGAAGTCGTCTTGCCGACGCCGCCCTTGCCGGAAGTGACGACGATGATCTCAGTCAATGGTGTGTCCTCGGGATTCGTGAATCACAGCTTCTTCAACATCAGTTTGTCGCCTTCCAGCCAGGCTTGCACGCGCTGGCCGCGCAGGTCCTTCGGGATGTCCTCGAACACGCGGTACTGGCCCGCGATCGA
>Ga0068863_100003285_pt1 | contig 15964 bp, 11 predicted proteins | sample KBSSwiS62_FD_66596 | JGI IMG/M metagenome (GOLD analysis project Ga0068863, IMG submission 66596) | Switchgrass rhizosphere microbial communities from Kellogg Biological Station, Michigan, USA - KBS Switchgrass S6-2 | ecosystem: Host-associated > Plants > Roots > Rhizosphere > Soil ...
AGCAGCCGACAAAGCAGCAGCCGACAAAGCAGCAGCCGAACAAGCAGCAGCCGAACAAGCAGCAGCCGACAAAGCAGCAGCCGAACAAGCAGCGGCCGAGAGAGTTCGGCAGATTCGTGGCGTACTCGATCGCTTCGCGCGGGCCTACAACTCGAAGGACCTGGCGGGTCTCGCCATGGTGTGGCCGTCCGTTCCACGCGAGTCGTACCGAAGCACCTTCAACACTTTCGAGTCGTTATCGTGGGTGTTCAATACCTGCGACATCGACGTCGCCGCTGCGACAGCGACGGCGACATGTTCGGTGGCGCTCAGGAGAGTAGATGTACGCGGACGGGGGACGTCGGAATCCCTTCGCCGGCGATTTGTGTTGAGAAACGCCGGTGGCGCGTGGCGCATCGACGAGATGCAAGTACAATGACGGTCTTTCCGGTGCAAACTGGCGATTAACCTTCTTCATGGTTGGGGAGAAAGTCTCTATGCCCTGTCGCTGTCGCTCTGTGTGGGTGCCGTTCCAAGTCGCCGCGTGTCTTCTCGCAATCGCCGCCCCTGCGGTCGCGCAGTCAGGGCAGACGAATCGGGAGTTCGTGCGGAACCTCTTTTTCCTGCCGCCGGTGGATCCGCAGGAAGAAGACCCGGCGAACGCCGCACGAATTGCGCAAAGCGCGAGCGATTCTGCCGACAACATCGCGAAGTTCGTGGGTTTCGGGATTTCCTCGGTGCCGTTGGGTTCGTCATCTGCTGGTTTCAGCTATTTCAGGGACCCGGCGACCGGGGAGTTGTCGCTGAAAAGCAGGAGCTTTGGGCCGGTCTTTGCTGAGAGACCGTTGACAAATGGTCGCGGTGTACTCAACGTTGGATTTAGCTATCAGCATGCGCATACGGAATACAACCAGGACTTTGATACAGCGGACGCGCGAGACACTGGCGTTCCGATTTTCGACAACATCGTGACCTTCCGCTCCGACGGCCTTCAGCAGTTCATCACGCGGCGCGCGTTCCTGGAGAGTGACGTCGATACCTACAGCATTTTCGCGTCCGTGGGTCTGACTGACAGGATCGATGTCGGCGTCACGATCCCGATTTCTTCAGTTGCGATGACGGGCCATCTCGATGAACGGTACGATCTGACTCGCACCTACAACGCGTCCACTCCTCTCGGCGCTGCCACGAGGGCGGTGCGTCCCGCGCCTGTCGGAAACCTGTTGACGGCAACCCAAACAGAAAGCGCGACCGGGATTGGTGACGTTGTCTTACGCGGCAAGTTCGCATTGGGGAGTCAACGCGGCGGTGAAGGGGCGGCGGTGGCCGTCGACCTCAGTCTGCCCACGGGTGACGAGGACGAATTTCTCGGTCGTGGTCACGTCACGGGCCGGTTCCAGCTTCTTGCGTCCAAGGCGCTCGGCCCGCGTGCCTCCGCGTTCGGCAATGCTGGATATCGATTTGGCGAAGAGAGTCAGGAAGCGAATTACATCGCCGGCATGGACATGGCGCTACTACCGCGAGATCGTCTCACGTTCGCGTTTTCGTTCCTCGGGCGCTCACTTCGTGATGCAGCGAGCCTCGAGCGCGAGCAGACAGTGCAACGGGTGACCGCAGGTCTGGGCAACACTGTCACCGAACTTTCGGACGTCGCGGTCTATCGTTTCTTCTGGAACGACGACACGGTTACTCTCAATCAGCTCTCCGCCGATTTCAAGCTTCACCTCGGAGGCCAGTGGCTGGCGACGGCAGCAGTTCTATTTCCTCTCAACAACCTCGACCTGCAACCCAAGCCGATTCCGTTTTTCGGAATCGAATGGGCAGGCGGACGCTGAGGTCTGGTCGTGAACCGCGCCGTTGATGCTGTGTGGTCGGCTCAGGGGATCTGGCTCTTGACCTCTTGAAGCGAGGCGCCGCGATAACCCTTGAATGTCTTGGGGTCGAAGGCGCCGTCGTCTTGAGCGAGCGCGTAGTACGAGCCGTTATGGCGAATGATGTTGAACTTGGTTTTATAGCCCTCCTCGACGAGCATTGTTGATGTCGGTCCGAAGCCGGCGTTGATGCCCTCCTGCGTCATAGTTCTCACCCGCGCAACGTCATTGGCGATGAAGAGCCGGGCATAGCCACCCCGTTCCGCCTTATCCGTGTCGAACGCGCCCTGGTCCTGCGGCAGAGCGTAATAGCGCTTTCCGGCGCGAATGATGTTGTACTGCCCGAGAAAGCCTTCCTCGACGAGTTCGACCGCGGGCGGCGATGTAGGAGCCGCGGCGTTGGCGCTGCCATCTCGCTTTGAACCGCCTGTCGATTCGTAAGAGGGAGGGTTGCCGCACGCGACACTGAATAGCGCTGCTGCGCTGAAAGCGACGAATGTCAGGGTGGCTCTCGTCATCACCGATTGTTCACCTCGCACTGAAGAGAACAGACTATTTCACCGCGAGGCTCTTGCGGCAGGGGAAACGCGCCGGTTCCAGATTCCCGATCGAATGCCGCCAAGACGTGTTCGTACGCGGCGTGACAGGCGCCGCAGCGCTCCCTCAAATACAGACAGACGGAGGGTAAGGAGCCTGAAGAAGGAGGAGCGGCTCAGCACGCGGCCGCGCAGTTGACTGTAGCGCTTGAAGTCGCGCATCGCTTCCTGCCATTGTCTTGCATCTGCGAGAGCCCAGCACCGCCCCTTGTAGACGTTAGCCAAACGCGGATTTTTGACGAGTTGACTGTCTTGCAGGGCACGTGAAAAGTCGCGCGCCGCTTCGGATGACTCTCCGAGGTAATAGCGCGCCCAGCCTCGTTCGACAAGGACCTTTGCGCGCGTTGCCGGTTCGGATGCAAGGCGATCGACCACGACGCGGAAGTCGGCCAGTGAATCGCTGATGCGGCCCATAGCCACGTAGACGGTTGCACGACCACGCCGGGCGGACAGGTTATGACCGTCTGCGGTCAGCGCCTCCTCGAATGCCTGGAGTGCTCGGGTCGGCCATCCGGCGCGATAGCACGACCAACCCAGATCACAAGCCAGTCGGCTCCTGAGTCGCAGGCGAGCCGTCTCTGATCGTTCAGCCAACCGTCGGGCCGCATGTTTGCGGCGTCGCGACACGTTGGTAGGAGCCGTACTGCCCTTCAACTTGGTGGTGTTCACCCCCAACGCGGGCGTCGTTGCAACCGCGGCCGCGTAGCGCATCGTGATCTGTGCGGGCAGCTGAACCACGCTGATGTGATCCCGCGACGATCGTCCGGTCGAAATCGCTAGCTTTGCGGCCTCCACCGAAGTGGTGACGAAGGCGTTCTGGTAGGCACGCGCCGCCAGTTTTTCTCGCGAGAATGCTCCTTCACACTGCGCGAGTGCCACAAATGTCTGGCCGTCACGCACGATGTTATAGCCGCCGACGTTGGACTCTACCAGTTCCAATGGATCGACCGGCGTCAACACTCGATCCGGATCTCGCCACTCGCAACGCTCCAACGCTCCCAATCGCTCGAGCAACTCGCTGGCAGACCACGTGGTCCCCTCGCGGAGTAGCTTGAGCACCGGGTTTTCTACCCAGGGCATCACCCGCTTTTCGTGTTGCAGGGCCAGTGTCCTGGTCGAGAAATTCCGGCCGTCATGAGGACCGCCGTAGCTGCGTGCACCTGATTGCCCCGGATGCCAGACGTGGTAAATCCACTCATCCTGCAGCCAGTGTTCGCGATGACCATGATTAACCAGGCGAAATGTCATCTCATGGGGGCCGCAGATATATCCGAGGTAATCGATGTGTTCGTCGGCGCCGCCAATCGCGACGAGATCGCGACGAAATGCGCACATGCAGGCGCCGTAGTTGAGTTCATGCAGCCGGTCGTGTGTCCTGGTCAGGCCGGTTGTCGACGTACCAGACCAATTGATCAAGCCTGGTGTGTGGAGGACGTCGCTGATGGTCGGATTGTTGAATGGATAGAATTTGCGACTGTCGCTTCGCACTTCGTCGACGTGCACGACACGGCGAGGTGACGATTTCATCGCGAGATAAACGCTGTAGATGAATGTCGGCGCGAAGATGGCATCGGAATCACAGATGATGCAGATCTCGCCTTGCGCGGCCAGGATGCCGGCGTTGTACAGCTCGTGCTTGTGAAAGTAAGTGTCCGCAGAACGCTCGAGCACGATCCATTGATCGAGTGGTGCCGGATGCGACGGCTCCGCGATCGCTCTGTGCAACGGCTCTGGATAGTGACGGTAGCACTCTACCCAGATGAGCTCTGTCCGCTCTCGCGGAAACGTCTGTTCATTGAGGTAGCGAAGGCTGTGGAAGCTTTCGCGGACCGACCAATCGATCAAGATGACACTGATTGTTGGCTTGATCGAATCGCGTCGCGCCCTCACCTGTACACGCATGTGTGCTTCCGTCGCGGACGGTACTACTCCAGCAGCTCGTAACTCATTCCCGGTCCGCCGGCTTCAGGCACGACGTCGGTGATGACATGTCGACGATTATCGACCACGCCACTGCGGAGGTCGTCCACGAATCGTCGTGCGCCACTCTGGTCGTCCCACGAGAGGCTCGTTGGCGTGAACACCACGATCGCGGGTCGTTCCAGGTGTTGACCGAGAAGGTAATAAGACGCCATCGCGGACGCGTAGCGCCGGTCGTCTATGATCAAGGCCCGTAACTGCCGAAACCGATCCACGATCGAATACAGAAACCGAGTATCGCCGAGATCGCCGGACAGGATGCAATGGCCATCCTCCTCGATAGGAGGCTGCGGTGAGGAGCGGCCGCGCACCGAGATGACTTCTGGGAACACCTGCGCCCACAGGACATTCGACAAGCCGTTCCCGAACCAGGTCACCACCGCCTGCCCGCGGTTGATTCCTTGGCGATAGATGGCATCGATGACCTGCGTGGCCTCGGAGCGAGCGTAGTGTATCCCGTGCGGGCTGTCTTCACTTGTCATCCAGCCGGTCAGTGTCGCGGTCGGTGGCCAGAGCGTGTTGTGGCGCTCTTGCGGCGGAACATATGCCTCGAATCGCTGTATCGCCGCCTGCGCCGACGCGAGAAGACCCGCGCGCTCGATCTTTCCGACGGCTTCGGCGACGACCTGGTCATGCTTGCGGCGGTACTCGTCTGTCCAATCGCCCGAGGCGTCCTTGAACACCACTTCGAACTCGTGTCGGTTCGCGTCCCGGCGTGTCTCGTCGGCGCCATGGCCCGCCCAATCGTGGAAGATGGTCACGCTCTTGACGCGGATCGCCCGGTTGAAATGTTTGGCGACGTCGAGCAGGAACACATCTGAAAACAGCAACCGCTCGTCGTTGATGAATCCGAGCGTTCGCACCATCTGGCGAGAGACGATGCTGAACGGAAAGAAATCGTCGTTGAGTCCGACGTTGACGCCGAAGTTGAAGATCCCATCCGGGTATTTACGTGCCTCCGTGAGTAGCAGTCCCGGCCAGCCGGGGGTCTGGAAGACGACGTCATCGTTGCAACACATCAACAGGTCGCCTGTGGCCACGGCGGCCATGTCATTGAAGAAGCCGGGGAGGCTCTTATAGCCTTCGTGCCGCGGCGCGATGATCAGCTTGGAGGGACGTCGACGCAAGCATTCGATCGTCTCAACGTCGTCACTATCGCAACGAAAGACGATCTCTGCAGCAGTCGAGTCCGTCACTGTGGCGTCAAAGCTTTCCAGCATCCGTGCAAGATAGTGCAGTCGCTTGCGTGTAGGGACCAGGACGGAGATTTTCGAAAACACGCGCTACCTCAATCCTTTGGTGATGTAGGCGTCGTAAAACTCAGGATCCTTCTCCTTCACGACCTGCCAGCTACGTCCCGGATCGACATGAGCATGTGCGGGAGGGTGGGGAATGTGCCAGGACATCATGTCGCGGTTGAAGTACACCCCGGTTCCACGAAGCTTGCTGACGTGATAGCCGAACAGGAGATCTTCAACGCCGCCATAAATGACGTCTTCATCAAAGCCTCCAGTTTCAAAGAAGAGCTGTCGGCTGATTGCCAGGTTGCCGGCGGCGAGTTGAAAGAATCTTGTACTGACGCCGTCCGCCATGTGCCACACGCCGAATTCGGTACGGGGATCCGGACATCCTTGGAAGTGATAGTCCCAGATATACCCCGTCTGAACGACCCGGTCGCCGAGGCGGTCGAAACCTCTCAGCGCTGCGTCGACAAACGTCTCGGAGACGAGGACATCGGGATCCAGGAAGATCAAGTACGTGCCATTAGCCATCTTGGCGCCGGTATTCCTGGCGCGTGAGCCGCCAAACAAATTCTTCCTCTGCCACACGTAGATGACGGATTCCGGCAAACGACTGACGATATCCTCGCCTTCAGTGCCGTCGTCGACGAGAATGACTTCGAGTTGATCGGCACCACACATGACCAGCGCCTGATTCGACAGGCGGTCGAGGCACTGAAGCACCGTTGATGCCTTGTCGTAATAGGGCAGGATGATCGAAACCTGAATCCGTTTATTGAAAACACGGGCAAACGCCATCGACAATCCTCATCGACGAGACTCTCGCGTCAGATCGTTTTGAGTACGAGCGCCACTGTCAAGACGCGCGGCCGCTGCTGACGAACTCGTGCTGCAGGCGTTGAATCCACGACAGCAACTCTTTGCCTTCGGCCTCGAGAATCTGACGCGCGTTCTCGCTGGCCTTGATTCGACGCCTCATGTCCCGGATTCGCTGCCGTGCCTCGCGCAATTCAACGATGTCCGCTTCGTGTCGCTGCTTGGCCGTGGCTTCGGCGGACGCCAACTTGGAGAGGTGTTGTTGCGCGGCGAGCAGCTCCTTTGTCCGGGAAGCCAGCGTCTGCCCGCAGCCCGCGTGTGCAGCGATGACGCGGTCGCGTTCCATTGTGGCTGCCGTCAGTTCTTTCATCAGGCGCTCGTAGTCAGCGACTGCCGTCGCAAGCTGCCGGGCCACATCGTCGCGTGCGGCGATGGCCTCGGCCAGAGTCGCAGTCCGTTCCGTCAACTCTCTTTCGACGAGTGCGAGTCGAGCGCGCTCCTTCTCACGAGTAGCAACGGAGACCGTCATCGTCCCGATGGCCGCAGCAAGGTCTGTCACGGCCGCCAAGACAGATTCGATTTCCTTGCCGACTGCTTTTAAGTCATCGTGTAGGTCCGTGTTGGCCTGCGCTGCAACCCCGGCGGCCCGGCTGGTATGTGCCGAAGCCTCACCCGCTTGCGACGCAAGCCCGTCGATCCGCCCGCGTATATCTGCCTCGGACGGCGCAACCGCCGCAAGACCGAGGTGAACAAACGCTTGAAACTCTGGGCCGTCCAGCCGAACCGGGCCGATGCTCTGTGCAAGGCCGTAATATCGATCGCCATAAGACAGGAGATTGAAGCCCTTGTAACCTTCCAAGAGGAGCGTCGGCGTCTCAGTTACTGCGTACGATGCTCGCGTTTGGTTGGGGCCAAGCTCATGACGCGACCGAACAGCGATCTCTTCTTTGACGGCGTCGACCGATGTCCCGACGATCGAGACGCGCATGGCCGTCATCAGCGACGCGTCGTCCTCGATCCGCAGTGGACCCATCGCCGCCGGGATGCCCACATACGCGTCATCGGCCTGGATGATGTTGTATCCATTGATGCCTTCGACAACCAGCGTCGGGACGACCTCCTCGGTCGAGCGGAGATGCGCGGGCACCGCATCCTCGATATTGGCAAGCTGAACGCTCTTCCAGGCCTCGTCCGCGCGTCGCATTGCCCAAAATCCTTCCCAAACTGAAACAGGACCCAGAAGCTCCGCGACGGCCGCTGTCACCCCGGGGTGGTACCAAGTGCCCGTCCGCTCGTCGAGTTGATAGTCGGTATGGAGCGCGATTCCGTGTTGGAGACCGCTCTCGCTGCACTCCGTCCTCTGCACATCCAGATCGTCTCCGCATACGATGCCGTCATCCTGCACCAAGGTCATAGCATTCCGGATGTCGTGGAAGACGTCCTGGTACATGTGCGAACCGTCCACGAACACGATAGAAAAGTGTCGCCCTTCGAGCAGCGGCAGGATCTGTTGGCTGAGGCCGCGCAACAGAACTATCCGTCTCTCAACTCCGGCGGCGCGCACGTTGTGCCAGAACAGCCTCTCGGCCTCGCCGCTCGAAGCGACCGTTGTCATCTCTTTGTAGATGGCATCGACATTCGTCGGCGCTTCGAAACGTACTTCCCACTTGTCGATGCATACAACGTGTCCGTCAACGCCCGCCGTGTCGAGTGCCTTGGCCCATGTGATTGCGGATCCCCCAGTCCAGGATCCGATCTCGAGCACCTGGCATGGGGCGCCAGGATGCGCGCTGGTCCACGAGGAGACGAGCGCGGACATATATCGATGCCGTGCAGGGTTGCCCTGACGACTCGCGCATCGCGGCCCGAAATAGGGCCGGTTCAGTTTCAGCGAGGCGAGGTACTTGTAATCGTCCACGTGCGAAAGCCCCGGACAGAAAGCGCGCGCGAGCAACTATCAGTGTTGTGGCGCATCAGAGGCACCATCCGCGTATGCTAGTCGGGGTGCGGCGCGTACGCAAGAAAGCGCGGCCCGAATCTCGAAGACGCGCGGCGCTACAATAGCGACGACACAGGGCCGCAGATCGTTCGAACGCGACTCGGACAGGCGGAACGGTAAACGATGGATTTGCGCAGTTTCAATCTCTCTCAAGGTCAACTCGATACCGTTCGCAACATGATCATTGCGCGGAAGCTTGCGTATCAGCCGATCATTTTCGCCGATGACCTGGAGGTGGGCGAAGGCTGGGTGTTCGAAGCTGGCGCCAATCATTCGCCGCGAAGCGGAAGGGTCTTCTGGGGAGGTCAACCCGACAACGTCAGAGACATTCAGGTCTCGCCGGAAGATCGACTTGACTTCAGTCGCGCCAACGCGGAACTGAGGGAATGGTACGAGGACAACGTCCGGGTGATTGCGGGTCTCGTGGACGATGTCGTTCAGAACGATTTCTTGGAACTCGGCTGCAACTCAGGATATTTCCTTCACCGCTTGTCTCAACTCGGCGCGCGCGCCGCAATCGGCTTGGATTACGCGTATTTCGGCGATGTCTTTGAATGGTTCAACGGAGTCCTGGGAACACGGGCGAGGTTCATACACGCGGCGTGGGATAGTGTGGGCCACCGGCTCGCTGGTGCTGATATCCCCGAAGTCGATGTCGCCATCAATGTCTCGGTTACCTGCCATATCGCAGACCCCTTGCACCTCCTCGCCTACCTGTGCCAGAAGGCCCGCAAAGCCGTATTTTTCATGGTGCCGTTGAACGGCAACACGGACGTGTCAATCTCGTTTGTCGATCCGCCAAACTTCTTTCAAGAGAACTTGAGGTGGCCCGCCAGCTTTGACAGCGGCATTCTGTTATCTGAGAAGTTGGTGTTGATGTCGTTGGCACAATGCGGATTCGAAGACATCAGCCAACCGAAACCAAATGTCTTCGCCGCACGCAGGACAGGCCCTGGACGATCGATATACGGCGCTGGTGAAAGCGGTCCTATCACGATGCCAATCCTGCTTCGGTCCGTTAAGGCGGTCAACATTCTGAAGCATGGTGATCGGTACTACGGACTGCCGCAGGCGCTCGGCCCGGTCAACCTCAGGCTGCGTGAGGTTCAAGAGTTGCCGGCCGTCATCGTCGGGAATTCCGAAGAGGAAGTGGAGGCAGAGATTCATCGCCGATCGAGCCAATCCTAAGCCGAATCAGCAGACCCTCCTACCACGATCGCCTGGTGGGCCAGGAACCACTGATAGGTCCGTTCGAGCGCATCAAAGAAAGAAATCGAGGGCCGCCACCCGAGCGCCGCGAGCTCGGCTCCGTCGAGCGCCTTGAGAGGCATGCCGTCAGGCTTCGACGTGTCGAACCTGAGGGCGCCCTCGAAACCGATGACCGATTTTATCGTGTGCGCGAGTTCGGCGATCGAGGCGTCGCGCCCGCCTCCCAGGTTCAGAGGTCCTGGTCCGGTGTAGTGCTTCATCGCGAAGACGCATGCGCTCGCCAGATCGTCCGCGTAAATGAACTCGCGGCGCTGCTGCCCGCTGCCCCAGATATCGACTGAAGGGGCTCCCGTCTGCCTGGCCTCGTGCAGCCGGCGGATCAGGCCCGCCACCACGTGCGAATCCTCCGGGCTGAAGTCATCACCGGGTCCGAACGCGTCTGCTGGAACCGCGGCAAAAAACTCGACGCCGTGCTGACGGCTGTAAGCCGTGCACATCTGGATGCCCGCCAGTTTCGCAATAGCGTAGGACTGGCTCGTCGGTTCCAGCGGACCCGTCAGCAACGAGTCGGGCCGCATCGGCTGCGGGGCGAGTTTGGGATAGCTGCACGAGCTGGCCAGATACATCAACCGCCGTGTTCCGGATCTCCAGGCCTCGTGAATGACATGGGTCACGACGAGCAGGTTGTCGTGGATCAGATCGGCGGGATGACGTTGATTGCCGCTGATTCCTGCCGCGCGACCCGCGGCCACGAACACGTACTGCGGGCGATGACACTCGAAGAATCGCCGGACGGTGTCGGGTTGGTCCAGCCTGACATCTCCGGCGCCATCGAGGACGTCATAGCCATCACGGCGCAGAGCCGTGATGATCGCGGCGCCGATCATCGTATCGGCGCCCGCGACGTACACGCGTGCGTTACGTTCCACGGGTTTCAGGCAGCAGCGAACTTCCGTTCGAGCTTGTGTGCCGACATCTCGCGGATGTGCGCGACGGTATCGGAGCCGAAGCGACGCTCGACGTAATCCAGATACGGCTGATGCGTGAAGTACCGCTGAAAAGCCAAATCGCGGAACCTGAGGACCTCGCTCGCGGGCAGGTGCTTCGTGGGCAACGGCAGCGTGTCAACGGCATGCTGCGAATATCCACTCCACGTCGCTGGAAGCGGCCAACCGTTCGCGACCGCCTGGCGGTAGAGCGGTGATCCCGGGTAGGCCATGGCCGAATAGAAGTTGGCGAACTCGGTCTCCAGTTCGAGAGCGAGATCCAGCGTCTCCTGCATGCTGTCGAGATCGTCCTCGGGCAGTCCGAAGATGTAGTTGCCGATGATGTTGATCCCGGCGGCCTTGACGCGCGCCATCGTGTCGTAGACCTGTTCGATCTCGTAGCGTTTGTCGACGTCGCTGAGCACTCGATCGCTGGCAGCTTCGATGCCGAAGGCGAGCCAGTTGAAGCCCGCCCGCTTCAACTTGTCGAGCATGCCGTCTTTCACGGTGTCGACGCGCGCGTACGCCCAGATGTTCAGGTCATATCCGCGCTCGATGATCAGATCGCAGATGCTGGAGACATGGCGGACGTTGAGCACGAACATTTCGTCTGCGAACTTGATGTTGCGAACGCCGTACTTGTTGACGAGAAGATCGATCTCTTCGATGACGCGCGCCGGACTCCAGAAGCGATACGAATTGACGGTTTCCTTTAACCCGAGCTCTTTCTCGCCGGCCTTGAAGGGTGCCTGGATGCAGCAGAACGAGCATTTGTACGGACAGCCGAGGGTCGTGTAAATGGCGGCATACGGCTCGCGATCGAGATGGCCGAAGCAGTGCCAGTTGTGCGCGCGATACTGGTCCATCGGGAGCAAGTCCCACGCCACGCCCGGCATCGACTCTTCGAGGTCCTTCACCAGCGGGGCCGCCTCGTTGGACCGGAGCTGGCGCAACCGGCCGCCGTCCCAATAGGTCAGTCCGCGAATCTTGTTCAAGCTCGTGTCGCCCTGCCGCTCCGCTTCGAGCAGGTCGACGATGGTGTGCAGGCCTTCATCGTGGGCGACGAAGTCGCACGCCTCGTCTGCGAGCGTCCGCTCCGGCAGCGCAGCGACGTGTCCCCCGAGCATCAGGATGCGAGCCTCGGGAACGCGCTCACGGATGGCGCTGCACGCGAGGCTGGCGCCAGTCATGTTTTGCGTCGACGCCGAAGGCTGATGCCCGTAGACGACAACGGCCACGAGCCTGGGTTTAATCTCGGCAATGCGATCGGCGATCTGGGATGGCGCGAGCTCGTGGGCTTCGGCGTCCACGATCTCAACTGAGTAGCCGCGCCGCCGCACGAAGGTGGCAATCAGCCCGGCCCAAATCGGATTCTCGACGGCAGTCAGTCGCTTTCCAAGTGATTGATAAATCTCGGTGCGTGCCCCGGGGTTCACCAGAACCAGATCGGTCCGCAACAAATTACTCATGCCTCGAACATCTCCTGTGTGGGAGCAGGGTTATCAGGATCAAGCCCGGATTATTGTATAACCCTTGATCGCCGTGAAACCCTGGACAACGCTCGACCGACGCGTGGAGTTCTCCGGAGGACCAATTCGCGAGATCGTCAGGGAGACGGTACAGCTCCCTGATGGCCGCATCATCCCCGACTTCTATACCGCCCGCATGGGCGACTACGCCCTCGTGTATGCCGTGACGACCGAGGGAAAGGTGCTCGTGCTTCGCCAGTACAAACATGGGCTTGGACGCGTATGCCTGACTTTCCCGGGTGGTTACGTCGCTCCCGGCGAGGATCCGGCCGTCGCCGCTGAACGTGAACTTCTCGAGGAGACAGGCTATCGAGGAGGGAAGCTGACCTCACTCGGCTCGTTCGTCACCAATGCCAATCAAGGCTGCAACACAGCGCATTTGTTTCGAATCGACGGGTGCCAGCGCGAGTGCGATCCCGATTCGGGCGACCTCGAGGAGATGGAACTCACTCAATTTGAACCAGTGGAACTCCTCGGCCCTTCCCGATTCGCCGAGATGGGAGTGCTGAGCTACGTAACACTTGTGTTGCTTGCCGAGCGAGCGGGAACATAGATGTGACGGCCGAGCCAATGTTTTCCGTGCTAAACTCGCCGGACTCTCGGCCTCATGATCATCAGCCGCACGCCATATAGAATCTCGTTTTTCGGAGGCGGGACCGACTACCCCTCTTGGTATCGAAGACACGGCGGGCAAGTGATCGCGACCACGATCGATAAGTACTGCTATATCTCGGCGCGCTACCTCCCTCCCTTCTTCGAACACAACTTCCGCATCGTCTATTCGCGCATCGAGAACTGTCAGACGATCGACGAAATCGAGCATCCAGCGGTGCGGGAGTGCCTGCGATATTTCCAATTAGAGCAGGGGCTTGAAATCCACCACGACGGGGACCTGCCGGCGCGAAGTGGTCTTGGATCCAGCTCGTCGTTTGTGGTCGGGTTGCTTCATGCGCTTCATGCGCTGAAAGGCAACATTCCTGGCAAGGAACGGCTGGCGCACGAAGCGATCCATATGGAGCAGGTTCGGTTGAAGGAGACGGTGGGCTGCCAGGATCAGGTCATGGCAGCGCACGGCGGTTGTCAGCGCGTCGAGTTCCTTGCTGATGGTGAGATCCGCGTGACGCCGCTGACGCTTCATCCAGAGCGTCTGGCGGCGTTGAACTCCCATCTGATGCTGTTCTTCACAGGTATCAAGCGCACGGCCGCCACTATTGCCGAGAGCTACGCGTCAGACGTGCAGAGCGTCGAAAAGCAACTGCGCTCGATGGCCAGCATGGTCGACGAAGCCTTCCGGATTCTGGCTGGGAATTCCGACCTTGCCGCGTTTGGGAAGCTGCTTCACGAGGCGTGGCGTGCAAAGCGAAGCCTCAGCAAACAGGTTTCGAATCGAATTATCGACGAGATTTACGCGACGGCGCGAAGCGCCGGGGCGCTCGGCGGCAAATTGCTCGGCGCCGGTGGTGGCGGGTTTATGCTGCTGTTTGCCGATCCCGCTGATCACGAGCGCATTCGAGAGAAGCTTGCCAGGCTTGTCCATGTTCCGTTCAGGTTCGAACGTGCTGGCAGCAGGATCATCTTTTTCGATCCTGGTGAGGACTACACCGCTCAGTCGCGGCTCCGTCTGACAAGACCTGTGGACGCGTTCCAGGAGTCCACCGGCGTCCTGGTGGGCGCCTCTCGACCCGCCTCGTCCGGAACTGTTTAAGTCGAAATGCAGGATGTCGACGGAGCCTTCGCGGCCGGAGACTACCTGTCCGCCGCCCGTCATCTTTCCCCCGATACCTGGCAGTACTGGGCGAGCCGCGGCCTGATTGGCCATCCCGCCGACGTTGCGGACGCACTCAGTCGATTCACGAATCCCGAGGCTGAGTTCTTCAGCGGAGTAGCCTCGTGGATCGCTGGCGACGATGACCGCGCGCATCGGGTGCTGTCGCGCTGCCGCGGCGCGCACGCCGAACGCCTGGTCGGCCTGATTTCGAAACGCCCGATCACGGTGCTGTCGCAACTGCCGTGGAACCGTCGTGGCGCCTGGGACATCCTGACTCATCTCAACGATTCGGCCTTTCGGCTGTTGAACGTCGGCTTTCATCCCGAGGACATTCCGAACCGCCCGTACGCGGATGTCAGCAAGTTGATTCCGAACGGCGTTCGGCCTGATTTCTTCGTCGCTGAGATGCTCGAATGGCATCTGATTCCGCCGAACATTCGAACGCTTGGGTGTCCAGTGATCGGCCACTCGAGCGACTTCGACCTTCACGTCCAGACCGTCGCTCCCTGGCTCGAGTTGTTGGACGAGCTCGTGGTTCTCGATCATGTCGAGTGGCGCCTGATGAGGGGTCTCACCGGTGTGCCGGTCTCGGTATTTCCGAAGGTCTTCGGAGTGCCGGCGCAAATGCCGAGTCTTCCCGCAGGTGAGCGAGATATCGACGTCTTCCTTTCTGGGACAGTCAATCATCCGTACCATCCAGACAAAGGTCCTGTCCTGCTGGCTCTGCTCAGCCTGCCGGGCATTCGATTAGAGATCGTCGAAGGGTTCGAGGCCACGGAGGCGTACTACAACAACCTCGGACGCGCGAAAGCGACGTGTACGTACGTTCGCCATGCTGGGGCCATGCCGACCCGCGCCCTCGAGGCGCTCGCGATGGGATGCGCTGTCGCAGTCCAGGAAGACAGCGCGCTCAAGTTGTTCGGCGGCGACGCCGAAGGCATCGTTTCATATGGCTCGGAAGTCGACGATGCAGGACGAGCAGTGGAGCGGGTGCTCAGGCACTGGAACGACTTCCGTGATCGCGCGCGTGCGGGCGCCGCACTGGTACGCCGTGAATTCGCTTTGGAGCAGGTAGCCTCGCAGTACTTCCGCTTTCTCACCGTCCTGGCGGCTCGGCCTCGCGATCAGCGATCAGGACCAGTCCCGGAGCAGCTGCTGCAGAAGCGGCCTGTCGTTCAGCGAGGCTGGCTCCCGTCGACGAAGTTCGGCAAGCGAATGCTGATGAACTGGGCAGCGGAGTCGGTGACACGGATTGAGCGTCAGCTCGAAGTGGAAGAATCCTCCCGGCTCTTGAACGATCTCGCCCGCGAACGAATCCTCGCTCATTACCACGATCCTCATTCGGAACGGTCGCCGTGGCTTGACGCCGTCGTTACGCCGCTCGAGCGGGCAATCGGCTGCTCTCCCACCGCCCTTGTTCCTCGATTTAATCTTGCGCGGGTGTTGCTGCACTTCGGAGGCCCCGGCCAGGTGCGGAAGGCTATTGCCTTGCTGGACGACACCTTTGGCTATCCCGACACGCACTGGCAAGTCGATCTGCTTGACGACGTCCTGCCGTGGGATTTTTGCTCGTCGTGGTTCGACTACCGCTCTTACTTCGACGAGGTGACGCGGGCGACGGGGTCGCCAAATCCCGCCGTGCATGAATTGACCGCCATCATCCTCGCATCGATGACCCACTACCGCGCGAGATACGCCGATGAAGTCCCGGGGAGCCGCAGCAGCCTCGAGTACGCGATGGACGCCGTGCGCCTCAATCCCGGTTTCGCAGAGTACGTGTTGTATTGGTGCAGGCTCCTGGTCAGACGGGGGAAGGAACATGACGTGGCCGAGGCTCACCGGCAACTCGAGCGACTGGCGCGCCGCTCCACCAGAATGCTGGAGATCCTCGATATCGCTCGATGCTTCCCTGCGAATCTGCGGGGAGACTGGTTCACGGACCTGAAGGAACGCGCAGCGAGGTTCTGGTCGGCGACGCGAGTCAGCGAAG
>Ga0068863_100003296_pt1 | contig 15942 bp, 13 predicted proteins | sample KBSSwiS62_FD_66596 | JGI IMG/M metagenome (GOLD analysis project Ga0068863, IMG submission 66596) | Switchgrass rhizosphere microbial communities from Kellogg Biological Station, Michigan, USA - KBS Switchgrass S6-2 | ecosystem: Host-associated > Plants > Roots > Rhizosphere > Soil ...
CCCTGCCTACTCCTCTCCGGTGGGGTCGGCTCGGGCGGGTGAGCGGGGTGGTCGTCGCGCCCAGCTCGCGGCCCTGGGCGCGGTCTGGTGTGTGACATGCCACCTCGCCTAGCCTCGACGGCGGGTCACGTCGAGGAGGACGTCCGTGGAGCGGTTCCGCATGCTCATCGGGGGCGAGGCGGTCGAGGCCGCCCGCACCTTCGAGTCCCTCAACCCCTACACCGGCACGTCGTGGGCGGAGATCCCCGACGCCCGCATCGAGGACGTCGACGCCGCCGTGGCCGCGGCCCGCGCCGCGCTCGACGGGGAGTGGGGCCGGACCACCGGGTTCGCCCGTGCCGCCCTGCTGCGCCGGCTCGGCGACCTGGTCGGCGAGCACGCCGAGCGGCTCGCGCGCCTGGAGGTCAACGACTCCGGCAAGCTCTATCGGGAGATGATCGGCCAGGCCACGGGCCTGGGCGGCTGGTACCACTACTACGCGGGGCTCGCGGCGGCGATCGAGGGCCGCCAGATCCCCACGCCGAACCCGAACCACCTCGTCTACACCCGCCGCGAGCCCGTCGGGGTGGTCGCGGCGATCACCCCGTGGAACTCGCCGCTGCTGCTCATGACGTGGAAGGTCGCGCCCGCGCTGGCCGCCGGCTGCACGGTCGTGGTCAAGCCGTCCGAGCACGCGCCCGCCAGCACCCTCGGGTTCGCCGAGCTGATCTCCGCGGCCGGGTTCCCGCCGGGTGTCGTGAACGTGGTCACCGGGCGGTCCCGCGAGGTGGGGGCGCACCTGGCCGGGCACCCGGGCGTCGACAAGGTCGCCTTCACCGGCTCGACGGCGACGGGGCGCGCGGTCGCGCACGCGGCGGCCGAGAACCTCAATCCCGTCACCCTGGAGCTCGGCGGGAAGTCCCCGCAGGTCGTGTTCCCGGACGCGGACCTGCAGGCAGCCGCGAACGGCCTGATCGCGGGCGTGTTCGCCGCGACCGGGCAGACCTGCATGGCGGGCTCGCGCGCGATCGTGCACGCCGACGTGCACGACGAGCTCGTCCGGCTCGTCGCCGAGCGGGCGGCCACCATCCGGCTCGGCGACCCGAACGACCCGGACACCGAGATGGGCCCGGTCGCCAACGCCCCGCAGTACGCGAAGGTGCTCGGCTACCTGGAGACCGCGAAGGCGGAGGGCGCGACCGTCGCCTACGGCGGGGCCGCCGACCAGGGCCTCGGCGGGTTCTTCGTGCAGCCCACGGTGCTGACGGGCGTCGGTCCGCGGTCGACGATCGTGCGCGAGGAGGTGTTCGGCCCCGTCCTGTCCGCGTACCCGTTCATCGACGAGGACGAGGCGGTGCGGCTCGCCAACGACACCCCCTACGGCCTCGCAGGCGCGGTCTGGACGAAGGACGTGCACCGCGCGCACCGGGTCGCCGCTCGGATCAGGGCGGGCTCGGTGTGGATCAACGCCTACCGCGTGGTCGCCCCCAGCGTGCCGTTCGGCGGGTACGGGGCGAGCGGGATCGGCCGGGAGAACGGGCAGGCCGCGCTCGACGCCTACCTCGAGACCAAGTCCGTGTGGGTCGAGCTGTCCTCCGCCACGCGAGACCCCTTCACGCTCGGCTGACCACATGCGAACATATGTTCGTGTCGCGCATCGCGAGCAGGGCCGAAGCGAGCATCCTGCATGCCGACCTCGACTCCTTCTACGCCTCGGTGGAGCAGCGGGACGCGCCGCGGCTGCGCGGGCGACCGGTGATCGTCGGGGGCGGTGTGGTGCTCGCCGCGAGCTACGAGGCCAAGGCCTACGGGGTCAGGACGGCGATGGGCGGCAGGCAGGCGAAGGCGCTCTGCCCCCGCGCGATCGTCGTCCCGCCGCGGTTCAGCGCGTACTCCCAGGCGAGCAAGGACGTGTTCGCGGTCTTCCGGGACATCACGCCGGTCGTCGAGGGGATCTCGATCGACGAGGCGTTCCTGGACGTCGGGGGGCTGTGGCGGATCGCCGGGAGCCCGGTCGCGATCGCCTCCCGGCTGCGAGACCGCGTGCTGCGCGAGGTCGGACTGCCGATCACGGTGGGCGTGGCCTGCACGAAGTTCCTCGCCAAGGTCGCGAGCGGCGTCGCGAAGCCGGACGGGCTGCTGGAGGTCCCGCCGGGCGGTGAGCTCGCGTTCCTGCACCCGCTGCCCGTCGGGCGGCTGTGGGGCGTCGGGAAGGTGACGGAGGCCAAGCTGCACGCGTTGGGCATCCGGACGGTCGGCGAGGTCGCGGACCTGGGTGAGCCGACCCTGGTCAGCCTGCTGGGGCGGGCGTCGGGACGACACCTGCACGCGTTGGCGCACAACCGGGACCCCCGGGTCGTCGACACCGGCGTGCGACGGCGGTCGATCGGCTCCCAGCGCGCGCTCGGCCGCCGCCGCCGCTCCCCCGAGGAGCTCGACGCGATCCTGGCCGGGATCCTCGACCGCCTCGGCAAGCGGCTGCGCGGGGCGGACCGGGTGTGCCGGACCGTCGTGCTGCGGCTCCGGTTCGGCGACTACACCCGCGCGACCCGCTCCCACACCCTCGCCCGCGCGACCGACCACACCGAGACGCTGCTGGCCGCGGCCCGCACGCTCGTCGCCACGGACCTGTCCATGATCCTGGACCGCGGGCTCACGCTCATCGGGATCTCGCTGACCAACCTGGAGGACGGGGCCGCGATGCAGCTCACGCTGCCGTTCGGCCGCACCGACGGCCCCGAGCTCGACGCGACGCTGGACTCGCTGCGCACTCGCTTCGGCGCGGAGTCGGTGACCCGGGCCGCCCGACTGGGCCGTGACCAGGGCCTGGAGGTCCCGATCCTGCCGGACCGGTGAGGCGGGATCTGCCGGTATCGACGGGGGGGCTCCCCGGTCCCCGCCGATACCGGCACCCTGTCCAACGAGCGTGATCCCCGGGGGTCACCCGTCGAGTTTGTTGCGGGGAGGTGAACTCCGCTCGTCGGCCGCGCGCCCGCCCGGATCACCGCCATCGCGACCCGGGCCCGTCAGAACCGGCGGTTCGCCAGCACCGGGACCGCCGCCCGCGCCTGCTCGACCGACTCCGGGTCGACGTCGTGGACCAGCAGGTCCGGGGCCTCTCCGAGCTGGGCGAGGACCTCACCGAACGGGCTCGCGACCAGGCTCGCCCCGATCCCGGTGGGCGCCGCGGACCGCTCCCGCCCGACGGTGACCGGATCGGCCTGGTCGCACGCCGCCACGACACACGTCGAGTCCAGGGCGCGGGCGCGCACCAGCAGGTCCCACTGCGCCCGCTTACCGGGCCCCGCCCCCCACGAGGCGGGCATCAGGACCAGCCGGGCGCCGAGGTCGCCGAGCCGCTGGAACAGGCCGGGGAACCGGACGTCGTAGCAGGTGGCGAGGCCGACGGTGACGCCGTCGAGCTCGACCGTGACCGGCGCCGCGCCGGGGGCGACGGTGGCGGACTCGGCGAACCCGAACGCGTCGAACAGGTGGATCTTGTCGTAGTGGGCCTCCACCCCGCCGCCGGTGACGAGCAGCGTGTTGCGCACCCGGCCGTCGGGGTCGGGGGTGAACATCCCCGCGACCACGGTCACTTCGGCCGCGCCCGCGATCTCGCGCACCCGCGAGGCCCACGGCCCGTCGAGCGGCTCGGCGGGCAGCCGGACCCCGAAGCAGCACATCGTCGCCTCCGGGAACACGACGACCCGGGCGCCCGCCGCCGCGGCCCGCTCGACGCCGTCCGCCACCAGGTCCAGGTTCTCGGCGGGCGAGGGCGTCGACACGATCTGGGCCAGGGCGATCCGCATGGGGCCCACCGTAGGGGCTCATCGACCCGCCACCCCGAGTTCACCCGCCGCTCCACTCGTGGCGGAAGCAGGGTCAAGCGGCTCCTGCAGATCGAGCTGCTGAAGCTGCAGAACCACGTCAAGGACACCGGCTCCAAGATCGTCCGAGTACATGGAGTTCCTGCGCGCGGCGCCGGAGTTCGAGCGGATGCTGGTGCGCAGCGGGATCCACCTGGTCAAGCTGTGGTTCTTGGGCCGGCACGCCTGACGCGCCCACTCGGCTACTACCCGCGAGTAGGTCGATTCCCTGGTCACACCCAAGTTGTGGGGGTGGATCCTCGTAGAGGAGGGTGTACGGAATGGCGACCTCTCCCCAGCTCCGCGCGCCGCGGATCACCGGTGTCGGGCACGCCCTGCCGCCCCGGGTGGTGACCAACCACGACCTCGTCGCCTGCCTGGACACCAGCGACGAGTGGATCCGCACCCGCAGCGGCATCGGCGCCCGCCACCACGTGGACCCCGGCACGGCGACCTCGGACCTCGCGGCGGAGGCGGGGGCCCGGGCGCTCAAGCACGACCTGCGCACCGGCGGCACCGGCGAGGTCGACCTGCTCGTGCTGGCCACGACGACCCCGGACCGCACCTGCCCGGGCACCGCGCCGCTCGTCGCGACCCGGCTGGGGCTGGGCACCATCCCCGCGTTCGACGTCAACGCCGTCTGCTCGGGCTTCCTCTACGGCCTCTCCACCGCGACCGCGATGATCCGCGGCGGGGCGGCGGAGTCCGTGCTGCTGGTGGCCGCGGACACCTTCTCGACGATCGTCGACCCCACCGACCGCCGCACGGCGTTCCTGTTCGGGGACGGGGCGGGCGCGGTCGTGCTGCGCGCGGGGGCCGAGAGCTCCGTGCACGCGATCACGCTGGGCGCGGACGGCGGACAGGAGGACCTGATCATCACGCCCGGCGGCGGCTCCCGGGCCCCCCACTCCGACGACCGCTGGTTCGCGATGCAGGGCCAGGCGGTGTACCGGCAGGCGGTGGAGCGGATGGCGGGCTCCGCGCGCGAGGTGCTGGAGCAGCTGGGCTGGCCGGTCGACCAGGTGGACCGCTTCGTGGGGCACCAGGCGAACAGCCGGATCCTGGACGCCGTCGCGCGCAGGCTCGGGCTGCCCGCGGACCGGGTCGTGATGAACCTGGACCGGGTGGGCAACACGGCCGCCGCCTCCATCCCCGTCGCGCTGTCGGACGCGCACGACCGCGGGTTACTCGTGGCCGGCCAGCGGGTGCTCCTCGCCGCCTTCGGCGGGGGCGCGACGTGGGGCGCGGCCGCCCTGACCTGGCCCGATCTCGGTTGATCCGGTAAGTCCCGTACGACCGTTTCGCCCGAGTATTCCTGGTCGCCGTGTTCTGTTCACCTCCCGTTCATCTCTTGAGGTGCTGACCGACGCCCGGGCCGCGGACCCTCGGCATGTCCTCCTCCCTTCGCCGAAGGCGCGTGCCGATGGGTATCTCCCTGATCGTGGTCGTGGTCATCGTGACCGCGCTGCTGTTCGACTTCACCAACGGCTTCCACGACACCGCGAACGCCATGGCGACGTCCATCGCGACGGGCGCGCTCACGCCGCGCGTCGCGGTGATCATCGCCGGGGTGCTGAACCTGGTCGGCGCGTTCCTCTCCGTCCAGGTCGCCAAGACCATCTCCTCCGGCCTGGTGAACGAGGCGAAGATCACCCCCGTCGTGATCTTCGCCGGGCTGGTCGGGGCCATCCTCTGGAACCTGGTGACCTGGCTGCTCGGGCTGCCCTCCAGCTCCTCGCACGCCCTGTTCGGCGGCCTGATCGGCGCGACGCTCGTCGCCGCGGGCACCGGCGCGGTGAACTTCGGCGCGGTGCTGACGAAGGTCGTCCTGCCCGCCGTGATCTCGCCGGTGCTCGCCGGGCTGGTCGCGCTGATCGCGACCTTCCTCGCCTACCGGCTCACCGCCAGGTCCGACCAGGGCACCGTGAGCAAGGGCTTCCGCTTGGGCCAGATCGTGTCGGCGTCCATGGTCGCGCTGGCACACGGCACCAACGACGCCCAGAAGACCATGGGCATCATCACCCTGACGCTGATCACCGCGGGGGTCCTCGCGCCGAACTCGGGCCCGCCCTTCTGGGTCATCCTCTCGGCGGGCCTGGCCATCGCGCTCGGCACCTACGTCGGCGGCTGGCGGATCATCCGCACGCTCGGCAGGCGGGTCGCGGACATCCAGACCCCGCAGGGCTTCGCCGCCGAGACCGCGTCCACCGTGGTCATCCTGGCCAGCTCGCACCTGGGCTTCGCGCTCTCCACCACCCAGGTGGCCACCGGCGCGATCTTCGGGGCAGGCGCGGGCAGGCGGCTCGCCTCGGTCAAGTGGGGCGTCGCGGGCCAGCTGGCCCTCGCGTGGATCGTCACGCTGCCCGCCGCCGCGATCGTCGGCGCGGTGGCCGCCTGGACCGCGTCCACCGGCACCGCGGGCACCGTGATCGTCGCGGTGGTCGCGGTCGCGGTCGCCGCGGGCATCTACGCCGCGTCCCGGCGCAGGCCGGTCACCGCCAGCAACGTCAACGACGTCGAGCAGCCGCCGACCGCCGCGCAGCCGGTCGCCGTCGGAGGGGGAGTGCAGTGAACATCGCCTGGGGCTCGCTCGGGGTCGTGGTCGTGGTCTCCCTCGCGGTCGGCGTCGCCGTGGTGGTGCTGGTGGCGTTCGCGCTGGTCGGGCTCGCCGCCCGCCGGCCGGTGCCGGTCGACTCCACCGGGGTCGGCAGGCGCTCGTCGCTGAGCCCGGCCGTGGGGACCGCGGTCGCCACGCTCTGCCTGGTCGCCGTCGCGGCCATCGTCGGCTACGGGTTGTACATCATCGTCGCGTGATCCTCGCGCGCCCGTGCGCATGAGTCGGGCGCTGAGCAAGCCTATCGGGCGTATCCCCCGCGCGATCTTGCTCGCTACCCTTCGCCGAGCTCGCAGGTGAGGGGGGTGTGCGGGTCGTCATGGGCGTCTCGCTGGTCGACGGGTGGGTGCCGCCCGTGCTGCTGGGCGTCGGTGCGGCGGCCCTGTTCTGGCTGCTGGTGCGCTGGAGCCGCGGTGCGCTCGTCACCCTGGTGCTGGCGCTGCTGCTGTCGGCGCTGACCTTCCTCGGGCTGAACCCGCTCGTCCTGCGGGTGCTGGACCTGGTGCCGGACCCGCTGCCCGAGCGGGTCCTCGTGTGGATCTCCGTGGGCGTGTTCGGGCTGGTCCTGGCGGTCGGCGGGCTCATCCACACCCGGGCCTGGCGCAAGGTCCTCTCGGTGGCCTGCGGGATCGTGGTGCTGGCCGCGGCGGGCTCGCAGGTCAACGTCTACTTCCAGCAGTACCCCACGCTCGGCGCGCTGCTCTCCGCGGACGACCCGGTGGACTCCGGCGCCCTCGCGGGCGGCCGCGGCGCGGCGTCGAAGCCCATGCCCACCCCCGTGGTCCAGCGGTGGAAGGGCAAGGTCACCGGCACGTCGAGCATGGCGACGGCGCCGATCCCCGGCACGGTCTCCGGCCTCACCGCGCGGCCCGCGCAGATCTACCTGCCCGCGGTCTACGACTCCCCCAACCCGCCGCTGCTCCCGGTCCTGGTGCTGGTCGCCGGGCAGCCCGGCGGGCCGGACGACTGGGTCACCGCCGGACAGCTGCAGCCGCTGATGGACGGTGTGGCGGCCGCGCACGGCGGGCTCGCACCGGTGACCGTCGTCGTCGACCCGAACGGGGCGGACGCGAACGACACCATGTGCATGGACTCCGACATCGCGAAGGCGGACACGTACCTGTCGAAGGACGTGCCGGCGTGGATCGCGGCCAACCTCGGCATCGACTCGAACAAGGCGCACTGGGCCTTCGGCGGCTGGTCCTACGGCGGCACGTGCGCGCTGGAGATGACCACCCGCCATCCCGACCTCTACCCCAGCTTCATCGACATGGCGGGTGAGCTGGAGCCGGCGGTCAGCGCGGACCGCGCCCAGACCGTCCAGGCGGCGTTCGGTGGCGACACCGCCGCCTTCGACGCCCAGGTGCCGATGACGCTGCTGGCCCGGCACCGGTACCCGCAGGTCTGGGGATACTTCTCCAACGGCAGTGAGGAACCGCAGGTGGGGCAATGGATGACGACACAGGCCGCGGCGGCGAGGCAGGCGGGCATGACGGTCCAGACCCAGGTGGTGCCGGGGCAGGGGCACTCGTGGGGGGTGCCGCACGCGTCGCTGCCCCCGGCGTTGGACTTCCTGGGGCAGCGGCTGGGGATCCGCCGGTGACCGAGCGAGAGCCGGGCCGGCCCGCGAAGGCCGCAGGCCCCGCGTCGTCCGCCCCGGTTACCCCGGCGCAGGCCCGCTGGGCGACGGGCCCGGTGCCCGGCTCGCGGTCGGTGCCGTTCGAGGTCTGGGCCTCCCGGGTCACCGCCGCGCTCCCCCAGGCCTGGTCGCGGATCCCGTTCACGCTGACCGTGCTCGGGCTGCTGGTCGTGGCCGGGCTGGTCGGGCGCGGCGTCTGGCGACCGCTCAACCGCGAGGGCTGGTTCCCGGCCATCGCCTACGGCGTGCCCGCTGTCCGCGAGGGTCGGGTGTGGACGCTGGTCACCGGCCCGATCTTCGCGATCACCCCGGGCCAGTTCCTCAGCGGGCTGCTGCTGTTCGGCGTCATCGTCGGCGCCTGCGAGATCCGGATGGGCACCCGCACGGTCGCGGTCACCGCGATCGTCGGCCAGATCGGCGGGATCCTGCTCGCATCGCTGCTGGTCTGGGCGCTGTCGCTCACCCCATGGACCTGGGCGGTCGACCTCGCCCGGGTGCGGGACGCCGGGTTCACCACCGGCACGCTCACCGTCCTCGCCGTCACGACGGCGGCGCTGCGCTCCCCCTGGCGGCTGCGCGTACGCGCCGCGCTCGCCTTCTCCGTCGCGGTCGCGGTGCTGTTCGAGGGCACCCTGTCCGACGTCGCGCACCTCATCGCGGTGAGCGTCGGGTTCGTGGTCGGCCAGCGGCTGTTCGCGGTGGAGCCCGGCTTCGGGCCGCGCACCCGCCGCGAGACCCGGATGATCGCCTTCGCCGGGCTGCTGGCGATCGGGCTCACCGAGCTCGTCGTGCTCGTCTTCCCCGGTCGCGGCCCCTTCGGCCCGACGCAGGGGGCGGGCAGCGCGCTCGACGTCCTCGTCGACCTCGTGGTCATCATCGTGATCGCGAACGCGCTGCGGCTCGGGAAGCGCTGGGCGTGGTGGGTCGCGGTGGCCCTCGGCGTGCTGAACGTGCTGGTGATGGTCACGGCCGTCGTCGGGCTGGTGCTGCAGAGCACCCGGCCGGACCTCGACGTCACGATCGACTCCCCGAGCGTCACCATCGGCAGCGGCATTCTCTGGCTCGCCCTGCTCCTGGTGCTGGTGCTCAACCGGCGCGCCTTCCGGGTGCCGCTGCGCCGTCGGGTCCCGGGCGGGGTGCCGGGCACCGATCCGGACGCGCTGGAGCGCGCCCGCGCGCTGCTGACCAGCGTGGGCGGCTCCACGATGTCCTGGATGACCCTCTGGCCGGAGATGCGCTACTACTTCACCAAGGACGGCGCCGGGTACGTCGGGTACCAGCGGCACGCGGGCATCGCGCTCGCCCTGGCCGATCCCGTGGTGCCCCCGGACCGGATCGCCGCCGCGGTCGGCGAGTTCACCGAGGAGGCCGAGCGCGGCGGGCTCACCCCCTGCCTGTTCTCGGTCACCGACACCGCCGCCGAGGCCGCGCGCGCCGCGGGCTGGCGGACCGTGCAGATCGCCGAGGACACCCTCATCGACCTGCCCGGGATCGCGTTCAAGGGCAAGAAGTGGCAGGACATCCGCACGGCGCTGAACAAGGCCGGGCGGGAGGGCGTCGAGTTCCGGGTGGTCACGCTCGCCGAGGAGTCCTTCGCGGTGCTCGCCCAGGTGCGGGCGATCTCGGAGCAGTGGGTGGGTGACAAGGGCCTGCCCGAGATGGGCTTCACGCTCGGCGGGGTGGACGAGGCCATGGACCCCGCCGTGCGGGTCGGGCTGGCGGTCGACGCGGGCGGCAGCCTGCACGGCGTGACGTCCTGGCTGCCCGTGTACGGGCCCGGCGGAGACGGAGCCGGCGGAGACGACCATGGGCAGGGCGAGGTGCGCGGCTGGACCCTGGACGTCATGCGGCGGCGCAAGGACGGGTTCCGGTCCGTCATGGAGTTCATGATCGCGTCGGCGTGCCTGGCCTTCGGGGCGGAGGGCTACGAGTTCCTCTCGCTCTCCGGCGCGCCGCTCGCCCGGGAGGACACCGGGGACGACCTGGACCGCACGGACCGGATGCTGGACAAGCTGGGCGCGTCGCTCGAGCCGTTCTACGGGTTCCGGTCGCTGCACGCGTTCAAGGCGAAGTTCTCCCCGCGGTACGAACCGGTGCATCTCGCCTTCCGTGACGAGGCGGATCTCCCCCGGATCGGAATCGCTCTGACCAGGGCGTACCTGCCGGACGCGACCCCTCGGCAGCTGCTTGCGGCGGGGTTCTCCGGCGGTTCCGCGGAGGAGGATCGTCGACAACGATGACCGAACGGAGAATGTCCTTGCGGTGGCTGCCGAACGGGCGATAAGTTCTCTTCTGCACGGGGGATGCGCACTTGGGGCGCCCTGTCAGGTTCAATTCCTGTGTCCTCCACCAAACTCGACATGGGGTCGGCCGCCGCACCGGATGGCCGACCCTTTCGTCGTGTCCGGGCCAGACCCGCCGCACTCCAACCCGCACCCAACCCGCACCCGCACCTGCACCCCCGCCCGACCGCCCGACCGCGGTGATCATGGGCAGATCGGGGTGAGTGGATCTTCAGAAGGCCCGATCAGCCCATGATCACCGGGTGGGGTGGGCGGCGGCGGCGCCGGCGGCGCGGGAGCGGTTCTGCTGCTCGGTCATGAGGGCGTCGAAGGTCGCGCGCCAGTCCGGCGCGAGCGGGTAGTCCTTGCGGGCCGCCTCCTCCAGGGACAGCTCCAGCGGCATGCCGAAGGTGTCGTGCAGTTCGAACAGGTGCTCACCGGTCACGGTCTCCCCCTGCCGGTTCAGCCTGCGCAGCAGCGAGAGGCCCTTGCGGAGGGTCCGGGCGAACTGCCTCTCCTCCTTCTGCAGCACCGCGACGATCCGCTCCTCCTGCTCGCCGACCTCCGGGTAGACGTCCGCGTACAGCTTCCCGACGATCGGGACCAGGTCCGCGGCCACCCCCGCCGTCAGCTCCAGGTCCAGACCGAAGCGCAGGGCACGCCGGACCAGCCTGCGCATCACGTAGCCCTGCCTGCTGTTGCCGGGCTCGACGCCGTCGGACGCCAGGAACGCCGCGCCGCGGATGTGGTCGGCGACGACCCGCATGCTCTCGGTCGCGTCGTCATACGACTTGCCGGAGACCTCCTGCAGCCGCTCGATGATCGGCCAGACCAGGGAGATCCGGTACACGTCCGGGCTGTCGATCGAGGCCGCGGCGATCCGCTCCAGGCCGCCGCCGAAGTCGACGTTGTGCCGCGGGAGCTCGGCGAACCCGCCGTCGGGCTCCTTGCGGTAGGTCATGAAGACGGAGTTGCCGATCTCCAGGTACTGGCCGCCGTCGGAGTTCTGGTGCGGGCAACGTCCGAACGCGGGATCGTGCTCGACCTGCGGGAAGTAGTAGAAGACCTCCGAGTCGGGGCCGCCGGGATCGCCCGCGGGCATCTCGTCCGGCCCGCCGAAGCGGCTCCACCAGTTCTTGTGCCCGTAGAACGCGATCCGGGCGCCGTTCGAGCCGTGCTCGTCGCCGTACTCCTCAGTGCCCAGGTCGACCCGGTCCGCGCTCACCCCGCGCTCGGTGAACAGCCGCTCCCAGATCGCCGCGCTCTGCTCGTCCCGGGGGATGCCGTGCACCGGGTCGCCGATGAAGCAGGAGACGTAGATCCGGTCCGGGTCGAGGCCGACCGTGTCCACCAGGAAGGCGAACAGCCGCGGGATCTGCTCGGCCTTGTCGTAGTCCCCGAGGCTCCAGTTGCCGAGCATCTCGAAGAACGTGGTGTGCCGGTTGTCGCCGACCTCGTCCATGTCCTGGGCACGCAGGCAGGGCTGGACGTCGGCGAGCCGGGCCCCCGCCGGGTGGTCCGCGCCGAGCAGGTACGGCAGCAGCGGCTGCATGCCGGAGCCGGTGAACAGCGTGGTCGGATCGTCCCGCAGGACGATCGGCGCGCGCTCGACGATCGCGTGGCCGTCCGCCACGAGCATGTCCAGGTAGGCGCGGCGGATGTCCTGGGCGTCCATGACACCGGACCCTGCCAGGGAGTTCGAGACCTCCACCAGGTCCGAACGAACGACGTGCGGCCGTGATCACCGGATGGGGAACGAGAACCGCGCTGAGTGCGGGTAGCGTTCCACGCGCGACGATCATGCGCGGTAGCGGCGGAGCGCGGGATGCGCCGCCGCGACCAGGCCGACGGCGACGACGCACGCCAGTCCCCCGGTCACCGCGGCGAGCTCGGTGCCCGCGAGCCCCGCGACGAACCCCGCGCGGGCGTTGCCGATCCCGGGACCCCCCGCGCCCACCACGTACTCGACGGAGGTCGCGCGGCCGCGGTAGGCGTCCGGCGTCGCGAGCTGGACAAGGGTGCCGCGGGGGACCACCGAGACGGTGTCCGCCGCGCCCGCGAGCGCCAGGCAGGCCAGGGTGGGCAGCAGGCCGTCGACCAGCCCGAACCCGGCGAGCGCGGCGCCCCACACCCCGGCGGCGGCGAGCGAGAGCCTGCCCGGCCGCGTCGCGCGGGCGACCGGCCCGGAGAGCAGCCCGGCCGCCATGCCGCCGACCGCGACCGCGGAGACCAGCAACCCCAGGCTGCGCGGGTCGCCGCCGAACCGTTCGGCGTTCACCGCAGGGAACAGGGCGTGCGGCATCGCGAGCAGGGTCTGGGCCAGGTCGGAGAGCAGCGCCCCGCGGACCACCGGGTTCCGCGCCACGAACCGCAGCCCGGCGCGGGTCGAGCGCGGGGAGCCGTCGGGTTCGGGGGGCATGCGCGGGAGGCGGCCGACGCCGTAGAGGGCGCCGAGCGTGACGACGGCGTCGAGCGCGAACGCGCCCTGCGCGCCCCAGGCCGCGAGCAGGATCCCGCCGAGGGCGGGGCCCGCGAACATCGCGACCTGGAAGGCGAGATGGTCCAGCGCGAGCCCCGCTCCCACCCGCTCGCGGCCCAATAGCCGCGGCACGAAGGTCCGCCGGGCGGCCGATCCCAGCGCGGCCGCGCCGGTCTGCGCCGCGACCAGGGCGAGGAGCAGCACCGGGGCGTCGAGCCCGAGCACCGCCTGCCCGGCGAGCAGCGCCGCGGCGGCCGCCGCGCCGAGCCGGGTCAGCACGACCAGCCGGCGTCGCTCCACGCGGTCGGCGAGGGTGCCGCCCGTGAGGCCCGCCGCGCCCGTCGCCAGGCCGCCGGCCAGGCCGACCGCCCCGACCCAGGCGCTGCTGCCGGTCAGCTGCCACATCTGGAACAGGACGGCGACCACGGCGACCTGGCTGCTCAGCGCGGACGCGCCGCCTGTCAGCCAGAGCCTGCGGAAGTCCGCCGACTCCCGCAGTGGACGCAGATCCGCACCGACACTCACGGGAGGTGCGCCTCGATCCGGTCCGCGAACGACCGCCTGCGCAGCGCCGTGCCCATGTCCTGGATGAGGGTGGTCATCCGGTAGGGCAGCTCCCCCTCCAGCTCGGTGAACGCGGCCTCGGTCGCGCGCCACTCCGCCTCGAGGAACGGCACCAGCTCACGGCCCTGCGCCGTCAGCGTGACCTCCCGGGTGCGGGCGTCCGCCCCGGGGGCCGACTCGACGAGCCCGTCCCGCCGCATCGCGGTCACGGTCTGGCTCATCGCCGAGTGCGTGACCCGGACCTGCGCCGCGAGCTCCTTCACCGGCATCGACCCCTGGTGGTGCAGCCGGATGAGCGCCATCGAGTAGCGCGGCCGGACGCCGGTGATCCCGCGGCGTGCGTACACCTCCGCGATCGCGGCGTCCATGCCGTCGAGCAGGGCGCGGAGGGGCACCAACCAGCTCTCGTGGGTGGGGTCGATTGATGTCACAGCACTAATATAACAGTGCTGTCATAAAGCCTTGCCGGGGGAGCCGCGGGCGGGGCTGGGGGTCGGGCACGATGGTGGGGTGCGGCGAACCGCGGTCACCCTGCTGGCCCTGCTCCTGGTCGGCGTGGTCGTGGTCGGCGGGGTGATCTGGTGGTCCTCGACCAGGCCGCAGCCCGGGTGCACGATCACCGCGGCCGGGCGCACGGTCACGCTCACGCTGAGGCAGGCGGAGTACGCGGCGACGATCGGCGGGGTCGGGGACGCCGAGGGGATGCCGGACCACGCCGTCACCGTGGCGATCGCGACCGCGCTGCAGGAGTCCCGCCTGGACAACCTGTCCGGCGGCGACCGCGACTCGGCCGGGCTGTTCCAGCAGCGTCCGAGCCAGGGTTGGGGGACGTACGCGCAGGTCACGGACCCCGTGCACGCGTCGCAGGCGTTCTACCGGGCGCTGCAGAAGCTGCCGGACTGGCAGGACGTCACGGTCACCGAGGCCGCGCAGCTCGTGCAGCGCTCGGCCGCGCCCGCGGCCTACGCCCAGTGGGAGTCGCAGGCGCGGGCGGTCGCCGTCGCGCTGACCGGGGAGGAGCCCGCCGCGCTGGCCTGCCGGGACCTGACCCCGCAGAACCCGCCCGACGACGTCGCGACCGTCGCCGCCCGCGAGCTCGGCACCCCGCAGCTCTCCGGCCCGCAGCCCGCGCAGCGCGGCTGGGCGATCTCCGCCTGGCTGGTCGCGCACGCCCAGCGGTTCGGCCTGGCCCAGGTCACCTACGACGGCCGGACCTGGTCCGCCGACACCGGCGAGTGGACGACGGGCGGCCCGGCCGACGGGATGCTCTCCCTCGTCCGCGCCCGGGCCGAGTAGCGGCTCACGGACCGGGACCGGCCGCAGAGGCGAGCGGTCGCCGGCGACGCCCGGAGCGTCGACCGGGCTCGTGGACGCGCCGCTACCGCCCGGCGAGGCGGGCGGAGTAGATCGAGTAGCCGTCGATCCACCGGGAGACGGCCGTGGCGAGCAGCGTCGCGATCATCATCGGCACCATCAGACCGAAGCCGGTGTGGGTCAGCTCCAGCACGATCACCAGGCCCGCCAGCGGCGCCTGCATGCCCGCGCCGATCATCGCCGCGGCCCCGACCAGGGCGTAGGCGCCCACGTCCGCGCCGGGCCAGAGCAGCGACCACGCGCCGCCGAGGCTCGCCCCCAGGACCGCGCCGGTCGCCAGCGTCGGGGTGAACAGCCCGCCGGACGCCCCGCTGCCCAGGCACAGGCACGTGACCAGCGGCTTCAGCACGAACAGCACGGCGAGCAGCCACAGCGGACCGACGCCGGAGAACGCCTGGTCCGCGAGGTCCTTGCCGTTGCCGTAGACCTGCGGGAACACCAGGCCGACGGCGGCGAGCACGGTGAACGCCCCGAGCGGCGCGACGAGCTGCCAGCGCCCGCGCGGCACCCGGTGGGACACCCAGGCGATCATCCGGACGAGCACCACCGCCACCAGGCCCACGAGGATCCCGACCGGCACCGACCACACCGTCACCGCGAGGCTGAACGGGTACGCGGGCACCCACGAGTAGACCGGCCCGGTGGGCAGCACGAGCCAGGCCGTCAGCGTCGCGACGGACGAGCAGGCCAGCGCGGGCAGCATCACCGGCAGCCGGATCGCCCCGACCAGGACCTCCGCGGTGAACAGGGCACCGCCGAGCGGGACGTTGTACACGCAGGCCAGCCCGGCGCCCGCCCCGCAGGCCACCAGCAGCCGCCGCTGGGGCGTGGTGAGGCCCGACCACCCGGCCAGCACGCTCCCGCAGACCCCGCCCATCAGCTTCGGGGCGGCCTCCCGGCCCAGCGACGCCCCCAGCCCGACGACGATCTCCGACAGCGCCGAGGTGCCCAGGCTCCGCCGGAACCCCAGCCGCCCGTCCCCGGTCCAGATGCTGTCGTCGACGTCCGAGCGGCCCGGCACGTACCGGCGCAGCAGCCACCAGCCGATCCCGCCGATCACCCCGGCGACCAGCAGCGGGACCACCCGCCCCAGCCGGGACGCGCTCTCGACGGCCGCCTGGAAGTCGCCCTCCCCCGCGCCGACC
>Ga0068863_100003299_pt1 | contig 15938 bp, 14 predicted proteins | sample KBSSwiS62_FD_66596 | JGI IMG/M metagenome (GOLD analysis project Ga0068863, IMG submission 66596) | Switchgrass rhizosphere microbial communities from Kellogg Biological Station, Michigan, USA - KBS Switchgrass S6-2 | ecosystem: Host-associated > Plants > Roots > Rhizosphere > Soil ...
CGTTGCTTCGCGGATACAGGCCGCCGGTCTCTGGCAGGTTCAGCTTCACGGTGTACTGCCCGATGCCGGCCATGTCCTGCACCCGCATGTAGCCGAACAGCATGACCGCGAGGGCCGTCGTCGCGATCAGGGCGAAGACGGCCATCTGGATCAGGATGCGCCTCGTCAGAATCATGTCAGGGCCCCTGATCGAATCGATACGGAGCGACGAGCGGGTTGCCGGCGGTGCCAGGGCCGCCCGCGTTGCACGGGCTCGGGAACTGGCCGATGGTGCGACCCCACTGCAGCTCGAGCCAGGTCAGATCGCATTCCCACCGGGATCCGGTGAAGATGCCCTGATCGATTCGGCTCAGCGTCAAGTCGAGGATCAACGTCAGGTTCGCGTAGTCGCCGCGCATCCAGTTGGTCAGCGTCTCCTTGGGGAACGGGAAGGTGGGCAGGAAACTCAGCGCACGCGTCAGCGCAGGGCCGGCGTCGGCCAGTGATTGCACCACCGGGCCAAGGTCTTTGAGCTCTTGGACGAGTGCATCCTTGGTCTGGTTGACCGAGTCGGCGGCCAGCGCGCTGAACTTGCCCAGTTGCGCGAGCGCGTCCGAGAGGTTGTTGCGCTGATCCCTGAGGACCGCAAGCGCGTCGGGGATGGTCTTCAATGCCTTGTCCACCACGGGTTTCTGCGCCGCGAACTGACCGACCAGGTTGTTCAGGCTCTCGCTGGCCGCGATGATGTCGTGCTTTTGGTCGTCGAGGTAACCGATCGCCTTGTCGAGCTGCTCGATCAGGCTGCGCAGGTCGTCCTCACGCCCGGTGAAGGCGACGCTCAATGCCTCGGTGATGTCTTGAATGTTGCCGATACCACCGCCGTTGAGCAGCAACGCAATCGCGGACAAGGTCTGTTCGGTGCTCGGATACTTACCAGACGCGGCAAGCGGGATCAGCGAGCCCTCATGCAGTTTGCCTTGCGGTGGCGCATCTTTCGGCGGCGCCAGCTCGATGTGCAGCGACCCCAGCAGGCTGGTCTGGCCAAGCGTGGCCGTCGCATTGGCCGGCAGCTCGACATTGCGGTTGAGCTGCATCGTGACCAGCGCATGCCAGCCCTGCCGCTCGATCTTGGTGACCGTGCCGACGTTCACGTCGCCGACGCGCACGCGCGAGTTCTGCTCGATGTTGTCCACATCGGGCATCTGGGCCTGGATGGTGTACGCACCCGGGCCCACGCCCTCCACGCCGGGCAGCGGCACTGAGTTCAGCCCGCGCCAGTTGCTGCAGCCCGCCAATGCGACGGCGAGCACCAGCGTGCCCATCGCGACGCGTATCCACTTGGTGCGCATCATGATCCGGCTCCCGGCGGCACCATCATGCCCTGCAGGCCATCAGCGGGGTTGGGCGTGACTGGGGCCTCCGCAGCAAGCGGGGGGCCAGGAGGCGGCGGTGGGACGCCTTCGTTTGACTGCGGCGCCGGACCCGGCGACGGTTGCGGCGGAATGTAATCCGGGCGCATCCAGTCCTCGCTATAGGTCAACTCATTCGGCCGCGTCGTGGCACCAACGAAGACGTTCGACGCGAGCGGCAGGAAGTTGTATTGCCGATTCTTCATGATCGGCGCCAGGTACTGCACGCACAGCTTCGCCGACTGCTCGGCGCCCAGCCGAGAGGCTGCCTGAATAGCGCCGCACAGGAAGGAAATCGGGTTGGCGAAGTTGTTGATCATCGGCACGCTGCTCACCGCGCCCTGGGCGGGTTGCCAGATGTTCACGTAGTTCTGCAACGTGTTGGGCGCCACGTGCAGGAACTGCTTGACGTCGGAAAGGCTGTCGTTCAACGCCTGAGTCACCCCGGCCAACTTGTCCGACGTGGTGCCAAGGGCTTCGCGGTTGTCGGCGACGAACTGCTGAACCTCTGGCACGACGGCGTTGAGATCCTTTACCGCGTTGGCAACTTCGTTCGGGTCGTCAGCGAGCAGGCCGGTCACCGAAGCCAGATTCTGGTTGAGCTGACGCATCAGGTTGGTGCTGTCCTGAAGTGCCGACACCAAAATCGCCAGGTTCTTGATCGTCGAGAAGATGTCGGTGCTGTGATCACCGAGCGCCGAAAACGCTTGTGAGAGTTTGATGATGGTGTCGCGGATGTTGGCACCCTGGCCGCGCAGGTTGTCGGCCGTGGTGTTGATGAAGGAGCCCAGCGGGGCGACGCCGCCCGGCTCGGTCGGCTGTAGCGAGGTGGCCAGTTTCTCCAACTGTGCTCGCACCTGATCCCATTCGACCGGAACCGCGGTGCGCTCCCGCGGGATGACCGCGTTGTCCTTCATCACCGGGCCGGTGGTGTAGACGGGGGTGAGCTGAATGGCTCGCGCGGTCACCAACGTCGGCGACAGGATCGCGGCCTTCGCATCGGCGGGCACCTTGTACTTGCTGTCGTACCAGAATGAGATCTTCACCCGCTCGGGCTGCGGCTGGATCTCGGTGATCTTGCCGACGTTCACACCCAGGATGCGGACGTCGTCGCCGACGTAGATGCCGTTGCTGTTCTCAAAGTACGCAACGGCATTCGTGCGGTTGATGGTGTCACTGGTCCGGAACAGCACGACCACGCCTGCGACCAGCAGCACCACGAGGCCGACGGCGACCCAGCTCCTGCGAACGTGGCTCATTGTCCAGCCTCCCCGGGCGCGGGCACCATGACCGGGCTGGGCGTCGGAAGGGCCGTGGAATCCAGCCCGGGCGGCGGCAGCGCGGGCGGCCCCGGCGGCGGACCGCCTGGCGGCGGCGCAGGCGGCGGCTCGCGGTACGGGTAGCACCCCGTAGGTCCGGGCAGCGGCAGGCCGGGCGGACCGCAGCCCTGATCGCCGGGGTTGCCGGTGATCGCATCGGGAATGGTCAGACGCGGCTCCCCGCCCTGCCCTGTACGTGGGAACGGCACCGGCAGCGCTGGCGTCCCCGGCTGGCCGACCTGTGGATCGGACAGTTCCGAAGGCAGCTTCACGTTGGGATCCAGGCCCAGATCGGAGAACGCGACATCGATGAACGGCTGCAGGAACTGGCCCGGCAGCAGGTTGGCGACGTAGGTCTTGAAGAAGGGTCCGGAGGCAACGGATTCACCAAGCGACATCGAGTATTCGGTGAGCAGGTGAAGCGACCTCTGCAGCCGTTCCTTACGGTTGTCCAACATCGTCAACACGCCGTTGAGTTTGTCGAGCGCGGGTTTCATGGTGGCCTTGTTCTCGCCGATGAAACCCTGCAGCTGCTGCGACAGCGCCGAGATGTTTCCAGCGATCTGATCCACTGCAGCACTTTGACTTTGGAGCTCGGCCAGCAGCGCGTTCGTATTGCCGATCAGGCTGACCACCTGGTTGCTGCGCTCGGCCAGCACGGTCGTCGCCTTGTCGGCGTTGGTCAACAGGCCACGCAACTGGGCGTCGCGCTCGTTGAGCGTTTGCGAGAACCGTGACACGCCCTCGATAGCGATCTTCAGTTCGGGCGGGGTGTCGGCGAACGTCTCCGAGAGGACTCGCAGCGAGTCCGACAGCTGGTTGGTGTTCAAACCGCTGATCGTGGTTGCCAATTCGCCGAGCGCGTCGGGCAATTGATACGGCGACGTGGTGCGGTCGAGGGGAATCGTGCCGTCCTGTCGACCGTCGCCGCGCGACGTGATTTCCAGGATCTTCGTGCCGAGCAGACCCTTCGTCTTGATCGCCGCCTCGGTGCGATCACCGAGCCGGATGGTCTTGTCGACGGTGAATTTGATCAGTACCCGTGTGCCGTCGAGCTCGATGGACTGCACCTTGCCCACCTGGAAACCCGAAACCTGAACGGCCGCATCGTTCATCAGCCCGCCTGCCTCGGCGAAGTAGGCCGAGTACTCCTTGGTCTGGTTGATGAACGGCAGCTTGTCGTAGTTGATCGCGCCCAAGATGATGGCGATGGTGATACCGATGCCGATGGCACCGATGACGAACTGGTTGCGATCGGAGAAGGGCTTCATCGCGGCGCGCACCTCCCGGTGCTCTGGCCCGCGACCTTGACGTACACCGGCTGGCCCCCCTTGCCGTTGAGCTTCAGCACGACGTCACACAGGTAGAAGCTGAAGAAATCACCGTAAATGCCTTGCCGCGCAAGCGCTTGGTAAGCATCCGGCAGGGTGTTGAGCAGGTTGTCGAAATAGTCATGGTCGGCGACGACAATCCCGGCGGCGCGATCGGTTTCGCGGATCGTCTTCGCGAACGGCGGACGGGCCTGTGACAACAGATCCGTGATGCTTGCGGCGGCGGCGTTGGTGTAGGCCAGGCCGTTGCTGATGTCCTGTTTGCGTGACGCGAGACCCTCCACCAGTCCGGAGAGCGCGTCGACGGCCTTCGCGAACTGGTCGCTTTGGTCGCCGAGCGAGCCGAGCACGGTGTTGAGGTTGACGATGACCTGCCCGATCAGCTGGTCGCGGTCGGCCAGCGTGCTCGTCAGCGCCGCGGTCTGTGACAGGAACGAGTTGATCGTCCCGCCCTGCCCCTGCAGCGCGGCAATCAGCTGGCCGGACAACGCATTCACCTGGTCCGGGTCCAGCGCCCGGAACAGCGGCCGGAACCCGCCGATGAGCGCATCCAGATCGAGCGCCGGCGAGGTGCGGGCCAGCGGAATGGTGTCGCCGGGGTTGAGCTTCTTGGTGCCGCCGACACCCTCCTCCAATGCCAGGTACCGGCCACCGATCAGGTCGTCGTATCGGATGACCGCTCTGCTGCCCTCGGTCAGCACCACCGAATCGTCGGCGGTGAAATCCACCAATGCCGTCGTATCCGGTTGGATGGCAACCTTTTTCACCTGGCCGACCTCAACACCCGCGATGCGGACGAAGTCGTTGGTCTCCAGGCCGGTCACACTGGTGAAAGCGGCCCGATAGGTGTGGGCCTTTTCGCCGAAGCGCAACTGCCCGAACACCGCGTACAGCCCGAACACGCCCAGCAGACACACAGTCAGAAAGATAGCGAGGCGCACCACCGTGGCTCGCAGGTTCTCTCTCATGACTGGTTTGCCTTTCGGGACGTTGGGACGGGACGGCTAGGGCGACGGGGCCGCGAATTCCGGAAGAGGAACGGGCGGCAACGGTGTCGGTTGCATATGCGCGGGCTCCTGCACAACGAACGGTTCCGAACCCGGCGTCGCACCCGGATCCCGCGGCGCCATCGGTGGTGGCGCGGGCGGAAGGCCTGGCCACAGCGGGGTGCCGTCCGGCGCGTACAGATCGGAACCGTAGGCCGGGGCACCCGGATACGGGATGGGTCCTGGCGCAGGGCCGCCGAACAGATTGCGGATACTCGGCGGTTCGGGCACCGCGCGGGTGACCGGCAGATAGTTCGCCCAGGCCGGGAAGCCGATGCCGGGGTTGGGCCGCCAGTCGATGCCGGTGCCGAATCCGGTATTGGTGACGAGGTTGCGCACCGGCCAGTTCTTTGCGACATCGGGTAGCGAACCGCACCCCGGCTTGCCGCCCGGGCCGCCCTTGGCACCGATGACCGGCAGGTTGTCCGGATAGTGGTACGGGTCGTCGCCGAGCGCCAGGGACGTGTCGAGCACGAGTGTTCGGCCATTTCCGCCAGCCGACTGATAACCGCCGGTGTCCAGGATGGTTTTGGCGCCCATCAGCAGGCAGGTGTACTCCGGGTTGTACTTGTACAACAGGTTGGTTGTCGGCTCGAGCACATTGATGGCCTTGATCAAGTTGGCCTGATTCGGCGCCAGCAGACTGATCCCGCTGTTGGAGAGCCCAATCGTGGCCAGCAGCAACGCATCCAGCTGCTTGGTGTGGCTGGTGACGGTCTGGCTGGTGGTGCTCGCCGCGTTCAGGACGGTCAAAATGTCTTGCGCTGCAACGCTGTACGCGTCGTTGAAGCCCTTGAGGGCCTGCCAGTCTTCGCGGATCGTCTCATTGCGCGGGTTGAGCTGCAGCAGCACCTGATTCGCGTCGGTGGTGGCTTCGCCGATCCGCTGTCCTTGTCCGCGAACACCTTCGGCGAGAGCGGACAACGTGGCGTTGAGCTTGGCGGTGTCGATCTGGTTCAGCACGGACACCACGTTCTGGAACACCGTGTTGACCTCGGTGCTGACGTTGCGTGACTTCAACACCTGATTTTCGGCCAGCCGCTGCGGGCTGGGGTCCTCCGGATACACCAGGTCGACGAACTTCGCCCCGAACACCGTGGTCGCGCGGATCTGCGCCTCAACGTTCGCGGGTATGTACTTGATCTGGTCCGGGTCGATCTGCAGCTTCAAGGAGACAGGTTCCTTGCCGCCGTTGATGGCCGCGACCCGGCCCACCTGAACGCCTCGCATCTTGACCTTCGCGTTGGTCTCCATGACCAAGCCCGCGCGGTCGGAAGTCAGCGTGACCGGAACCTCTTTCTTGAGGGTTCCTGCAAACAGCGCGTAGCTCAACCAGATCAGGACGGCGAAGACAACCACCAGGATGAGCGTGTACCACCCTGGGTGAAGGCCGTGTTCGTCGCTGTCCATGTGCTACCCGGCCAGGTTGAAGTTTCCGGACTGGCCGTAGACGGCCAGTGACATCATCACGAGAACAAATGCGGCGACGATCAGCGAGGTGCGCACGGCACGCCCGACCGCCTCGCCGACGCCGGCGGGGCCGCCGCGCGCTGTATACCCGTAGTACGTGTGCACAAGCATGATGACGATCGCCAGCACAACGCACTGCAGGAAAGACCACATCAAGTCGGTGGGGTTCAAGAACGTTCGGAAGTAGTGGTCGTAGACGCCCGTCGACTGACCGTAGATGAAGGTGGTGCCGAACTTCGCCGCCCAGAACGCGGCAATAACGCCGACGCAATACAGCGGGATGACGACCAGAAGGCCGGCAAGCACCCGCGTGGAAGCGAGGTAGGCGACCGAGCGGATGCCCATCACCTCGAGTGCGTCGATTTCCTCGTTGATGCGCATGGCGCCCAGTTGCGCCGTGGCGCCGGCACCGATGGTCGCCGACAGCGCGACGGCGGTGGTCGCCGGCGCGATCAGGCGGACGTTGAAGAATGCCGACGCGAACCCCGTCAATGCTTCGACACCGATTTCGGAGAAGTCGGTGTAGCCCTGCACCGCCACCAGCGCGCCAGTCGTGACCGTCAAAAAGCCGACGATCGCAACGGTTCCGCCGATGATGATCAGCGCGCCCGCACCAAGGCCCATCGCAGCGATCTGTCGGATCAATTCGACCCGGTAGGACGTGACGGCGATGTGGATCGAGCGCAGCGTATTGCCGTAGAACTTCGTCTGCCTGCCGACCCGGTTCCACGGCTCGGCCACAGCGGCGAACCTGGCCTTCAGCCAGGGAAACTGAGAATGCGGGCGGGAAACAGTCACATCGTCACCTTCACGGCGACGGCGGTCGCGACGATGTTGATCGCGAACAACGCCATAAACGTGAACACCACGGTTTCGTTGACCGCGTTTCCGACACCCGCGGGACCGCCACCGACGGAAATGCCCTTGTAGCAGGCGATCATGCCGGCGGAAAGACCGAACAGCGCGGCCTTCAGCAATGCGATCGTGACGTCGACAGCACCGATGATCAGTGTCAGGCCGGCCGCGAACGCACCGGGTGAGACGTGCTGGATGTAAACGCAGAACAAGTACGCGCCTGCGAGGCCGACGAGGATCACCGTCGCCGCCAGTGCCAGCGACACCAGCGTCGCGGCAAGCACACGCGGAACGACAAGTGCCTGAATGGGATTGACGCCCATCACTCGAAGGGCGTCAAGTTCTTCTCGGATCGTTCGTGCGCCGAGGTCGGCGCACATTGCGGTGGCCCCGGCGCCGGCCACCACCAACACGGTCACGATCGGGCCGATCTGTCGCACGGTGCCGAGCGCCGCGCCGGTGCCGGAGAAGTCGGCGGCGCCGAACTCGGTCAGCAGGATGTTGAACGTGAACGTCAGCAACACCGTGTACGGAATCGTGAGCATCAGCGTCGGCACGATCGACACCCGCGCGACAAACCAAGACTGCGAGATGAATTCGCGCCATGCGAACGGCGGTCGGAACATCGCCACGAACGTGTCGAGCGCCATTGAGTAGAAGCCGCCGAAACCACGTACCGGTTTGGCAATGAGATTGGAAGTGACCATTACCGGGCCCTCCCTCGCGTTCTCCTCACCGCCATCGGCTGACGATCCCTCCATCGAACAACCCGTGCGCGCAAGTTGTGAGTGTTGCACGGGAGGACGCCGCAGAACCGTACATCACCGATTTCAGGACCAGCAACACGAATCCCACAGCAATGAACACCACGCCCGCCTACCCACGGCCAGTTACAGCACATTCACAGGGCCTGGTAGCCGCCATCCTTTCAGAAGTGCGTTCCATCTCGGCAGGGAATGCATAACTTGCTTCAGGCGCCTGACGAACTGACGGCGTCCTCCAGTTCCGCGATGACGATCTTGCGCATCCCCATCATGGCCTTCATCGCCGCCCCGGCGCGCGCCGGATCGGCGTCCTGCTGCAGTTCGAGGAGCCGGTCTGGCACCACTTGCCAACTCAGTCCGAACCGGTCTTTGAGCCAGCCGCATTGCGACTCTTCGCCGCCGTCGAGCAGCCGATCCCAGTAATAGTCGACCTCGTCCTGATCCTTGCAGTGGATCATGAACGAGACCGCCTCGGTGAACGCGAACTGCGGACCCCCGTTGATCGCGAGGAACCGCTGGCCGTCCAGGACGAACATCCCGTATACGACGTCCTCCGGCGTTCCCGAGGCCGTATTTCGATTGAGCAACTCGATCGTCGAGTTCGGAAAGATCGATGTGTAGAACGCTGCGGCTTCCTCGAGGTTGTTGTCGAACCACAGCGAGGGGGTGATCGACGGCATAGCGGGCTTCCTTCGGCTAGACGGTTTTGCCTTATCGACTGTCGAGGTGGCGCAGATTCATCGCCGACCGGCGGTGCGCTCGGCGCCGAGCGCACGCAGCGCGAACTCCAGGACCCAGTCCAGTGACCGTTGCAGCCGCGCTTCGTCGCCCGGCGACTGGTTGGCCATCTCGCGGCTGATGACCGCGCTGATGGCGACCGCGTCGTGTTCGGGGTCGGCCTGTGGGAAGGAGCCGTCGGCCCGGCCGCGTCGCAGGATCTCGACCAGGGAGCGTTCCCGGTCGGCATGTGCACGCTCACGCGTCTCGCGATAGCCCTTGGCGGCGCGCACCTCGTCGGAGTCGATCACCATGAGGTGCATCCGCATCTCTTCGTCGTGCATCCAGCCGAACATCCCGTTGATCCACGCCTTCAGCTGGCCGACCGGGTCGCCGGTTTCGTCGACGATGCGGTCGAGGCGGTCGGCGAGCGTGTCGCTCTCCTGTCGCAGCAGCGCGAGGAACAACTCGTCCTTGGATTGGAAGTGCCGATAAAACGCCCGGGTGGAAACCCCCGCGCGCTGCAGAATCGCGGCGACCGGGATCGGGCCGGTGTGCGGTTCAGACAGGCAGCTGTAGGCCGCGTCGATGATGCAGCCGCGGTCGTCGTCGTTGCCGGAATCTGGCTGCACGATCGCAAAGTCTAGGGACGCCTTGTACCGGCCGGGCCGAAGATTGACGCAAATTATCGGCTGGGTAACGTCAGGGCTCGAGGCCAGCCGAGAGGACGTCCATGACCACGACAAGAAGCGAACCGCAGACCGTCAAGTTTCGCGGCAGCGAGGAGCTGGTCCTGGTCGCAGACGAATGGAACGCCGGAGCCGCGAGGGCGGCGAAGTCGAGGCCGTCGGTGCTGATGCTTCATGGCGGCGGTCAGAACCGGTTTTCCTGGAAGAACACCGGCCAGATCCTTGCCGATGAGGGCTTCCACGTCGTCGCGTTGGACAGCCGGGGCCATGGCGACAGCGACCGCTCCCCGGACGCGAATTACACCGTGGACGCCCTGTGCGCCGACACGCTGGCCGTGCTGGAGCAAATCGGGCGGCCGGTGATTCTGATCGGGGCCAGCATGGGCGGAATGACCGGCATCCTCGCCGCCGACGCGGCAGGGCCCCAGAAGGTCACCAAGCTGGTGCTCGTCGACGTGGTGCCGCGGTACGAGAAGGACGGCAGCGCCCGGATCCGCGACTTCATGTTCAGCCATGTCCACGGCTTCGAGACGCTCGACGAGGCGGCCGACGCGGTTGCCGAGTATCTACCGCATCGGAGCAAGCCACGCAGCCCCGAGGGCCTGAAGAAGAACCTGCGCCGACGCGACGGCCGCTGGTACTGGCATTGGGATCCGAAGTTCCTGACTGCGCCGTCCGACGATGCGTTCGTGCGGGAGGAAAAGCTCGAGCGGGCAGCGATCGACCTGACCATCCCGATCCTGCTGATCCGTGGCAAGCTGTCCGATGTGGTCAGCCCCGAAGGCGTGAAAGACTTCCTTACCAAGGTGCCGCACACCGAGTTCGTCGAACTGTCCGACGCGGGACACACCGCCGCAGGCGACGACAACGACGCGTTCACCGATGCCGTCGTTCAATTTGTCAGCCGGTGACCGTCGGGTTCAATTTCCTTGAGGCACCGGAGCTTCCGGCACCTCAAGTGACCGAGGAGCAGGCCGAGGAGATCCTCGCCACCCACTACGGTTTGCAGGCCCGCGCGACATCGCTTGGCAGCAACCAGGACAAGAACTTCACCATCACCGGTGCTGACGGTCAGATCGTCGGGGTGCTGAAGATCGCCAATCCGGCGTTCAATGCGATTGAAATCGAGGCGCAGGATCTGGCGGCGGAGCGGATCGCCGCGGCCGAGACCACGTTGCGGATGGCGGTGCCGCTACCGAACCTCGCCGGCCAGATGTGTACGGCCATTGAGGGATTGGTTGATGCGACCGCATACGTGCGGCTGCTGTGCTACCTGCCGGGCGGGACACTGCTGGAGTCGGGATACCTTTCGCCGACCGCCGTAGCGGGGCTCGGCGAGGTGGCCGCACGCGTGAGCCGGGCACTGGAGGGCTTCAGTCATGCCGGCCTCGACCGGGTGCTGCAATGGGATCTGCGGTACAGCACCGCCGTTGTGGCGGAGCTGATTGCGTACGTCGCCGACCCGTTGCACCGCGCGCGGCTGGACGCTGCGGTGACAGAGGCATGGTCGCGGGTCGCACCTCTGGTCGATGCGTTGCCGCGGCAGGCCGTACATCTCGATCTAACCGATGCCAACGTGGTGGTCTCGCCTTCGGGGCATCCGGACGGCGTGATCGACTTCGGCGACCTGACCGACAGCTGGGCGGTGTCCGAACTCGCGATCACGGCGTCGTCAGTACTGGGTCATTCTGGCTGCGAACCGATCTCGATCCTGCCCGCCGTGCGCGCATTTCATGCCATCCGGCCGCTGACGGCCTCCGAGGCGGAGGTGCTGTGGCCGCTGCTGGTGTTGCGGACCGCGGTGCTGATCGTCAGCGGTGCTCAACAGGCCACCCTCGATCCCGACAACCCGTATCTCACCGATCAGTCTGGCGGCGAGTGGCGCATGTTCGAACAGGCCACGTCGGTTCCGATTGACGTGATGACCGAGACGATCAAGGCCGACCTCGGGCTCGCCGTGGCCTCGGCTCCTGCGCTCGGCTCACTCGTGGCGGTGGATCCCGCCGCGGTGGCGACGCTTGATTTGTCAACCACGTCCGATGTCTACGACTTCGCCTTCGACGACGACGGCGCCCTCAAGGCCGGTATCGAAGACGAATTGGCCTCGGCCGCAGTGCAAAATGGGGCCCAGCTGGTTGTCACCCAGTACGGCCAGGCGCGGCTGAGCCGAACGCGCAGGCTCAGCCAACAAAGTCCCGACGTCGTCGCGACAGGCGTCAGCATCTGGGCGGCATCGGGGACACCGTTCGTCGCCCCGTGGGACGGCGAGGTCGAGGGATCGGTGCTCCGTGGATCCGAATACGAGCTGACATTGGCCGGATTCGACTTGGTCACGGGCAGCGTGCGCGGTGGCGATCCGCTGGGCGAAGCACCCGCGGGCGCGTGGATCGAGGTCGGCGTGCGACCGGTTGGCGCGCCAGCGGCACCGGCTTTTGTACGGTCCGAAATGGCGTCCGGTTGGCTGGCGCTGACCCGTGACCCGCGGCCGCTGTTGGGCCTGCCCGCTGTGGAAGTAGCGGAGGCAGGCGATCTGTTGTCGCGGCGGGACGCGAGTTTTGCTCCGGTACAAGAGTTTTACTATCGCAGGCCGCCGCAGATCGAGCGCGGCCGACGGCACTACCTCATGTCGACGGCCGGCCGCACCTACCTCGACATGGTCAACAACGTGACGGTGCTGGGCCATGCGCATCCGCGGATAGCCGACACCGCGGGCAGGCAGTTGCGCAAGCTGAACACGAACTCTCGCTTCAACTATTCGAGCGTCGTGGAGTTCAGCGAGCGCCTCGCCGGGCTGCTACCCGAACCGCTGGACACGGTGTTCCTTGTCAACTCCGGTTCGGAGGCAAGCGATCTGGCGATCCGGCTGGCGACAGCGGCGACGGGCCGACGCGACATCGTCGCGGTCCGTGAGGCATATCACGGCTGGACATATGGCACGGATGCGGTGTCGACATCGATGGCGGACAACCCCAATGCACTTGCCACCCGGCCGGATTGGGTGCACACGGTCGAGTCGCCCAACAGCTTTCGCGGCAAGTACCGGGGATCTGAGGCGGTCCGATATGCGGGCGACGCGGTCGAGGCGATCGAGCGTTTGGTGGCCGAGGGGCGCGCGCCCGCGGGATTCATCTGTGAAAGCGTGTACGGGAATGCCGGAGGTATGGCGCTGCCGGACGGATACCTGCAGCAGGTCTATGCGGCGGTGCGGGCGGCGGGCGGCCTGGCCATCGCCGACGAGGTGCAGGTCGGGTATGGCCGCCTCGGCGAATGGTTCTGGGGTTTCTTGCAACAGGGCGCGGTGCCCGACATCGTGTCGATCGCGAAGTCGGTGGGCAACGGATATCCGCTCGGCGCGGTGATCACCAGTCGTGCGGTCGCCGATGGGTTCCGGTCGCAGGGGTATTTCTTCTCGTCGACTGGCGGCAGTCCGCTGTCGTGCGCGATCGGGATGACGGTGCTCGATGTGCTGCGCGACGAAGGGCTGCAGGAAAACGCCAAGCAGGTGGGCGCGCATCTGAAGTCGAGGCTGCAAGCGCTGCAGGACAAGCACCCGATCATCGGTACGGTTCATGGCGTCGGGCTTTACCTGGGTGTCGAGATGGTCCGCGACCCGTCGACGCTGGAGCCTGCGGCGGAAGAAACGTCGGCGATCTGCGATCGCATGCTCGAACTCGGCGTGATCATCCAGCCAACGGGCGACCACATGAACATCCTGAAGACCAAGCCGCCGTTGTGCATTGACGTCGAGGGCGCGGATTTCTATGTCGACACACTTGATCGGGTACTGACTGAAGGCTGGTAAGGCCGTGGTGGCCAGATCCGTTCGCATCTTGGCCAAAACCGAGAGGTTCGGATTGCCGGCACTCCCCTAGCCTCTACGTTGATGTCCGCGATACTGCTGAGCGCCCACGTCATCGTGGCGATCCTCGCGGTCGGCCCAATCGCGGTCGCTGCGAGCGTGTTTCCTCGCTACGCCCGCGAAGGTGGTGCCGTCGCCGACGTGCTCTACCGCATCTGCCAGACGTACGCCGTGGTGGGCGTTGCCGTTCCACTGCTGGGCATTGCAACGGCCGTTTCGATGGGAGTGCTGACGCAGGCGTGGGTAATGGTGTCGATCGCGCTGACAGCGGTCGCCGCTGTGGTGCTCGTCGCGAGCATCCTGCCGGATCAGCGCGCGGCCTTGGCAGGTGAAACGGTCACCAGGCTCGCGATGACGACGGGCATCTTCAACCTGCTCTGGGTCGTCGTCACCGTCCTGATGATCGTGCGGTCAGGGTCGACGACGGGCGTCTGAGCGACCGACGTGACGGGCACTGAAGGCCCCACGGGGTTGATTTACCCAGCGCCGCTCGGTTCTATCAAGGCATGACACTCTCCCCCGAAGAAGTGGTTGCCGAATTCGCCAAGAAGTGGGCCGCGCCCGATCCTGATGAGCTGGCCGGCTACTTCACCGAAGACGCCGTGTACCACAACATCCCGATGGACCCGGTGCAGGGCCGCGAGGCCATCAAGCAATTCATCGCAGGCTTCACCGCCGCATTCGACGGGATCGACTTCCAGATTCACCGGCAGATCACCGACGGCACCGTGGTGATGAACGAGCGGACCGACACGATGCGCCGCAAGGACGGCGGTGCGATACCGCTGCCGGTGATGGGCGTCTTCGAGGTCGTCGACGGCAAGATCGCCAAGTGGCGGGACTACTTCGACATGGCGACGGTCACCAACGCATTCACCTAAGCCAGCAGCGGCACCTCGGCATGCCGCTCGTCGGTGAGGATCTCGAACATCGCCCGGCGGGGGGCCAATAGCTCCCGACGTTCGAAAGCCTTGCCCGCAACCTGAACTCGGCAGTTTGCAATGGCCGAGTTGTAGCAGAACTTCTCGCCGCCGTCGGTGTCGGTGTAGGTCAAGCCGATGACGTCGGCGGGCTCGGCAATGATCTCGCCCTCGATCATCTGATCTCCCACCCGCCCACCGAACGCCCACGAGAACGGCCGATACCTGCCGTGGGTCTGCAGGCTGCCCACGATCGAGCGCACCGCGAACTCCTGACCCGCGTGGCGGAACACGAACAGCGTTGCCGCGGGCGTCAATAGCGGTCCGATCGCGGCGCGTGCCGTCACGATCTCCAGGCTCGAGTCGGGCGCGTCGTCGAAGCCGCACACCTGGCCGAACGCGTAGGCCGGGGTATGCCGGGTGCCCCAATTATGGTTGACGCTGCCGGTCCAGCCGTCGAGCACCAGCCTCACGTCATCGAGTTCCACGAGCCCGTCGAACTGCGCGAGCGGATGACGCACTGTCGTCTTCGCCGTCGGGATGCGCGCCTTGTAGGCCCGGTCGGTAAGGAGCTTGACCGCGTCCTCGGATCCGGGATCGATCCGCAGATCCCATCGCGCCGAACGGTTTCCGCCCGCCACCGTCCCCTCCGCGGAGCGGTCGTCGATCGATGTCGCGCCGATGCGGGCGGTCCAATTGTCGTACTCGTAATCGGCAGCATCAATCGGATACGACTGCTTGAGCGCCCGATTGCCGTGCCCCTGGGGGTCGAAGATCATCACCCACACATCGGCCACCGCGTCACCTGCCGTTGGCAGGAGCAGGGTCTCGCGCAGCCACAGCGCGAGCGGCCGCTCGGGGTGGTTGGCACGGATGTAGCGGCTCTCGTAGTAGGGCGCCTCACGCATCACGGGATCAGCATCCAATACTTGACGGGTGATCGGTGCGCAGATTGCGGCTTACGTGCTCGCGGCCTTCGCCGCGATAGAAGCGGTGGCGCTGGTGGTGCTCGGGCTGCGTTACCGGCACCAGCAGCAGGAACTCGACCAGCTGCGCCACCGTCTCGACGCCAGAAACGCGCTGCTCTCGGGTGGCCGGGAAGCCGTCAAGCAGGTCTGGCAGACCGCCAACATCCTGCGCAAGGACGGGCTGGGCGCGGCGGTTCGGTCGTCGATCGAAGATCTCGCGGACTGGGCGGAAGTCGAGCGGCCGGACCTGGCGCGGCTGGCGGCGAATGGCAAGGTGGCGATCGTGTTCTCCGACATCGAGGAGTCCACGGCGCTCAACGAGCGCATCGGCGACCGGGCGTGGGTCAGGCTGCTCGGCAGTCACGACAAGCTGGTCCGCAGGCAGGTCAAGAAGCATTCGGGTCATGTGGTGAAGAGCCAGGGCGACGGTTTCATGATCGCGTTCGCGGATCCTGAACAGGCGGTGCGCTGCAGCATCGATGTTCAGCGCTCACTTCGCATGCGGCCCAATGGCATTCGCGTCCGAATCGGAATACATATGGGCAAGTCGGTGCGCCGCGGAGATGACCTGTTCGGCCGCAATGTCGCGATGGCGGCGCGGGTGGCCGCGCA
>Ga0068863_100003300_pt1 | contig 15937 bp, 9 predicted proteins | sample KBSSwiS62_FD_66596 | JGI IMG/M metagenome (GOLD analysis project Ga0068863, IMG submission 66596) | Switchgrass rhizosphere microbial communities from Kellogg Biological Station, Michigan, USA - KBS Switchgrass S6-2 | ecosystem: Host-associated > Plants > Roots > Rhizosphere > Soil ...
GCAAAGATCACCCCCCTTCCGGCCCGCAACAAGGACGCCCTCGCCCAAATCGCTCTTATCAAGCAGACCGGCGTACTGCTCGACAGCACCGGCGTTCTTTTGCCTGCGTCCAGTCCTGTTCTGAAATTTTCCTTCCGCAATACCGGCCTGGTCAAATTCAGCGCCCGCCGGTTTGACCTGGTTGGTTATTTCGACGAGCGTCTCCGCTCCAGGAGCGAGTCCAGGCGGAATTACCAGGGCATTGATGATTACTTTTTTCAGGACGAGGACCATTGGAAACCCTATCTCGGCAAGACGGTGGCGGACTGGTCGGAAAAAGTGCCGCTCGATCCGGCCTATCGTGTGGCGCAGGGGCAGACCACCTCTCCCCTGAATGAGCCGGGTGCCTATCTGGTCGAGGCGACGGCCGATGCAAAATCGCCCCCTTCGCGCATGCTCGTTCTCGTCACCGACATCGCCATCGTCCACAAGGATCTCGACGGGAAGGGGCTCATCTACGTGGCCGACGCGCGTACCGGCCAGCCTTTGGCCCATCATGCCATCCGTGTCATCGAGACGTGGGAGGTGAATGATCCGCCCAAGGGCCACAGTCGCTTCCAGATGCTCTCCACCTCCCTGGTGACGGACAAGGAAGGGGCCTTGGTCTATCAGCGCCAACGGGCCCGCGAGGGCAGCAGTGTTCAGGCCGTCGTCACCGACGAGAACAACCGCATGGCCTTTTCCTCCTTCCAGAACTGGTCGGAAGGCGACAACGTGAGCGAAGGCTTTGAAAACGGCCCGCGGATTTACGTCATCACCGACCGGCCCGTCTATCGCCCCGGTGCCACGGTGAAATTCCGCGCCTGGATCCGCCAGCGGCAAAACGGCCAGTATCTGGCCCCCAAGGCAGGCGATTCCATCAGCATCGATATCCGCGATCCGAAAGGCGCCCAGGTCCTGTCCACGTCCTCTACGACCGATGACTCCGGCTCAATCTCCGGCGAGTACACCTTGGGCTCCGAGCCGCCCTTGGGGCTCTACAATATTGTCGTTGGCAATGTTTACGGTTCGCCCCGGAATATCGCGGGAGGCGTGTTCCGCGTGGAGGAATACAAGAAGCCCGAGTTTGAAGTCACCGTCACACCGTCGAAAACCCAGGCACGTCTCGGCGACAAGCTCACCGCGACGATCAAGGCCCGTTACTATTTCGGCGCGCCTGTCGCGCAGGGCCAGGTCAGCTACAAGATTTTCCGCGAAGACTATCACCATGTCTATTGGGGGCCGGGCGAGTACGATTGGCTCTACGGCAAGGGTTATGGTTATCACCCCTACGCCTACCCGTGGTTCCCGTGGTGGGGACGCTGGGGTTGCTTCATTGTCGGTGATTACTGGCCTTACTACGGCGCGTGGCCCTACAGCGGTTACGGCGGCTTGGGCAGCGACGACCAGGAAATGAACCGGCGCAGCCTCGAGAGCGGCACACGCAAGGCCTTGCGCGAACTCGTCGCCCAGGGCACCGCTCCGCTGAAAGCGGATGGCACCTACGAAGTCGAATTCGACACCGCCCCGGCCAAGCGCGACCTCGGCGACCGCGACCATCGTTACACCATCGAGGCCGAGGTGCGCGATGCCAGCCGCCGTACCATCACCGGTCAGGGGGATGTGAAGGTCACCCGCCAGGAATTCTATGCCTTCGCCGAAAACAACCAGGGCTGGTACCAGCCGCAGGACGATGCCTTCATCGATGTCCGGACCTTGACCGCCGACAATGAGCCGGTGACGACCCAGGGCAAGGTGACCGTCTATCGCATCGGCTTTCCCGACGACTCCACCGCGCCGAAGGAGAGAGAGGTCAAGAGTTGGGATGCCTCCACCGACGAGCAGGGGAGGCTCTCCTTCAAGTACCCCATTCCCGAGGAGGGCCAATATCGCATCGTCTACGCCACGCGCGATTCGACGGGGCAGGAAATCCTGGCGAACACTGTCTTCTGGGTCGCGGGTCCGAAGTTCGATGGCCGCGTCTATCACTTCAACGATCTGGAAATCATCTCGGACAAACGCACCTATAAACCGGGCGATACCGCTCACCTGCTCGTCAACACCGCGGAGAGTAATTCGCGCATTATTTTCAGCGATAATGTTTCTCAGGGGATCCTGCACAACTATCGCTTCATCGACCTGCCACAGCGGAGCACGATCATCGACGTCCCTGTGACAGAGGCGAGCATCCCCAATTTCTTTGTCGAGGCCACGCTCGTTCGCAACGGCCAGGTCCACCAGGAAATGCGGGAACTCTTTGTCCCGCCGACGAAGAACCTGCTCAACCTCACCGTGCAGACCGACAAGGAGACCTACAAGCCCGGCGAGCAGGGCAAGGTGCAGCTCAAGCTGACCGATGCCGACGGCAAACCCGTTGCCGGCCACGTGACGCTTACTGCCTTCGACGAGGCAGTGACCTATATCCAGGACGAATTCGGTCCCATGCCCAAAGTTTTCTATTATGGCCAGCGCCGGGAAAGCCAGCCCTATGTCGACGCCTCGCTCGACCGTACTTCCCAGCCCGATGGCAGGTTGGTCTTTCCGCAAAATGAGCTTTATCAGGGAGGTTATCCCGATGGCTGGGCCTTGAATGAAAACGTCTTCGGAATCGGTGGCCTGACGCTGAGCGGAGGGGTATTGCTATCGAGTGGATCGAGTACCTTCACGGGTGCAGTCTTGTTGGGTTACGCAGCTTCCAGCCGGGATGGCTTGGTCGCTGGGCAACTGAGTACGGACGAATCGGTGACGCTAAACGCGGTCGCTTCCACTTCACCGGCGTCTCCAATGTCGGTCGCTGATTCTTCAGGGGTCTTTTTTGCTGATGTGCTCTCAAAGGAAAAAGCGGGTGCCGACTTGGGAGATGTCGCTGATAAAAAAGAAAGATCCGACGGCCTCTTCGGCTTCCTGTTCCCTTCGCCCAAGCTGGTCGGCGCCACCGTCCGGAATAACTTTGCCGACACCGCCCTTTGGCTGCCCGATCTCAAGACGGATGACGCGGGGCATGCGGAAACCACGATCACCTTTCCCGATTCACTTACGACCTGGCGTCTTCACGGTTACGGTCTGACCGGTACCACCCAGGTCGGCGACGGCATCGGTCATGCGACCACCTCGAAGAATCTCATCGTCCGCTTGGAATCGCCCCGCTTCTTCATCGAGCGCGATGAAGCGGTCCTTTCCGCCAACGTCCACAATTACCTCAAGAGCAGTAAGAAAGTGACCGCCGAGTTGACGCTGCCTGCCGCCCAATTCGCCTCGCTTGATCAACCCGGCTTACAACCCGACAAGGACGGCAATATCCACCTCACGGCCACCGCCCGCGTAGAGGCGAAGGGCGAACATCGCTTCGACTGGCCGGTGAAAGTGCTGAAGGAGGGCCTCGCCCGCGTGACCGTCCAGGCGCTGACCGACGAGGAAAGCGACGCCATGCAGATGGCCTTCCCCGTCCTCGTCCACGGCATTAACAAAATGGTCGCGCAGGGCGGTTCGTACCGGGTGACCGATAACGGCTCGCGCGAACTCAAGCTCGATCTGCCTGCCGAAATCGATCCCGAGCAGACCAAGCTCGAGATCACCCTCTCTCCCAGCCTCAGCGGCGTGATGATTGATGCACTGCCTTATCTCGCCGGTTATCCTTACGGTTGCGTTGAACAAACGATGAGCCGCTTCTATCCGTCGGTCCTGGTCCGCGACACCCTCAAGAAAATGGGCACCGACCTGGAAACGGTCGGCAAGCAACGCAAGCAGATGAATGCCGCCGACCTCCAGCATCGCTTCGGTCGTGATCACGATCCGGTTTTCGATTCCGATGAGCTCAACCAGATGGTCCGCGCGGGTCTGCAGCGTTTGGCCAACTTCCAGCACGATGACGGTGGCTGGGGTTGGTGGCATGACGACGATTCGTCTCCCTACGAGACCGCCTATGTCGTCCAGGGTCTCAAGGCCGCTCGCGATGCCGGCGTCAATTTCGACGGCAACATTTATGGCCGTGGCACCAGCTACCTGCAAAACTCGGTTCAGCACGAACTGAAGAAGCCGAAGGACAAACAAGAGTTGGGCGGCGCCGAGACCCAGGCTTACCTCGCCTACATTCTTGCGCTCACCAACTGCATCAATAACCCCGACCAGGTCAAATGGCTCGATGAGCTTTACGAGAAACGCGCCGACCAGAACAACTATGGCAAGGCGCTCCTCGCCCTGACCTTCAAGCTCCGCCAGCAGGACGACCGCGCTGCGCTCTTGCTCCAGAACATCCTGCAATTCGCCGATCGCGACGACAGCAATGAGACCGCTTGGATCCGTACCCCCTCCGCCGGTTGGTGGTTCTGGTGGAATAACGACATCGAGACCAACGCCTGGGTCCTCAAGGCCCTCGTCGCCATCGACCCCAGGAACGACCTCTCTCCCCGCATCGTCAAGTGGCTGATGAACAACCGGAAGAACGGCTACTACTGGCGCTCCACCCGCGACACCGCCCTCGTCATCGCCGCCATGGTCGATTACATGCAAGCCAGCGGCGAAGCCAACCCCGACTACCACCTCCTCGTGAATATCGACGGTCAGCAGGTAAAGGATGTCCACGTGACCAAGGACAACTTCTTCACCTTCGATAATCGGGTCGCTCTCTACGGCCTCCAGGTCAAACCGGGGCCCCATACCGTCACCCTGGAGAAGCAGGGCACCGGGGCCCTCTACTACTCCGCCTACCTCAGCTACTTCACCAAGGAGGAGGACATCAAGGGCGCGGGAAACGAGATCGGCATCACCCGCGAGTATAACCTCCTGAAACCCAGGACCGAAACGGTCGTCGCCGAGACGCAGCAATCACGCTCAGGTTGGTTCGGCTGGCTCTATTCGACTCCGCCTGCCGCCCAGGAAAAGCCTGAGGATGCCGACGCACGCAAGGAATTGCGCTCCGGCTTCGACCGCATCCCGCTCAAGACCGGCGATACCATGACCAGCGGCGACCAGATCGAGGTGGTCCTGAAAATCCACTCCAAGAATACCTACGACTATCTCGCCTTCGAGGACATGAAGCCCGCCGGCTGCGAACCCGTTGATTTGCGCAGCGGCGGAAAGTTCGCCGGCGGCCTCTGCCCGAACGTCGAACTACGCGATGAGAAAGTCGTCTTCTTCATCGGCCTGCTGGAACAGGGCGACCATATCCTGCGCTACAAACTCCGCGCCGAAACACCCGGCATCTTCCACGCCCTGCCAACTTCCGGCTTCGCCATGTACGCCCCCGAAGTCCGCGCCATCAGCGACGAAATGCGCCTGAAAATCAAGGATTCGCCGGGCCAATAGTTCTGCACTTTGCTTTTAAAATCGTCCCGTCCATGCGAATTGCCAGTCGTTTCGCACGCCTACGCCAAGCCTCATTTTATCCATGTTTCTCAATCTGAGCATGTTGTGGATGGATTCGTCATCTTGGCATGTCCGATGCATTTGTTTTTCTCAATATGAAAACACTCCTCCTCGCGTTCATGACTGTTTGCACCCTCACCGCCTTCGTTGGCTGCTCCTGCGATAATGATCGTCGGACCACCACCACTTACGAATCCGCATCCGTCGACACCAAGGAAATGCATCATCGTCATTAAGACGGCATTCTTCATCCCGCCAGGACACCCCAGGAACAAGTTCTATGAAAAACTCTTCTCTCATACGGTTAGGTTCACTCTTTGTGATTCCCTTTGTCTTGGCGGGATGTGGCCGGAGCGAGCAAGCAGCTCGCACGGATACCAATACGGCACAGACCAACGTGGTCCTCACCACGACGCCGGCAACCAATGCACCCGCCGAGGCGACCAATTCATCGTTGACGCCCAATGCCCCGTCGGGTGCCCCGAACTCAGGAGTTCCGGAGCCGGAACAATCGACGAAAAGGGATACCAATGTCGGCCCCGCTTCATCGACGGTCACCAGTCCTGCCTCGGAGAGTTCGAAAGTTGAAACCAACGCCGCTCCCTCCTCGGCTGGTTCCGACAAAACGCCCTCGGAAGGCTCCAAATAAACCGGTGAGGGTCTGCATTTAGATAAACCCTTAACCTCGATTCGCTCCCTTTTTCAGTGTTTCTTTTTTAGTCGGGGTGTAGTTTGGCAATTCCAACTACCCCACCATGAAATCATCCTCTTTTTGTCTGCGGTTCGTTTGTCTTGTTCTCCTTGTTTTGGTCTTCTCGGGACATTCCCTCAACGCCCAGGCCACAGGACCCACTCCCTATCCCGATCCGAAGAACGAATCGGCCTGGCCCGGCAAGGGACCGATCCGCTATTTCGCCTGGATGCCCGAAAACCGGAAAGCTTTCTGGACCAAGCGCGAGGCGGACCAGGGCAAGATTGTCTTTGTCGGTGATTCCATCATCGGTGGTTGGAAACTGGAGACCGACTTCCCTGCGGCCGCAGTCACTAATCGCGGCGTGGGTGGCGATACCTCGCGTGGACTGCTTTTCCGTTTCCAGGAAGATGTCCTCGATCTTCATCCCAAGGCAATCGTGATCGAGATCGGCGCCAATGACATCACCGCGGACGGACAGGTCCCTGGAATCGTCTCCAACTACAACGAACTCCTGGACATGGCCCAAAAAGCCAACCCCGATACGCCCATCTTCATTATGTCCCTCCTGCCGCAGGGAGTTCCGGCCGATACGAAGTTGGCCGATTACCTCAAAAAAGTGGAGGCCCGTATTCCGGTTCTCAACGCTGAGCTCGCCAAGATGGCTGGTGGCCGCAAAAACGTCACCTTCGTGGATGCTTATTCCACGTTGCTGTTGCCGGACGGGACCCAGGACGTCTCGCTTTTCGCCAAGGATACGGTGCATCCCACTGCTGCCGGCCATACCAAGGCCGCTGAACCGGTCAAGAAGGCCCTGGCCGATCAAAAGCTCCTCTAAAACGGAGCTTCGGTTACTTCACGACCATCGCGGTGAACGGGAAAATATAGGCCTGCAGGTAAACCAGGACGCCCATCATGGCGGCCAGGGCCAGGCTGTGGAAAAAGACATAGCGCAGGATCGATCCCTCATGGCCGGTCCAGTTGGTCGCCATGCTCGCGACGACAATGCTCTGGGAGTCGATCATCTTGCCCATGACGCCGCCTGCGCTATTGGCCGCGCACATCAATATGGCGCTGATCCCGAGCTGCTGGGCGGTGATCATTTGCAGGCTGCCAAAGAGAACGTTGGAGGCGGTGTCTGAGCCGGTCAGCGCGACGCCCAGCCAGCCGAGCATCGTGCCGAAGAACGGATAAAACTGCCCGGTATGCGCCATGGCGAGTCCCATGGTGGCGTCCGTACCCGAATATTTGGTGACATTTCCCAAGGCCAGCATCGCCGCGATGGTGAGCAGGGAATAGCGGATTTTCCACAGCGTCTCGCAGTAGACTTTCACGATCTCCCGGAATGAAAAGCCCATGCAAAATCCGGCCAGCAGTCCCGCCAGAAGGATGCCCGTTCCGCTCGACGAGAGCACGTTCAGTTTAAAAATGGCCGCTTCCGGCTTGGCGCCAATCGCCGCAATCGGGGCGGTGCGCTGCACCAGGCCGTCCAGCCAGGGCATGGAAAACTTGTAGGAAAAGAGACCGTCCAAGGCCGTCTTCACCACCGGCAGGCCCCAGACGAGAATAAAAGCCGTCAGGATCAACCACGGCAGCCACGCCTGAAAAACGGTGTGCGGACTTTCCGGGATTTCCTTCTGGTGCGCCGGCCCGTCGCTGGGATCGATGCGCGGATTGCCCTCGGCATCCAGGCTCCACAGGACCTTCGGTTTCCAGACGCGCAACAAGGCGACGAGGGCCACAATGGAACAGATGCCCGAGAGCGGCGCCGCCAGCCAGGGCCCGTGATAGTTGGAAATAAGAAACTGCGGAATCGCAAACGCCAGTCCCGCGGTCAGCGCCGCCGGCCAGACTCCGCGCATTCCGCGCCAGCCCGCAAAGGCGATCACGATCCAGAAGGGAATGAGCAGGCCGAAGACCGCCAGTTGCCGTCCCACCATCGCGGACAAGAGTCTCACGTCGATCCCCGTCACCTGTTCCAGTGTCGTCAGCGGAATGCCGAGCGATCCGAACGCGACCGGCGCGGTGTTGGCGATCAGCGCCAGGCCCGAGGCGTGCAGCGGTTTGAACCCGAGCTGGATCAGGATCGCCGCCGTGATCGCCACCGGGACGCCGAATCCAGCCATGCCTTCGATGAACGCGCCGAAGGCGAAAGCGATCAGGATGATCTGGATGCGCGGGTCCGGCGCGACGGCAGTGAGACTGTGTCGCAGCGCGTCGAAATGACCAAACCGGATCGTGAGCTGGTAGACGAAAATAATATTGAGGATGACCCACCCGATGGGGAACAGGCCAAACCCGGCTCCATAGACGGCGCTGGCGGTCGCCAGGGGCACCGGCATCCCGTACGCCCAAATGGCAATGACCAACGCCGCTGCCAGTCCCATCAGGGCCGCAAAATGAATGCGGATCTCAAAGAAAGCAATGGCCGCTAGCAGCAGCACGGCGGGAAAAGCCGCCACCAGCGGAGACAGTAATCCGTTGCCCAAAGGATCGTAATGCTGGTTCCAGATGGTCATGCGGCTAAAGACGACAGGTGGATTTTACCACAAATAACATTCAAGCCGCTTTCCGGGAGAAGGCGAAGCGGAAAGAAACTTAACGGATTATCAATGCGCAGGCCCGCCGGAATTATTTGACCGCCTTGGCTCCGTCCTCATACTCGCCCGAGGATTCAAGTTACAGGCAAGATGAAAAGGCTTTTTCAAATCCTGGGTGGAATCGTCGTCCTCGCCCTGATCATCGGCGCGATGTACATCGCATTGTCGATTGGCATCAGCGTGTATCTTGCGCACGTGGCCCAGGCCCGGATGCAGGCGATGAAGAATCAGCCGGCTTTTCGCATGGAGCCGGTGCCGGCGAAGAAAGTGTCCAATGACGATATGGGGCCTGGCGCCCCGGTCGATTGGAACAGCGTCGAAGCTTCGAGAGGAAAACGCCCGACTCTCCTGGTCGATTCGGGGGGCTACAATACCGAGGACAACTGGCTGGCCACTGGCATCAGCCGCGAAATTGCGGAAATGGCTTTCGTCGCCGCGCATCCCGACAAGCCTCTTCCCGATTTGAAAATCAAGGCGACGGTCGATCCTGACCAGCCGCAGGTCCATGTTGAAATCAACGGATTTGATGCAGGAATGACCGGGCCGTTGAGCAGCGACCTGACGCCGGCTTTCGCCTGGGACTTCACCGGTTACGCGCCGCTGGCCAGACAGCTGCTGGGCAGCACACCGGGGTTGCCTCCCGTCGCGAAAACAGATGCGACCGATGTCCTGGGGCATTTGCTCACCTTGACCGGTCCGGAAATTGCGCTCGAAGATATGCGGATTTCAGCCGATCTGCAGCAACAGCCCAACTCCTGGGCCAACCACGAGGCAGCGGCCCTGGTTCTCTCTGCGCTGGCCTTGCGGGAAGTCGCCGGATCCTACTCCGACAACCGCACGCTACTCAACCGGGCCACCGCTCATCTTGCGATCGCCCAGGTCTTGCGCGGAGATCAACCCGCGACGTTGCCCGGTTTGATTGCCGGCGCCGCCGTGCGCACGCTTTCAGGCCGGGAAGTGGATGCGCTGGAGCATCTCGATTCCATCAATGTGCTGCCCAATCTCCCCGATTCCGCCAGGACATGGAGCGCGGCCTTGCGCACGCTTGCCACGCAGGATTGGCGCTTCGCCAAGGTCGCCCCGTCGTCGCCTCTTCTCCTCAAGATCGCCTGGGCCCAGGTCGCGATCATCGATTTACCCCCGGACACGACGCTCGACCGCTTCCTCAAGCTGGTGCCATCCGTTTTACCTGTCCCCAATGCTCAGCCGGGTGACCAAAAAATTAACCCGGAAACTCTGGTCCCGGATTGGTGTCGTAGCTTCGGCCCCAATCCCTTCGCCAATGTCGCCGGTTACAATCTCGATAGCGGCACCGACAAACTCAGCTTGGAATTGCATGAACTGGACGAGATCCTTCAGGCGGAAGGTTCACCCCCGCTCGATCTTTCAAAGCTGGGGGAGATTCTTTCCCAAAAAGAGACCGGAACCATTTCGCGGGATGCCTCAGGAAAAACCATCGTCCAGGTGATCGGCCCCGCGACCTTCAAGTCGACGACACGCCGCCATCTTCTGGCGAGCATCCCCTCTATCGATCCCTCGGAACAATCCGGGCCCGCTGGGACACGGGCCCAGGCCCAATTCTTCCGGTGTGACAAACTTTTGCAGGGGGTGCCCATTTATGACATCGCGCGGCAACACACCACCTTTGTGGATATGAGCGAAACCATGAATGCCTATACGACCTGGTTGGCTGCCCAAAAAACCTGGAATGTCTGGGACGTTCCCATGGACCTGACCGACGGCATGCCGGGGTACGCTTACGTCAAGTACTTCTACCGGAATGCCGTTCCCTTCGGCACTGTCTATCAACCTTACATTCGCTTCGATTTCATCCGGGCGATTGGAGCTCCGATTGCACCTCGTTACGACACACCGGAGTTTGATCGAATCCAAACTTTGCCACTGAAGGAGCAGGCAGCGGCCATGATTGTCTACAATCAAAAATACCAGGCCAGTCTCCCGGCTCCTCTTCCGCCGGGCCCCACCCCTTTCGAGAGAAAGTTGCTTCGTCTGGATCCCGATCTCTATCTTCTCGCCGTCGATCGTGTGCCCACGGACCAGCTTCCGAAGGTCGCAGCTCGTTTTCTCGATTATAATATGACGGTCTCCAGTGTCGTTGGCGGTCTCGACGCGAAACATCTCAGCAGCACCGACGCCCGGCAGATTTTAACGAAGGATGCCGCCATGGATCCGATCTATTATTTCAACCTGGGTAAGTCCTTGCGCAAGGAAGGGAAGGAAGACGAAGCTGCCGCCGCGGACCGCAAGGGGCTGGCCGGGGCAACGGATCAGGCCACGGCGATCTCTTCCGCGGGTCATTTGCTGCAATACGATTTGTGCCATGGGCTCAACGATGAGGCCCTTTCCATCGGGAAACGTGCGGAGGACATCTATCCCTATCTCTACTTCGATGCGCTCGAAGGTACCGGACATCTCGAGGAAGCGGAAACCTGCGCGATTAAAATAAGCAATTCGTATGATGACACGTCTCCCGAGATTCAACTTTATGCCGGCCATCCGGATCGTTTTCCGCAACAGTGTGCCGCCGAACAAAAACGTATCTTTCCGGACGGCATCAAAAAGGCCGACCTGGCTTCCTTTTCCGGTGCGCCGACGAAGGGAATGATCTTTGATGCGCCCAAAGACGACCCCGGCGTCGCGGGAGAATTGACTCCCAGTCATTTGCAGGTGGATGACGTGATGGTCGCCCTGGACGGATATCGCATCGATACCGCCATGCAGTATTTCTACATCAAGTCCCTCTCGCGGAGTTCCACGATGGACTTCGTGGTTTGGCGCGACGGAAAATACCGGGAGGTCAAAGCCTACGCTCCCAATCGCCGATTCACCCTCACGATCAGCAATCTGGTGCCGGTAAAATAACCATGAAAAACTGCCTCATCGTCTTTGCGGTCCTTTTCGGGTGCTTTATCGTCGCCCTCGTCCTGGTGATCGGCTTTGGCACCAATTGGGGCCGTGGTTTTGCCGGCGGCGACAGCCTGATGGTCGGCCTCTGGACCTATTACGACGACCCCGCGCTTGAGGGAATGCAGATCGTTCTCCTGCCCGACCAGATCATCGTGTTTGTCCCGGACCAGACCACCACCATGAAGCGTTATGCCCGGAAGGGACGCTGGAACTCCCACGGTTTCTATGTCGATTCTCATACCGACTCCCCGAAGGAAATCATGATTGCCAACGAACTCCCCAATGAAGACCTGGAGGTGAATCTCAAGTATTTCTCGCCCACCCTCCCGGAAAAGGCGGTCTGTGTGTTGATGAGGCGAAACCCGACGACCTATCACCCCTACCCCGTCGCCACGTTTGGCCAGACGGTAACCTATCCACCGCCCAAGGGCCTGATCCGTCGGGGAATGCTGGAATGCGATCTTCGGACGCTTCCCTGGCGACCGGATAATGTCCAACTCCCTGACATCGTGGTCAACGCGAGGACCCAAACCTTGAGCGATGGGACCGTGGTCCCCGTCCCACCGGACGCCCTTGATAATCCACCGCAAAACACGGTCTATACCTATCACAGCGACCGCGGTGATGCTCCCAAGTTGCTCGTGACCGTTTACCATGGAAGAGTCATTGGCGTCGCCGGTGGTGCCGAAGATACCGCCGACATCCCCTATCGCCCACCACCGCCACCCTCCGACCCGGCAGGCTCGCCAGGCACTGACAATTCCACATGGGTGGGCTGGCTGTTCAACCTGTTGTTTTCAAAATGACTTGGGTTGCGGCTTCCGCGAAAGTGTGACAGCCTCCCGCTCCGCCCTCGAAATGAGAGCGGAGCCAACGGGGCTCGAACCCGCAACCTCCTCCGTGACAGGGAGGCGCTCTAACCAATTGAGCTATGGCTCCTAATTTCCCGCCCTTATCGGGCGAGTCGGACAGGTTAGTTTCTCTTGGGAGCCATGGCAATGCTTTTTCAAAAAATCACCAGTGACTGCAGCAAGCCTTTCGAGACAAAGGCTTCTCGGCGAAGAAGCTTCGTATGGCTTAAAAGATTATCTTTTCAAGCTTGGCGCGCCGTTTCGTAAGCCAATTGCTCCAACCGCACGGCATGTTGCGCGGGCGATAGCGTTTCCGGGGGAGGCCCCGGATTTTTCTTGGTGCTCAGCGCGGCCATCCGGTCGAAGGGCGATTTCGTGAGCGGCAGGGACATGCGTCCGCAGAGCGCCCAGACAGGCCTCCTAAGCTTCTTCGCCAGCGCACCCAGTTGCGCGGGTGCCTTGCCCAGGAGCGAGGTGCGGTCGAAACAACCTTCGCCGGTGATGATCAGGTCGTGCTGGCGGATGATCGCATCAAGCTTCATCAATCGCCGCACCAACTGAAATCCGTTTTGCCGTTCCGCGTTGAAGAAGGCCATGAGCCCATACCCGCATCCACCCGCTGCTCCCGCGCCCGGCTGATGGGCCACATCCTTGCCCAAGTCGCGCTTCACGATTCGCGCCAGGTTCCGCAGTCCCGCATCAAGGCGCTTGACCATCGCCGCATCGGCTCCCTTTTGCGGGGCAAACTGAAAGGCCGCGCCCTTCGGTCCATAGAGCGGATTGTCAACGTCCGTCGCGACAATGAAACGGGCCTTCGGCATGACGGCAGGCGGAACGATGCGCGCAAGCTGGCCCAACCCTCCGCCGTTGAGCGAAATCGGCTTTCCCTCCTTGTCGAGAAAGCGGTATCCGATCGACGCGGCGAGAGAAATCCCTCCCTCCGTCGTCGCGCTGCCGCCCAGTCCGATCAAAATTTCCTTGAAGCCTTGCCGTGCCGCCAGGTCCAGCAACCGGCCCGTTCCCAGGTTGCTGGTCTTTTCGGGATTGCGCAACTTCCCGGGCAACTGTGCAATCCCGGAGGCGCTGGTCAGTCCGATAATGGCCGTGGTTCCATTGCCCAGGATTCCCCACTCGGCCTGGCAGGGGTGCAACGCCGCATCGACCGTCCGCACGGCCCGCAGCTTTCCGCCGGTCTGGCGCACCATTAATTCCATGAAACCTTCCCCCCCATCGGTCAGGACAAGGCTGGTCGTTTTTGCCTCCGGCCACGCCCGGTGTACGCCTTTTTCAATGGCTTCGGCGGCCGCTTCAGAGGAGAGCGTGCCCTTGAATTTGTCCGGCGCGATCAGCACCCGGGGTTTGTAAGAAATTTCCCGGTCACGGCGATCTCTTGGCATGGATGCAATAGAAGCGGCTGTCAGTCGTGAAGCAAGAGAGACTGTCCAAAAACTTGCCGAGGGCATGGGCGCGGTCCTGCCGATGGCGTCGAGGCTCATCTTCGGGGCTGACCTCGTCCCGGTTGCCTCGCTGGCGTTGAATACGTGCATTTTCCACGCGACAAATCGCCTGCCATGCGTACCTTCCTCCCATGTCCAGTCCCCGTCCCTTTCTCTACATTAAGTCCGGTTGCCCTTGGTGCACCGAAGCGGAAGATTACCTGCATGAACACGGCATCGCCTACGGTAAGGCCGATGTCCTCGATGATTCGGCTGCCATGGCCGAGATGAAGCGCCTCTCCGGCCAGACCAAGGCCCCCACCATGCGCTGGGGCGATGAAATCCTCGCCGATTTCGGTGCCGAGGAACTCGACGCTTTCCTGCGCGAGCGGAACGTCGTAAAGTAAAGTGGGATGAAAGAACTAAGGGTTCGCGGATTCGCGATTTTTTGGGCACTTGTGCTGACACTGGCCTCTGCGCCCATGCTCCACGCTGACGATGTCATGGCCGTGGCCGACCGTTTGGCGCATCAACACCTGGCTTATATCTACGGTTCCGGCGACCTCCATAGCGGCGGTCTCGATTGCTCCGGTTTCGTCCAGGTCGTTTTTCGCGAGGCCTGCGGGATCGAATTGCCCGATGAGGCCGATAAGCAGCTCAATTACTGCCGCCAGCATGGCCGTCTCTGGGATGCGACTTCGGAATGGACCCCGGATACCTTGCGGCCCGGCGACCTGATTTTCTTCGCCGGTCCCTACGATCTGCCTCGGGAGTCACGGGTGGTCCATGTGATGATGTACGACGGCGGTAACACGATGATTGGCGCGCAGGGCCTGGGACGCCAGAAAGACGGGACCATGGGCGGCGTCGGTTCCTATTTCTTTCACCCCAACTATCCGGATGGAGTCTTTGGTGAATCGGGCGAGCGCTTCATTGGTCACCGGCGCATCTTTGCTTATGGCCGGATTGTCGCCGGCCCCGAGCCGCATCCCGCCGTGGCGGCGATCCAGAAACCGGCGACCGGCAAGCCCGGCATGGTTCCTCCGATTTCGTCGGCCAAGCATTTTGGCGCCAATTCCCGCATCGATTAAGGCGCGCGCCATGACGCACAAGACGCCCAAGATCGATGCCCTGCTGGCAGGGATGGAGGAAATCCCCGGGTTCGACCGGCACTACGTCGGTTTCTTCCGCTGTTTCAACGCGCAACTTTATTACGAGGCCCACGATGTCCTGGAGGAAGTCTGGCTCCCCATTCGCGGCCAGGCCCAGGCCCGCTTTTATCAGGGGCTGATCCAGACCGCAGGCGGCTTTGTTCATTTGCAGAAGCAACGGCTCGGCCCGGCCTCGAGGCTTTTCGCTCTGGCACTTGCCAACTTTGAAAGTTATCCCGCCCGTCACGCAGGCATCGACCTCGATGCGGTCCGCGCCGTTTGTCACCGTTATCGCGATGCCGTAATTGCCTCGGAAGAAAAGATCAATCCCTGGTCCCGCGAGCATCCTCCGCAATTGGCACTGCCGTCGGCTGACGTGAACTAAATCGTCGTCCAGCCACCATCCATCGCCACGGCCGCCCCGGTCGTCGACGATCCCGCTTCCGAGCAAAGAAAAAGCACATAGGCCGCGACGTGCTCGATTTGCACGAACTCCTTGCTCGGATGTTTTGCCAGGATCACGTCCTCGATCACCCGCTCGCGTGGAATGCCCGTGACTCGCGCCTGCTCGTCGATCTGCTTGTGCACCACGGCGGTTTCCACATAGCCCGGACAGATTGCATTGCACGTAATGCCGTCCCGGGCCGTTTCGAGCGCCGTGACTTTCGAGAATCCGACCAGCCCATGCTTCGTGGCCACATAAGCCGACTTGAACGGCGAGGCAACGAGGCCATGCACCGAGGCAATATTGATGATGCGCCCCCATTTGCGCTCTTTCATGCCGGGCAGCACCCCCTTCGTCGTATGAAACGCCGCCGACAAATTCACCGCCAGCATCGCGTTCCATTTCTCCTCGGAAAATTCCTCGATGGGCGACACATGCTGGAAACCTGCATTG
>Ga0068863_100003301_pt1 | contig 15931 bp, 12 predicted proteins | sample KBSSwiS62_FD_66596 | JGI IMG/M metagenome (GOLD analysis project Ga0068863, IMG submission 66596) | Switchgrass rhizosphere microbial communities from Kellogg Biological Station, Michigan, USA - KBS Switchgrass S6-2 | ecosystem: Host-associated > Plants > Roots > Rhizosphere > Soil ...
ACCGGCGCCGGCCTGCCCGGCATCGTGCTCGCGATCGCGCGGCCGGACGTGTCGGTCGTCCTGGTCGAGCCACTCGCTCGGCGAACCGTGTTCCTCGAGGAAGCGATCGCCACGCTCGGCCTCGATCGTTCGTCGGTCGTGCGGGCGCGGGCCGAGGAGCTTGTGCCGGTTCGTGGTCGCCCGCGGATCGATCGGGCCGAGGTGGTCACAGCGCGGGCGGTCGCTCCGCTTGACCGGCTGACCGCCTGGTGCCTCCCCCTCGTCGCGGACGGCGGGCGGTTGCTCGCCCTCAAGGGTGAGTCGGCAGCCGAAGAGGCGGTGGCGCACGCTGAGGCGATCGGCCGGCTGGGCGGCGGAGCACCGGTCGTTCGCCACTGCGGCGTTGGCGTGATCGAGCCGCCGGCCACCGTGGTCGAGATCGCGCGGGCGGCGCCCGTAGCTCGCGTGGCCAAGCGCGCGACCCGGCGAGCCCGCTAGCCATCGGTAGTTGTCAATGCGATGACTTCACGCTTTCGCCGTACGGCCGGCGTTGTCGACACCATCGTTTGGCCGGCTTTGTGTGCGTTGTCGGTGGCCACCGGAAAATTCGTATCGGAGTGCCGCGACGCCACGCGTGCCACACCAGACCCAACAGCCGTAGGCTGGCCGAGCGTCGCCATTTCGGACCGGATTTTTCGATCCGATTTCTCGCCCGGGCGGTTCGGCTACGGACCCGGTGGCAGCTGGCGGTGCACAACCATCCACATCAGACGAGGATGAGACGGTGCACAGTTACGGTCCCCACGGCGACGATCCGACAGTCGGCTCAGCAGGTCTGAGCAAGGGATACGTCGACGGCGTTTCACGTGAAACCAGCCCCGCCCACACGCTCACCGGCCGAGGCGGGCTCATCGAGGCGGCCGGCGCGGGCCGAACCCCGTTCGGGTTCGTCGCACCGACTGCGGCCGGCTTGGGGCTCGCTCCGGCGGGTCCAGGGGGGTCGGCGGCCTCCGTACCCGGGCCGAGGGCCATGGCGGATGACCACGCCGCCCAGGAGCCGACCACGGCGATGCCGGTGTACGAGGGGTCTGGCGGTCCGAATACCATCGTGTCGGCAGCTGGTCACCGCGCCGGGAGGACGACCGAGATCGACAGTGTCCGCGATTCGCGCGAGCCGGAGGATCCTCCGCTCGCGCAGGAAGCCCGGCGCGCGGTCCAGATCCTGAACCCCAGCGGTGAGATCCGGATGCCCCGCCCGCCCCGGACGCGGGTCTTCTGTGTGTCGAACCAGAAGGGCGGCGTCGGCAAGACCACCAGCGTGGTGAACATCGCGGTGGCCTTGGCGCTCCACGGCAACCGGGTGCTCGTCATCGATCTGGACCCGCAGGGCAACGCGTCGACCGGGCTGGACGTCCCCCACCATTCCGCCATCCCCGACGTCTACGACTGCCTGGTGGCCGAGACTCCCATGGAGGACGTCGTACAGGCCGTGTCCGGCATCCCGAACCTCTGGTGCGTGCCGGCCACCATCGACCTCGCCGGCGCCGAGATCGAGCTGGTCTCGATGGTGGCCCGCGAGTCCCGCCTCCTGCGGGCCCTCCAGAGCCACAGCGGCACCTACGACTACATCTTCATCGACTGCCCGCCCTCGCTGGGCCTGCTGACGGTCAACGCGCTTGTCGCCTCGCAGGAGGTGATGATCCCGATCCAGTGCGAGTACTACGCGCTCGAGGGTGTGCAGCAGCTGACCAACAACATCCAGCTGGTGAAGAACCACCTCAACCCCGCGCTCGAGGTCACCACGGTCCTGCTCACGATGTACGACCGGCGGACCCGCCTGGCCGACGCCGTGGAGCAGGACGTCCGGGCGCATTTTGGGGACCGCGTTCTGACCGCCGTCATCCCTCGTAACGTGAGGGTGTCGGAGGCTCCCAGCTACGGCCAGTCGGTCATGACCTACGACCCAGGATCCCGTGGCGCGACGAGCTACTTCGAAGCCGCGTTGGAGATCGCCACGCGTGGCTCGCACGTTGGAGGCGTCGGATGACCGGCAAGGCCAAGGGCGGTCTCGGCCGCGGCCTTGGTGCGCTGATTCCTCAGGGCGGCACGATGTCGGTCGCGAACGCTCCCATCGCGGAGAGTGTCGCGGCGGACCTGGGCCACAACGGGGTCGGCACCGCCACGATGGAGCCCGAGCAACTCGCTCCGGTTCCGGGCGCGCGCTTCGCCGAACTTCCGGTGTCGGCCATCGCCCCGAACGCTCGCCAGCCGCGCCAGGTCTTCGACGAGGAGGCCTTGGACGAGCTCACCGTGTCCATCCGTGAGGTGGGCTTCCTCCAGCCGATCGTGGTGCGGGAGATCGGCGGGGGCTCGTTCGAGTTGGTGATGGGCGAGCGGCGCTGGCGGGCCGCGCAGGCGTTGGGCCTGGAGCTCATCCCGGCCATCGTCCGCGACACCCGGGACGACGAGATGCTCCGGGACGCGCTGCTGGAGAACATCCATCGGGCCAACCTCAACCCGCTGGAAGAGGCCGCGGCGTACCAGCAACTCCTGGAGGAGTTCGGCGCGACCCACGAGGAGCTCGCGCGACGCATCGGCCGGTCCCGCCCGCAGATCTCCAACACGATCCGGCTGCTGAACCTGCCGGGCACGGTCCAGAAGCGGGTGGCCGCTGGCGTGCTCTCCGCCGGCCACGCGCGGGCGCTCCTCTCCCTCGATGAGGCGGATCAGCAGGAGACCCTGGCGTCGCGCATCGTCGCCGAAGGGCTCTCCGTGCGGGCCACGGAGGAGGCCGTCTCGCTGGCGCTCGCCGAGGGGGCACCGGCCAAAAAGGTGGTACGGCGAACCAAGCCGCACTCCCCCGGTCTCTCGGAGTTGGCCGACCGGCTCTCCGACCACTTCGAGACGCGGGTTCGGGTCGACATCGGTCGCCGGAAGGGCCGGATCCTCATTGAGTTCGCGACCGTGGACGACCTCGAGCGGATCGTCGCCATGATTGGGCCGGCCAAGGCGAAGGGCGACTAATCCCGCCGCCGAAGCTGAACGAGAAGGCCGGGACCTCATCGTCCCGGCCTTCGGCGTCTCCGGGACTGCGTTTCACGTGAAACGGGAACCACCGGACGGGACCGACCCGCGAGCCGCGCCACGGGGTGGCTGGAGTCGGCTAGGGTGTGCCCCGTGCCTCCCTCCATGCCCGACTTCACCACGTGGCCCACGTTCCCCTTCGAAGGCGACATCCGGGTAAGGAAGCTGGAGCCACCGGTCACGGAGGAGCCGGCGCGGGAGGGCGAGGATGCCGAGACCTGCATCGCCTGCCGTGCGCCCGACCAGGACTACGTGTGGGTCGCGGATCGCTGGCGGGTACGGGCACTGGAACGGCCAAGCGGGCTTCCGATGGTGCTCATCCTCGAGTCCCGATCGCATCTCGACCTCGGCGACCTGCCGAACCTCCTCGCCGCCGAGTTGGGCGTCATGACAGTTCGCTTGGAGCGGGCCATCCGGTCGCTGGACGGAGTCGCGCGCGTCCACGTCAACCGCTGGGGCGACGGGTCGGCACACCTCCATCTGTGGTTCCTGGCCCGCCCGTACGGGCGCCTGCAACTCCGCGGCACGTTCCTGTCCTTGTGGGACGAGATCATGCCGCCCGTGGACGAGGCGGTCTGGCGGTCGAATCTTGGCGTGATCGGGGCCTGGCTCGCGGAGTTCGGTGGGCGGTCCATGGTGGATCCGCCCCGGATCGACTGGCAGACTCCGTCGGGTCTGGGCGACGGCGTCGGCGTCGCCGACCAGTCGAGGTTGGAGCCCTCCACCGTCGAGGGCGCGGACTGGGACGCGACCAACGTCGTGCCGATTCCGGAGCCGGCGGCCGAGACGATTGCGTTCGGCAACGGTTCCGAGGCGAACTCCTCCGGCCAGGACGAAGCCGCGGGCGCCTGAGCCGTCCAGCCCCAGTTTCCCCGTCAGCCTGCTCCCACGACGGGGGTCACGCGCGTACGATCAGTGGGTCGGAGGGGACGCCATGCGTCGGGGCCTGCGAAGGGTGTGTTGATGTCGCGTCGGTTGGTGAACCTCACTCTGGACACCCTCGAAGATCTGCCGCGCCGCTGCCGTCAATGTGTCTTCTGGGAGCTCGATCCGGTCGCGGCCGAGCGGGCGTGCGCCGCGGGAGATCCCGGCCTCGAGAAGGAAGCGTGGGTCTCGCAGACCCTGCTCGAGTGGGGCTCGTGCGGCAAGCTCATCTACGTCGACGGCATGGCTGCTGGGTTCGCGATGTACTCGCTGCCCGCCTACGCCCCGCGGTCGATGGCCTTCCCTACCAGTCCGGTCTCGGCCGACGCGGTGCTGCTGATGTCCGCCCACGTGGTGCCCGCGTTCGCCGGCGGCGGGCTCGGCCGCATGCTGATCCAGGGCGTCGCACGGGATGTGACCAAGCGAGGGATCCGGGCCGTGGAGGCGTTCGGAGACGCCAAGTTCGGCGACGAGATCGACGAGCTGTCCTCGTGCCTGGCCCCGGTCGACTTCTTCACCGCGGTGGGGTTCAAGACGGTTCGGCCGCACCCGCGGTTCCCGCGCGTCCGGCTCGAGCTGCGCACGGCGCTGTCCTGGAAGTCCGATGTGGAGTACGCGCTGGAGAAGCTGCTCGGCTCGATGACGCCCGACGCCATCCTGCGTCCAGCCACGCGTGGCATGCTCACGTCCGGATCGCCGACCGATCGGGCACGGCCAGTCCATTCGTGATCTTCAATATCGATTGCTGGCGATTTTGGTTTCACGTAGAACATTGAGGCGATCGGTCACGCCGCAGTTGGGCGATCGGCCTCGCCGAGCGGCGGAAGCGATCGTTCGCTGACGTCCAGTGACCCCGTTGCCACGTCGGCCTCGACCAGGTACATCCGCTTGACGGCGGCGACGATCGCCTCGACCACGCGGTCGCGGAAGAGCGGATCTGTCAGGCGGTTGCGGTCCTCGCGCGACGTCAGGTAGCCCACCTCCACCCGCACCGCGGGCATCCGGGTGAGGCGCAGCAGGTCCCAGGTCTTCGCGTGGGTACGGCAATCGCGCATCGCGGTGCGGAACACGATCTCGCGCTGTACGAGCGCCGCGAGCCGCTCGCCAAGCGTCGAGGTGACACCGCCATCGCCGTACTGGCCGTAGAAGTAGGTCGCGACTCCGCTCGCCGCCGGGTTCGCATGCGCGTCGAGGTGGATGGAGATGAGCAGATCGGCGCCGAGCTCGTTGGCGAGCGACGCGCGATCGGACTCCGACATCGGCTCGCTCGGCGCCGGTCCGCGGGTCAGATGCACGCGCATGCCGGTCGCGGCCAACCGCCCCTCCAGGCGGGCCGCCAGGTCGTACGCGATGTCCGCCTCGGTCCAGCGCAACCGTCCATCCGGGACGCTGAAACCGGGATCGCCGCCCCCGTGGCCGGGGTCGATGACGATTCGCTGGTCGACGAGCGCCGCGCCGGCCGCCCGGAACCGCTCGGTCTCGCGCAACAGGTTCGGTCGACCGCCGACCACCTTGCGGCCGAGGCGTCGCAATGCCGCGAAGGTCTGCGGTCCGCATACCCCGTCCGGGACCAGGCCCACCTCGCGCTGGAAGCGAGCGAGCGCGGCGGCCGATCGCCGACCGAGGATTCCGTCCGCCCGGCCGAGGTCGTACCCGAGCTCGAGCAGTCGTTCCTGGAGCTGTCGTACGTCGTCGCCGAAGAGCGGCTCCGGTTGCTCGTGGGCCAGCACGCGCGATCCGAGCGTCCACCGCGCGGCGTCGATCGCTCGCCAGGTCTCGTCGTTCACCTCGCCGTTCACGGTGAGCCCGCGCGCCTGCTGAAAGGCCCGTACGGCGCGTTCCACGGCCGCGTCGTACACCGCGTCGGCCTGCGGCGGCTCCGGGTCCTGGAGGAGCCCTAGCGTGGTGAGAATGGCCCGGATCTCAACGACCGCGTCGCCGCGGTCACCGCGCCGGATCACCTGCATGGGTCGCTTCCTCCCGCTCTGGTCGAACGCCGCCAACCTTCCCCAAATGTGGCGGAGCCTACTCCGACCATGACCCAGTCGGGCGCCCAAGCGGTCCGGGGTCGACCGCTGGCGTCGACCCACGATCGGTCCTTCATCGCGGCGCTGTCGACCGGTCGTTGGACGGCCCGAACGGCGCGATCGTTCCACGTTCGCGACTGTGCAGGAGCAGCGATCGTCCGTCGCGGCAGGGACCCGTCGACCGATCGTTGGCAGCATTCAGTGCGACGGTCGTGGGCACCCCACGGACGGCGATCGGTTGTCGTGGGTTGGATAGCAAGGTTCGTGGGGACGGCCGCTCAGCGTTTGCGTGCGGCCGGGCATCCGTTGTGGACGGTCGACCGATCGCGCCACGCGACGAAGGATCGTTCGTGGCCGGCCGCGATCGGTTGGCGAATCGATCGCACCGACCGATCCGACCGGGCGATCGGCTCCGATCGGTGCGGCCGACCGGCGCGACGGCGAGCGCGAGCGATGGATCTCGCGTCTGGCGCGACCGCAGTGATCGCTACATGTTTGAGGGCGGCAGGTGACGTCACGCGACACTCCGCACCCCAAAGCAGCGAGCGTGCGCCGATCGCGCAACCCACCGGCGCGAACGATCGGACGAGCAGGACGCGCGAACGCCCCGGGTCGATCAGTCGACACCGGGGCGTTCGGTAGGGCGGTACGGGCAGCGATCAGATGGACGACTCGATGAAGCGGACGAGGTCACCCTTCGGCTTGGCGCCCGCGACCGACTGCACGGGCTGGCCGTTCTTGAAGATGGTCAGCGTCGGGACAGACATGACCCGGTAGGCCATCGCGGTCTCGGGGTTGTCGTCGATGTTGAGCTTGACGATCTCGATCTTGTCCGACATCTCGGTGGCGAGCTCGCTCAGCAGCGGCTCCACCTTGCGGCACGGTGCGCACCACTCGGCCCAGAAGTCGACCAGCACCGGCTTGTCCGACTGCAGTACGTCCTGGACGAAGGTCGCGTCGGTCACGGCGCGGTAGCTCATGTGTTGTTCCCTCTCGTTTGGCCAGCGATGGTGTGGATGGGGGGTCAGGCCGCGTGGACGATCGCGGCCAGGAAGCGCTCGGCGTCGAGCGCGGCGGCACAGCCGGTGCCGGCCGCAGTGACGACCTGCTTGTAGGTGTGGTCGACGAGGTCGCCGGCGGCGAACACTCCCTCGACGGACGTGCGAGTGCTCGGAGCTTCGACGAGCACATAGCCCTCGTCGTCCAGGTCGACCTGTCCGCGCACCAGTTCGCTGCGGGGGTCGTGGCCGATCGCGATGAACAGGCCGGTGACGTCGAGCGTGCGGTCCTCGCCCGTGTTCACGTCGCGGACGCGGACGCCGCCGACCTTGCCGTCGTTCTCGAGCACCTCGGTGACGACCGTGTTCCACTCGACCTTGATCTTCGGGTTGGCGAGCGCGCGGTCCGCCATGATCTTGCTGGCCCGGAACTCGTCCCGGCGGTGGATGATCGTCACACTCTCCGCAAAACGTGTCAAAAACGTCGCTTCCTCCATGGCGGAGTCACCGCCGCCGACGACCACGATCTTCTGGTTGCGGAAGAAGAAGCCGTCACACGTGGCACAGGACGAGACACCGTGACCGAGCAGCGTCTGTTCGCCGGGCACGTTCAGCGGTCGCCAGGCGGAGCCGGTGGCGAGGATGACCGTGTGCGCCCGGTACTCGGTGTCGCCGACCCAGACCGACTTGACCTTCCCGGTCAGCTCGACCCGGGTGGCGTCGTCGGTGAGCAGCTCGGCACCGAACCGCTCGGCCTGCTTGCGCATGTTGTCCATCAGGTCGGGGCCCATGACCGAGTCGGGGAAGCCCGGATAGTTCTCCACATCGGTGGTCGTCATCAGGGCGCCACCCGACTGGACCCCTTCGATGATCAGGGGCTTGAGGTTCGCCCGGGCGGCGTACACGGCGGCCGTGTACCCGGCCGGCCCGGAACCGATGATGATGACGTTTCGTACGTCGGTCATGGACGCAACCCTTCAAGGGGACGTTCGTCAGTGGCCGTCCGCTTCCGGGCGGCCTGCGATGGCCAGAACGTCATCGTACGAACCCGGATTCCCCGGAGCGACGAACGTCATGCCCACGCGACCCGGCGCGCCGCGTGTCTCCCGTCACCGACCGGTCGGACCGGGCCGACCCGCCCCAAAACGGAACAGGTCATCCACCGATCGTGGTCGAGTACAGCTCGTTCGCACTGCCCTGCCCGCAAGCGGGTCCGACCACCACCGCGATCACCTGGTTCGGCTGCTGCACCACGATCACCAGCGCCGGCGTGCCCTGGAACTCCGCGAAGTCCACCAGGGATGGCGTGCCGGCGTGTGCCCGGTCGACGGCGTCCAGGCACGCCCGCAGTGCCGACGGGTCCGCCAGTCGAGCCAACGGGTCGGTCGCCGTCAACGGGCTGGGGGCGTCGAAGGCACCGGAGGCGGACTTGCTCGCGGCGCTCCCCACCGGCGCGGGGTTCGCGGTCGGCGCGGCCGCGGGCGCCTGCGGTGCCGCGGCGCCCCGCTGGTCCTGGGCCAGCTGGCCGAGCGTTCCGGGCTTGTAGTCGCGGCCGGAGTGCCTGATCGGCGGGCCGGCGGACAGGGCCTGTGCCTCCGGGCCGCGCGCGTTCGACATGTCCCCCGATCCGGCCGTCGCGTTCGACCCCAGATTTGAGTGCTGGAGGTTCGTGACCACGCCGACGCCCACCACGAACACGATCGCGGCCGCGGCCACGCCGATGAGGGTCGGGCCCACGCGGCGCCAACCGGCCGGCCGGGCGGCGTGCCGGGCCTGCGTCGGCACCGAGCGAAGCGTGGCCCGGCGGGACTGGTCGGCGAGACCGGCGATCGTGGTGTCGAGCCGAGCGGACACGTCCGGCGGCATCTCGAGTGGGCCGGCGATCGCTCTGAGGTCGGACCGGACCGCGCGGTCGGCGTCGACCAGGGCGTCGTGGGCGATCGCCCAACGATCGTCGGTAGCGACCAGTCGGGCCACCCGGTCGTAGTCGGCCAGGTCAAGGACGCCGGCGGTGAAGTCGGCGAGCAGGTCGAGCTCGTCCTCGGTCAGTCCGTGCACGCTCACCCCACACCTCCTCGCTCGACCCGTCGTGACTCAGGTGATCCGACGTCCGGACCACCGGCGCGGTTCCCACCGTCGTCGCTTGTCCGCAGATGACCGAGCAGTACGGCCAGGCGCGCCCGACCGCGGGCGCACCGGCTCTTCACCGTTCCCTCTGCGATACCCAACATCTCGGCGATCTCAGCGACCGAGTACCCCTCGAGGTCGAGCAGTACCAGGGCGGCCCGTTGGTCGGGTGGCAGCTGGGCGAGCGCCGCCCGCACGACGAGCCCGGTGTCCCGGTCCGGTTCGAGCGCCCCCCGGGACGCGGTCTCCACCTCGGGCAAGGGCACCGTCGGTCGGGCCTGGCGTCGACGGGCCCGGTCCAGACAGGCGTTGACGACGATCCGGTGCAGCCAGGTGGTGACCGCCGACTCGCCGCGGAACCGGTCGGCCGCACGGTAGGCCGAGATCAACGCGTCCTGCAGAGCGTCGGCCGCTTCCTCCCGGTCCCCCAGGGTACGAACGGCCACCGCCCACATCCGGTCGCGGTGGCGCTGGACCAGCTCGGCGAACGCGTGGCGGTCCCCGCCGACGTGCGCGCGCAGCAGCGCGGCGTCGTCGACGTCGGCGTAGGGACTGGTCACGGCGAGACCCTATCGGGTCAGGGCGAGAGGACGGTGATCTCGTTTACGGCGAGGGAGTACTTGCCGCCCTTGGCCGGGTCCTGCGGCAGCTGGGTGATCCAGATCAGCAGGTACTGCATCGTCTGCTGGTCCGGCGGCACCGGGAAGACCATCACCGTGCCCGGTCGGTCGGCCAGCTCGGCACCGACCTTTGTGTACGTGGTGGAGATGGTCTTGTCGCCGTCGGAGCAGGCTGCGGGGGTACTGCAGCCGGTGCCCGGGTCGCTCGTGCCGGTGCGCAGTGACATCGTCGAGCCCTGCAGGTTCACGACCACCTTGACCGCGCCGACCTTGGTGGGCGCGCCGAGGTTGATGAGCAGACCCATGCCGGGCTTGAGGTCGCCGAACTTCGGGCGGGTGTAGGTCTGGGTACTCCACCCGGTGGCTTCGTTGCCGTCGACCGCCTTGTCGGCATCGCGCACCTCCGCGCGGTCACCGGGCGGTGGGTCGACGACCCGGATCATGCTGGCGTTCAGCGGGATCGGGTGCCCGCCGGCGCCGGTCGCGGCCGGGCTGGTGTTCTGGGTCGGACCGCCGGCCACGTCCGGAGTAGTGCTACCGGAAGAGCCGCCGAGCAGCTTGGCGCCGATGATCGCCATCACGATCGCGATGACGGTGAGCACGACCACGCCGATCGCGAGCTTGCCGCCGGCCCGGCGGCGCACGTTCTCCCCACCACCACCACCGAACCCCATCGGCCCGGCGTTGAGGTCCTCGTCCTCGTCGTACTCGGTGTCGTAGCCGGTGTCATAGCCCGAGTTGTAGCCCGAGTTGTAGCCGGACGCGACCTCGCCCTCGGTGGCGAGTCGCGCGAACTCGGCCGCCAGGATGCTCGCCGTCGGCGGCTCTACCCGCGGGTCGAGCAGGTCGGCCGAGATCTCGTCGAGATGGCTCGGGATGCCGCCGCGCACCTGCCGCGGAGTGGCCAAGCGACCGGTGTTGTCGCGCACGGCGTCAGGCAGGCTCGAGTACCCGGCCTCGGTGTGCGGCCAGTAGCCGGTGAGGCAGGCGTACAGGACGGCGCCCACCGCGCGGACGTCCGACTCGGGGTCGGCCGGACCGTCGGCATGGGCGTCGGTGAGCACGACCCGTCCGTCGTCGGCGATGAGGATGGTGCCCGGGTGGACGTTGCCGTGCACGATGCCGGCCGAGTGCAGGGCCGAGATGGCCTCCGCGATCGCGTGCGTGACCAACGTCGAGCGTTCGGGATCGAGCGGCCCCTGCCGCAACACGTCGCGCAGCGCGATGCCGGGCACCCACTCGCGTACGAGATAGGCGCGGTAACCGTCGTCGATGGCGTCGTAGACCGAGACCAGGTGCGGGTGGACCAGGCGGCTCGCGGCCACGGCCGTGGTGAGCATGCCGGCCGCGGACTCGCCGCCGGGCTGACGGATCACCACCGCGACCGGTCGCTTGAGCACCATGTCGAAGCCGCGCCAGATCTGGCGACCGGCGGCGTCGGTGTCGACGTGCTCCTCGAGGCGGTACCGCTCGGCGAACAGCTCGCCGGTGGCCGACGGGCCGAAGGTCATGACACCGGGATTGCCCGGCGGAGCACCGGGTTCGGAGCCATGTCCGTCGCCTTGGTGGCTCACCCGTCCTCCTCGTCGGACCCGCAGGTCACGGCAGGCACACTTCCCCGAGACGATATCCCAGGTGCGGACATTCTGCGTTGACCGTGCTCATAGCGTAAGCACGTCGACGCACGTCCGTGGCCTCCCGTAGCCGCGCACCGTCGGACGTCGAATGTCCGCGTCCAGCGTGCACGTCGTCGGCGGATGCGTCCAGCGGCCGTACCGGCAGGACTTCCACGCGGCCACGCGGCCACGCGGTGCGTGGATCAGCGTCCGAGCCGGGCTCGCAGCATGCCGGCGAGGTCGCGAACCTCCTGCACCCGGAGCGCGAAGGCGACCGCGATGTAGGTACCGATCAGGACGATTCCGCCGAGCACCAGTTCGACGTAGCTGGCCGGGCGATCGTCGGTCCACAGCGTCGTGAGCCCGATCACCACGATGAGCGCGGGTACGCAAGCGACCAGAGCGGCGAAGCCGAGCCGGGCGATCGTCGAGACGATCTGGCGCATACCGAGCAGACCGACCCGCTGTCGCAGCAACCAGTAGCCCAGCACCGCCGCGAGGACGAACGAGATCGCGTTGCCGCCCATGAGCCCGGCCGCCACCCCGCCGGCCGGGAGGATGACGAACAGCAGCAGGTCCACGACGATGCGCAGGATGACGACCGGGACGTTCACCAGGGCCGGCGTCTTGGTGTCCGGCATCGCATAGAACGCGAACAGCTGCAGCTGGCTGATCGCGAACGGCACCAGACCCAGGCCGGCGACGGCGATGACCCAGCCGGTCGCGATCGCGGCGTCGTGGGTGTAGTTCCCGTACTGGAACAGGCTGACCGCGAGCGGCCGGCCGAGCACGACGTAGGCCGCCGTGGTGGGGACCAGGACGACGGCGGTCAGCCGGGTGCCCAGCGACAGTTGGGAGACCAGGTCCTCGTGGCGGTTCTCGGCCGCGGCCGCGGCCATGCGCGGCATGAGGGCGGTGATGATGGAGACCGCGACGATGCCGTGGGCCATCATGAAGATCAGGAACGCGTTGTTGAAGATGGCCGGCCCGGCCGCACCCGAGGCGCGGTGCGACGCGGTCTGGGCGAGCCGGAGCACGACCACGAGCCCGATCTGGCTCGCCACCACGTACGCGAGCATCCAGACGCTGACGCGGCCGATCTCGCGCAGGTGGAGCTGGCGGAAGTCCCACCGCCAGCGCCAGGCGAAGCCGACCCGGCGCAGCGCGGGCAGGAGCGCCGCGGCCTGGACGATGATGCCCAGCGTCGTGCCGGCCCCGAGGACCGCCACCTGGGTGGCCGACAGCGACGCCGCGTCCTTCGGGTGGAGTACCGGGGAGAAGAACAGCAGGCTGAGCATCATCCCGATCACGACGAGGTTGTTCAGGATCGGGGCGAACGTGGGCATCGCGAAGTGGCCGCGCGTGTTCAGGATCGCCGCGAACAGCGCGGCCAGCCCGTAGAAGAAGATCATGGGCAACAACAGGAACGACAGCGTCGTGATCAGCGATCGATCGTCGGGCGGTGTGGCCCGGCCGGCGAGCAGGAAAGTGAACACCGGCGCGAACAGCACGGCCACCACAGTCGCCCCGGCCAGGAACACCACGGCGAGGGTGAGCAACCGCTGCGCGTATGCCTCGCCGCGGTCGGCGTCCCGGGTTCGGGCCCGGACCAGCAGCGGGATCACGACGCTGGCCAGCACGCCGCCCAGCAGGAGCTCGTAGACCATGCCCGGCAGGGTGTTGGCCAGGTTGTAGTCGTTGCCGATCGCGATCGCGCCGATGACCGCGCCGATCGTCGCGGTGCGCAGGAAACCGGTGACCCGGCTGATGATGCTGCCCGACGCCATGACCGCCCCGTGGCGGGCGACCGAGGTCTCGACCTCCGGCTCAGCCGACCGGGGTCGCACTGGCACTACTGGGTGCTCGGCGGTGACCCCGCCCACGTTGTACGCGAAACCGATGCTGCGGTCGGAGTCCAGGCTCACGACCGGGATGATCTCGGTTACGTCGTGCGCGTCGTCCGTCACCGCGGGCATGGTCACGGTGTCGTCCGGGTCGTGGGCCCTGCCCTGCGCCCAACCTCCGGCGCGAGAGCTTGCCGAGCGCCCATCGGCTCCGGGCTGTGTCATGGCCACGACCCTATAACTGATGCGCCCCATCTCCGGTCCGCCAGTTAGGCTGGCCACCCGATGTCCGATTCATCCACTGCCCTGACGAAGGCCCAGCGGGCCGCGGTCGCCGAGCTCGTGCGGGTCTCCCCCGTCGCCGACGACCTCGGTCGCCGCTTCGCCAAGGCCGGCCACGAGCTTCACCTGGTCGGCGGTTCCGTTCGTGACGCGTTGCTCGGTCGCCTCGGCGACGATCTCGACTTCGCCACCGACGCCCATCCCGACCAGACGCTCGCGATCGTGTCCGGTTGGGCCAGCACCACCTGGGAGACCGGGCGGGAGTTCGGCACGATCGGCGCGCAGCGCAACGGACTCCGGTTGGAGATCACCACGTACCGGGCTGAGGCGTACGACGGGGTGAGCCGGAACCCGGTCGTCCAGTACGGCACGAGCCTGCTCGACGATCTCGGCCGGCGCGACTTCGCGGTGAACGCGATGGCGGTCAGCCTCCCCGACCACACGTTCACCGACCCGTACGGCGGGTTGGACGATCTGGCGCGGCGGGTGCTGCGTACCCCGGGCACGCCGGAGCAGTCGTTCGGCGACGACCCGCTGCGGATGCTGCGCGCGGCCCGGTTCAGCTCGACGCTGCGGTTCACGCCCGACCCGTCGGTGGTCGCGGCGATGGTCGCGATGGCGCCCGACCTCGGTCGGATCACGGCGGAGCGGATCCGGGACGAGTTCACCAAGCTGCTCTGCGGTGCGGATCCCGTGACCGGGCTGCGGCTGCTGGTCGACACCGGCCTGGCCGAGGTGTTCCTGCCGGAGCTGCCTGGACTTCGGCTGGCCATCGACGAGCACGCCCAGCACAAGGACGTGTACGAGCACACGCTGATCGTGCTGACGAACGCGATCGCGCAGGAGGGCGGCGAGCCGGACTTCGTATTGCGGATGGCGGCGATCATGCACGACTGCGGTAAGCCGGCGACGCGGGCGATCGGTCCGGACCGGCGGGTGAGCTTCCACCACCACGAAGTGGTCGGCGCACGGCTGACCCGGGCCCGCATGAAGGCGATGCGCTACCCCAAGGAGGTCATCGCCGACGTGTCGGAACTGGTGCTGCTGCACCTTCGCTTCTACGGGTACGGCCGGGGCGAGTGGACCGACTCGGCCGTGCGACGGTACGTCACCGACGCCGGCCCGCTGCTCGACCGGCTGCACATGCTGACCCGCTCGGACTGTACGACCCGCAACCGTCGCAAGGCGGCGCAACTCGCGGCCGACTACGACGCGCTGGTGGAGCGGATCGCCCGGATCGCGGCCGAGGAGGACCTGGCCCGGATTCGCCCTGACCTGGACGGCAACGCGATCATGGAGTTGCTGGGCCTTCCGCCCGGACCGCTGGTCGGGCAGGCCTGGCGCCACCTCAAGGAGCTGCGCCTGGACCGGGGTCCGCTCGACCATGACGAGGCGGTGGCCGAGCTCATGCGTTGGGCCGGCGAGCGCGGCATCACCCCGCCCTCTTCCTGACCCGGCGGCGAACCGGCAGTTTCACCCGACCTTGACTATGGTCGCGGGCATGGCAGGCGAACCACCGCCGGGGCCGCGAGGGCATTGGCTGCTCGGCAGCCTGCCCGAGATCAGCCGGGACATGCCGCAGACGTTGCTCGACGTGACCCGGGAGTACGGGCCGGTGGTCCGGCTGCGGGTCGGTCCGACCGACATGTACCTGGTCGGTGACGGCGACCTGATCGTGGAGATGATCTCGCGTCGCGCCGGTGACATGCGCAAGTCGGACCGGACCCGGCAGTCGCTCGGCGGTCATCTCGGCGACGGGCTGGTCACGCTCGAGGGCGAGGAGCACCGCCGGCACCGTCGACTGGTCCAACCGGTGATGCATCGCCAGAGCATCGCCGCCCAGCTCGCAACGATGGTCGCCCTGACCGACAAGCGGATCGAGTCGTGGCCCGACGGGTCCACACAGGACATTCTGCGCGAGATGCAGGACCTGACGTTGCGCATCGCCGCGACCGCCCTGTTCCGCGTGGATGACGACGCGATGGTCGCCGCGGCGCGGGAGTTCGCCGCCTCGCTGAACACGATCGTGCGGCGGCCGTTCCCGATTCCGGGCTGGGTGCCGACCAAGGGGAACGTTCGGCGGCGGGCGAGCGTGCGCCGCGTCGACGTCCTGGCCTACGACCTGATCGCCCGGCGCCGCGCCGATCCCGGTACGGACGACCTGCTCTCGCTGCTCATCAGCGCCACCGACGACGAAGGCGGACCCGAACTGTCCGATGTGGAGATTCGGGACGAGCTGATGACGATGTTCTTCGCCGGGCACGAGACGAGCGCCGCCGCGCTGGCCTGGGCGCTGTACCTGTTGGCTCGGCACCCGGAGATGGCCGAGCAGGTGCGGGCCGAGCTCGCGGCCGGCGAGCGGCGGTTGCTGGCCGGCGTGGTGAAGGAGACGCTGCGGCTCTATCCGCCGGCGTGGGTCTTCGACCGCAC
>Ga0068863_100003302_pt1 | contig 15925 bp, 7 predicted proteins | sample KBSSwiS62_FD_66596 | JGI IMG/M metagenome (GOLD analysis project Ga0068863, IMG submission 66596) | Switchgrass rhizosphere microbial communities from Kellogg Biological Station, Michigan, USA - KBS Switchgrass S6-2 | ecosystem: Host-associated > Plants > Roots > Rhizosphere > Soil ...
CGATTGAAGGTGTCCGCGTAAGCCGCCTGGAATTTGTGGATGATAGTGTCAATCTCCGCAGGTGAAAGCGAGGGGGGCCCGGCATGAGCCATTCCTGCGTTGAACATGAGAACCGCGCAAAGTCCAAGATGCACGAGTAAGGTTTTCATGTCGAATGCGAGTGTCCGCGGGTTGTTGTTCCCGCAAAAGGTCAGAGCTGGCCCGCTTTGTGCAAATCATCGAAGGACCGTGCACCCGAGCCTTTGCTGGCATCGGTCTTCCAGGGCCATTCGTTGCTGTTGAACGGAACCAACGGAGGCAGAAGCGCTTTTTTGCCCGCTTTCTCCATGTCGGCCTGAATGGCAGCGCGACCGCCAAAGCCGAGGAGCTCATAATCCATCAGGTGGTCATTGTTGAAGAAGTACTTGCCCAGTACCCGGTCCGAAACGATGCGAATGAAAGCTTCCCGCATGGCTTCCGGAGTGGTCTGGAAATCGGTGGTCTCGAGCATGATCAGGCGGTTGTTGATGGCATCCGTGCCCATGAACTGGACCAGGACACTGAAAAGAATGTTGTTCTGGCGCGCGACGTAGATGGAGTTGGAGAGCCCGTAGGTCTGGTCCCATTCGCTTCCGAGCATTTTCTTCCACTCCGTCAGCACCTCGAACCAGTGGTCGACCTGGGCCTTCGAGGCGATGGCGATGAGCTTTTCGCAATCGGGTTCCACTCCACGGGTGAAGGCCTGCACTTCCGCAGAGGTGAAGGTGCCGTTTTTCAGGCAGGTATCCATGAAGGCCAGGATTTTGGTGAGGACATCGGTCACGAGCGCCTTTTCCTCGGGTTTGAGATCGAGGTTAGGCACGCCATCCTTGGCGGTCTGCACGTGGGCGCGATAGTCCTTCATGTCAGTCATCCAGCCTTGATTGGCCTTGGCATCGTCCATGTAAGGTGAAACGAGCGCGTAGGTTCCCATCGCACAATGGCCAACGGATTTCATGATTTCGTAAACGGGCGGGACGGAGGGTGCTTCGAGCGTCGGTTGTCCCGGCCGGTAGAGAAGGAACCGGCCACCCTTGCCGCTGAACAACGCCATGATGAGCGGATGGTTGAACTGCTTGTCATGCATGGCCAACCCTTTGTCGTAGATGCCGAACATCGACGTATTCAACTGCTTGATGTCCGCAAAGGCCGTCTCCTGCGGCGTGGGAGATGCCGGAGAAGCGGGAGCGTCGGCGGCGAAACAGGCGGAAGCGCCGGCAAGTGAGAGGGCCGCAGCAAACAGGGTGGAAGGGATTCTCATGATGGTGGGGTCGGTTGGGTGGAGGTTAATTTCGAGGTCAGTATGTTGGTTGAATCAAGGGGGTCAAGCTAGGGGACGTGCGGTCATGCCGATCTCATTTGAGGAGCAGGTTCCATAAGAGGGCAATTTCAATTGCGAAAAGAACTGCGAGGAGGACAAGCCCAAGGGCCTCACGGCTTTTGGATGTTTTTCCATCGAGGAAAAGCCACCAGCTGAACCAACTGACAAAGAGCGGCATGGTGATGAAGCTGGTGGCGGCCACGCTGCCGACATTGCCGATAAAAGTCGCGAGTGAAGGATTGAGCGACGCGAGATGCGGATTGAGGAAGCGCAACTCCAGCACCACGACCGGGTAAAGTCCCAGAAGGACCAGCAGTGCTGTTTTCCAGTTAGGCGGCCCTTTACCTGTCGCGGGATTGATGGGCACCCAGCCGGGAAAAGAGGTGGCGAGGCGCATGAGTTCCTCGCTCTCGATAATGTCCCGGGCCTCATGGAGCAGAGCCGCGCGTTCTGGTGAGCTCTTCCACGCCAGGAGATGTTCCATCGTGTCGAAGCGCAGGAGCGTGGTCCAATGTCCCTCCGGCCCGGAGTTGGGTGGCTGCAGGTACATTCCGCGATAACCGGGGTACTTCGCCTGGGCCATCTGGATGCGAACGGTCCACGCGCGATAGGCCTCGGTTTGTCCCGGCTTGACCTTCGAGAGAATGACTTCCGTGATGGTCGGCTCGGCTTCCTTGGAGTCGGTCGGGATGGTCGGCCCGAAATCGCCTTTCTCGGCAAACTGCGACGTCTCGGCCACCAAGGCGGCCCGTTCCTTTGATTGCTGCCACGCGGCCAGTTGCTCCTTCTTCTCGAAGTTCAGGACGATCGTCCACTTCCGGCTGGCTGCATCTCCCGCGGGCATGATGTCCGTGCTGATCGATCCGGGAAACTTCGCAATGGCCGCGTCATGCCTGACCTGCCAGTCGGTGAAGGCCTGTTCACTGCCGGGACGAAGTGTGATCGTGGCGATCAGGACGATGGGAGCGCTCATCGTGTCGGTCTCAATTCGGCCAGTTGCGCGAAGATCCGGTCCGCGGAGAACGGCTGGCTGTTAAAGCGAATGCCCGTGGCATCGAAGAGGGCATTGCCAAGGGCTGGGGCGACCGGAATGATGGGAGCTTCCCCCATAGGTTTCGCGCCAAGCGGCCCGTAAGCGTCGTAAGTCTTCGCGAAGAACACCTCAGTGCGCGGAACATCAGCGAAGGCAGGGATCCGGTAGTTGCGAAAGGAGACATTGGTTACGGCGCCGTCCTTGTCGATGACCATCTTCTCAAACAAAGCGATGCCGATGCCTTGCGTCACCGCGCCCTCAACCTGCCCGCGGCATTGCATCGGATTGAGCACCGTGCCGGCGTCGGCCCCATGGACGCTTTGCAGGATGCGGATTTCCCCGGTCATGCGATTCACGGCAATGCGGAAGCCATGGACATTGAACCCCGTGGTTTTCGGGGTCGAATATGCCTTGCGGGCGACTTTGAGCAGCACTCCGGCTTGCGGGACATTATGGTAGAGTTCTTCGAGGGTGATGGTCCGCGAGCCGCATTGGATTTTGTCATTTTCCAGCCGGCATTCCTCCAATGGAGTGGAAGTCCACTTGCTGGCGACCTTGAGGATATGTTCCCGCAGCGCTGTGGCGGCCAGGTGGACGGCGCGGCCGCCGATGCTCGTGCCCACGCTGGCGAAGGTCCCGGTGTCGTACGGAGTGCGGTCGGTGTCGGCGTTGATGATCTCGATGCGTCCGGCGGTTGAATTGAGCACCTGGGCGGCAATTTGCCGGTGCATGGTAATCGTACTGTTGCCAAATTCCGCTGTGCCGATGGCCAGGTGGTAAGTGCCGTCCGGCTTCACGGAAAGATGGGCCTCCGAGCGATGTTCAGTTGGCGGCGAGGATTCCTGCATGTGGATGGCGTGGCCTTTGCCTTCGAGCCACTCGTCGCCTTCGGGTTTGAAGAGGCCGCGGCCGCTGGCGAGCGCGCTTTCCACAAAATCGAGACACTGGTCCAGGCCATAACTGCCCATTTCCGAGTCACCCGCATCCGGCCAAATGCTGTGAATGGCATCTCCGGGGCGCACCATGTTCTTGCGGCGCATTTCCGCCGGGCTGATCCCAAGCTTGAGGGCAAGTTCGTCGATGGCCGACTCCACCGGAAAAGCCATTTGTGGCGCGGCGTAACCGCGAAAGGCGCCGGAGGGCACGACGTTGGTATAAACCGCAAAGCCGTGTCCTTTTTTATTCGGACAACGGTAAGTGGCCAGCGATGAGCCGAGTGTCGAGGCCAGCGTTTCACCACCATGATTTCCATAGGCTCCCGTATTGGAGAAAACTTTCACGTCAATTGCGGTAAGGGTGCCGTCCTTTTTCGCCCCGATTTTCAGGTGCACCTTCATTGGGTGCCGGGTGGTCGCGCCAATGAATTGTTCGGTTCGAGTAAACTCCCATTTGACCGGGCGACCGGTCTTTAGCATGGCCAGCACGCACAAGTCTTCCGTCAGCATCTCCTGTTTGCCGCCAAAGCCGCCGCCGACCCGTTCGCAATAGACATGAATTTGCGGCAGGCTGACGCCGAAGAGATAGGAAAGCTTCGCCTTGGTCAGGAACGGGGCCTGCGAACTCGTCCGCACATGAATGCGCCCATCCTCCGTTTTCCATGCGATGGAACCGTGCGTCTCGAGATGGGCATGTTGGATTCTGTGGGAAAAAAAAGTACCTTCGTAGACCGCATCGGCGTCAGCCAATCCTGCGGCGGCATTGCCGACTTCACTGTCGATTTCCAGGAAGATATTCTGGTCCGGCTTGTAGATGCGCGAAGATGCATTTTTGCGATGCAGGATCGGTGCCCCGGGGCGCATCGCCTCTTCCGGGTCGAAGACAGCGGGAAGAATTTCATAATCGATTTCAATCAGGCGGCACGCTGCCTCCGCGATGCCTTCGGTGTCTGCCACGACCGCCACGACTCTCTGGCCGACAAATCGGACAACCTTGTCGAGGAGGTAGGTATCGTCGGGATCGACCCGGTAGTCGTCATGGCAGGCCGTGGTGAAAGGCCGCCACGGCACATCCTCCCACGTGAAGACTGCATGTACCCCGGGCAGCGCCTCGGCTTCCTCCTTGCGAATGGCGACGACCTTGGCGTGGGCATGCGGCGAGCGGACCACCTTGAGATGGAGCAGTCCTTCCGGCGCGAAATCCATCGTGTAATGGGCGTGGCCTGTGACAATAGAATGGGCGAGGGGATTCTGCAGGCTGGCTCCACAGGAATGACCCGCCCTGTCCTCTTCCACCGAGGGGATGTCGCGCAGGGCGTCTTCCACCGCGCGATAACCGGTACAGCGGCAAAGATTACCTTTCAACATCCGCGGCAAATCCTTCTTCTCCTCCTCGGAGAGAGAGGCGGAGGTCATGATCATTCCCGCCGCGCAGAAGCCGCATTGAAAGCCCTGGGCAGCGAGGAAGGCCTTTTGCATCGGATGCAATTCGTCGCCACAGGCCAGCCCCTCGATGGTGGTGACTTCGCGGTCCGCGGCGCGGTACGCCGGAACGAGGCAGCTATGGACCGGCTTGCCATCGAGCCAGACGGTGCAAGCGCCGCAGTCACCGGCATCGCATCCCTTCTTCACGCCAAACCAGCCGAGCTGCCGTACGAAAGTCCTCAGGCATTGTCCGGGGAGCGGATCAGCGGTGAACGATTTTCCGTTAATGGTGTAGTTCAGAAAAATTTACGGTGGGTCAGGAACCAAGTTCCCGACGGATTTGCTCGGCGAAATAATAGGTGAGATGGCGGCGGTGCGCCGGGGAACCGTGGGGATCGTCGAGATAATCCTCCAGAGGAATGCCGTCGATCGCCTGCTTTAACTCTTCTGCGGATGGCAACGACGAATACTTGAATTGAACCGGGCGAAGCGTGGCCGCAGTGACCGTCAAAATGAATTCTCCGCTCCCCGGACAACGCGTACCGATGAGCAGGACTTCAGACCGGCCCAAGCCCGTCAGGGAAAAGCGGCGGAAGGCGCGTTCTTTTCTCAGGGCGGAAATAGGCACGCGAATGGAGCGAAGCAACTCACCGGGCGCCAGGGCGTTTCCGTGATTTCCTGTGACAAAATCCACCACGGCAATTTCACGCGGCACGCCATTCCGCGGCCAAAGCGTACAAATACCCTCTAGCGCCGCAGTCAGCGAGATCATCGGCCCGGCGGGTAACGACATGACGATATTACCGCCCACGGTCGCTTCGTTCCAAATCTTGAACGAAGCGAGGAAAGCTTCACAACATTCGCGAAAGAGTGGTGCCGCTCGCCATTCGGCTGGCGCCACGAAATGGTCCAGTTCGGCGATCTTGCAGGTGGCGGCGATTTCCAGTCCCTCGGGAGAAACAGTCAGCGAAGGCCAACGAAACGACTCGATATCGATGAGCGTATGCGTGGACTCCTGCGGCTCGGAAAAAAGCCAGGTGCCCCCCGCAAGCCAGGCGAAGCCAGGTTCCCAACTCGTGACGGAATCCGCCCCCAGCGGACGCCTGATCTCAGTGATGGTGTTTAAATCCATGAGGGGCGAAGAGATGCTCTGCCGCTCAGCATGCGTTTACAAGAGAATCTTGGAGAACTTGAATTAAGCTTCGAAAAATGCAGAGGCTGGGGAGCGCGATGAACGGTGAGCTTTGCGTCATGCTACTTCGTCGGAGGTGTATTCACTTGGACGACGGCTTCAACGTCGGTCAACCAGACCAGGGGCTCCTTCTTCAAGGCCTCCAGGGTTTGCCTCAGGGCCGCCGCTCCATTGGGTGTCCCCATGATAAAAGGATGGATGCCGATCGCGACTACCGTCGCGTTGCCGTCCGGGTTCTTTTTCGCTTCTCGGGCCAGCTCACCCACATAGTTTACCCAGAGCCGTTCCAAATCCTCCGGTTGGGCGTTCCGGCCGAAATACAGCCCCATGTCGACCGTGACGGGAGGGTAGGGGACCAAGTCGATTGCTCCCTCGGGTGTCTTCAGAATTGAGAAATGGTCTGAATCCATCGAATCCAAAGTGTAACGGATGCCCTCCGCCGCACAGGCCCGGAAGGTATCGATGTTCCCGTAAACACTGGGACTGCTCCAGCCCTTGGAACGAATCCCCGTCTCCTTTTCAATCAGGTCGAGGGTCTTCTTGATATAGACTTCCTGCGCCTTCAAGCCTTGCTCCAGGGGCAGTTGGTCCGTCGAGTTGTTCATCCCATGCGCCACAATCGGCGCCTGGGGCACCAGCGCCCTGAATTTTTTCCAGACGTCGGCTTGCTGGACGGGGAAGAGCGCGTTCAGGGCGATACTGAGAGGAACATCCTCGTCTTGGAAAACTCTCCCCACGCGCTCGACGCCAAAATCAATGCCATACTGACGGAACGCCTCGTTGACCAAATCAGGCTTTCTCGCCGCCATCTCCGGCCTGAAATTCGGACCTTCACCGAAGCCCCACACTTCCACATAGAAAACAAAACAGACCGCGACTTTCTTGCCCGGCTTCCATTCCTTCAGATGGGGAACCTCCAGGGGAAATCCCGTGACGGCATCGTTGGACAGAGGATCTGCCTGGGCCGCGATGCCTGTGAGAACGAGTAGGAATGAGAGGCAGGCTAATCGCCGATTTTTCATGGTGATTTCGCGGCCTTCTGCAATTTGGCCAGGGTTGCCGTGCCACTGTTGGCGACCGCATCGTCTTGCGCCCCCGAGGGGTTGCCGCAAACGCCGATCGCACCCACCATCTCGTTGCCGTCCTTGATGGGAACGCCGCCCCAGAGAAAGAGCGATTTCTCATTGTGCACCAATTGCGCATCGTCCCCATCGCCTCGCTTGATCCGGTCGAGGAGATTGCGGGTCGAGTCCTTGTAATTCGCCGCAGTCCAGGCCTTTCGTTCCGAGCCCAGGACCGTGTGCTCTGTCGCGTTGTCGTCCCGCAGCACGACCAGCACACGTCCCGCATAATCGACAACGCAGATACCTACATTGGTCGCCCCGTTGGCATGACTCTGCTTGAGCGCCTCCTGCGCGATTTGTAGCGCCGCCTCAAGGGTAAGCGTCTTAACCTGGATGATCGGTGAATGAGCCTCTCCGGCAAACGCCGCTCCATCCGCGAGGAACAGGCCAAGGAACAGGATGATCGCAACAAGTCTCATCTTTCGCGTCCAGCATGGGTAAGCACGTTGTCAGGGTCACGATAAATTTCACCCTTGGGGTCGATGTGGAGTTTGGTATTTCCCCTGTGAAATGTCCGCAGCAGGGGTGGTATTAATGTGCTAGGTGCTACAAAGATAATTCTCGGAATAGGTTAATGCATAAAAAAAGTGTTTTTATGCGAATCTCTCTTGTTTTCAGTAACTTGGATTCTAGATATAAAATATTAGTTGCTAATATTGAAGGTCTTAGATAATTCCATGGAGGAAGTTTTGCTTGTATAGCCAAGTACGTTCAAAGGGGGAGTATGATGTCGTTTAATCATTCGAAATGGGGAAATGTAAATTGCAGCTGGCTAGCCGCTTCAAGCTGCGATGGTCTAGTGGATTTTTTGGGTAGCCCATTCTTTCGAGAAACCAAGATGTAGTGGTGTCAACAAGTCGCAACCAATTTCAATCATCCGCATCAGTTCAGGTGTCGACAGACTAAAAATAGGAGGACGAAATGAAAAAACAGATCATTAGCTTAATTTTTTGTGTTTTTTTGGGATATGCGATAACGACTTTTCCAACGGAAGCTCAAACCGTTTCAGGTACGGTCATCATCATTGGCCTCAGTAACAGTGGTAGCCCGGGCCGCTACACGGGAGAGTTGGGGCTATCCAATACATCTTCGGGAACCGCCTCTTATTGTCTGGGTGCAAGCAATTCTGCCTCTGGAAATTATTCGGTCGCACTCGGCCAGAATAATACCATTACCTCTACCGGCACCGCATCGTGTGCCTTGGGATATTTCAACACTGCATCGGGAAGTTTCTCGCTGGCGGGGGGATATGCCAATTCCGCCACGGGATTGGAATCCGTCTCCTTGGGGGCCGGTAGCTTGGCCTCGGGAATTCAGTCCGTTGCGCTGGGCTCTGGATGTACGGCGAGTGGCACTGCTTCAATAGCCATGGGAGTATCCACTTCGGCCACGAGCAATGGCTCCATCGCCCTCGGGTACTTAAGTAATGCTACGGGGGCCGTTTCCTTGGCGGCGGGATTTACCACCACCTCTTCGGGAAACGAATCGTCGTCTTTTGGTATTTATTCCACCGCGGCAGGACATAGTTCGGCCGCTTTTGGAAATACCACTCTCGCCAACGCTTACTGCGATGTGGCCATCGGCCAATATAATGTTGGTGCTTACAGTGCGGCAAATAATGGAAAAGTCACTTGGTTCACGGGAAATTCAACGACCCCGTCCGATCCTGTCTTTGAAATAGGCAACGGTACCCTGAGTGGTTCTACCGTGATCGCGAGTAACGCCTTCACCGTTTATAAAAACGGTAACGTCGAAGCGCATGGTTACATGCGGAGCGCGGCCGGTGGAGATCTTTCGATGGGTAGTTACACGTCAGGGACAGCTCCCTGACCTAATTTTAAGCGTAAAAAAAGGGAAAAATATGCCATCCATGTCGATTTGTACACGCGACAAAAATCGTTCCGCGGAAGAGTCTTTCATCCAGATGCGACTCTTGCTGGTTATCAGCGTTTTGTCGTTGTCCGCTCTATGCCTGCTGGCGGCCCCTGTGCCTACCGGAAAACTGGACGCCTATCCCGCCTGGTGGTTCGCCCGGGGAGTGATTTCGCAGACGATTCCGACCAATAGCGCTCCGGCTTGGCCCACCAATTACCCTGCTTCCGACGACTACGCCGTCGTTAATGAAGGACAGCTCAAGAATTTTGCCACCCAAGCTTACGCGGAATTGGTGGCCCAGTCGCCCACGAATGTCTGGACGACGCCTCAAGGCACCAATCTCACGACAATGGTCAGCGCCTGGAGTCCCGGTGCATCCGGCGAAGACGATTTCCAGGTGATCAACCTGGGACAGCTTAAAACGGTCGCCAAGTCTTTCTACGATGTCCTGATCAAGATGGGTTATTCCAGCTATTATCCATGGTCCGGGGCGAATGCGGATGACTATGCGGCGGCAAACATCGGCCAGGTGAAAAATCTTTTCAGTTTTGACGTTGGCCGGGATGCCGATGCCGACGGCTTGGCCGACTGGTGGGAAATCAAGTATTTCTACCAAACCGGACTCAGTCCCAGTTCCCTTGCTCCCAGCGGAAGCGGCCTGACGCTGCTGCAATCCTACAACCAAGGCGTTGATCCCCGGCAGACTGAGGCTCCGCAACAAACGCAACCCTTCACCATCGCGATCAATGCCACGGGGCCCTTCCAGTCTCCGGCGAGTCCGCTGATTGTTTCCAGGATCACCCATCCCTCCAATACCACCATCCTGTCGGTTGCTTTTTATGACGGCAGCACGAGTAGTGGCCCGTTATTGGGAACTGTGACGACCTCTCCCTATAACTTTGTCCTCAGCAATTTGTCTCCAGGTTACTATGACATCACGGCTGTCGTGACCGAACAGGACAACACGACGTTGGCCTTGTCGACCGCATCCGCGACCACGCGGTTCCAGGTCACCGAAGCGAATTTCTATGTTCGTGGTTTTTCCAGCGACCCGGTGCTCGACTCTACCGTCTTTGCCGTCGATTTCGAACAGGGACAGTATCTCGATGGAACACTGAGCGGCACCAGCAATTTTTCCGGAATTTATTCCCCCACCCAATATCCATGGTTCCTGCGGACGAAGCCCGAGACCAATGAATTGTGGGGGCACATTTACACAATTACCGGTACCTCGACTGTCTATTCGACGTTTGATGTTCAGCCCACGGTCAGTGGCACCGTGGTCGGGGGCGCACCTCCTTTGGTGGCTTTTGGCAGCCAAAGCGGCGGTACCCCACTTTACACGAACCAGAGTTATAATTTCGGGGTGACGCCGGGCGGCCAGCTTGTTTTCAACCCGATCAAGATCAGTTCCATCACCAATGCCAACCCAAGTGTTTACACGCTTTCTTCAACTTTGGGAGTATTTGTCGGACAGTCGATTATCATTAGCGGTGCCACGGGAAATCCCGCCGTCAATGGCACCTACCTGGTCGGTTCCCTTTCCGGTACCGCCCCCACCGCGACCTTGACGACATTGAGCGGCACTTTCATTTCAGGCATCACCGGCTACACGGCCAACAGTGCGGCCATCAATGTTACCGTCCCGATCACGATCACTTCCATCAGCAATGCCAATCCGAGTGTCTACACCGTTTCATCAACGAGTGCCTTGCACGCGGGACAAACGATTGTCATCACCGGGGCGACGGGCAATACGGCAGTCAATGGCACTTATCTGGTTTCCACTGTCTCCGGTACCACGGTGAACCTGACCGATCCCTTCGGCAATACGGTCCAGGGGATTGCGGGCTATACCAACAGTAGCGCCGTCATCAACAACGCCGATATCAAGGTTGAGGCCTATCAGGCGTCGGCTTTCACGAGCAGTGGTACTCTCGTTAACAAAGTGGCCCCGGTTTACGTGCAGGGTTTCACTCTCCCACGCCCTGGCCCCAGCACGGAGTGGAGCAATTTCGTCAAGAATGGCTACGTGCGGGACTATCCCATCAATGTGTCGTATAGCGGTAACACGATCAACCTCGACACGCAGGTGCAGTACCAGGCCGCAGGGGGCTCGGCGAATTCGACTTGGGGACAGCAGGTAAATTACGCGATGATGGTCACTCACCGGGCGGCGAATCCACTGTTTAACTTCAAGGTGAGTTATATGGGGGTTACGGCTCCCAATAATGGCACGGGTGCCGTGGTGGCCAGCTCAGCAGCGAATCCCACCATGGCGGTTGATTCGACGGGGACCGCTTCGATTTACAATCTCGATTACACGCTCGACTTCACGGATCCTTCCTCCACGGCGCCGGGGGTGACCAGCCTGCCCCAGTTCCAGGAATCGCCACTGCCCTACAGCCTCCAGGGAATGAGCATCGCAGAGCTGCTCGCCAATACTCCTCATGTCCAGAGCGCGCTCGATGTCCCCGGGTCAACCACTCTCAACGGCATGGGGCTCACCAAGCTGGGCAGCGTGGACAACAGCCCGGAGCTGCGGGCCCATCCCGTCCTCGATCAATTTGTGGCGAACATGGGTAACGACCCGATAGCACTGGCCAATTATGTTCTCAACGAAATCAATCTCACCGATGCCGTCGGCTTTAATCCGAACAATATCACGATCGCTTCCGTGACTGGCACCATCCTGACCACCACGGCGCCTCATAATCTGCATACGGGACAAACGATCAACATCACCAATGCTGCCGGCACCATCGGGACGAGCCTGAACGGAAGCTTCCTGGTCGGTCCGTCCCCCGGAACCACGACTTTTAGCCTGCAAACCTTGGCCGGGGGGGCAGTGACCTTGTCCGGCACCTACACAGCCAACACTGGAATCATCAATACCTCATCTCTCGCCATTAGTTCCCTTAACAGCAGCACGGGCGTTCTCACCACCTCGACCAGCCACGGCTTGCAACCGGGAGAAATGATTTCCATCACTGGAGCGACCGGATACACGGCGCTCAACGGCATTTATCTGGTCGGAACGACTCCGACTTCGACGACTTTGACGCTCACTCAGGTCGGCGGCGGTCCCATTGCGACTTTTGGCACCGGCTATACGGCCGGGAGCGGGATCATCAATACTTCCGCGCAATCGATCAACCCCCAGGGCGTGCGGCGCGATGCACTGGCCACCTTCCTCGAAGGGCAGGGGTCTCCCACGGAGCAATGCGCCCTGCTGGTGTATATGCTTCGCAAAGCCGGCTACCCGTGCGGCTATATCTTCCCCAACCAGGACCAGATGCTGATGATCGACCAGCAGTTGAGCACCATCCTGCGCATGCAAATCCAGGGTGCCAACGGAGTGATCGGTTACGAGCAGGTTCCGCAATTGATTCCGGTCAATTATCCGTGGGTTGCGGCCTACATTCACGGCCAATGGGTCCATGTTTTCCCGTGGCTCAAGAACACGGTTGTGCATGAAGGTCCCAATCTTTGGAGTTATTTGCCGACCGGTTACCAGACGGGCGGTCAGTGGTTGATCCACTACCTTTCGAACGATCCGACCATCCGGCAATTGACGACCCCGGGTGGGCTCTATACGGACGACATCAACACCCTCTTCCCTCTCTACGTGAAGCAACAGCTGCAGGGCACCACCACATCCATCGACCAGTTGGGTGCGACCTACTACAATCAGCAGACTTACTACACCCGTTGGCAGGATTTTCCACGCCCATGGCAAACACCTCTCGTGACGGATGCCAATTTGGCTCAGAATCTTGATTACAACCAGAACCCAGTTGCCCTGGCCCCTGCCTTGGTCAACATCTTTGACACGCTCAGCGTTCAGGTGTTTAGCGACCGTAATGGCAATGGAGTTCAGGACAGTGGCGAACCGGTCATCAACACCGGATACCTGCGTCTCTGCGATCTGCATGATCGCCGGTTTCTCCTCTACCACAAGGTCACCGGAGGTACAACGAGCAGCAACGCCACCTATAACATGATTCTCTCGTTGGAACCCTTTGATGCGGGTAATTCAGCGACCACCAACAACGGCGGGCCTACCTACACCTTTACGGGCACAGCCACTTTTCTCGGGGGAAGTCCAAATCCGGATCCGGGTTCACTCACCAGTCAGCAAATCGCCAGTGTGGGGCTTGTGACCACAGGGAGTCCTTCCACGAATGATGATGCCCTGGTCTACAATGTTAGTTATAGCCTGCACCAGCAGGCTCAGAACCTTCCCTCTGTCGGTTCCTTTAATTTCCTCAATGTGGCAGATACGGCGGACTCGTCGACCCTGAACGATAGTCGGTCCCTGCGCAAAGGCGACATGGCCTGTCTCAGCCTTGATTATGGCCAGGTCAGCCAGCAGATGGAGGAATTCCAGGCTGAAAAATTCTGGAACTATCAACAGGTCGCTGCAGCCAATCCGACCGGCACCGCCGATCCCGAGCTGGGCGAAGGGCAGCTCCTGAATCTCATGGGCCAGTGCTATTATTACAAGGTCTCCCAGCTCCTCCATAACGCCCAGAACTGGACCAAGACCAATACCACCACCGTCCTTGCGCACGGGTTGAGCAAGCTGAGTCCGCTGCGCGACTCGAGTAACAATCCGGTATTGGTTTCCGGCAACGATATTCTCCTCTGCTACCCCCGTGTGGACATGACTTTCAACGAGGCCGCCTGGGTTGGCAACAGTACGGACAATCTCAATTCGGGTGACACCGGCAACACCGCCGTCGACAGCGCCAACAAATTGGTCATTGGCGGGATCTCCTCCTACGAACACCTGATTATCAACCAGTTCTTCCAGCAAACCGCGGCCATTTCGACGTTGAAACTTTTGGACATCGCCCAAGGCTGGACCCCGGGTTTTCCCGTCCTCGTCAACGGCAACGGCAATTACACATCCGGCGGGACCATCGCCAGTCCCGCTCTGTCGATCTCTGCCGCGACCAACACCAGCCCGAGTGTGGTCACCACGACAACCCCGCACGGATTGAGCGTGGGACAAACCATCACAATCAGCGGAGCTGCGGGCAACACGGCCATCAATGGAACTTCCGTCGTGGCATCGATCCCCTCCAGCACCAGCTTCACGCTCAGGACCAATGCGACTGCCGGTGTCGCTACGAACCCGGGCGTCGGCGGCGCAGGACAGCCCTTCGTTTTGACCTCTGCCAACTTCCTCACCTTGGGTGGCACGATGGTCAGCTTTACGCCCACCGGGACCGTCACGAGCGTTTCCAAGCCTCTCTATGAATGGTGCGGTGGCGTGCACGGGGTGGCCACGTGGATGCCTGCGCCGAAAGGAAGTATCTGGGAACGTGTCCAGTCATCCCTTTCCTTGTACGGCTCCAATGGAAACTCGGCAGCCCTCTCGACAGTCTATGTCACCCCGGGACCGGTCACCGCAACCTTCCAGTCGGCGACCACTGTTAGCGGCCAGTCTCCCCAGAAATATACCGGCGTCGGCGCACTTTGCCTCGGGGTGAGGTCCTACGGAGCCTACATCACGGGCAATGAGGTCATCACCTTGTCCGGCACCACGACTCAAGAGGTGGATAACGGTGGCTACGGCGGTCTGATGTCGATCTCCGCACCAGTCTCCATGAGCAACTCTCAGCTTACCTCGCAAATTCTCAGCCCGACGCCCGACGGCTCCTCCTTCACCTTGAATATTGCGTCCAACAATTATACAAGTTCCGTGGGCAATACTAATCCCACGGCCTTTTTCTCGCCCAGCGTCTCTTCGCTCACCAATTTTGGAGCGCTCAATCTGGGGCTGTCCAATGGCAACGTCGTCCTGACCTCCCAGGAGTTGAGTAATGCTAACGACTTCAACCTGGCATTCACGGGTAGCATCGGGTCTTTTGGAGCTTTCGGCTCGAATACAGCAAACGTGCTGCTTGCTGAACAAAACACCGGATTTATGGGCCTCACCTCCTATTACGGCAATATGCCGGGCAACTCGTTCAGCGCCGGCAATGCGGTTTATGATCCCGTCAATTCCGTTACCGGTGAATTTTACGTCAACGCGCTCGACTTAAGGCTGAGTGGTCCGATGCCGCTGGAAATCCGGCGCATCTACGGGTCGCTCAATTCGTCCAATAACAATTTCGGTTACGGCTGGCGCATGAGCTACTTCCCCTACCTCATGATCTCGAGCGATGGGGTCTACAACTCTGCCAATGCGCAACTGACGACCTATCCGACAAATATCTACGCCGCCGAAATGGACGGCTCGGTCATCAAATATCAAAAACAAACTTCTCCGTCCGTTCACTGGAGCCCGGTGCCGGCGGATAATCCCTCCCTCGTCAATGTGACCGGGCCCTCCGCCGGGGGCACGGCCAATCCTTACAATAATCGGATCGATCCCTTCACGACAACGATCAGTGGAACGGTCTACACCGTCCTCAAGCTGACCGGGGCCGATGGCAGCGTACGGAACTTCACCGTTCAATCATTCCCCACCAGCAGCGGCACGACCACCGTCACCCGGACGCGCCCCTACCTCCAGAAATGGACCGACAATCGCGGCAATTACTACAACTTCGCGTATGGAACATCGTCGAGCTCTCCCAGCTACGGGCAGCTCAGCCAGATCAGTTCGAGCAACGGCGATTTTGTTGGTTTCGATTATGATGTGAACGGTCACATTACCCAGGCTTTCACGGGCGATGGCCGGTTCCTTTACTATCAATACGACACTTTCGGCGATCTCACGCAGGTGACCCTCCCGGATGCTTCAACCATTCAGTATGACTACCAGCATTTGATGACGCCAACGTCCTCCGGCACCACAGTCACCGGAACGGGCACCTACGTCGCCAACAGCGGCAAGATTGCCAGCGATGGCAATATCGTTATCTCCAGCGTCAATAGCACGGGAACACTCACCACCTCCGGCACCAATTCCCTCATCGTTGGTGATGTCGTGGTCATCAGCGGAGCCACCGGTAACACGGGCATCAACGGCACCTATAACGTCGGCTC
>Ga0068863_100003308_pt1 | contig 15910 bp, 15 predicted proteins | sample KBSSwiS62_FD_66596 | JGI IMG/M metagenome (GOLD analysis project Ga0068863, IMG submission 66596) | Switchgrass rhizosphere microbial communities from Kellogg Biological Station, Michigan, USA - KBS Switchgrass S6-2 | ecosystem: Host-associated > Plants > Roots > Rhizosphere > Soil ...
CACTTTGGTATCGCTGCGTCAAGTCACGCTCCAGGCATTTGCTCACGATGTCGCTCAATCCTTTCGGGATCGAGCTGTCCAGTTCCGCCACCGGTACCGCGCGCTCCTGGTTGCGAAGCAGCAAGCTGGCCATCGCGGTGTCCGCCTTATACGGAATCTTCCCCGTCAGCAATTCATAGAAAATCAACCCCAGCGTGAACAGGTCCGACCGCACATCCAGGTGCTTTCCCATCGCTTGTTCCGGCGACATGTATTCAATCGTGCCGAGCAGAGTGCCAGATTGCGTCATCCCGTCCGATTCCAGCGACCGCGCCAAACCAAAATCCATTACCAGGATTCGGCCGTTCTTTTCCTGCATGATGTTTTGCGGCTTCAGGTCGCGATGGATCACGCCCGCGCTATGCGCCGCTTCCAGGGCCTGGCAGATCTGCCGCACAATCTCCACCGCTTTTTCCGGTGGTAGCTTGCCTCCTTCGTGCAGCAGCTTGCGCAAATCATCGCCTTCGACAAACTCCATCGTGATGTATTTGGTACCGTCGGCTTCCGCCATGTCATAAATGCGGATCACATTGCGGTGGGTCACTTGCCGCGCGGTAAGCAACTCCTGCCGGAACCGCGCCAGAATCACTGGATGCGAGGCCATCTCCGCGCGGATCAGCTTCAACGCCACCAGGTGCTCGACCTCCCGGTCACGCGCCTTGTAGACGGTGCCCATGCCGCCTTCGCCGAGCACCTGCAAGATCTCGTAGCGGCCGCCAAACACATCGCCGGCACCGAACTGGTTTCGTTTTGGGATTACCGCGGAGTGCCGCGCCTTTGCCGGGGTCGCCGACGCGTCTACAAACGTTACATCATCATTCAGCGTATTCGCGTCGCCCGGAATATCCGCTGGTTCGCTTTGCGGCTGGGCCTTCGCAGGACGTGGAAAGTCCCCGCTGGAGCTTTCGCCTTTGGCAGGCGCGCTCGCCCCTCCGCCCGCTGTCCCGCCTTCACGGCCGGGCTGCTTTGCTGCTGGGTCGTCCATGGAATAGCTCTGGCACTATTGGCGCACCACGGGTATCCGCTTCTTTATGGGCGGAAACCCCGCCAAGTTGAGAGAAGTATATACCGGTCAGCGAGTTAGCGGCGTTCCGTTTCGCGCTTTTTCAAGAAAAGCGACAACTCGGTCGGGCGGCGCACTCGAGGTATATTAACTGTATGGTAATCTTAATGTTAGAAGGGTTGGCGAAGTTCGTTGCTTGCGCCGGTTTGTTTGCTCGGCTCCTCGACGCCGGCGACCCTCCCGTTTCAACGTGGCTGCTAAGTTCAGCAGAATCAATACTTACAAGAAAAATGGGGCGGCCTGGTCACCATTTCCCAAATTGGAACTCGCGTCTCTCCCCTTTTCCTCTGTTATCATCCCGCCGCGCCTGCTGCATTCCTTTCCCGAGCGGGCGCCTTCATGAGGGTACATGTCTTTTCAACAACGCCTGCAGGACGTCCGCACCGGATTTGAGCGCCCCTTCTGGGTAGCCAACATCAGCGAAATTTTCGAACGGCTGGCCTACTACGGCGCTTTCGCGTCACTGGCGAATTATCTGCGCGAGACGCTGAGCTTTCCCACTGAGCAGACCGGGACGCTGACCGGAATCTTTGGCGGTATGGTGTGGTTCCTGGCTATTTTTGGCGGCGCAGTTGCCGACAAACTTGGTTTTCGCAGGGCGCTTTCGCTGGCCTACGCGATCCTGGCTGGCGCGTACTTCTTGCTCGGCTCCATCGGTGCGCCGTGGCTCGCGCCGGTTCGCTCCGCGGTTCCGCTCAGTTTTTTTGTCGGGGTCATTCTGATTTTGCCGGCGTTGGGAATTTCGCTGGTAAAGCCGTGCGTTGTCGGAACGACGGCGCGGGCTTCGCGGGAGAATGTGCGCTCGCTGGGCTACTCCATTTACTACACCATGGTGAATATCGGTGGCCTGCTCGGCCCTTTCGCTGGATCGCTGGCAAGGCGCTACTTGGGAGCTGGAAAAATTTTCCTGATCGCCGCAGCAGCGGTTTTTGCCATGTTCTTTTTTGTTTTGGCCTTTTTTCGCGAACCGAAGCGCGTGGATGAAAAACCCATGCCAACGATTGCGGAGACGCTCAGAAATTTTGCAACGGTCCTAAGCAATCCAAAGTTCATGCTTTTTTTACTGATCTTCACGGGCTATTGGATCGTCTTCTGGCAGCAGTGGATCGTCATGCCTGTCTATTTACACGAATACGTGAACAAGGATATCGACGTCGAGCGAATCCTGATGACCGACAGCATTATCGTGATCACCTCGACGATTCTGGTGAACTATCTCACCAAAAAGGTCCCGGCTTTCAACGCCATCATCATTGGTACGTTCATCACCGGAATCTCCTGGCTGATCCTCGCCTTTTACCCGTCCATGAGGGGAGCGATAGCCACCATCGTGGTGCTCGCCATCGGAGAGATCGTTCATCAACCGCGCTATTACGAATATGTTTCGCGGTTGGCGCCGCCAGGGCAGCAGGGAACATACATGGGGTTTGCATTCGTGCCGCTGGGAATCGGGTCGCTGGTGGGCGGATGGTTTGGCGGAAAAGTGTTGCATCATTTCGGCGAAGTCCTGAACAAACCGCAGTGGACATGGTTCGTCATCAGCGGCGTGGGCGTGGTCACTACGCTTTTGTTGTTGGTTTACGACCGTCTGGTAGGGCCGAAGTCAGCGGAAGCGCCAGCCGCCTAATTCAGCATGCGGCGCAGCGAGTCCAGCGCTTGGCGCGCCAAGCCGTAGCGCGGTTCGATCTCCAGCGCTTCCTGAAAGCAGCGCATAGCTTGCGAATACATTTCCTTGCCCAAATACGCGCGGCCCAAATTGTAGTGAGGGAAATGCCGGGGTTCATAGCGTTTGGAGTCAATGGCCTGTTGCAGCCACGGAATTGCCTGATCCAGGTTGCCCTGCTCGATCATGTAGGCGCCGATGTCGTTATAGGGATTGCCAAAATCGGGATCGATCTCAATCGCTCGTTTGCATTCCGCGATGGCGTCTTCCAGCCGGCCCTGAAAGTGATAGGTCCAGCCGAGAAAGGTGTGCGCTTCGGCTGTCGGATGGAGATCCAGTGAAGATTGGTACAGCTCCACGGCGCGTTCGTAGTCGCCTTCCATTTGCGCCTGATATGCGTCCTGCAATACTTCCCACGCCTGCGTAAGGGTCTCCGGATTCATGTCGCCATTGTTACCACTCGGGACGCATGCTGCCTACGGTACGGAAGTCCCAATGGTGCGCAAGGTGAACCTGTACCTCCTGGCGGTCGAACGGGCTCCCGCCGCCCCTCCCGTACACAAAAATTGCATTTTCCTGCATCAAACAGAGAGAATAAGAAGTGAACAAGCGTGCTCCGCACGACTAACAGGAGAGAATCGTGAATCGCATTCTGGCCGTAGTTGGGATCGCCGCTCTCGGAACCTCGCTCGCCGTGGCCGGCGTGGGCCTGGCCCAAACGAAAACCACAAAGAAAGCTCCCGCGGGAAAGACCGACGCGGCTGCTGTAGCGCGTGGAAAAGACCTGTTCCAGCAGAAATGCTCGACCTGCCATTACGACACCAGCGACGCCAAGAAAATCGGGCCCGGGCTTAAGGGATTGAACAAGCGCGGCACCTTCACCGTGAACAACAACAAGGTCACGGACGACAATCTAAAGACCTGGATCGAAAATGGCGACTCACTGATGCCGCCGTTCAAAGATGTCATTGAAGACAACCAGATCAAAGACGTGATTGCTTACGTCAAGACTCTGTAGGAACTCGCTCCAGCGCTCTCCGCGACAATAGGAAGTCGAAAGAAAAAGCCCCCGTGGGTTACCGTGACCACGGGGGCAAATTTTTCTATGCTGCTCTTGCCGGAAGGCCTGTTTATTTCAGGATGGCGTCTTTCAGGGCCTTGGCCGGGCGCAGCCGCACCACGGTCTTTGCCTTGATCTTGATTGCTTCGCCGGTTTGCGGATTGCGGCCCATGCGCGCCTTGCGGTGCGCCTTGACCACGCGCCCGATTCCCGGAATCACAAATTTACCCGCGCCGCCCTTGGCTTCTTTCACCGCCAGCTTGTGCAGCTCCTCGAAAAAGGTAGCTACCTGCTTCTTCGGTGTGCCGAGCTTCTCGGCGATATGCGCAACGATCTTAGTCTTGCTGAGTGGCTTAGCTGCCATCTAGTCTGCCTATCCTCCTGTAATTTCTTTCCGTCCCGAGAAACTCGGGACCAGCGGGAATTTCTTCGTCTACCCTTGAATTCGGGCGAAAAAACTCGGGCCGTGTGGGACTATAGCGAACACGGTACGAGAACGCAAGGGCAATTGCCGCGAAAATGCCGGAAAAACGCCGTTTTTCTTAGGGCGATGTGGAAAACACCGCTGTTTTAGCGGCTTTTAGCGCTGCGTACTATTCTGCGCTGGTCGCATCTGCAAAATCGCGGGATCGAGAGAAAATGGGAAGCGGAACGCTTTGGCACTCACTGGAACTCCGCATTGCAAACGCACTCAACTTGGCGCGCCGCCCAGTCGCCGTCGCCTTTCTGGACGCAGTGCCTTCGGGACTGGAACAATTTCATGGCACCGAGCCCTCTGGCTGGTTTTTGGCGACTGGCCGCCGCGGGAAAATCATTCTTTACCGTGCCGGAAAATCATTTCAAGTGCGCCGTGGGAGCCTATACACATAACCTTCTTCACCACTAAACAAGTCGAAAAAGGCACTGGCCTCGGCCACAGTATTTCTCGTGGCATTGTCGAAGCCCATGGCGGGCTTGCGTTGGATGCTGGGCCCCGGTACACGCGCTTCGTGGTCACTCTGCCAAAATCCGTGGCTGCACAACGGGAAGTGGCTCTGCGGGCCGGTAACCATCCGAATTTGCGCGCATATACCGGATAGATTGCACAAACACGATTCGCGCAAACTTGGCCTCATAAGGAACAGCAAAGCGAGGCGACCATGCACAAACTCAAGATCGTTCCGATGTCCACCGCGGTAGCGGATACCGTGCGTTCCACCATGAAGGCTCCGGAGTACGGCTTTCCCGCTCACCGCGAAGTCGCTGCCGGCCGCGCGCCCTGCCGGCATTGCCTCCAACTCATTCGGCCAGGCGCGCAGGACCTGATTCTATTTACCTACGACGCGTTCCATGGACAAGGTGTGAGGCCGAGCCCTGGTCCGGTTTACATTCACGCGGAAGCCTGCGCTTCGTTCGCCGGTAACGGCCACCTGCCGCAGGAGTACCACAGCCAGCCGCTAACTCTCGAAGTGTTTGGGGAAAATCGCGCGCGCTTGTCCGAAAAGCTAGTCAACGGAACAGTTGGCGATGCGGAACTGCAGGAGATCTTCGAGGACACAAGCGCGAATTACGTGCATGTCCGAAGTACCACGGCCGGTTGCTACCTGTTTCGCGTGGAGCGTGACGCTCAGGCGGGCTAAGCGCTTCGTCGGCAAAAAATGGTCGCACCGCCTACAGGGTCGCAAGATCCTGATAGAAGTGCGCGATCGCCTTGATGCCGCTGAAATAATTTTCCAGGAATAAGTGCTCGTCGGGCGCGTGCGCGTTTTCATCGGGCAGCCCGAAGCCGATCAGCACGCACGGCACCTTGAACGTATCGTGCATCTGCGTGACAAACGGAATGGAGCCGCCCTCGCGGATGAAGACAGCTTTTTTCTTGAAGCCTTTTTCCAACGCCGCTTGCGCTTTCTGAAAAATCGGCGCGCTGTACGACGCCGCCCACGGCTTACCCGTGCTCAACACGTCGAATTTGCACTTCACCGTTTTTGGCAACAGCTTGCGCACGTGCTTTTCCACCAGCTTGGCGATGCGCTGAGGGTCCTGGCCCGGCACCAGCCGCGTGGAAAACTTTGCGTAGGCTTTCGATGGAATCACCGTCTTCGCGCCTTCGCCCTGATAGCCACCCCAAATCCCGTTCAACTCCAATGTTGGCCGCGTCCAGATTTGTTCTACCGTCGTATATCCCTTTTCGCCGCAATAGCCCGGCGCTCCCACCGCTTGCTGGAACGCCTTGCGGTTCCACGGCAGCGCATTCAGCGCTTTGCGCTCTTTTGCGGAAAGCTTGGCCACGCCATCGTAAAATCCCGGCACCGTCACCCGGAAATTCTTGTCATGCAGCTTCGCAAAAAGCTCGGTCAGAATCGTCAGCGGATTCGGTACTGCTCCGCCGTACACGCCCGAGTGCAGATCGCGTTCCGGCCCGGTCAATTCCACCTGGTAGTAGTTCAATCCGCGCAGGCCGTAGGTAATCGACGGAACGCCCTTGCCGAGCATCGAAGTGTCGGAAACCACCAGCGCATCCGCCGCCAGCTTTTCTTTGTTCTTCTGCACAAAGTTCCACAAGCTGACGCTGCCCACTTCTTCTTCACCCTCGATCAAGACCTTAATATTGATGGGGAACTTGCCATTCATTTCGTGCAGCGCCTGTAGCGCCTTCAGGTGAATGTGCACTTGCCCCTTGTCATCGGCGGTTCCCCGCGCGTAGATGTTTCCGTCGCGCACAGCCGGCTCGAAAGCAGGCGAAGTCCACAACTGCAGCGGCTCGGCGGGCTGCACATCGTAATGGCCGTAAAAAAGCACGGTCGGCTTTCCTGGCGCTTCCAGTGACTCCGCATAAACCAAAGGATGCATCGCAGTTGGCACGATCTCAATCGTTTTGAAGCCGGCCGATCGCAGATGGTCGGCCACCCATTTTGCGGCGCGTTCTACATCGGGCTTGTGCTCGGATTTTGCGCTGACGCTCGGAATACGGAGAAATTCGTTCAACTCGGCTAGGTTCTGGTCGCGGCGACCATCGATAAATTCGGCCAGTGTCATGGGGACGGAAAGCGAGCTGGTCCTTTCCAAGGATATCTACGAATTAGGGCTTAAGAATGTTGCGGGCAAGCACAAATCGCTGGGAGGAGTTGCGCGCCGCGCGACCATCATTGTAAGACCCGCTCATAGCAAACAACAAGCGAACCGGTAACCCGTTCCCGATGCGATACATTGCCCGTCAGGCCAATTGACCCCTTCGAATGCCTTTTCGATGATGAAAGCATGACGACCACGGTCGAGTTTTCCGCTCCCCGGCGCAGCGCTCGCATCTTCCGCAAAATGAAGATGCTGGCGCAGGGACGCGCTCACAATGGCAAAAAATTCCGCGAAACGTGCCAGACACTGGTGGTCAGCGCGCACGGCGGGCTGCTGACATTGAAACACGAAGTGGACAACGGCGAGCTCTTGACGATCACCAACCCCGAAACTCAGGAAGAGATCGAATGCCGCATCGTGTTTCTCGGCGATCTCTGCGACGGTGGCCAGCGCGTGGGCATTGAATTCCTTACGCCCTCTCCGCATTTCTGGGGGCTGGAATTTTCCGATCAGGCGCCTTCCGGCGCCGAGTCGTCAACCGTCCACTAAATCCCTTTCACCTGGGCTCCTGGTGTTCACAACAGCTGGCTCAATTCTGGTGATTTCGCTCAACGGTGTGCCCCTCTTTTTCGGCGCATTGCGCTTCGAGCGCCCGTCGCGGCTTGACCCCCTTTTGCGCTGCCGATAATCTACTTCTTTCCCCTTCAGCAAACGGGAGCGCCAGTTCTTACACATGCAAACCATTCACATCACTTTGCCGGACGGCAGCGTCAAGGACGTACCCAAAGGCACCACAGCCGCCGACATTGCGCTTAGCATTTCGCCGCGTCTCGCCGACGCCGCCTTCGTTGCCAAGGCCTATTCGAATAACGGCCCTCTGCAAAATTTTGGCGAACCGGTGGACGACGGCGGTTACCTGATCGATTTGCGCCGGCCTCTGGAGCAGGACCTCAAGCTCAAAATCCTCACCGACAGGGACCCGGACGCGCTATTTGTCTTCCGCCACTCCGCCGCGCACCTTCTCGCTGCGGCGGTTATGGAGCTCTATCCCAATGTCAAACTCGGTATCGGCCCACCTGTTGACAACGGCTTCTTCTACGAATTCCTGCGCGAAGAGCCTTTCACTCCCGACGACCTCGCCAACATCGAAAAAAAGATGCGCGAGCTTGCGGCACAGGACTTGCCGAACGAGCGCAAGTACATGCCCAAGCCCGAAGCGCTGGAGTTCTACAAAAAATCGAACCAGGTTTTTAAGTGCGAGCTGGTCGAAGAAAAGGTTACTGAGCCGATGGTCTCCTTTTACACCACCGGCAAGTTCATTGATTTCTGCCGTGGCCCGCATATTCCGTCCACCAAACGTATTCAGGCGTTCAAGTTGATGAACGTTGCCGGAGCCTACTGGAAAGGCCAGGAGGGCAACGCGCAGTTGCAGCGCATCTACGCCGCCGCGTTTTTCACGCAAAAAGAGCTCGACGAATATCTTCACCGCCTGGAAGAAGCCAAGCGCCGCGATCATCGCAAGCTCGGCCCCGAACTCGATCTCTTCAGCATTCAGGAAGAAGCCGGGCCCGGCTTGATTTTTTGGCATCCCAAGGGCGGCTTCATCCGTAACATTATTGAAAACTGGCTGCGCGACGAACTCATCAAGCGCGGCTATGATCTCGTTTACACGCCGCACATCATGCGGCTCGATCTCTGGAAAACGTCAGGCCATGCCGGTTTTTATCGAGAAAATATGTTCGGCCCCATCGAAGTAGAAAAAGCCGATTACCAGCTCAAGCCCATGAACTGCCCGGGCCACATCCTTATCTATAAGTCGAAGCTGCGCAGCTACCGCGATCTTCCCGTCCGCCTGGCCGAGCTCGGCACCGTCTATCGCTATGAACGCAGCGGCGTTCTTCACGGCCTCCTTCGTGTCCGAGGCTTTACACAGGACGACGCGCACATCTTCTGCATGTCCTCACAGATTGAGGCCGAAGTCGAAGCCTGCATCGACTTCGCCTACGCCGTGATGAAGAATTTCGGCTTCGACAAGTTTGAAGTCGAGCTTTCCGTCTGGGACGCCAGGCACCCGGAAAATTACGCCGGCAAAGCCGAAGATTGGGAACGCGCTGCCGCAGCCTTGGCGAACACGATGGCTCGCCTGAAAATCCCTTACAAGAAAATCGAAGGCGAAGCTGCGTTTTACGGCCCCAAGATCGATGTCAAATTAATTGACGCCATCGGCCGCTCCTGGCAGCTCACTACTGTTCAGTTTGATTTCAATCTGCCTGCGCGTTTTGGCCTTGAATACGTTGGCGACGATGGCGCTCGCCACCAGCCGCTCATGGTTCATCGCGCGCTGCTCGGCTCCGTCGAACGCTTCTTCGGCATTCTCATTGAGCACTACGCCGGCGCCTTCCCGCTATGGCTCGCGCCCGTACAAGTGGAAATCTGCCCGGTCAGCGAAAAAGTGATGGACTACGCCAGGCACGTCCACGAAACATTGAAAAACCACGGCATCCGCGTCCATCTCGACGACCGCAACGAAAAGCTGCCCGCCAAAATCCGCGACGCGCAGCTCCAGAAAATTCCCTACATGCTCGTCGTCGGTCCCAAGGAAGCCGAAGCCGGCAGCGTAAGCGTCCGCCACCGTAGCAAAGGAGACCTCGGCCCCAAACCCCTCGCCGAATTGGTCGAATCCCTGCGCACCGAATCCGACTCCCGTGGCATTCAGTAACTTTTGTTGATTTCCGCAACCTGCTATCAAGTTCTCGGATGCGCCACTCGGTGGCAGCGACGTGGCATTTTTTTCAACAACCGTATAGTCACGCGGAATCTCGAATAGCCAGGTCCGGATCAACTCTCTGGATGTGCGAACCCTGCCTAGCCCATCCCGCGCGACAATTCCCGGTTTTTGCACGGTGGGTGTGGAACCTTCCTCGCCGAAGATCATCGTCCTAACGGTCTCGGCCTAGAATAGATTTCCGGCGACGAACGCCACAAACGCAAATTGTACGTTGCCGCACTGCGCCGCACCTCTGCTCGCTCCACACAGGCTGATAAGCGTTATCACTGCAACGATCGCTAAGATTTTTCGCATAGGTATACCTCTTCAATGTTCGCATGCAATTGTTATTTGATCTGCGCTCCATTGATCTGCAGAGCGCTGGTGCTCCGAGTCCAAGCCATCGACGGGATTCTTGTTCTGTGTGCCAGCATTACATAAAATCTATAGGGTTGCATCGCATAGTTCATGACGACCATCTCACGTCGATCTTTTGTAGCCATTGCAAGTGCAGTGCTCGCCGCACCGTCCCTGTTTCGTGAACAAAGCGAACGAAAGGACGCGCCTCCTTTAGTTGACCAGGTGCCGCCCATGCTCGATCACATCCTTCTCGGCTGCCAGGACCTCCAGCAGGGAATTGCCTTCGTCGAACAACACACTGGCGTCCGCGCCGCATTCGGCGGAGTGCATCCCGGTCGTGGCACGCAAAACGCTCTACTGTCTCTTGGAGCTTCCAGTGCACAGGAAAAAGGTCGCTATCTCGAAATCATCGGGCCCGATCCACGGCAATCCGGCGGAGCCTCGCCTCTTCTGGACACGCTCAAGAAACTCTCCGAGCCGCGCCTGGTGGGATGGGCCGCGCATCCCAAAAACATCGAGGCTCTCGCCGCGCAGTTGAAACGCTACGGCATCGCCGCCGATGGACCCACGCCCGGTTCCCGCAAACGCCCCGACGGCAAAGAACTTCACTGGCAAACGCTCCACCTGCGAGACGACGCGCGCGGTCTTCTTCCGTTCTTCATCGAATGGAGCGCCGACTCCGTCCACCCATCCGTCGATGCGCCCGCGGGCTGCCAGCTTTTGCGCCTCGAACTTCTTACTCCCGATCCCTCGGCCCTGGCCAAACTCACTGCCCAACTCGCCCTCGCAGCCGCCATCGCCAAAGCCGAAACTCCGCAACTCCACGCCGTTATCCAGGGCCCCCAAGGCACACTTTCCGTAGCCTCCTAAGCGCCACGTAACTGTTTGTTCGCCGTAGTACCTAGGGTCTAGTTACCGGGTACGTTCTGCTTGTGATACTTTCCGCCAACCCTTACCGCATGGCACGGAGGCTACATGTCCAGTCCTGGCACCCCTCAATTCGGCGTTGCCGAATACAAGAACCCCGGCACAGAGGCATGTGTCGGATGCAATAAACCTCTCTCGGGCGGCTACTATCGCGTCAACGGCAAACTCGCATGCGATGCGTGCGTGCAACAAGTCAAAATGCGCTCGCCGCAGGACTCTCACGCCGCTTTCGTTCGCGCCATCCTTTTCGGTATTGGCGGAGCCACCCTCGGATTAATCATCTACTCGGCATTTGCCATCCTTTCAGGAATCATGATCGGTTACGTGGCCTTGGCTGTTGGCTGGCTCGTCGCTACGGCCATGAAGAAAGGCTCGCAAGGTGTGGGCGGTCGCCGCTACCAGATCGCTGCGGTCGCACTCACCTACGCCGCCGTGTCTCTTTCCGCAATTCCGATCGGTATTTCGTTTTATCTGAAAGAGAAAAAGCCCGTGGCTCATGCCACGGCTGACGCAAATGCTTCGTCTTCGACTTCTTCGGACGCCGTGGATCCGTCCTCCAGCACTCGGGAGTCGGACGGTTCTCAGCAAGCGATTGCTAAGCCGGCCGTCGGCGCCATCATCGCTTCGATGCTTTTTGCCGGTCTCGCTTCTCCCTTTCTTGAGTTACAAAGCGGAGTTTCTGGAATTCTTGGTCTTGTGATTCTTTTCGTCGGTATTCGCATCGCCTGGAAAATCACGTCTGCGCCACCACTGGAAATTCTTGGGCCTTTCCAAGCGAATGCGCCTGCGGCGCCGCCCGTGCCCAGCGGCTCATCGATACATCCCTGACCAAAGAAACCACGTGTCCTCACCACCGCTGAATCTCGATCTCCGGCAATGCAAAACCTGTGGGCTCGAACTTCACCCGGGCGATCTGGTCTGCTCTCAGTGTCACTCGCTCATCTATTCCGAGGAACTCACCATCATCTCGGCGCGCGCGACTCGCCTGGAGGAAAATGGTGACTTCGTTCAGGCCCTCGTGCAATGGCGCAACGCTCTGCCGCTGCTTCCAGCGCACGCCACCCAAGCCGATTGGGTGCTTGCACATATTCGTAAGTTGGAGCTCGCCGAACACGCTGCTCCAGTCGCGTCGAAACATGCCTGGGCAAAAAAACTTGGTCCGCTGGCCCCGATTGCTATTTTTTTGACGAAGGCCAAATGGTTATTGGCGATCTTCAAGTTCAAATTCCTGTTCAGTCTTGGCGCCTTCTTCGCTGTTTACTGGGATCTCTGGGGCTGGAGGTTCGGCGTCGGTTTCACCCTTCTGATTCTCATTCACGAATTGGGCCACTACATTGATATTCGCCGTCGCGGACTTCCCGCCGACATGCCCGTTTTTCTGCCCGGTTTTGGCGCCTACGTGCGCTGGCAAGCTATGGGGATCTCTTTGGAAACTCGCGCCGCCGTCGGTTTGGCTGGGCCTCTTGCGGGTCTGCTCGCTTCGGTCGCGTGCCTCTTCTTGTGGTGGAGAACGGGCGATCCCCTGTGGGCGGGTCTCGCTCGTGCCAGCGCGTGGCTTAATCTCATGAATTTGATTCCCATCTGGGTTCTAGATGGCGGGCAAGCTGCCAACGCCCTTGATCGCAACGGCCGTTGGGCCATCCTCGCAAGTGCCATGCTCTTCGCCTTTTTCTTCCAGGAGAGTGCCTTCTTCCTGGTTGCTGCCGGGGCTGCTTGGCGCCTGTTCAGCAAAGACTTGCCGGCCTTACCCAGTTACCGTACGGCCGCTTACTACGTGGGCGTGATGGGGTTGCTCGGAATCGTTCTCCGCTTGGTGCCTGGTCACGGCTTGGGTTCTCAGTAAGACGCCGATAATTCTTTCCGAAATGAAACGCTTTCGCCGCTCCGGCCACTATTTGTCAGCACCAACAACTCAGGGGCAGAGCCTAGTGGGTCTAACCGAGTTGAAGGCGCCTGGGGGCACTGCCAGAGACTGAGCGGTCATCTTTCTGGCTGGTGCCTCCCTTTTATGGTTTACCAGGTCAGTAGCGGGTTTTGCATCGCTATCGTCTTTCGCGTTCGTCGGGGCGGTAGTCAGTCGTTTCCCAAACGGCTTGCCGCCGGTGCCGCTCGCCATGCTATACTTTGAAGTCTGTCCTCATGTGGCTTACCGCCATGTCGAGGCCGCTCGCGTGTTTGGCAGTGCAATTGGGCCCGGAGCCGGCTATCCGTGTCTTTCGGCGCTTTATAATTTTGAGGGGGAACTATCGCAGATAGGAATTTCCGGCCGCAGAGCGATCGGGTCCGCATCAATGAACGGATTCGAGCTCGCGAAGTCCGGGTGATTGACGAAGACGGCGGTCAGCTCGGCGTCATGCAGCCTTTTGAAGCGCTTCGCGTGGCCCGCGAACGCGGATTGGATTTAGTGGAGATTTCTCCGACGGCCGATCCTCCGGTTTGCAAGATCACCGATTACGGCAAGTTTCTTTACCAAGCGAACAAGCGTGCGCACGAGCAGCGTAAAAGCAGCCGTGGCTCGGCTTTGAAGGAAGTCAAGTTCCGCCCCAACACGGCGGAACACGATTTTCAGGTTCGCAAGAACCAGATCATCCGCTTCCTCGGCGAAGGTCACAAGGTTCGCGCTATGATTTTTCACCGTGGCCGCGAAATGGCGCATCAGGAAGTTGGCCGCGCCAAGATGACTCGCCTGCTGGGCGAACTCGGCGATCAGGGCCAGATCGAAACTCCACCGCGCATGGAAGGGAACGTCCTTGTGGCGCTCCTCGCTCCCAAAAAGGGCAGCGGTGTAGCGGCACCACAAAGGCCAGCGAATTAAGAGCGGCGAAGTTGTCGGTGTATGCCCTTTTTCCTCGCCGCAAAATCGGAACTACAGTTCCGGCCGTCCTGTAAGTTGCTGATTTTAGAAAGCTTGTTGAGTTTACGCCATTTTAGAGCGCTCTCAGAAACAAAAGGAAAGGTTTAGCAATGCCTCGCAACGCTTCAAAGCCCAAAAGAAAGCTCAAGACCCATCGCGGCGCCGCCAAGCGCTTCAAGTTGACCGCTACCGGCAAGCTGCTCCGCATGCATTCCGGTAAGCGCCACTTGCTCGGCACCAAGGCCGCCAAGCGCATGCGCAAACTCAAGAAGCTCACGCAGGTCAATCACGCCGACAAAGCCAAGACCATGCAGATGCTTCCCTACGGCCTGTAGAATTTTGATTTGTCATCAACCGAAACTCCACCTCGGTTGACGCAGTGCAAAGAGTTTTGCGCGGCGGTTTCATCGCTTCGCGAAAAAGCGGAATGCAAATTCCGCAAGCTGCTCGCGAAATTAGCTAGCAGCATTCGTGCCAGGCAGCGCTTCACGGGTGCCTGCCGGCCGAAACTGCTCCGCTAGCCGGAGCAATGTAGCGGCCACTTTCAGGTGGTGGCCTTTTTTCCGAGCGATCGGAAAACGGCGAATTCAACTTCGCCGCTACGGGCAACACCGGAAACAAACCCGTTGCGCTACACGCATTTCGCCCTGCGCTTTTTTGCGCCGCGTTTTTCGCGTAGCCGCAACCTGTCTTGTTTTCCAAAACAATTTGAACCGCCCAGGCGTTCCTCGCTTCTTGCGAATCGCTTCGGCACAAGGAGACAAACCCATGGCACGCGTAAAACGCGGCACAAAACGCCGGGCACGGCGCAAGAAGTACCTCAAGAGGACCAAAGGCTTTTTCCTCACCAAGAGCAAGCTGTACCAATCCGCGCAGGAAGCGGCAAATCGCGCCGATCGTTATGCGTTTCGCGATCGCCGCGCCAAGAAGCGCCAATATCGTCGCTTGTGGATTCAGCGTATCGGCGCTGCCGCCCGCTTGAACGGCATCACTTACGGTCAGTTGATCCACGGCCTCAAAGCCGCCGGCGTTGAACTCGACCGCAAAGTGCTGGCCGACATCGCGGTGAAGGACGCCGCTGGCTTCGCGCAACTCGCTGAAAAAGCCAAAGCGTTCGCGCCCAAGCCTGCGGCGAAAAAAGCGTAAAACAAAAGCTTGGTCATTCCGAGCGGAGCAAGGAATCTCTGTTTGGGTTCCTCGCCGGTATTCCGCTTGGGCCTTGTGCGCCGCTGGCGGCGTGCGCACTCTGTCCTGTAATCTATTTCTTTCCTTATGGCTGAAAACACGCACGAGAATACGCTCGCAGCCCTCGGCGTGACGCAACCCGAGCAGGTTGCGCCACTCTTCATGCGATTGCTCGGGCAGGCGACTGCCGATCTGCAGGCGGCAAATTCCGCAGAGACTTTCGAGAAATTCCGCGTTCACTGGCTCGGCCGAAAGTCCGGCGTGGTCACGCTGGCTACCGACAACTGGCTGAAACGAGCTTCTCCCGAATTGAAGCGCGCTGTCGGCCAGGAACTCAACAAATTCAAGGCGCAGCTCGAATCGCAAATGGAAGCTCGCCGCGCTGCCATTGAATCCGGCGCCGAAGAAGCGGTTAGCCCGAAAGACCGCGTCGACCTTTCGCTACCCGGCGTGGTTCGTCCTACTGGCTCACGCCATTTGATTCGTCAGGTTTTCCAGGAAATCGAAGACATTTTTGTGTCTATCGGATTTTCTGTCGTCGAAGGACCGGAAATCGAAACGCCCTACTACAATTTCGAGGCACTGAATATTCCGGAATTCCATCCGGTGCGCGACGACATGGATACTTTTTATGTCGAAGCCCAGGCCGGGGCGATGACCGACTCCGGCGTGAAAACTCCGCCCGGATCGCTGCTGTTGCGCACGCACACTTCGCCGGTCCAAATTCGCACCATGGAAAAGCAGAAGCCGCCGGTTCGCGTCATCGTTCCGGGCAAGGTCTATCGCCGCGACAATCCCGACGCGACGCACTCCTTCATGTTCCACCAGATCGAGGGACTGGCCGTCGACACCGATATCACGTTCTGCGATTTCACCGGCACGATCGAATATTTCATCAAACAGTATTTTGGCCCATCGATGAAAGCCCGATTTCGTCCCAG
>Ga0068863_100003323_pt1 | contig 15883 bp, 11 predicted proteins | sample KBSSwiS62_FD_66596 | JGI IMG/M metagenome (GOLD analysis project Ga0068863, IMG submission 66596) | Switchgrass rhizosphere microbial communities from Kellogg Biological Station, Michigan, USA - KBS Switchgrass S6-2 | ecosystem: Host-associated > Plants > Roots > Rhizosphere > Soil ...
GAGAACACCCAACTGGCACCGAGCGATAATCGCTCAACTAAGAGTGCGGATGGAAGGGTAGCGACAGAGGCGGCTTGGCTGAACGGAAAAATGAAAGAATCTCTTAGAGAGAGTGAGATCACTCTTGACACGGATCGGCCTTCTCATGGAAGGACCTATCGCGACTTTGGCCGCAAGAACACAGTCTTTTTTCCTGCGGTTGAGCGAGAGCCACACGACTCCTGGCGACCGGGCGGCCATTTCCCAAAGTGCTCACGCCGAACTCGCCCGCAGTTGCAGGTCGCACGGGCCATGAGTGAATCGCTGTCTATAAAGGAAGCCCACGTATGGATTGTTTCAATCAGCACTGAGACGAAAAATGCTCTATCCGTGAAGTGACTCCACTTGCAGTGCCGATTCACCCTGCCATCCATTGGTTCCGGATCCTCGACTGCGCGGAAGTTTCGCCGGATTAGTAACGGTCGGCATATGGGAAGTGATCGCGACTGCTCCCCGTTGCGGGGTAAGCGGAACTCATGCAGATCTCACGGAATCCGCAACGGTTCCTTAGACCACTACAGTCGTTCCGCAACGGTTGCACAGACCGTCGTAGGGTCAGACCGTCTGTTCACGGGCCAGCGTGTATGCCGTGCTCCTGCCGCCGCTCTCTTCCTGTTTCAGAATTCCTTTTCGGATCAGATCCTGAATGTCGCGCAGCGCGGTGTCGTGTGAACTCTTCGTGAGCTTCGCCCACTTTTCCGTCGCGAGTTTTCCTTCAAATCCCTCGAGAAGCCGGTTAAGCATTTTTCTCTGCCGCTCGTTCAGATCGACCGACCTCTGTTTCAGGTGACGCCAAAAGGCTTCCTTGGCTAGGACACTCGAAGTTAGTTCAGTCGCCTTCTCGATCGCACGCCCAAGGCAGTCGAGGAACCACACGAGCCAGTCCGTAACGTCCATTCCGTGTTTTTGGGTCGATTCCAATATTTCGTAGTAGCCCTGGCGTTCTTCGCGTATCTGTGAGGACATGCTGTAGAAACGTTGTGCGCTCTCTTCCGTCCGCGCAAGAGACATTTCCGTGATCGCGCGCGCGATCCTTCCATTTCCGTCCTCAAATGGATGAATGGTCACAAAGTAGAGGTGCGCCTGGCCGGCTTTGATGAGCGGCTCAATTCCTGGAGCCTTGTCTTCGTACCAGGTTAGGAATCTTTTCATCTCATGTCTTACGGTTTCGGCCCCGGGCGCCTCGAAATGAACTTTTTCCTTTCCGATTGGCCCTGAAACGACTTCCATTCCGCCCGTTCGCCACGTACCTGTCGTGATTTTCTTCATCCCGCTGCGGCCGGTGGGGAAATGCGCTGTGTGCCATCCGAACAGCCTCTCTTCGGTGAGAGGAGATGCATACTTTTGCGTCGCGTCCAGCATCATCTCCACGATGCCTTCGACATTTCGATCCACAGGCCGCGTTCCTGCCGCTTCGAGTCCCATGCGACGAGCCAGCGAAGAACGGACGCTCTCCGGATTGAGTTCCTCGCCTTCGATCGCGGAAGACTCAACCGTTTCTTCTGTCAGCGCGGCGAGCGTCGCTTCCTCTTTCAGCTGATATCCGAGGTCCTGCATCTTGCCGAGCAGCCGACCTTGTTGGAAGCGCACTGCCGACAAATAAGGAACGAGACGCCCTGCGTCCCACCTGAAATGCGGCCAATCCTTATGTATATATAGGTAGCGCATAATCTACGCTCATTCTACGCATTATTCGACGCACGAGTCCAGCACAATCTACGCGCATTGTACGCAGCATCCGACGCATTCTCGTTCCTTCGTTTGCGCCTCGGCATTGCTGCGAAGATCAGCGCGACGGTTCCCTAGACCGTTGTCAGGAGAATTTTTTTGCTACTAATCTTGCTACTAATTTCGGGCGATTTGAGGCTATTTCAAGTCCTTATGAATGCTGAAGACAACTTCAAATCACCTAGCCACGTTGAAAACAAGAGACATACCAACGCTCACCAACCCTCACCTCCTGCTGAGCAACAACGGTTGCAATCCCCCCTCTCCGCCAGACAGTCTTTGTACAGTCCGAAGACATCCTTTACAGAGCGTTCCGAAGACATAGTTTAGGCGGTCTCTTCGCATCGCATTCGGACACAACGACTCTGCGCCCTTGCATCTTCCACTGCGTGCGGGTGAGCAACTACCGCTGCCCGTTGTGGTCAAATCCATGCGCAATTTCAAACGGCGCTAATCCACAATCTTTGTTCATGCTTGTTCTCTCTGGTGTGAAATGAAAACGCGGCATACGCTCACCCTGTGCTGTCGGAATTTAGCGTCTTTGCCGATGCAGCAATTGCAACGTACCGCGGTCGACTCCAGACCTTCCGCCTCTCAAACGATTGGTTAACGGCCTCAAAGACTACGCCATCTTCGTACTCAGCCCTGAAGGAGGTGAAGCGCCAGAATTGACTTGTTAACAGGTGGCGACAATGAATTGACTCCGTGGGCAGCGGGGCCTAACATCGCGCGTGAGAGATGGAGTTCCCGCCATGACTCCGGAGAGTCTAGGTCATTACCGGATCGTCGAAAAATTGAGCGAAGGCGGATGGGGCACGGTCTATCTGGCGCACGACGAGCGTCTAGACCGGGACGTAGCGCTGAAGGTTTTATCCGTCGGAACACTGGCGAATGAGGACAACCGGAAACGGTTCCGCAAGGAAGCGCTTACCCTTGCCAAACTGAATCACACCAATATCGGACAGATCTACGATTTCGACACGCAAGCAGGCGTGGACTTTTTGGTAATGGAGTACGTGAGCGGAGGGACGCTGTCGCGGCAGATCGCCGGTCCGGCGCCTAGCGAGAAAGAAGTTGCCGGACTCGGGATTCAGATTGCTCAAGCGCTGGAAGAGGCGCACGAGTACGGGATCATTCACCGGGATTTGAAACCCGCAAACATCGCCGTTACGCCCAAGGGCCAAGTGAAGGTGCTGGACTTCGGTTTGGCCAAGCTGTTCGATCCGTCACGAGGGGGGTTGAAGGCAGAAACCCTGACGCAAAGCACGGATGATCCGCACCTAGTAGGAACACTACCGTACATGGCCCCTGAGCAGGTCAGCGGCGAACGCATGGATGCGCGTACGGACATCTATGCGCTCGGTGTCGTGCTGTACGAAATGGCCACGCGTCAGCGGCCATTCCGTGAAGATTCCATGCCGAGACTCTGTGATTCCATTCTGCACCAGCCGGTGGTGTCGCCGCGGGCTCTGAATCCGCGGATCTCACCGGAGATGGAGCGAATCATCCTGAAGTGCCTGGAGAAAGATCCCGGAGAACGTTACCAGTCGTCTAAAGAAGTCGGCGTGGATCTTCGTCGGCTCCTAGCCCCCACCAAGACGAGCGTTTCCTCGGTCGTCCCCGTCAGCAAGTACAAGTGGAAGTGGTGGGCACCGGTGGGCGCCGGCGTGATTCTCATATTGTTCCTGGCCATCGCACTCTCTTTTGATTTGGGTGGAATTCGCCGACCAACGACCGGGCGTCCATCTCCGCCGATTCGTTCAATTGCCGTCCTGCCACTGGAAAACTTTTCCCACGACCCCGAGCAGGAATATTTCTCCGACGGTATGACCGAAGCGCTTATCGCCGAGCTCGCCAAAATCAAGGCGCTTAAGGTCATCTCGCGCACGTCGGTGATGCAGTACAAGGGCACAAAGAAACCATTGCCCCAAATCGCCAGAGAACTCAACGTCGACGGCATTATCGAAGGCTCCGTGATCCGCGAGGGCAATCAGGCGCGCATCAATGTTCAGCTGATCGACGGAGCCACCGACCAGCATATTTGGGCAGATAATTTTCAGAGGGAGATGCACAACGTTTTGTCGTTGCAAGGGGAAGTTGCGAGTTCGATTGCCCGAAAGATTCAAGTCGCGGTGACTCCGGAAGAGCAACTTCGGTTGGCGAGTGGTGGGGTGGTAAACCCTGAAGCCCACGAACTCGTTTTGAAGGCGAAGTATTTGGCCGAAGAGAACACCAACGCAGAGAGTTTGGAAAAGGCAGAAGTTTTTTTGCAGCAGGCCATCAAACTAGATCTAAATTCTGCGCCGGCGTACGCAGCGCTTTCCTCCCTTAACTTCGAAATCGCCCAAGCCGGGTATAAGCCCATGCCCGAGGTGTGCCCGGAGTTTCGAGCAGTCGGGGAAAGAGCCATTGCCCTCGATCCAATGCTCGGCGAGGCGCTTTCGATGCGCGCGTGGGCGAAGCTCTATTGTGATTGGGACTGGACGGGGGCGGAAGCGGATGCACGGCAAGCCCTTCAATTGTCGCCGGGTTCTTCCATTACTCATAACACGCTAGCTTGGGTTCTGAACATGCTCGGGAAGTATGACGAATCTTTAGAGCAAAGCCGAATTGCACAGCAACTGGATCCTGTGTCCGTGAACATTGCTGTTAAACGCGCCATGTACTTCTACAATGCGCGTCGCTATGACGAGTCCGTTTCCGAATGCCACAAAGCGCTTGCATTCTCACCAGAGTCTGTTTTTGCAAAATGGCAATTGGGCACAACTCTGACAGCCATGCACAAGTACGACGAAGCGATCGAGGTATTTCTAAGCCGTAAAGTTCCCACTGCAAACACCAATTGGATGTTAGGAGATGCTTATGGGAAATCCGGAAAGATACGGGAAGCTCGCGAGGTACTGAATTTCCTGCTCGAGAGGCGCAAAAACAAGTACGTTTGGCCGACGATTATTGCCGTCGTCTACGGTGGAATGGGTGATAAGGATCACGCCTTCGAATGGCTCGAGACTGCTTACAAGGAACATGAGTATTGGCTGCCTAAATTAAGAGTGGATCCTATGTTTGACCCATTGCGCTCCGACCTGCGTTTTGCGGAGTTGGTCAAGCGCATGAACTTTCCGCGCTGAATTTTCGGCAGCACTATCTGCCATCGACACGGCCATTATCGCCGCTGGGGTCAACCTTTGCGATGTTCCGCGTGCTAGAAAGCTAGAAAGTTTGATTTCAGGCAAAATCAGCTTCTCAATCAGCCCGCTTTGTCGTCAAATCCGGCAACGGGCTTTCGCCTAGCGTGGAGTCTTTGAGTCTGAAGGGAACCGCATTGGTTAGATCCATAATCCAGGCACACTTGCACTTTTCGCAATCTGCGCGGCGACCGTTTCTACGCTATGCCGGCTCATCGCCAATCACCGTTTGATCTCTCAAAAAGCAAGCAAAGTTAAAATCTTCCGCACGGCTAGCGTCTGCCAGGGGACCTACAACGACCTCAGGGCATTTGCTTTGCGTCTTTCATCTTACAGCCAAAAATGCGGGTTTTCGCTGCTACGCATGCTACACTCGGGCGCCGATTTGAGCCTCTTTCGAACCCGCTAAAATAGCGGCGAAGTTCGCAAATCCCGCAACCCCTTTGTTATGTGTATCCTGCCAACGGCTATTTTGGCTCACAACGCAAACCTACGAGAGTCCGAATCCCACCCTCTCCGCCACTATTTCCTGTTCAGTTCTGCGCTCCAGTTCGTAATCACATTCAAGGGAAGCGTGCTCGCGTCGGGCGCGACACTGCCGATAAACCGCGGCCCGTTCTTAGTCTCCACATCAAACACGGCACGCGTTGTGGTGGTCAGAAAGGGCGAACGAAATAGTGGGTGTACTTCCTCTACCACAATGCTCGTGGCCGATGCCTGCAGCTTGGCCTCTTCCACATCGCCCGCGCTGCTGACAAAGTACAACGACTTGCTGTCCGCTCCCCATACCGGCGGGGGCTGTATCGCTCCCGAACTGATCTGCCATTTTCCGCGGCCGCTCGGAAAAGCGGTCACAAAGATTTCGTTGGGCCCAAATTCGGTGGTAACAAATGCAACCCACTTCCCGTCCGGCGATACCCTGCCGTCCGAGCGCTCGAACTTGGCATCCGGAAAGAGAGGTATGGGCTTCCGATCGCCCGCCATCGGCACGAGCAGAATCTGTTGTGCTCCCCGCGGACCATGGGTAATCAGGAGATATTTTCCGTCTCGCGTCCAATCCGTTGGATGGTCAATGCCTTTCTCCGGAAGCCTCAGCTCCTGCTCTCCACTGCCGTCCGCTTGAGCCAAAACGATGTCCGTGTTTTCCGAGCCCGGCCGCTGCGAAGAATAGATCAATTCCTTGCCATCTGGCGACCAAACCGCAAACCACGGGCTTTGCCCGAAACTGATTCTCGCCTGAGCACTGGTTTTGAAATCGTAAACAAACAAATCTCCGGCAGGTCCTATTTCACTATTCACTGCGGCAACCCGAGTTCCGTTAGGCGTCAAGCGTATATCGTTCAATTGCCCCGCCAACTGCGCCGTTGCCTGAGTTTTTCCGTTACGGTCAAACCAGACGACCGGGTACTTCAATTCTCCGGCGCTTTGATAGAGTAGCACCCCGTTATCCGAAGCTGAGGCGAGTACATTCCAATTCCCAGGGTCCCGCAAGGTTTGGCCGAGCGCCGTAGCATTGCCCTTCAGCTCCAGTTTCCCACTGTCGAATTCCTGCGCCATGAGACTTCCATCACGGTAAAAGAGCAAGTAACCCGACGAATAAAACGCCATAGCATCGGAATGCAGCACCATTCTTGGCGATCCGCCGTCTAAGCTCGAAACATAGATGCCCGAGTTCGTCCGGTTGCCGCCAGAATGATGCTGCGCCAGGTACAAAAAGTGCTTTCCGTCAGGTAGGAAGCGGGGCCAGCGGTGCGTAGTGTGCAATGTAGCGTCCGGCGTCGTTACTTGTTCCGGCTTTCCACCTGCTGCAGGCACACGCCAGAGTCCGCCATAGATATAGGGAGCGTAGAGAATTGTCTCGCCGGCCCACGTTCCCCCTCTTCCATCGTCGGCGGGCGCAAGGATGAAAGGCGGACCTCCAGTAATATCGACTCGCTTAAGGTGCCGATCCGCGAAAAAAGCAACAGAGTTTCCGTCGGGCGACCAAAAGGGAAATTTCCCGCTTTCCGTTCCCGGGAGCGGCCTTGCCGTCGTCCCATTCAAGGGCCGCAGGAACAGCATCGTCTTTCCCTCGGTTGTACCCACGAACACCAGGTTGCTTCCGTCAGGCGAGATCTCAGGGGTTCCGGCTTCGTCGCCCAACGTGTGCATCGCTACGCCGTTGGGCACCGCAAGAACCGCACGCAACTCTGGCGCGCTTGGGGCGTTTCCACGAAGGAAGTATCCGAGGCCGGCACCTGCGACGATCAGCGCCAAACTCGCTGCTGCCCATTTCCAGCCACCCTCGATTCGCGGCTTTTTCGCTTGCCTGAGGGCAGCGGTTGCTCCGGTTCCGCTAACTGCTCTCAGGGCAAAACCCAAATCCCGCGCAGATTGGAAACGGTTCGTGGGATTCTTCTCGAGACAGTGCTGCAGGATCTGTGCCATTCCCGAGGAAAGAGTGCTTTCCTCAGCGTCCAAGTCTGGAGGTTCGCTCTTCAGGATCGCGGTCATTGTTTCCGCAGCCGTCTCGCCTGAAAACGCTCTCTTGCCCGTAGACATCTCGTACAGCATCGCGCCGAAGCTGAAAATGTCCGACCGTGAATCTGCCACCTCTCCCCGCACTTGTTCTGGGGACATATAGCCGACCGTTCCCATTACCGTCCCCGGTGCTGTCGCACCTGGTCCCGCAGTCAATACCGTAACTTCCGCGCCTTTGGCATCTGCGATATATTTGGCCAGCCCAAAGTCCAGAATCTTCACCTGTTCGTCTTTAGTGACGAACACGTTCTCTGGCTTCAGGTCCCGGTGCACGATCCCTTTGTCATGCGCCGCAGCTAGCCCATTCGCTACTTTCGTGCTGTACTCGATCACCTTGCGCTGCGGTAGGCCGCCTTCATTCAAGCGCTCGCGCAGAGTCTTTCCTTCCAGAAGTTCCGCGACCAAATATTTCAATCCGTCTGTCGCACCCACATCAAAAACCGCCAGCAGGTTGGGATGGTTAAGTGCTCCTAGTGTCCGCGCCTCCTGCTCGAACCGTTGCAGCCGGTCGCTATCCTTGGCGAGCGCTTCGGGCAATACTTTAATCGCGACTTCGCGCGCAAGCCGCGCATCGTGTGCGCGGTACACCTCGCCCATTCCGCCTGCTCCAAGCGGCGCTCCTACTTCATAGGGCCCAAGCTTTGTCCCCGGCGTGAGGGTCATGGATGCGCCGATTATAAGCTGAGATCAGCGTTCCGAGGTACCAACTAGAGAGTCGGGCGCGACTTCCCGACAGGTCGGCCCCAAAAACAGGAGTTGAATCCCTCAACTGGGATCACAGGCGAACATTCAGGTCGTATACCCGGGGTTTGCAGCCCCAATTATCGTCTTCACTTCCTCCAGCCCCAGAGCCGGTAAAGTCCAAGATTTTCAAAACGAGTCAAAAGAGTGGTCAGGTTTGCTAAACCGTTTTAGGGAATAAACACCGTAACGGGGGTTCGAACCCCCCTCTCCGCCATATCTCATTTTCCCTTTAAAAACGGATGCTTTGATGCCTTGCTACTGGTTTGGAGGCATTTGCGGACCGTTTGATGTCCACACCAGCCTCTACATTCGCGAAAAATCCCCCTCGGGCCCGTGGCGGTATCGCCGGGTTAAGGAAGGCCGCGGACTAAAAACCGGCGATCTCATCGGTCCCTTTTTCGCGAGGCCCTTCCGTAATGGCAAGCAGTTCTGGAAACAATTGTTTGCCGAGACCCTCGCGTAGGCGAAGAAAGAAGTCAGCCAACTGGGCGCAGGACTTGCTGCTCAGGCGCAGGGCTTCACCTCGCGGATACAAGAGCCAGTCCGAACCGGATTGGGCCTACGCCAAACGTGCACTCTCCAGAGGCGACCCGCCGGAAGAAGTAGTTCGCCGCATCGCGGACTATCGCGCACACGATAAACACGATCCGGAATACTACGCGAGGCGCACGGTCTTGAAGGCTCAAGCCGAGCTGCAAATGACCGACGCGGATCGCGAAGTAATACGTGGAGTTCACGAGAGAACGGAAGGCAAGGGACTCTGACCGGATGGACCATGGCGACCAAGACCAAACACATTGCGATTCTGCCGGTGGCCGACGATCCGGGCGTCGCTCTGCCGGCGATCGTCGTGCCTCGCCTGATGCGCATCCAGGATGCGGCCAAGTACCTGAGCCCGACGACCTGGCAGGTGGAAACCTTGCTACGGGAAAAGGCCATCCCGTCCTTTGTGCTCGGGAAGCGCCGCGTGGTCGACCGGCTCAAACTCGATCGCTATGTGGAGCGGCGAAACGCCATGGCCAGAACGGAGGCTTCGGTCTCCGAAGAAGAGGAAACAATCATTTCCCTAGAGAAGTGAAGCGTGGTTCGTTCGTATCCACCGCTCAACGTCCTGCTGCAAACTCTGCGCAATCCCGATCATCTCTTCGACTTCGCGATGGGAGATTCCGCCGCCAATATCGTAACTGCTCACGTTCCTCTTTTTCCGGAACGCATCGAAGGCGCGGATGAACTTCGTATCTTTCTCTAGGTTCAATTCCAGTGACTGAATGACCCGGTAGTGATGATTCTCTCGGGATGCACGATATCCGGCGGCCGCAAGTGCCGCCGTCGCAGCCTGCAACGCCGCGTTGTAAGCGATTGCGAACCGCCAATCGTCCGATACATCCTTTGCCTGGCTGTCTTTCAGGTCGCGCGCCACAATCCCGAGCAGATTAGCGATCTCCTGCTTGCTGCTCTTATGGGCGACGAGCCAGCCGTTCTTGACCCAATCGGCGAAACTCACGTTCGTCTCCAATCACGAACAGTTTCTTTTCTTTGGCAACCGCCGAAAGAAAATGATTCTTGGCGGAAAGCTTTTCCCTAAACTCTCGCGGACCGTACACCGTCGGGTTGACCTCCCGACCCAGCTTCGTCTCAATCTTAGCCAATGTAGAAACCGCATCGGAAAAACTTATCTCGCCCACGATCATCAGATCCACGTCGCTCGACGCCTTTTCCTCGCCGCGTGCGATCGAGCCGTAAACGAACGCAAGCTTAATCCGATCCTCAAGAGAACTGAGCGCTTCGTGAAGAATGTCTCGTATTCCAGACGTCTTCGCGAGAATGCTTTTAAGCTCTACGAAAATGGGATTCTTACTATTCGCCTGGTAATAGACTTGACGACCACGACGGACAACTTGGATGAGTCCAGCCTCGCTCAATTGTCGCAGTTCACGTTGGGTCGCCCCTATTCCTGTTCCGGCGCGACGTGCGATTTCTCGTAGATAGAACTGCTCGTCGGCATGGCCGTAAAGAAGGGCGAGGATCGACCTTCGGCTTCCGCTAAAGAGGATATTCGAGAGCGTTCCGGTACGTGTACCCATATTGGGTACAATTGTACCAATATTGGGTACATGCGGAATATCGAAAATGCAACCAGGTTTTCTGCCAATCAGGGCGGGCGCTGACTTCTGTCGGTCAGCCCCTGAACATCCTGATAGCGATCGAAGATCTCATAACCGGTCTTGCGAGGACGCCGAACTCCCTACAGAGTTCCGCCATCGCCGAACACTCCTTCCAAGGCGTCGCTCCCTCCCTTTCCGTGGGAGGAAGTGTTACCCATTTGTCCGGTACGAAATGTCACCAATGTGTCAGGCCGCCCATTAGTTTCCGGCCCTTTTCGTGGGTATTTGGCACCGATAGACTGGCACCACCGCATTCGTCGTGCGGTCTTGAGCGTCACGCGCCGGTTTCCCCAGCGTCGTGTAGTGAAGCCGCACATCCGGCAATGATTCGCCGTAGTGAAACTTGAAATTGTGCACGACGAACTCCCCCTCCGTCGTTAAGGGCGTAGCCATCTTTGGGCGAGCAGAAGTCGCCGTAACAAGAAAAATCGCGGCAGGCATGGCGGGCGCCGCAAGAACGAAAAGACGGTCGAATCATCAGTCATCTGGGCCGCGCAAAATCTATCACAGCGAGACTCAAAGATTGTCGGGTCGTTTGCAGAGCTTTTTCGCACTGCGTCGCGCCCTTGTCTTCAGGCTTCGGCGTGAATAGACTGCCTCACGTCAGCACTATCTGTGAGGTTTTGGAGACTCCATGCGCCAGTTCTGGTTCCCGCTTCTGTGTTTCATCCTGCTGCCTTCTCTCGTTTGGTCGCAAGCCGCCTCGAAGCTTTCGCCGCGTGTGCGCGTATTCGTGCGCGAAGACGCGCCTAAAATCGCGCTCACGCACGTCCGGGTGATTGACGGAACCGGCGCCGCTGCGCGAGCAGATCAAACACTGTTGATCGAAGATGGAAAAATCGCTGCGATGGGCGACGCGGCAACCACGAAAATTCCCGACGGCACAAAAACCATCGACCTAACCGATTGCACGGTCATCCCCGGCCTCGTCGGCATGCACGATCACATATACTATCCCTCGCCCGGAAGATCGCTTCCGCTTTATCCGGAACACGCGTCAAGCTTCCCGCACCTGTACCTTGCCGGCGGTGTCACTTCTATTCGCACAACTGGCAGCATCGAAACGTACACGGACCTCGAACTCAAGCTAGCCATCGACCAGGGAAAAATGGCCGGCCCCAAGATTCACGTCACTGGACCATATCTGGAAGGCAGAGGCTCGTTCACTCCGCAAATGCGCCAACTCACAGACGCCGAGGACGCCCGGCGCACCGTCGAATACTGGATTTCCGAAGGCGTAACCTCCTTCAAGGCCTACATGAATATTACCCCCGACGAGCTGGCAGCGGCGGTCAAAGCCGCGCACGGCCACGGGCTCAAGATCACCGGCCATCTCTGCTCCATCGGTTTCCGTGAGGCCGCTGCTCTCGGCATCGATGATCTGGAACATGGCCTATTCGTCGACACCGAATTTTTCGCCGGCAAGAAACCCGGTCAGTGCCCCGACGATCCCTCCGCCGCCGAGAAATCCCTTCTCGATCTCGATATTGCTGGCGGGCCAGTTCAAGACATGATCCGCGATCTCGTCGCTCGTCACGTCGCTATCACCTCGACCTTACCCGTGTTCGAGACCTTCGTGCCCAATCGCGCTACGCTGGACGCACGCGTCCTTGACACCATGCTTCCAGACGCTCGCATCGAATACCTGGAGCGGCGGTCCTCAATCTCCGATCACGCCGCGACTTCGTTTTGGCCCGCGCTCTTTAAGAGAGAGCTCGAATTCGAACGCGAATTCGTCAAACGCGGCGGTTTGCTTCTAGCGGGACTCGATCCCACAGGATATGGCGGCGTGATCGCCGGATTCGGCGACCAGCGCGAAGTGGAACTTCTCGTTGAGGCAGGCTTCACGCCGCTCGAGGCCATTCACATCGCCACTTCGAACGGTGCTGAATTCCTCGGCGAGCTCGACAAAATTGGCACGCTGGCTCCCGGCAAAGCCGCCGACATCGTCGTCCTGCACGGAGACCCCTCCGCCAATATCAAAGACATCGAAAAGGTGGGAATGGTCTTCAAAGACGGCGTCGGGTACGACTCCGCGAAGCTCATCGAATCCGCGCGCGGCCAGGTGGGCCTTCACTGAAGCCTGGTTCGCCAAAACTCAGGATGACTTTGAAATCAATGATATCGCCGCCCTACCGTCGCTGTTTCCTGTTATAAGTCCTAGCCATGTTTCGATTCATCGGCCTGTGCCTCAGTACCCTGGTTCGCCTCTTGCGCGCGCATCGGAGCCTCTTACTCGAGAATCTGGCGCTACATCAACAACTCGTTCGGCCTGCCCCGGCCCGATTCTGAAACCAAGCGAAAATTAGCCCGCAGCAAACCCGTCCGCCACGCATCAACGAAAAGTCGCCGCAGCGAAACGATGAGCGATGCCGGCCACTCATGCAAGCGGGATTGCGCGAGATTTGTGGCGAAGAATTGTTGCCTCCCGACTGCAAGCCTACAGATTCAAACGAGATCATCCAGCTTCATTTGCGCGCTTCCGCCTTTCCACGAGGCCTGGAGCTGCTTTTGCACAAAGCCGGCATCGTATTCCTTGCCCTGGGCCTTGAGCGCCTGCTGCAATCCGAACAATGAACGTGGGTTGCGCGGGTGGTGGTCTAAGTCTTCGCGAAAAACTTTCTCCGCGCCCGCATTGTCTCCGTTCATCAGAAGCGCCGCGCCGAGTGACTCGCGCACTGGGAAGAACCAGTCCTCCGGCTCGGCATATTTGAGGGTGTCCTGGGCGGCCACAGCACTTTGCAGCCGAGCGATGGCGCTCTCTTTGTCTTTCTTCGCCAAAGCAATTTTCGCACCCAGCACGTCTCTTGCGATCTTCAGGACGTCTTTTGCCTTGTTATTTACCGGCATGGCAAAGACCACGTCCTCCGGCGTATTCTTCTCCGCGTCCGACACGACCTGATACTCCGCCTCTGCTTCATTCACCTTGCCTTTAGCCGCCAGGGCCATGCCGCGCGCGAAATGCCAGAACACGGTCATGATCTTCATTTCCGGATCGGGCCTGGGCATCTTGAGGATTTCGTCCCACTTGTGAAAGCGCACATCCACCGCGATGGGGATGGTCATGAAGCCTTCCAGCGGCGGCATGTCCTTGACGTGCGGCGCCACGTGGGCGGACAGCAGGTCGGCATTTTTGTTGGCTTCAGTGTAGTCGCCATTCATGGCTGAACACATGGCGATGAAATGCAGGTTGTGGCTGTAGTACATCAGGGGGTAGATGCCCTGCGCTCCACTCGCCTTGATGTAGGCCTGATCGACTGCCGCCGCTTCCTGGTTGGTTTTGACCGCCGCCGCGTAATCGCCTGTGCGTATGTACACATGAGCCGGCATGTGAACGATGTGTCCTGCCGCTGGCGCTATGGCCGCCAGCCGGTTGGCGCCGGCTAGAGCTCGCTCCGGAGACTTCGATGCTTCCACCGAGTGAATGTAGTAGTGGATCGCGCCCAAATGGTTGGGATCCCGTTTGATCACCGATTCGAGGGTCGCGACGATTTCTTCGGTGCCCTCGCGCGGAGTTCCATCCACCATCCACAAACCCCAGGGATGCAGGTTCATGCCGGATTCGGCGAACAGCGTAGCCGCGTCGAGGTCGTCAGGAAACTGCTGGACCACTTCGCGCATGGCGCGGTGATAGGCCTCGGCCGCCTGCCGACGGTCGGCCTTGGGATCGGCCGGAAAACGCAGCGCCATGGCCTTGATGTAAGCCTGCTCAGCGGGTGAAGCGCTACTCGAGAGATCAACGGCCTTCTGGATGGATGTATGGGCCGCTGCGAAACGGTCGTCGCTGGCGGGATCGTTGTAGTTGGGTCCTACAGCCTCGGCCACTCCCCAATAGGCCATCGCCAATTTGCGGTCAAGATCTGCGGCACGCTGAAACGAGCGCGCCGCTTCGTCGTGGTTGAAAGCGTAGATTTGACGCAATCCCTGATCAAAGAATTGCTGGGCTTGCTCGTTGTTGGTTGATACCGGGTGATGCAGGTCGCCATAGCCCTGCATCAGAGTCGCTGGCTTCGCTTGAGTGTGAGCCGAATGATCCTGTGCGGTGGCTATGCCGCAGAGAAACAGACCGAGCACGGCCATACTCTGAACCCGGTTGTAAGTGTAATAACGATGTTTCCACAGCATACTTTTTCTCCTTCTGCATTCGAATTGATTTGAAGCGCTTGTCGCATCCTCGAACGTTTCGACGAGCTTACTATGCATCGGATGACGGCTCATACTTACTTGCGCGTCGGGCTCTCTTGCCTGCGCGCGGCACTAACTTGACCTAGCCCAGGTAACTTGGCACAGAGTCAGGGCAATCGTGTGGGAAGCTTCTCGTCCCGGCGGGAGATGACGGATTAGCCAGAAGTGATATTCCAGAAGTCCGGTTGCGGAACCGCCGGTTCCTGTGATTTCGCCGGCTATCACCAACGCGCTCTCCCGACTCACAGGCAAACGCTATCGGAGTCTTCCGCTGACCAGTATCTGACAGGATTCGCAGATTGCAGGCAGAAATGAATACGGGCAAAGCTAGTTGGGTCAAGCTTCTGGCCCAGAGATTCATGGTCTCGCGCAGCAGGTGAGTAGCGTTTCGCGTGTGTAGCTCCACGTAATCTCCGGCTGCGGAGATCCAAGCGACGTCGTCTAGGCACCACTTGGATTCGGGGCCCGGTCCGCACGGTAAAACGGGAAGTACGCTCCCTTTCGTTTTGATCAATGACTTTTGATTCGGCCCGCAGCAGCTTTTTTCGGTCCTGCGAACGCTTCTGCAATGGTTTGATGCTGAAATGCTGAAATACAGATTGCACCACAGAAACAGCAGGACTGACGTTTTTGCGCAGGCTTCCAATAACCCCATCGGCTCAGGTTTAGCTAGGGTGAATCGGCTGATGATAAGTGCCACGGAAGTTCCGGTCGCCAAAGACAATCCAGCGGCGCGAACTTCCATGGCGATCCAAGAACGCAGCTGTTGCCTCAGTGAATGACACACCGGACGGAGGGCAAGGCTGGCGAGAAAACCACCTACACACATCAAACCTTGGTCTGCCAAAAGCGATTCGGTTCGGCATCGCGAGGTGGCACCCAAACGGAATTGGGATATCAAAAACGTGGTAGTTCTTCTCCAAACGCATTTCGCATTGATCATTTAAGCTTGCCGCTCCGAAGTAAGCGTCAGCCAAAAGCCGTCTGGACAAGGTAATCGAGATTGGTCAGGCGCCGCGAGCGAACTAGCAAGTTCCGCTCACGCATCACCCGCAGCACTTGTTTCCGATTCGCCTGAGGTCCTTCCTGGCGGCGCAACCACCAGTTCACCCGCTGATAACCGTTTTTCTCCCTGGCCTGAACGATCTGTCCATCCCACTCCCGATCCGCTTGCCTGCCTCGCGGTTTTTTCCGCTACCGCAAACTCGAGTTATTCAAACGCTCATATACATGGCTTGAAACAAAGGTTGCACAAGGACGTGACCAAGATGATCGACAAAAAACTTCAAGTCCTTCTCCGCAGCTCTCGCAGACCCA